>Ga0209633_10000002_pt1 | contig 327433 bp, 274 predicted proteins | sample Cruoilmetagenom1_FD_187290 | JGI IMG/M metagenome (GOLD analysis project Ga0209633, IMG submission 187290) | Oil polluted marine microbial communities from Coal Oil Point, Santa Barbara, California, USA - Sample 1 (SPAdes) (version 2) | ecosystem: Environmental > Aquatic > Marine > Oil seeps ... | reverse complement strand
TAGTTATGCTTTTAAATAGTGTCACGCTACTGTCGTCCAGTAGATGATTATATAGGGTATTTCTCTTTGCTATTCAGTCTAAGTTAATAACTTATCCTATCTAGCGAGCCGACTATCATATCATAATGATTTGGTTTGTCAAGCTTTTTTATAATTTTTTTCAATAAGTTATCTGGGTTTGTTATATGTAATTTACATATAAGTCATTCCAGTTCGTCTTAATGAGGTGCGTATTATAGACGGTTTGAGCTGGGTGTCAACTGCTTTTCGATAGATTTCTTAATTAATTTTAGAAGATAATAAACAAGCCATATCTTTCAATAACTTAGAGTAAAACCATTTATCAAAACATTAAGATTCTATTCTATAAACCGTCTTTAGCGTCTGCTTTTTACTGCTTACTCAATTCAATCTGCTATTTAAAAACTGCATGTCAACTTATTATGCCTATAAATATAGGATTTAGTGCAATTATTAATCGATATTAATGATGTCTATATTCATCTCTATTGATATTAGTGCTAAGTGCACCTATATAATAACTCACTTATATGCACTTATATATGGCAACTGGATATAGAAGCTGAGCTAACCCTTACTATCTAGTGTTGATAGACAGTTTTTGCTATAATAGCTGCTTTTATGACATTACTGCATAGCATGTCTGCTTACCTTTATTAGAAGGGTGCTTATTTGACATCATAGTAAGTTAATTATCAGTTATCAGATGACTTAATAATTATCACACTATATATGATGCTATATAAGTTTAAGCGCAGTGCTTGTAGTTAATGCTCATTTCTTACATATCCAACATATCATAGCGGTTAGATATAATTGACGCAGTCTTACGATTATATGATTGATGGTTGCAATCATCACTGCCAACGGACGCAAAAAGGTGAATAGATTATGGTAGCGATTACTTTACCCGATGGTAGCGTAAAAAACTTCGAAGGCAATACCACCGTCATGGAAGTGGCGCAAAGTATTGGGGCAGGATTGGCGAAAGCGACGGTCGCTGGGCGCGTAGATGGTCAGTTAGTCGATGCGCACGACCCTATCGCCCATGATGCTAAAGTTGAAATCGTGACGCCAAAAGACGCTGACGGTGTCGATATCATTCGCCACTCGGCTGCCCACTTATTAGGTCATGCGGTTAAGCAGCTATATCCTGACGTAAAAATGGTGATTGGCCCTGTGATCGAAGATGGCTTTTATTATGACATCTATAGTGAAACGCCATTTACCCCTGAGCACATGGAAAAAATTGAAAAACGCATGATGGAGCTGATTAAGCAAGATTATGACGTTATTAAAAAAATCACGCCACGTGATGAAGTGATTAAGATATTTGAAGAGCGCGGCGAAGACTATAAGCTTAAGCTTATTAATGATATGCCGGGCGAAGAAGCCTTTGGTCTATATCATCATCAAGAGTATGTTGATATGTGCCGTGGTCCACACGTGCCAAACACGCGCTTCTTAAAAGTATTTAAACTGACCAAAATGTCAGGTGCTTATTGGCGCGGCGATGCTAAGAACGAACAGCTACAACGTATTTATGGTACAGCGTGGGCGGATAAAAAAGATTTAAAAGCCTATATCCAACGTATTGAAGAAGCCGAAAAACGTGATCACCGTAAAATTGGTAAAGCGTTAAATCTGTTCCATATGCAAGAGCAAGCGCCGGGTATGGTGTTTTGGCATGCCAATGGTTGGACGATTTATCAGGTACTTGAGCAATATATGCGTAAAGTACAAAATGATAATGGCTATGAAGAGATTAAAACGCCGCAAATCGTCGATCGCAGCTTGTGGGAACGCTCAGGCCATTGGGGTAACTATGCCACCAATATGTTTACCACCTCGAGTGAAAACCGTGATTATGCGGTAAAACCGATGAACTGCCCGTGTCACGTGCAAGTCTTTAACCAAGGTTTAAAATCTTACCGTGAATTGCCACTACGTATGGCAGAGTTTGGCTCGTGCCATCGTAACGAACCATCAGGCTCATTGCATGGTTTGATGCGCGTGCGCGGATTTACCCAAGATGATGCGCATATCTTTTGTACGCAAGCGCAAATTCAGCAAGAAGTGGCGGACTTTATTAAACTGACCCTTGCCGTTTATGAAGATTTTGGTTTTGATAATATCATCATGAAGCTCTCGACCCGTCCTGAAAAACGTGTTGGTAGCGATGAGTCTTGGGACTTTGCCGAAAAAGCTTTGGCAGATGCACTAGATAGTTCGGGTCTTGATTGGGAATATCTACCCGGTGAAGGCGCGTTCTATGGTCCGAAGATTGAATTTAGTCTGAAAGACAGTTTAGGTCGCGTCTGGCAGTGCGGTACGATTCAGGTTGATCCAAATATGCCTGAGCGCCTTGATGCTGAATTCGTCAATGAGCAAAACGAGCGCGAAACCCCTATTATGTTGCACCGTGCAATTCTAGGTTCGTTTGAGCGCTTTATCGGTATCTTGATCGAAAACTACGCTGGTTGGATGCCAGTATGGTTAGCACCGCAGCAAGTAGCGGTGATGAATATCACTGATAAACAAGCGGATGCTTGTGAAAATGTGGTCAGTCAGCTGAAAAATGCGGGTTTACGAGCCACTAGCGACTTGCGTAACGAAAAGATTGGATTTAAGATACGAGAGAAAACATTAGAACGCGTTCCCTATATGCTAGTATTAGGGGATAAAGAAGTCGAATCGGGCAGTGTCAATGTCCGTACTCGTGAAGGTGAAAACCTTGGCGTGATGAGCGTTGCAGAATTTATTACATTAGTACAGACTGCTGTTGGTAAAAAAGGCCGACAGACCCCAAAAACAGATGAGGAGTAATACCTATTAAACAGTCAAACCGTTTGAACATCAACGAAGATATCACAGCTAAAGAAGTCCGTCTCGTTAAAGAAGACGGCGAACAGATGGGCGTGGTGGATATCGAAACCGCGATGAAAGCGGCACGTGAGGACAGTCTAGATTTGGTCGAATTGGTTCCTGAAGCCAAACCGCCCGTATGCAAAATCATGGATTATAAGCATTTCCTCTATGATCAAAAGCAAAAGGCGAAAGAAGCTAAAAAGAACCAAAAGCAAACTCAGCTGAAAGAGATGAAGTTGCGTCCTAGTACTGAAGAAGCCGATTATCAGGTAAAACTGAAAAAAATCGTCAGCTTCTTAGAAGACCAAGACAAAGTTAAAATCAGTATCCGTTTCCGTGGTCGTGAAATGGCGCACCAAGAGATTGGTCGTAAACAGCTAGATCGCATTATCGAAGACACCGCTGAGATTGCAAACGTCGAGCAATATCCAAAGATGGAAGGTCGTCAAATGGGTATGCTGCTTGGGCCTACTAAGAAAAAGTAATCTGCTTACAGATTGCTGCTAGTGGTGGCTGTAAATCGATGTGCCTGTTAGTTAATATAAATAATTAACTGACATAGACAGATCGTTGATAGAGATAGTTATAATCTTAACCATCAATATGCTACGGGATATTGGTGGTTTTTTAATATTTAGACCCCTAAATGCTTATTCTTGCATATGATAAGTTGACTATAATCAGTGACGATTATTTATAAACCTTTTATAAACCGCAGTTTACAAAATCCATCTTCTCAACCTTTTCATTACCAGTTAATCTAAAGGTCAGCGCTATCACTCTTAAATATAATTCGAATAAAACCATTAAGGGCATAAAAACAATCGATACCACGACTAACTAAGAGTCTCATCAAAACCTAATGTCGTTGGTAACCAACAACGCCCTTTTCAGCTATTATAGGAAATTCCATGCAAGAATTAACCCCACCCGAAAATACCTCGACGCCAAGTATCACTTTGACCGCGCCTGAACCGGTGAAAGAAATACAAAAAAGCGAAGCCGATCAAATGGTGAAGTTGGATGAAAGCCAAATTCCAGAACTTGATGCCAAGGTCGACGCCTTTGTTGATCATGTGATTAATAACTCAGTACACAGCTCTGAGTTTCAGCAAAACGTACAATCTATCCATAATTTGGGTAATAAAGAGATTCGCGAATCGGCGCAAGTGTCTAATCGTATGCTCGATTTACCAGCGAAAAGTCTTAATAACAGCTTGTTTGATAACTCCCCTATTGCCAAATCATTGACTGAGCTGCGCGGGATTGTCGAAGATTTAGATCCGAGCAAAAAAGAGCTGACCAGCTCACGTAAGTTGTTTGGTCTCATTCCATTTGGCAATAAAGTCCAAGATTATTTCCGTCAGTACGAATCGGCGCAATCGCATATCAACGCGGTGGTGACTAGCCTTTATAATGGCAAAGACGAGCTACTCAAAGACAATGCCATGATTGAGCAAGAAAAGGTCAATATGTGGGAGTTGATGCAATCGATTCGCCAATATATCTATGTCGGTAAAAAAATCGATGAGCAGCTTGAACAAAAGGTTTATGCCGTTGAAGCGACTGACCCTGAAAAAGCGCGTATCATTAAAGAAGAGATGCTGTTTTATGTGCGTCAAAAAAATACCGACTTCTTAACCCAATTGGCGGTAAATATCCAAGGCTACTTAGCCCTTGATACCATCCGTAAAAACAACTTAGAGTTAATTAAAGGCGTAGACCGCGCGACCACGACAACTATTTCTGCATTACGTACGGCGGTTGTCGTTGCCCAAGCGATGACCAATCAAAAACTGGTACTCGACCAAATCACGGCGTTGAATAAAACGACTAGCAGCTTGATTGAATCAACGTCGGCGATGCTTAAGCGTCAGTCCTTGGAAATTCACGAGCAAGCAACTAGCAGCACAATTGAGCTTGATAAACTGCAAAATGCCTTTAATAATGTCTATGATACGATGGATATGATTAGCAATTATAAAATCGAAGCCTTAGAAAATATGAAGCAGACGGTCAATACCTTGACGACTGAAGTGGATAAAGCCCAGAAGTATCTCGATAAGTCGAATCAAACGACGGTACTTGAGGTATCCAAAGAATTAGACAGTAAAAAAATAACCAATCAATCAAATACGGTCGATATCGATATTTGATATTTGGTTTATTCCGAATGGCGAATGCTGCTGGCTATTAAAAGCTGACAGCTACTTGCTATCTGATACAGATAAGACAATTGACCTAAGATATTGCGACGTTGTTCGTGTTAAGATAGCTCTTATTAATAATTTTAAAAATAGATACGGTAATTTATGAGTTGGAACGATCCAAACGCCTCAACTGAGGCACAAAAATATGACAACCCTATTCCTAGTCGCGAACTGATACTCAGTACGATTAACGAACATGTCGAAGTCACCCATCAACAATTGGCAAAAGCCTTTAATATTGATGACCCTGACCAATTTGATGCTTTGGGCAATCGCCTAAAAGCAATGGCGCGCGATGGCCAAGTAAACCGTGACGGGCGTCCTTATCGCTATCGTACGGTAACCAAGCACGATATCGTTACAGGTACGGTGACTGCGCATCCAAAAGGTTTTGGCTTTGTATTACTAAGTGATATGCCTGACCTATTCTTGCATGAAAAGCAGATGCGCTGGGTCTTTAACGGCGACACGGTAGAAGCCGTTGGCACATCAACGGATAACCGTGGTCGTACCGAAGGGCGTATTGTCGATGTCGTTGAACGCCGCCAAAGCAACTTTATTGGGACATTGGCGCATGATGAAGATGGTTATTGTGTTGAGCTTGGTAGCCCAAACAACCATCAGCCGATTACCGTTACTGAAGAAAACGTGCAAGCGTTTAATGCAAAACAAGGTGCGCCGGTTAAAGTCGATATTATCGATTGGCCGAACCAGCATGAATTTGCCACCGGTAAAATCACTGAAGTGCTATCAGATGATAATGACCGTGAGTTGATTATTGAGACTACTTTACTCAACTATGATATCCCATCAGACTTTAGTGAAGCGGCACTTGAACAAGCCAATGCTTATCAAGAACCAACCGAAAAAGACTTAAAAGGTCGTAGAGACTTACGTGATTTACCGCTAATTACGATTGATGGTGAAGATGCGCGCGACTTTGATGATGCAGTATTTGCAGAAAAACGCTCGGGCGGTAACTATCGTGTTTTAGTGGCGATTGCTGATGTCAGTTATTACGTCACGCCAAACTCGCCACTCGATAAAGATGCTTATGAGCGCGGCACGTCAGTCTACTTCCCGCATCGCGTGATTCCGATGTTGCCAGAAGTATTATCTAATGGTCTGTGTTCATTGAACCCTGATCTCGACCGTCTCTGTATGGTTGCCGATATTAAGATATCGCGTGCAGGTAAGGTTACGGGCTATGAGTTCTATCCTGGAGTTATGCATTCACAAGCGCGTCTGACTTACAATCAAGTGAACGCTTATCTTGCTGATCCAAACGATAACAGCGTGCCTGAATCATTAACTGGTAATAAAGACGTCAAAAAATCGGTCGATACCTTACATCAATTGTATGAGCTGCTGCTGAAAAAGCGTGAAGAGCGCCATGCAATGGAGTTTGAGACGGTTGAAACTTATATTAAGTTCAATGAAAAAGGTGGTATCGAAGCGATTTTACCGCGTACACGCGGTGATGCGCAAAAGCTTATCGAAGAGTGCATGCTGCTTGCCAATACTTGTGCGGCAAACTTTGCACTGAAAAATGAGCTGCCTGTTTTATATCGTAACCATGATAAGCCCGATGGCGAAAAATCGATGCGTATCCATGAATATGCAAAAAACTTTGGTCTAAGCTTCCCAGAAGAAAGCCCAACCCAAGCAGATTATCAGCGGATTATCGAAGCGACTAAAGACCGTCCTGACGCGATTAGCATCCATAGCATGCTGCTGCGCTCGATGATGCAAGCGAACTATGCGCCTGACAATATCGGGCACTTTGGTCTCGCTTATGACGAATATAGCCACTTTACCTCGCCGATTCGCCGCTATCCTGACTTAATGCTGCATCGCGCGATTAAAGCAAAAGTGACCAATAGTCAGCAGCCAGTGATGGATTTCTCGCTTGACGGTGCTGGCACGCAAACCTCAGATACTGAGCGCCGCGCCGAAAAAGCATCGCGCTATGTAGAATCCTGGCTCAAATGTCATTATATGAAAGATCATGTCGGCGAAGAGTTCGATGGCGTCGTGACTACCGTGACGAGCTTCGGTCTATTTGTGACCTTGACCGACTTATATATCGATGGTCTAGTGCATATCTCTAACGTTGGTGACGATTTCTTTGTCTATGATGAGCAGCAACAACAGCTTATCGGTAAAGACAGAGGCACAGTATTTGGTCTCGGTGATTCGGTTAAAGTAAAAGTAGCAGGCGTCAATATGGACCTGCTACAAATCGACTTTGACCTCAAAGCCAAGCTACAAGCAAGCCAAATGAATCAAACCAAACGAGATCAGTCAAAGAAGAGCCCTGCTAGCAAAACTCCGGCTAACAAAGCGTCTGCTAAGAAAAGCAGCAGCCGTGGTAAAGGCGCTAGCAAGAAAAGCTAAGGCTTTCTAAAACTTAAGATTAAAAAAAGACTAACGTTATCGTTAGTCTTTTTTTTATGTGTATCGATTAATTGGCGCTTAATTAAACCGCTATTTTGAGACGTAGCTTATTTAAACCCTAAAAAAATTAGTCACTAAGAACTTTAGTCACTAAGAACTCTAAGCACTAAAAAAACTACTGCGTATCCGTCATTTGCTCGGCACGTTGTTGGCTCGTCTGCTCTGCTTGCGCTATCTGAGTGGTTGCCTTATCGATAATGGCTTTTGGCTGCTGTCCTAAGGGCTGGCTTGCGATATCTGCTGTATTGCTATTCACATTGCTAACCTGTTCTACTTCATTACTAGCGGCTATTACTTCTCTATTTTTTTCACGTTGGCTGCCGTTAATCATATTAAACCCTAATAAAATAACGATACCTGCTAAAGCGAAAATAATCAGATGTTTGATTTGCATAAAAAATGTCTCGTCTATTTCGATAAAATGTAGATAGACGTTTCACTGCATTTTTTATACCGACTTTTATAGTTAGTATTCACCTTTTAATAGGTAATCTTCAACGTTTCTCTTGTAGGCTATTCTTGCGGGCTATTGTTACTTAATAAATCCGTCTCATCTGAATTTTCGGCAATTTCTTGCTCGACCTTTTCCATCAATTTTTCATCAGGACGCGCATCAAGCACTTCATCGGCATTCCGACCTTGCAGGATATGTTTTGCCCGCGCTTTGGCTTGTTTTTTATCCTTATCTTCCATTGTGGTTTCAGGAGCTTGCGCCTCATTAGATATTTGAGAAGCGCTAGAAGTCTCAGAAGCTTTAGCAATATTTGGCGGTACTATTACTTGCGTTTGCGCCTTATCGCTGGTTTGACTGCTTTGGAGCTGCTCAAACGCTTTTTCTAGCTTATGGTTAAAACGCAGCTGATAAATGGGTTCCGGTAAGCTAAAGCCCTCGTCTTCCAACGCATGCTTAGTCTCGCGAATGGCAATACTGCGGGCTTTAGAAAAATCAGCTTCCAATTGATTAACCCATACTTGAAACTGCAAAATAATATTTGAGTCACCCACTTCTTTAATGACCGCTGTGACTTTTGGTTTATCTAGAGCAAAACCCAACTGACATATCGCATCGATACCTACTTTGATAGCAGCGAGCGGATCATCATTGGCATCTACGCCTAATTCAAAAGTAAAACGGCGCTCAGGGTTTTTGGTGTAATTTAAAATCGTTGCTTTAAAGACTTCGGCATTAGGAATCCGCAACTGGTTACCATCTAAAGTCATTAAAATAGTCGCACGTGAGGTTAGGCGTACCACAATGCCTTCTTGATTATTAATCAAGATATGATCGCGGGCGCGAAACGGTTGCCGAATACTGAGCATGAGCGAGGCAATATAGTTCTCAATCGTATCCTTGACCGCAAAACCGACGGCGATACCAATAACGCCTGCGCCGCCAAGTAGCGTGCCCAAGATAGTCTCAGCACCTATCAAACTTAACGCTAAAATAAGACCAAAAACGATAAAGATGACTTTAACGGTCTGCGCAAGCAACTCTGCAACAAAAGGATTGGGCGTAAGGCGTTGCCACATTTTTTTGCGATTGGATAGCCAGCTGCCAAACCACGTGACCAAGGCAAATAAAACAATCCCTACCAGTAATAGTGGCAAAGCTTTGACTAGGTTTTTGGTTTGTGCCTTGAGGCTTTGATAAACGGTCGAAACATTATCTTGCACATCAAGCGTGCGATTGATTCTATCTTCGACCGTCACCACGTCCGTTAAGCGATTGGTCAAATTAATGGCTTGCTGGGCTTTTTTCTCATTAGGCGTCTCACCGGTTAAGGTAACAACGCCTTGGTTGACGCTAACATTAACTGCTTGTAAGCCGTCAATTTCGGAAAAAATGCCACTGATACGTTGACGAATGTCATTGTCTTTTAATGGTGTTGGGGTGGTTTCGATTTGAGCATTGTTGGTACTTTCACCGCTGATAACAGGTGGTAGCTGGACGGGCGTCGGCGGTGCAGTGTCAGAAGTATTCGGAATCTCAGGCGTGATAGTTATATTACTATTTAGCCCGTTATTTAAATCACTCGTAGCTGGATTGTTGATAGCTGGGTCATTAACAGTTGGTGCGGTAGTCGGCTGAGCGCTTGGTTCATTATTAACGGCATTATTATCAGCAAACGCATCAGTGAGTGCAACATTCTCACTTGTACTGCTTTTTTCAGCCGCATAAGTGGGCAGGTTTAAAACGATGCTTAAGAGCAATAGTAACTGACCGCACGCCTTTGTCGTTATGCGTGACTTGCCTAGCCAGCTTGACCTAGGTAATTCAGGCTGGTCAAAATACGCTGCCATAAGCATCCCTTTTTTATTCTAACTCTATGCTACATTTGCAAGCATGCTATGCAAATATAGCTATTTAAAACTACTTACCATCCAGATAAAGCTGCGCTTCACCCAAATCTAAGGTGCCTTCATAGATAGCGCGACCAGTGATGATACCTTCGATGCAATCACCATAAGGTTTTAGCAATTCGATATCTTTCATATCGGTGACGCCGCCTGATGCAATCACCGGTAAGCCGCCTTCACGCGCTAAGTTGACGGTCTGCTCGACGTTGACGCCTTGCATCATGCCATCGCGGTTGATATCGGTATAAACGATTGACGATACGCCAACATCAGCAAAACGCTTGGCAAGCTCAGTCGCTTTAGTATCGGTCACGTTTGCCCAACCGTGTGTCGCAACCATGCCGTCTTTGGCATCGATACCGACGATGATATGTCCAGCAAATTCGCGGCAAGCTTCGGCCACAAAATCAGGCTCTTCAACGGCTTTGGTACCAATAATAATGTAAGTGAGACCCGCGCTAATATACTGCTCGATGGTTTTCATATTGCGCACACCGCCGCCCAATTGAATCGGCAGCTTAGGGAAAGCTTTAGCAATGTCATTGACCACTTGCTTATGTACAGGAATCCCGTCAAATGCGCCATTCAAATCGACCAAATGCAAGCGCCGTGCGCCTTCATTGACCCAACGCGCCGCCATGGCGACCGGATCATCAGAAAATACCGTATCGTCTTCCATACGACCTTGTTTTAAGCGCACACATTTACCATCTTTTAAATCAATAGCAGGGATAATGACAGGGACAGCACACATATAGCATTCCTTATAAAAACGATATGAACAATAAAAAAACCATTAAAAAGTGAAACAAGCGTCAAGAGCCACTTAATCAATAGCCACTTAATCAATGGCTACTTAAAAGCGACTGCTTATAAAGTCATTTAGCATAGCAAATTAAAAGCGGCTGTTAGGAGAAATTCGTTAAATATTAAAATGACAGTAGAAAATATAAAAATTGCTTAAAATTTGGCTGGATAATGGCAAAAAAACGATAATCATAACCATAAGTTTTAGCACGTGGATTCACTAGCAACATTAGGTAAATTCAATTACCAACTGGCAATTTTAGGTCAGTTTAGCGTATAATCCTAGGTAAATTTGTATTTGTGCGATAAAACCTAATCGTCTGCTACCTATCGACGATTTCAATCAGCACAAGGTAAATATGAGCTAAGTATTAACAACCAGATTAATGCTTACGCTTACAAATTGCGCTTATCAAGCAATTGAGTTTACCCTGTAACCATAGTTCGTTAAACAGCGCTTGGATAGTTTTTTAAAAGATGGCTTGAACAAAACATAAACAAGTCACTTATTCCTCATTTATATTCACTCGAATGAATAGCGCTGCTTAAAACACACAGATACTGTGATTTAAAGATCCTGTGATTTAAAGATTCTATGGTTTACAGATGTTCTGATTTATCGTTATTAAGATTTATAGCTATTAGGATTTTGAATACGACAAATTTTAAGATTTTAATAAATCGTATGGTAAAACTGTCTTTTATCTAACGTCATCCTAGTTGAGGATGGCATGAGATTTAAAGGTTTTAGTGTACACCTTGGTAGCCAGTCGTCACTTTGGTCATTCGAATAAGACATTAACGTGTTGTTAAGGAGTCTAAGGTCAGCGTTAATACTCTTACTTGTAGTTATGATGATGTGTTATGTCTAGAGCGCTTTTTCACGCCCTTTTTGGGGCTTGATTAAGGACTTTATTGATGACGCTGTTATTCATGCTGCCGATATACCAAACAGGACGTCTGGTATCGTTTTAGACTATGGACTAAGTTTTCGCTTATGATTACCATCAAAAAAGGTTTGGATTTACCCATCACTGGTGAACCCTCCCGCGAGATATCTGAGCACAGACCCGCCCATGTGGCACTTGTTGGCTATGATTATGTGGGCATGAAGCCCACGATGAATGTCAAAGAAGGCGACATCGTAGCTAAAGGTCAGCCCGTTTTTGAAGATAAAAAACGTGTCGGCGTTATCTACACCGCCCCTGCTGCTGGTAAGGTCATCGCCGTTAATCGCGGTGAGCGTCGTGTGTTCGAAAGTCTTGTGATTGCGGTCGACCCAAACGGTGAAGAAGTAGAATTTCAGCGCTACGACTCCCAGCAACTTGCTGACCTAGATTCTGAAGTCGTTGAAACCCAACTGCTTGCCTCTGGTGAATGGACCGCGTTCCGTACGCGTCCCTATAGCCGTTCTCCTGAAATCGGTGCCCGTCCTCACGCCATCTTTGTCACCGCCATGGATACCAATCCATTAGCGTTTGACCCGATGTTGCTGATTAATGAGCAACTGCAGGCGTTTAATGACGGACTTGCCGTATTATCAACGCTCAGCCCCAAGACCTTTGTCTGCCATCACGGTGATGCCCAGTTGACGCCAGTTGCCAAAACGGCGGCTAATAATGTCACTGAGTATCATAGCTTTGCCGGTAAACATCCCGCTGGTCTGGCTGGCACGCACATTCACTTTTTGCATCCTATCATGCGCGGTGTGACGGTTTGGACGATTGGCTATCAAGACGTGATTGCTATCGGTAAGCTATTTACCACCGGTCGCTTATACACGCGCCGTATGCTTAGCCTTGCCGGTCCTGCGGTTAAAAACCCGCATTTAATCGTCACCGAACGCGGTGCTGATATCACAGCATTGACTAAAGGTGAGCTTGAAGCAAGTGAGAACCGTGTGATTTCAGGTTCTGTGCTATCAGGTCGCAAAGTGTTTGGTAATACCGCTTATCTTGGTCGCTTCCATAATCAAGTCAGTGTGCTAACCGAAGGTCGTGAGCGCCCTGCGTTCCATTTCTTAAGTATCGGTAGCAACCGTTTCTCAAAACTGCCTATCTATATTTCTAAGTTCTTTGGTAGTAAGAAATACGACTTTACCACCTCAAGCAATGGTTCGCCGCGCGCAATGGTGCCAATCGGTGTCTATGAAGAAGTCATGCCACAAGACTACCTGCCAACGCAGCTATTACGTGCCTTGATTGTCGAAGACATCATTAGCGCCGTCGATTTGGGCGTACTTGAATTGGACGAAGAAGATTTGGCATTATGCACCTTCGTATCTCCTGGCAAATATGAATTCGGCGATATTTTGCGTGATAACTTAACGCGCATTGAGCTGGAGGGCTAACCACGATGAAATTTTTACACAATATGTTCGATCGTATGGAGCCGTCTTTCACCAAGGGTGGCAAACACGAAAAATACTATGCCATCTTTGAGATGTTTGATACGTTTTTACGTCAACCAGGCTCAACGACATACGCATCATCACACGTACGCGACGGTATTGACCTTAAGCGTATTATGATTACCGTTTGGTTATGTACTTTCCCTGCGATGTTTTGGGGTATGTACAATATCGGTCATCAAGCATTAACGGCGATTGCAACGCTAGGCTTGCAGCCTGAAGGCTGGCGCACGGTTATCACTAGTATGGCAGGCTATAATCCAGACAGTATCTGGGCAAGCTTTGTCTACGGGGCGATGCAATTCTTACCGATTTATCTGGTCACCTTTGGGGTCGGTATTCTCTGTGAGATTATCTTTGCCGTCGTCCGTGGTCATGAAGTTAACGAAGGTTTCTTTGTAACTTCTGTCCTATTTGCGCTCTGTCTACCACCAGATATTCCTTTATGGCAAGTTGCCTTAGGTATTATCTTTGGTGTGGTCGTGGCAAAAGAAGTCTTTGGCGGTACGGGTAAAAACTTCCTTAACCCTGCCCTATCGGGTCGTGCTTTCTTATACTTTGCCTATCCAGCTTATATGTCTGGCGACTCAGTATGGACCGCGGTTGATGGTTTTTCGGGTGCAACACCACTTGGTTTGGCTGCACTTGGCGTCGTCCCACAAGACTTCGTTGATGTCTATGGCAATGCCATTACGTGGACTGATGCCTTCTTAGGTAATATGCAAGGCAGTATCGGTGAAGTATCAACACTGGCTATCTTAATGGGTGCAGTCGTTCTACTTTGGACGCGCATTGCCTCATGGCGCATCATGGCAGGTTGTGTGGTTGGTCTAATTGCCACATCGCTAGTCTTTAACATGATTGGCTCTGAAGACAATATGATGATGAGCCTGCCGTTTTATTGGCATTTAGTCATCGGCGGTTTTGCCTTTGGTGCGGTGTTTATGGCAACCGACCCTGTATCAGCTGCGCACACCAATAAAGGCCGCTGGGCTTATGGTATCTTGATTGGTTTTATGACCGTATTGATTCGCGTCGTCAACCCAGCCTTTCCAGAAGGCATCATGCTTGCCATTTTATTCGCCAACTTATTTGCGCCACTATTTGACTATTTTGTGACGCAAGCAAATATCAAGCGCCAAACAGCACGGAGGGTTCGCTATGTCCAAGCCCAAAAGTAATAATGCAAAAACCATCAGTGTGGCGTTGACGCTATGCTTGGTGTGTTCTGTATTGGTCTCAGCCGCTGCTGTTGGTTTAAAACCAGCGCAAGTTGAAAACGCGCGCTTAGACCGTAACAAAAACATCTTAGTTGCAGCCGGTATGTTTGACCCGGCGTCAGATACCAATGAAGATGTGGCTGAGCGTTTTAAAGATTTTGAGGTAAAAATCGTTGACCTAAGTAAAGGTAACTACCTCGATGACGACGCGCTAAAAGCCGCTGGTATTCCTGATCGTAACGCTTACGATGCCAGTCAAGCGACCAAGAACAAAGCCTTAAGTGAAGACTTGGGCAGCAACGACCCTGCCGGTATCGGTCGTGTTCCTAAATACGCCAAGGTCTATGTTAAAAGTGATGACGCTGGAAAGGCTGAAATGGTGGTCCTGCCGATTCAAGGTTATGGACTATGGGGTACGATTTATGGTTTCTTAACGCTTGAAAGTGACATGAATACCATTAAAGGTATCAGTTTCTATGAGCATAAAGAAACCCCAGGTCTAGGCGCTCGTATCGAGGAGCCTGAGTGGCGCGCCATGTGGAGCGGCATTCACTCTTATGACGAAAACGGTGCAGTTGCTACTGGTGTGACCAAAGCCGGTAATCCAAAAGATAACTGGGTTGATGGTATCAGTGGTGCAACCTTAACCGGTCGCGGCGTAAGTAACATGATTCAGTTTTGGCTCGGTGAGCAAGGCTATAAGCCGTACTTAGACCAGCTGCGTGAAGAAAGCGGTAAGACACTGGCGGGTGCAGAAGTCAAAGCCAGTCAAAGCCCATATAAAAAGCTGGGTCAGAACTTACATCAACAGCAGACGCATCCCGTAACCGAACTGGTCGCAGTAGTACCAGCAGCACACGGCAAGGAGGCATAACATGGCTGATACAAAAGGTATTTTAACCTCGCCTATTTTTGATAATAACCCTATTGCGCTACAAATCTTAGGTATTTGTTCGGCATTGGCAGTTACTACGAGTGTGGCGAATGCGTTGGTAATGAGTGTGGCGTTGACCTTGGTCACGGCATTTTCGAGCTTCTTTATCTCTATTATCCGTAAGCAAATCCCATCAAGCATTCGTATTATCGTGCAGATGACGATTATTGCGTCATTGGTTATTGTGGTTGACCAAATCTTAAAAGCGGTCGCTTATGATGTCAGTAAAGGTCTGTCGGTATTCGTTGGTTTGATTATCACCAACTGTATCGTAATGGGCCGTGCTGAAGCATTTGCGATGAGCAATCCGCCAGTACCAAGCTTTTTAGATGGTATTGGTAACGGTCTTGGTTACTCGGCAGTATTGCTATTTGTCGCCAGTATTCGTGAGATTTTGGGCGCAGGCAGCTGGTTTGGCATGACTATTTTGCAAACCGCAACCGATGGTGGCTGGTACGTACCAAACGGTCTATTGCTATTGCCACCGTCAGCGTTCTTTATTATCGCCCTGTTTATCGTGATTATCCGTATTTGGAAACCAGAACAGGTCGAAGAAGCTGAATTTGTAATGAAGCCGCAATCTAAAGGCATGGCACAAGGAGGCGGTCACTAATGGGACATTATGTCAGTTTATTTATAACCTCGGTCTTTATCGAGAATATGGCGCTGGCCTACTTTTTAGGCATGTGTACCTTTTTAGCGGTATCAAAAAAGGTTTCAACCGCTATCGGTCTTGGGGTAGCCGTCGTCGTCGTCATGGCGATTACTGTACCGCTAAACAATCTGCTGTTCCAGTTCATCCTAAAAGATGGTGCGCTGGCATGGGCAGGTTTCCCTGATATCGATTTAAGCTTTTTAGGCCTACTCAGTTATATCGGTTTGATTGCTGCCACGGTACAGATTCTAGAGATGTTCTTGGATAAGTTCGTTCCAAGTCTGTATAACGCCCTAGGGGTATTCTTACCCCTGATTACCGTCAACTGTGCCATCTTAGGTGGCGTACTGTTTATGGTTGAGCGTGATTATAATTTTGGCGAATCAGTCGTCTATGGCGTCGGCGCAGGCTTCGGTTGGGCATTGGCAATTACCGCCTTGGCGGGTATCCGTGAAAAGCTAAAATACTCAGACATTCCAGCACCGCTGCGTGGTCTTGGTATTACCTTTATCACGGTTGGTCTGATGTCACTTGGCTTTATGTCTTTCGGCGGTATGTCAATTTAAACCGCTACGCTTAAAAGCCTATTTAGCGATTTGACCTATTTAATTCATTTATTCGGTAGGGGTTTAGGAAACACGCAATGACGTCTTTTCGCACCCCTACTCCATAGATTAAGGATACCTACCATGGATTACGCTACGGCGATTGGTGGCGTTGCTATGTTTACCTTGATCATCATGGGACTCGTTGCCATTATTTTGGCGGCGCGCTCAAGACTGGTCAGTTCAGGCGATGTTACTATCCATATTAATGATAATCCCGATAATGACGTCGTGACACCCGCAGGCGGCAAGCTGCTACAAACACTGGCGAGCGAAGGTATTTTCTTATCTTCAGCCTGTGGTGGTGGTGGTACGTGTGCGCAGTGTCGTTGCCGCGTTATTGAAGGGGGCGGATCTATCCTGCCCACCGAAGAAGGGTACTTTACCCAAGGTGAAATCCGTAACCACATGCGTCTTGCCTGTCAGGTTGCGGTAAAGCAAGACATGAAAATCGAGATTGACCCTGAATTCTTTGATGTACAAAAGTGGGAATGTGAAGTTATCTCTAATGATAACGTTGCCACCTTTATTAAAGAGTTGGTGCTTAAAATTCCAGATGGCGAAGAAGTTAACTTCCGTGCCGGTGGTTATGTACAGTTAGAGGCGCCACCGCATGAAGTGCATTATAAAGACTTTGTAATTGACGAAGAGTATCGCGAAGACTGGGAAAAATTTGGTATCTTCAACTATGTGTCAAAAGTTGATGAGCCGGTGATTCGTGCGTATTCGATGGCCAACTACCCTGAAGAAAAAGGCCTTATTAAGTTTAATATCCGTATCGCCAGTCCACCGCCACGTGGTCCTGACGGTATTCCACCTGGCAAAATGTCCTCTTGGGTATTTAGTCTCGTACCTGGCGATAAAGTGACAGTTTCGGGTCCTTATGGTGAATTCTTTGCCAAAAAGACTGACGCTGAAATGATTTTCGTCGGTGGTGGTGCGGGTATGGCACCGATGCGCTCGCACATCTTCGATCAGCTTAAACGCTTACATACCGACCGTAAGATTAGCTTTTGGTATGGTGCGCGCTCGATTCGTGAGATGTTCTACGTTGAAGATTATGATCAACTAGAAGAAGAGTTTGATAACTTTGAGTGGCATGTGGCCTTGTCTGACCCTCTCCCTGAAGACAATTGGGAAGGTCCAACCGGCTTTATCCATAACGTGCTGCTTGAAAACTATCTTAAAGACCATCCAAACCCAGAAGACTGTGAATACTACATGTGTGGGCCACCGATGATGAACGCTGCGGTAATCGACATGCTACACAGCTTGGGCGTGGAAGATGAAAACATCATGCTTGATGACTTTGGTGGCTAAGCGAGTTATTTAAATCGGTTGATAACACCTATTTATTCAACAAGTATCGTTAAGCTAAAAATATATGATAAATTAAGAGTCTCAATGGAGGCTCTTTTTTTATGCGCTAAATCAACCATTTTCAATCAGAAAGGATTCTTATGAAAACCAAAGTGAAAGATTTGACCATTTGGATTACCGGCGCGTCTAGCGGTATCGGCGAAGCATTATCAATTGCCTTTGCCAAACGTGGTGCCAGCATTATTTTAAGTGGCCGTGATAAAGATAAATTAGAGATCGTCAAAAATCGCTGCAAAAATAGCAAAAAACATATCGTCGTTCCCTTTGATATCGCCGATGCCAAGCAAGCAAAAGCTGCCTATGAAACGGTCAAGGCTAAAACTGAAAAAGTGGATTGGTTGATTAATAATGCGGGCATCAGTCAACGGGCGCTTATTATGGAAACGACAGAGGAAGTTGAGCGTAAGCTGATGGAGATAGATTATTTCGCGCAAACGCGGCTGACCAGACTGGTATTGCCCGATATGATTGCGCAAGGCGGCGGTAAAATTGTCATGGTATCGAGCGTGGCAGGTTTACTGGGTACCCAATATCGCGGCGCGTATGGTGCTGCCAAAGCCGCGATTCATATGTGGGCAAACAGCTTGCGTGCAGAATTGCACGACCAAGGTATCGAGGTGGCGACGATATTTCCAGGATTTATTCAAACCAATATTTCTATCAATGCTTTAACTGGTGATGGTAGTGCGCAAGGGACGATGGACGATGCCACCAATAAAGGTCTTACTGCGACCGCCTTTGCAAAGCAGGTCGTCAAAGCTCTGACTAAGGGTGAAGAATATATCATCGTTGCTGGCAATAAAGAAAAACTTGCCACTAGAGTCAATCGTTTATCGCCGCCAAAGCTATATAAACTTATTCGGGAGTCACAGGTTAAATAAAAACAGGCAGGTTCAATCGTATCTTCTCGAGTCGTAGTTATTCAAGTCGTACGTTAGTCGTAAATTGGCCTTATCGGTAACAAGGGGTGTAAAATAGGCGACGCTTAGCTTGCTTAGTTTATTACCTGCAAACTAACGTCCCCACTCACCCCTTCGCTTTATCAAGCTGTGATGACTTATATGACAAATTTAACCACCTTTCTTACTCCTAACAAACCCCTAAAATCCGCCTCTTTAACCATTATTGCTATCAGCTCTGTACTCATGCTTAGCGCCTGCCAGCAAAAGCCCGATTACGACAATCTTAGCGGCGAGACCATGGGCACCAGCTACCACATCAGTTATCAATTACCCAAAGGCGCTGATGAAGCTGCCATACAAGCAGCAATTGATAAGCGCTTGCAAGATATAAACGACAGCATGTCGACCTATCAAGCCGACTCTACTATTTCTAAATTTAACCAATTAGGCAAAGATACGCCGATTGCTATCGACGCCGATTTTAGCCATGTATTAAAAACCTCAAGGCGAGTTTATGAGCTGTCGGGCGGTGCTTTTGACCCAACGGTAATGCCTTTGATAGAAACGTGGGGCTTTGGCAGTACCATGACGGTTGAGCGCTTACAAAGTCCGCCAACGGCGCTTGAGATTGCGCAAGCGAAAGCCGTGGTCGATTTTGACAGTGTCATTCAAAAAGATGACAGCATTTATAAAACCAAAGACGGCGTCGAGCTTGATTTTTCGGCGGTCGCTAAAGGTTATGGCGTTGACGTCATTGCCGATGTACTCCGAGATGACTATCAGATTCGCAATTACATGGTTGAAATTGGCGGCGAAGTGGCGACCTCTGGGGTCAGCGCTCAGCAGCAACCGTGGCAAATCGCCATTGATGCACCCATCGAAGGCAGCACCGTAAGCGCACGCCAAACCATGGCAGTGATTCGCCAACCTATTAATAATGGCTCTACTATGTCGCTAGCAACCTCTGGCAACTATCGCAATTCCGTCGTTTTTGATGGTAAGCATTACAGCCATACCATTGACCCGACAACGGGTGAGCCCATTGTTGGTGGCGCGCCATCAGTGACTGTGGCAGCAGAAACAGTCGCACTGGCGGATGCTTGGGCAACTGCTTTGACCGCGATGCCTTATGAGAAAGCCCTTGCCACTGCCAAAGAGCACAATATCGCCGCCTTATTTGTTATCTTGGCTGATAATGTAAATCTCGGTGCAGCGGCCGACAGTATCGATGATTGGCAAGTAGTAGAAACCCCCGCGATGAAAGCCTTACGTGCCGACAAAAAGTCCTAATATCAAGAGCATGGGCTTTACTATGCCTGCTAAGCACAAACGGAGCAGGCAAAATTTTGCTATACTATAAGCAAGTTATCGACTAGATGACTGTCCTATATTTTAAACGAGAGGTTCCCTCTATGCTTAACCAATTGCTCCCCATGCTTGCTATCACCTTTACCGTCTTCATGCTGTTTTTTATCTTCATGGGCATCGGTTATATGGTCAAGAAAAAGCCGCTTAGAGGTTCTTGCGGCGGTGTGGCAAAATTGATGGGCGACGAGCATTGCTCATTTTGTGGTAACGATCCCAATAAATGCGATTCACTGGTCGACCAACAGCAAGAAACCGCCCTTAAAGCTGCCCAACTAGGTAAGTCTGTATAAACGCCTTATTTGTTACTATATGCTGGTAGTATTTGCCTAACCTCTGTTCCTATAATAGCGTCTAGTCCTTTGCAATTTAACGTTGCAAGCTAACAGTGACTGGCGCTATTTTTTTGTGCGCTTAGCGCTTAGCGCTTAGTATCTGTATAGAATACTTTTTATAAGCCAATTTCTATCATAAGCGCTTGATAAGCAAAATCGACTTATAAGCAAAAACTAAAAATCACTACTCATATACTAAGCTTGCCCTGCTAAATTAAATGAGTAGCAAGTTTATATGACGGGCTTTCTGCTAGTGTTTTTATATCCTAAACTCGTACATTCTAATATATTGTCTTAGCCTTAATTAGCGTCTTAATTGCCGTCTTAGTGACGTACTCCGGTGTTATTTTATAAGCGATGGTGCGCCAGCGCTTTTTAATGACGTGTCCTTTTTCTTATGCTGATAGTCGTGCTGCTATGTCTACCTCTCCTAATTTGCAAACTGATTTGCCGTCCCAGTCTCCCACGTCTCAGTCGGGTGCGCCGTCAAACTTTAAGCTACCCTCTTCGCGCTTTACGTTTTGGCTGGTGCTATGTGCCATGATTTTATTGGCGACCAATATGCGCTCGCCGATTGTGGCGCTGGGTTCTATTGCGCCGGTGGTTCAAGGGGCGCTTAATATCTCCGAAACCCAAATTGGCTGGCTTGGCGCGGTGCCGATGCTAACCTTTGCGCTTGGGGCGTTTATTTCGCCAGCGATTGGGAAGCGTTTTGGCCTTGAAAACACCTTGATTGCGATGATTGCCCTCTTAACGACGGGTATGATTATTCGCAGCGTTATTCCTACTTGGATTGGCTTTTTAGGCGGCACGTTATTGCTAACGTTAGCGATTGGTTTTGCCAATACCCTTGCCGCTCCTGTTATCAAGCAGCGCACACCGAATCATATTCCGTTGATTACGGGTCTGTTTAGTCTCACCATGACGGTGTCGGCAGGGATTGTCGCAGGTGTTGTTCTGCCATTATCTGAGCAAGTTGGCTGGCAATGGGCGCTTGGTGGTTGGTCGATTTTGGGCGTGTTTGCCTTAATGATTTGGGTGCTGTTACGACTGCGTTTGGGTTCATCAAACCATCAACCAATAGTACCGCTTGCTGAAGGGGTGCAAGCACCATCACCTATTTCTATGTGGCGTACACCTTTTGCTTGGCAAATTGCGGTATTTATGGGCTTACAGTCACTGCTTTTTTATACCGTTGCCAGTTTTTTACCCTCGATTTGGCTCAGTAAAGGGCTATCGGCGGTAAGCGCGGGGCAGATGAACTCAGTCTTCCAGTTTATGGCACCGGTAGCGATTTTAAGCTTAACCTGGCTGGTCAATCGCGGACGTCCTATTCAGGCGCTAGCGGTACTTGCTGCGGTCTTAAACGTGATTGGCATTTTAGGAGTCAGTTATTTATCAGCTGATTTGGCGTGGTTATGGTCGGCGCTGATGGGCATCGGTTGTTCAGCGATTTTTACCTTAAGTATGATGCTGTTTTCGATGCGGACTTATACGGCCAATCAATCAAGCGAGCTGTCGGGCATGGCGCAAGCAGTCGGTTATCTGATTGCGTTCTTTGGTCCTCTGAGTACCGGCTGGTTGCATGAAGCCACGGACAGCTGGGATTTGCCCTTATTAATCATGTTGGTTTTGATGGTGGTAAACGTGGGTTTTGCATGGATGGTCAGCCGTCCAGTGATGGTCGATGGTAAGAAGGTTTAATTTTTACCGTTAATGTCAACTGACAGGCGCGCAATACCGTTAACTGTCGCGCCATATTGCTCATAAGCTTAGTTTGCTACACTGGTTTGATTGTAAATAGGACAGCAAAATCATGATAAATATCTCTTCTTATTTGACTAAACCTTTAATAATAGCGGCGGCATTAAGCGTTACCCTTGTGGTTAGCGGCTGTCAAAAAGAGCCTGATAGCAATACAACTGATGATAGTACGCAAACTACCAGCACTCAAAGCACTAGCGCCCAAACTAATGAAACTCAGAAAATAACAGATGCAACTGAGCAACAGCAAGCGCCATTAACGATATTGGCATTGGGCGATTCATTAACCGAAGGATTGGGCGTCGATAATGATGCCAATTATCCCGCTCAGCTAGAAGCACGCTTACAAGAGCTTGGCTATAAAAATGTCAAAGTAGTCAATTCAGGCTTAAGTGGCGAAACCAGTACAGGTCTTGTCAATCGCCTAGATTGGGTATTGCAAACCAAACCTGATATTACGATTTTGACTGTTGGTGCCAATGACGCCATCCGCGGTATCGATGTGGCAACGGTCGAAGCCAATATTCGCACCGCTGTTAAACGCCTGCAGGATAATGGTAGCGAGGTTATATTAGGTGGCATGCAGATTTATGACAATCTTGGCTCGGACTATGTAGAGTCGTTTGCCGCGATATACCCAAGAGTGGCTAAAGATATGAATGTGACGCTGATTCCTTTCTTTTTAGAGGGTGTAGGCGGCGACCCTAAGCTAAACCAAGCCGATGCCATTCATCCAACCAAAGAAGGCTATACCATTATCGTCAATGATAATATTTTGCCAATCTTACAGCCTAAAATTGAAAAGTTAGAAGCTAATCACGCCAATACGGCAACGAAATCTAACGCGCCTACTGAGACTACCCAATGACCGCTACACCCAATAACAAAGCACTACTTACCGCCTCCAAGCTGAATAAAACCGTGCAAGTCGGTGAGCAAAAGCTATCTATCATCAAAGATGTAGATATATATGTTAATGCGGGCGAGTTTGTGGTCATTATGGGTAAATCTGGCTCGGGTAAATCCACCTTGTTAGGTCTATTAGCGGCGTTAGATTATCCGGATAGTGGCTCGGTTGAGTTAGCGGGACAAACCTTAAGTAGCCTTGATGAAGATGCGCTGGCAGTCATTCGTCAGCGTGATATGGGTTTTGTCTTTCAGTCGTTTCATCTATTACCGACATTGACGGTAGCAGAAAATATTGCCTTCCCGCTTGATATTGCCCGTCGTCCGAATAAAGCACGGGTAAATGAGCTGATTGCAGCGGTTGATTTGGGGCATAGGCGTGATAGCTTACCCAACCAATTATCCGGTGGTGAACAGCAGCGTACTGCCGTTGCGCGCGCCTTGGTTTCACAGCCAAAAATCGTCTTTGCCGATGAACCAACGGGTAACTTAGATGAGCAAAATGCCAATCAAGTCATGCAATTACTCTTAGATTTACGCCAGCAAGTTGGCTCAGCACTGGTTGTTGTGACCCATGATGCCGCGCTTGCGGAGATGGCAGATCGGGTTATTACTATGCACGACGGGCGGATTATTTCTTAATGAATAACTTAAAGAATAATAAGCAAACAGAGAACCATTCAGCCATCGATGCTACTGCTACGACTGATACCAACATGGCAAAAGAGTCAGATTATACTGGCGGTATCATGCGCCAGCTGTTTAGCAGTATTTTGAATTTGCCAATATTAGGTTTACAAGGATTGGGCGCGCAAGCCTTAAGTCGCAGTTGGTGGCAACGCTGGATTTATCCGCTATTATTTTTATTGACGCTAACGTTATCGCTTGCAACCTACTTGACCCTCGACTCCGTGCAGCAATCGGTTGATACCTATATCAATGATAATCAGCGCGCGCTCGTTGGCGGCGATTTGATATTAAACAGTAAGCAAGAGTGGCCAAGCGAAGTATTAACGCAGGTAGAGACGGTTACTGATACGCAAATAGTATATGACTATCAGTTTAGCGCGATGGTGGTGACCGATGAGCAAACCTTGCTTGCCAGCGTCAAAGCCGTCTCTCCGGCTTATCCCTTATACGGAGAAGCTGAGCTTGCTTCAGGGCAACCGTTATGGGAGCAATTAAGCGCTGATAATGTCGTTGTCGCGCCTGAAGTATTGAATAGCTTAACTGCAAGTGTCGGTGACCAAATCACCATTGGTGATGCTGAGTTCACTATTAGCGATGTGTTGACTAAGGAGCCTGACCGTCCGTTGACCGCCTTTGGTTTTGGCGGGCGTGTTTTGATGCATCAAGATGCGCTTGTAGCGACCAATTTATTGGGTCAGCGTAGCCGTATAAACTATCGTATTGAGCTGGCCGGTGAGCCAGAGTTAATGGTAGTACAGCGAGATAAGCTCACGCAAATACTAAGCAATTATCCTGATATTGAGCTGTCTGACGCAGAATCAGCAGATACCTCTGTCTCGCGTATCTCTGACAATGTCTTGATGTTTTTAAAGCTGCTCGTCATCGCCGTGCTGTTATTATCTGCGGTGGCGATGTATGGCGTCATTACGGCTTTTGTGACCAAGCAGCAGTCTAGTAATGCCATTCGCTTGGCATTAGGTGAGCCACTTAAGTCGCTGAAACGCAGCTATTATCAGCTGTTGATTGTTACCACTATCATCGCTTGTGTGGCAGCAATTGCTCTAAGTTTTGGCTTACTGAAAGTTGGTCAGCCGTATCTGATTGCTATCTTACCAGCTGATGTTGGTCTAGCCATCAATCCTATCAGCGCCATTAAAACCATTATTATCGCGCTAGTGCTAACGTTGCTTATCGCTCAGCGTGGTTTAAGCACCCTAAGTACGACCAAGCCTGCTACCTTACTTAATCAAGGTGCGAGCACAAACTCGCAAAACCTGCCTTGGTATCGACGTTTGCCGTTATTATGGTATGGACTGACGCTCATCGGGCTGTATGCGTTTTTTGCTTATGAAGTAGATTCTCTGATACTAGGTGCGCAGCTACTAATAGGACTTACCGGTTTCGTAGCAATATTTTTGCTCTTGGCGCGCGGATGGTTATGGCTGCTGACTAAGTTTGCCAAGCATTCTAATATCAGCTGGATGCAGCGTATTGCTATCCATAACCTTGCCCGTAAAGGCAATCAGTCGGCATTATTCTTTGTCACTTTATCGCTGTCAGTGGCGGTCTTAACCCTGATTACCACGCTCAATCATAGTATCAATACCCAGTTTATTAATGCGTATCCTGAAGATGCGCCCAATTTATTTTTGCTCGATATTCAAAGTGACCAGCATGATGCGATTAATAACATCATTGCTGCACCTGTCAGCTATTATCCTGTCATTCGTGCCCGCGTCGTCACGGCTAATAATGTACCCGTACAAGATATCGAACCTACGGACGGCTTTGATGACCCGATGCGGGTTTTTAATTTAAGCTATACCGATACAGTGATGGACACTGAGTTTATTACTGATTCACTAGTAAAAAACGAGCTTTATGCCCCTATTGATACTGTAGATAGTGACTCAGCGCAAACCGTTGCGCCATTATCGATTTTGGATACGGCAGCCAGTTTGCTAAACGTTGGCATGGGTGATCAGGTGCGCTTTAATATCCAAGGGATTGAGGTTGTCGGGCAAATCACCAGTATCCGCTCGCGCTATGAAAAAGGACCCGGCACCTATTTTTACTTTTTATTTGAGCCAGCGGTTTTATCTGCTGCTCCGCAAATCCAATTTGCTACCGCTCATGTCGCAGCAGAGGATATTCCAAAACTCCAAGGTCAGCTAGTACGCGAGTTTCCTGCGGTAACGACCATCGACGGCACGGCAATTGCGCAGCAAGTCCAAGAGTTGGTCGTACAAATGAGTCGTTTGGTTTACGTCTTTACTTTACTGGCATTGCTGACGGGTATTATGGTTTTGATTAGCTCGCTACTCTCCACCTCACAAGATCGCATGGCGGATAGTGCTTCATTTAGGCTGCTCGGTATGCAAAAGCGCGACCTATATATGCTCAATATCTTAGAGCTTGGCATACTTGGCATTAGTGCCGCCTTATTTGCGGTTATTATCGCCAACATCGGAGCATGGGCTGCTATTACCCAATGGTTTAATCTGCGCTTTAGTGTGCCGTGGGCAAGTTTAGGTATTGGCGGTGTGGCGTTAGTTGGTTTGCTGTTTGCTATTGCCATTATTTATGTGCGATTGGTGATTGGGCGTGGGATTATGGCGCGGGTAAGAGCGATGATATAACGGTCGATATTGTCAATATCAGCCAGTATTCATATTCAAGCTCGTTTAAAACTGACTATTTGCTATACTAATGCCCATCTCAGCATTCAGATATAGCCCTCATAAACCACTCAAAAAAGTACGGTAACCTTATGAAATTCTCAAAGTTCGGTCAAAAATTTACCCAGCCAACTGGCATCTCGCAATTGATGGATGACTTGGGCGATGCGCTAAAAAGCGATCAGCCTCTCAATATGCTGGGCGGTGGTAATCCTGCCAAGATTGATGCCGTTAATGAGCTGTTTTTAGAGACTTATAAAGCGCTTGGTAATGATAACGATGCAGGCGAAACCAATAGTAGCGCGATTATTAGTATGGCAAATTACTCCAATCCGCAGGGTGATGCTGCCTTTATCGATGCGTTGGTCGGCTTCTTTAACCGTCATTATGATTGGAATCTAACCTCAGAAAATATCGCTTTGACCAATGGTTCGCAGAATGCTTTTTTCTATTTGTTTAATTTATTTGGTGGGGCCTTCAGTGATAATAAGCTTGATGAGCACAGCCAAGATAAAGAAAGCCAGTCTATCGATAAATCAATTCTACTGCCATTAACCCCTGAATATATTGGCTATAGTGATGTGCATGTCGAAGGTCAACATTTCGCAGCCGTGTTGCCGCATATCGATGAAGTGACTCATGATGGCGAAGCAGGTTTCTTCAAATATCGTGTGGATTTTGAGGCGTTAGAGAACTTGCCAGCGCTAAAAGAAGGTCGCATTGGCGCGATTTGCTGTTCGCGTCCGACCAATCCAACGGGCAATGTGTTGACCGATGAGGAAATGGCGCATTTATCTGAGATTGCCAAGCGTTATGAGATACCGCTGATTATCGATAACGCCTACGGTATGCCCTTCCCTAACATTATCTACTCTGACGCGCATCTAAACTGGGATAACAATACGATTCTTTGCTTTAGCCTGTCTAAAATTGGCTTGCCCGGTATGCGTACCGGCATTATCGTGGCCGATGCTAAAGTGATTGAAGCAGTCAGCGCGATGAATGCGGTGGTCAATCTAGCACCGACCCGCTTTGGCGCAGCGATTGCCACGCCATTGGTTAACGATGACCGTATCAAACAGTTAGCTGATAATGAGATTAAACCTTTTTATCAAAAGCAAGCCACGTTAGCAGTAAAGCTTTTGAAAAAAGCTTTGGGTGATTATCCGTTAATGATTCATAAGCCTGAGGGCGCGATATTTTTATGGTTGTGGTTTAAAGACTTGCCAATTAGCACGCTTGAGCTATACGAGCGCCTTAAAGAAAAAGGCACATTGATTGTACCAAGTGAATATTTCTTCCCTGGTGTCGATGTCAGTAATTATCAGCATGCCCATGAATGTATCCGTATGAGTATCGCCGCTGACGAACAGACCTTAACGGATGGTATTAAAGTCATTGGTGAAGTGGTGCGCGAGCTGTATGATGAGGCTAATAGTCAGAACTATTAAAGTTGTTATTAAGCAAAGTATTAATGATAGAAATAAAAAAACGGACTTATGAATAGTCCGTTTTTTTCTGCCTTTTAATCATAGGTTTGACGGTATTGATTGATTGAAACGTCTTTGTCCATACGGTAAAGCCATAGATTATATAAGAAAGCAGACAGGTATTAATCAAATCATGAATACTGGCTTTTAGCTCCGTGCTGCCTATCGCTGTGATACCCAGCTCAGTAATCGTCTGGCGATTATCCAAATATTCGCCCAATAAGGCGATGGCGGTCACCATAATCAAAGCGATAAACGCCCTGACGCTGTATTTTTTAAAAATTGGACGTAGCAAGATTAAACTTAATAGGTACACGCTGATGCCCACATACATATGTAAGGCGTCTTTGTCTAACCCTGTGGCAGCCACAACACCGTTTTTGAAGAGATAAAAATCCACGATTTTATTCCGCGTATAAGAGATAGAAGATAGCTGAGTATAAATAAAAAAAACAACTAAGTATAAATTAAAAATAAAAAAGGTAGATTATGCATTTGCTAACCTACCTTCCTGTTTAATCGAAGCTGTTTAATCGAAACTGTTTAATCGAAACGGACCAATCAAACATTTAAAGCATACTGGTTAAATATTCCAATCGACAAAGTTCTTTAATAGCTGTAAGCCCGCGGTGTGGCTTTTTTCTGGATGGAATTGGGTGGCAAATAAATTGTCTTGCAAAATACTGGCACAAAACGGCTGACCATAATCACAAACGGCCGCCACTTGCGAGCTGTCAGCAGGCGCGCAATAATAACTATGTACAAAGTAAAAATGCGCATTGTCCTCGATGCCATTCCACAATGGATGCTCGAAATCCATACCGTTAATAGTATTCCAGCCCATGTGCGGCACTTTAATGGTCGCCCCTTGCTCATCCTTCCACGTCGGGTCAAACGCTTCTACATTGCCATCTAAGATGCCCAAACATTTTGTACCACCATTCTCAGCGGACTGCTCAAACAACGCCTGCATGCCAACACAGATGGCCATAACAGGCTTATTAAATATCGCCTGACGTATGACCTCGTCAATACCTGCATCTTGCATGCCAGCAATACAATCACGCATCGCACCGACACCGGGGAAGAAAATCTTATCAGCCGCCGCGACCACTTTTGGGTCATTGGTAATAGAGACTTCCGCGCCTACCGCTGACAATGCCTTGCTGGCCGAGTGCAGATTCCCCATGCCATAATCTAATAATGCTATTTTTGTGGCTCGACTCATCTAAAAAGCCTCTTTGGTCGATGGCAAAGTATTCAGCGCACGCTCATCATATTCGCAAGCCATACGTAGCGCACGAGCAAACGCTTTAAACGTAGATTCGATCTGGTGATGGCTGTTTTTGCCTTTAAGGTTATCCAAATGCACCGTCATCCATGAATGGTTGACGAAGCCATAGAAGAACTCGCTAAATAAATCGACATCGAAGTTACCAACATGCGAGCGGGTAAAAGGAATGTCCATATGTAAACCGGGACGGCCTGATAAATCAACAACTGCGCGCGTTAGTGACTCATCGAGTGGCGCGTAAAAGTGCCCATAACGACGGATACCCTTTTTATCGCCCAATGCTTTATTGAATGCTTGCCCAAGTGTAATACCCGTATCTTCGACACTATGGTGATCATCAATAAAGGTGTCGCCGGTACATTTGATGTCTAAGTCAAACAAACCATGACGCTTGATTTGATCAATCATATGGTCTAGAAATGGCACGCCAGTATCTACAGTTCCTTGTCCCGTTCCATCAAGATTGACGGTGCAAGTCACTTGCGTTTCAGCAGTATTACGCTCAACGGTGGCGGTGCGGGCTGGGCGACCATGTAAATTTAGATTGGCAGATTGGTTTTGCTCAGTTGCATCGGCGGTATCGGTTGTCGTCGTAGAATTGGCAGTCATGGCTACTCTCTATAAATGAAAAGCGGTCAATAAAATAGGGCGAAAAAGCGCCCAAGTCATTCTTACTAGCGTCTAAAGCAAATGATAAAACAATGAATAAAAAATATAAAAAGCTAAGCTAAAAATGGGTTTAATGCTTATTCAAAAGCTTATGCATAAAAGCCAAAGTATTAGCTTTTATGCATAAAAAGCATCGTCTATCTTCATCATAGCAAACCCTAGCATTTACTGCCACGACCAAGCAGTAAACCACGCACAAAATCCTGTCATTCTGCTAAAATAGTGAGTTCAGTATTATCAATCATGAACCGCACCGACTCTACAATGCTACACTCGATGCCACGCTGTATCACCTTATAGCAACCGATTATTTATAGGAACCGATTATGCCTTTAGAAGCAATCGCCATCAACAGCTTGGATGCGCCACTGATTAAAAAACCTGCGCGTGAAAACGAACTATCCGAGCGCCTGCATGCCTTATATGACAGCGATGAGAACCAGCCAAGTGGCACAGAAGTACTAAATCTCGTTGAGCAAGGGTTTAAGCGTGGTCAAACCCTGTATGTCGGTATGTTTAATGACAAGCCTATCGCCGCGGTTGCCTGCTTTGATGATGGACAAACGGATGCCAAGCGCTTGCAATATCTCACGGTACACACCCAAAATCGAGGTCGCGCTATCGATGCTAAATTTATCAAACTGGTCTATGATGCCGAAGTGAAAAAAGGCGTCCGTGAGTTTGTCCCAGTCGATGCCGATATCCATCGTATCATGAGCGAGTATGAGCTACTGCGCGTTAAGGATTAAATGTGAGGTTAAAAGCTTGAATTTGGCTTATATTTGACTATTTGTGCCTTTTTATCGCATATTATGCAAAAACCACTTGACAGTAACGCCGATATTTAGTTTAATAGCGCCTCAACGAAGACGGCTCGATAGCTCAGTCGGTAGAGCAACGGATTGAAAATCCGTGTGTCGGCAGTTCGAACCTGCCTCGAGCCACCATTCGTTTAAGAATTCTAAAAAGCCCCGAATATTTATGTTTGGGGCTTTTTTTATGCTTAAAATTTGATAAACATTACAGGGATACCTATCAATAACATCTGATACCCACACTAATACATAACATTTTTAGGCTGTTTTTGAAGTGCAAATCCTCTCTATACTAAAACAACCAATTAGCTGCAATAGGTAGAAGCCATGAGAGAGTTTGATTATGATTTAGATTATAAAAATCTAGACTTACGCGCGCAGCCTGAGCTGTATCGTGTCGGTCGCGGTGAGCAAGGGGTGTTATTGGTCGAACCTTATAAGTCCGAAATCCTGCCGCACTGGCGCTTTGCGACGCCTGATATCGCGCTTAAGAGTAGCGAGATTATTTATCAGATGTTTTTAGATTATTTAGCAGCTGATGACTTTGTTGGTGCGGATATGGCGCGCAAATTTATTCAAATGGGTTATACCCGCGCCCGCCGCTATGCCAATCATAAAGGCGGCAAAAAGTACAAGGGACCAGTGCCCGATGATAAAAAAGGCCAAAGCGGTGCGCATGGACGCGAAGAATTACCACGGCAAATTGAAGACCCTATCAAAGCAGAATCTGCGCGTATTTTTAAACAAAAATGGGATGAGTGCCGTAAAAACGAAACCTATCTAAAGATGAAAGCGGCACACCGTGAGCGCTATAAAGAGGTTAAATAATCGAGCAAAAATGCGCTTTGCATGCGCTTTAATGGCTTCTTATGCTATGGTTAAAACATGAATGTAAGAAACAGACGTAATAACCCGAAAGGCGAGAAATAATGGATAAGCAGCTTTTAATTTTTGACTTTGATGGCACATTGATTGATAGCGTACCAGATTTGGCTGATGCGACGAACGCCATGCTAACCACGCTTGGTAAAAAAACCTACTCTCTCGACATCATCCGCAATTGGGTTGGCAATGGTTCAAGAATGCTGGTCGAACGCGCGTTGGTGGGTAAAATAGAAGTACTAGAAGGTGAGTTAACGGTCGAGGAAGCGGATCACGCCGAGCAAGTATTTTTTGATGCTTATAAAAATATTAGTGGCAGCAAAACCGTCGCTTATCCAAATGTCGATAGCGGACTAAAAAAGCTCAAAGCCGCGGGCTATACGCTGGCATTAGTGACCAATAAACCGATTCGTTTTGTCCCTAAGATATTGCAATCCTTTGGTTGGCAGGATTTATTTTCTGAAGTACTGGGTGGAGATAGTCTACCCCATAAAAAGCCTGACCCCGCGCCGCTATTGCATGTCTGTGAGGCGTTAAATGTGACTCCAGCACAGGCGGTGATGATTGGTGATTCTAGAAACGATATATTAGCCGGACAAAATGCCAATATAGACACCCTTGGACTGTCTTATGGTTATAACTACGGGCAAGATATTCGCGAGCTCAATCCTATCGCAGCATTTGATGACTTTGCGGCATTGGTTAAATACCTTTTAAAAAAGTAGATTATAAATAATTGAACTTTAAGAATAATTGAACATCACGCAAGCTACTTACTACGATAACTCAGCGCCTCTGATACATGAGCGCTGGTAATATCAGTACTATCCGCTAAATCAGCAATGGTACGCGCGACGCGTAATACACGATGATAGCCACGGGCAGATAGATTAAGACGTTGCTGAGCGAGCTGTAATAACTGCTGCTCGCCCTCTCCTAGCTGAATATATTTGTCTATCTCGCTGGGACTCAGCTCGTTATTAACCTTTTTTTGGCGTTTTAATTGCTGCTTATGGGCAGCAGCGACCCGAATTCGCACTTGTGCCGAGGTTTCACCAGCTTGAGCATTTTGCAAATCAGCTATTGGCAGTGCTGGCACGGTAATATGCAAATCAATGCGATCAAGCAGTGGCCCTGATAGCTTATCTTGATAGCGCTTAATTTGCTCCGGTCGGCAGCGACATCGTCCTGATCCGTCGCCATCATAGCCACACGGACAAGGATTCATCGCCGCCACCAGTTGAAAATTTGCGGGAAAAGTAAGCTGTGAGTTTGCACGGCTAATGGTGATTTGCTTTGCTTCCAACGGCTGACGTAACACTTCTAACACCGTACGGTCAAACTCTGGTAATTCGTCCAAAAATAATACGCCCTTATTGGCAAGGGTAATCTCGCCAGGTTTGGGACGAGAACCACCACCGACCAAAGCAACAGCTGATATGGTATGGTGGACTTGGCGAAATGGCCGCGTACCATAATCATAGTCGCTGTCTGCTACTGAATAGGTACTGGCAACTTCTAATGCATCCTCATCACTCAAATCAGGCAAGATAGTCGGTAGGCGTGACGCCATCAAGGTCTTACCCGAACCGGGTGGCCCGGTAAATAATAGTGAATGACCACCGGCGGCAGCAATCTCTAACGCCCGCCTAGCATGATGCTGACCTTTTACATCCGCCAAATCTACCTGATAACCAATATGCTGCTGCGCCGGACTGGGCGTGACTATCTCCAGTCTCTCGGTGGTTACGCTTGGGTCAGCTAACGATTGTAAGTGGTCACAAACCGCTTTTAGGCTTTGAGCGCCTAATATCTCGACGCCTTCAACACGGCTGGCTTCCGCGCCATTATCAATCGGTACTATTAATTGACGTAATTGCCGTAATTGACGTATTTGCTGGAACTGGCACGGCGCTTGTTCGTCAGCTATTGCAGACTTTGCCACTAGTGACTCTGCTTTCATTGCCCGTGCAACCGCCAAGCTACCACTTACCTGCCGCAACTCACCATTGAGCGCCAGCTCGCCGATAAACTCAAACCCTGACAGTACTTCTGGCTCAAGTTGCCCGCTTGCCGCTAAAATACCAATAGCAATCGGCAAATCTAGCCTTGCGCCATCTTTTGGTAAGTCTGCTGGTGCTAAATTAATCGTCAGACGGCGATTAGGGAATTGAAAGCCCGAATTTAGAATCGCCGAGCGCACCCTATCTTTACTTTCACGTACGGCAGCAGCGGGCAAACCGACAATGGTCAGCGCTGGCAAGCCTTGTGATAAATGCACCTCGATGATGACCTGCGGGGCATGCAGTCCAACGACTGAGCGCGTATAGACTTGGGCAAACGACATGAGCGTTTCCTAATATAGATATTTATCGATAATAGAGTATTATTAATCAGTGCGCAAATGTCGTGTTTTATTATTTATCAATCTGTTTAAACAGTATTGTTCCCAGCCTATTATTTAAATAGATAAAGATTATTTCTGCCTAGCTTTGAGCCAAATATCAGCCATTAAATACGTTGGTTTATTCGCTAGTATAGAGGTTTGAAAGTGTTATATGATTGATAAATGCTTTTTAATTTATCTTATCTATCATCACGCATAATAAATGCAATATAAGGCATAAAAAAGCATATCAATAAAAGGAATTTATTGATATATAAAGCTTGATGGTGGTTTTTGTCGACGCTTTATAAAATCGTAATTAACCATGGATGGGTAAGCTTATGAGCATAAATATGCTGAATCGGCGTGTACACACACTCACGCTATTAACGATGGCAGTCTCGTTGGGATTGTTTGGTTGTTCGGATAACGATAATTTTAATGGCAATATAGATAACGATGACAGCTATGCGGCGGATATCCAGCGCACTGAGTTTGGGATACCGCACATCACTGCCAAGAGCTATAAAGGCTTGGGTTATGGCGTCGGCTATGCCTTTGCTGAAGACAATATCTGCTCACTGGCGCGCGAAATCGTAATCGCTAAGGGCGAGAGTATGCGTTATCTGGGTGATAAAGGCGATGTCGATAGTGATGTCTTTTATACCTGGTATAACTCAGACGCTAAGCGTAAACAGTTTTTGGATGCACAAGAGCCTGAGGTTTTGGATGCGGTAGCAGGCTATGCTGCGGGCTATAGTCGCTATTTACGTGATAAAGGTGTCGACAATATCGATCCTGACTGTGCTGGTGCTGAATGGGTTCGCGAAATCACGACCGATGATTTGCTAGCGCTTTACGGCAAGGCCAATTTGCGCGGTGGTCTATCAAACTTTGTCACGCCTATCGCCACTGCGGCGCCTTCAGTCGAAAAAGGTATCATGGGTAGCTCTCGAATGCGTACGCTTTCTATAGAGCCAGAGAACGACTTATCGCCAGAGTCGGCAGCGGATTTGGCCTCAGGCTTTGATTTTGATATGAAAACCATCAATGTGACTGATGGCGGCAGTAACGCCTATGCTTTTGGTAGTGAAGTCACTGGCACCAAAAGCGGTATCCTTTATGGCAATCCCCATGAGCCTTGGGATGGTCTACAGCGCTTTTATGAGTTCCATTTGACGATGCCAGGCGAGCTTGATGTCATGGGAGCAGGACAGCAAGGACAGCCTTTCCCCAATATTGGCTTTAATAAAGACGTCGCTTGGAGCCATACGGTTTCTACCGCCAAACGTTTTACCCTGTATCAGCTCAGCTTAGTAGACGGCGACCCAATGAAGTACAACTATACCAATAGTGCAGGCGTCGTTGAGCAACGTGATATTAAAAAGGATGACGTCACCATCCAACTGCCAGATAATAAGACGCTGGTAAGATCGGTTTATTCGTCACATTTTGGTCCTATGATAGCCGTCAATCAAGTCAATGGCTTACTGCCACCTTGGGGCGCGAACAATATCGCCTTTACTATCCGTGATGCCGCCGCAGAAAACGCCCGCTCATTAAACCAATGGCGCAGCATGAATAAAGCCACCAGTGTCGAGGATTTGGTCGATAAAATGCAAGATATGGTTGGGCTAGGATTTGTTAATACCATTGCCACCGACCGCTATGGTAAAGCGCTTTATGCTGATATCTCAACCGTGCCGCATGTCACCGCAGATAAATTAAATAGCTGTACGGCTGGTAAGCCTTATTTACAAGCCATCGTGAGTTTTGGTCTACCAGCATTGGATGGTAGCAAGGCTGATTGCGAATGGGGTAATGATGCCGATTCCCCGCAAGCAGGTATTTTTGGACGCTCAAATCTGCCTTTCTTAATTCGTGATGACTATGTGCTTAACTCAAACGATACTTATTGGTTGAGCAACTTAGATGAGCCTTTAACAGGGTTTTCACCGCTGCTACGTCGTCGTTTAACGCCATTCCCTAGTGCAACTAGCCCAGAGGGCGTGCCACTTTCTCTGCGTACACGCATGGCATTTCAGCAAGTTTTAGACCGTCTTGATAACTCAGATGGCTTGGGTGACACTACCTTTACCTTAAACAATATGCAAGACGTCGTTTATAGCAATCGTAGCTATGCTGCCGAGTTGGTTCTCGATGATGTTTTAGCAGATTGTAACGCCAACGCTATGTTACCTCTGACGGGTGGCGGAACTATCGATGCCAAACAAGCTTGTAGCATCCTGAGTAATTGGGATCGTCGCAACAATATCGACAGCCGAGGCGCTCATGTGTTTAGAGAGTTTTGGAGCAAGGCTGGTGTTAGCGAATACACAAATACCGCATTTGAAGTGCCATTTAACGAGGCAGACCCTATCAATACGCCTCGCGAGCTGAAAATTACGCCACAAACTCGCCAAGCTTTGGGCGATGCGATTGCCTATTTCCAAAATAAAGGCATAGCGCTTGATGCCAGCTTAGGTGAGCTACAATATGTGCTAGATGCGGGCAAGAATAATCAGCGTATCCCTATGCATGGTGGTTATGGTAGCGAAGGTATCTTTAACGCTGCCCGAGGTGAAGGAGTTAATGAGGTTGGTAATTATATTATTAATAATGGGCCAACCTACATGCAAGCGGTGACTTTTGATGCTAAAGGTCCTGTCGTAGAGGCGCTGCTTGCCTATTCACAAGCAGGGGATAGTACGCGCCCTTATCATCGCGATCAGACGCATCGTTATTCAGCTAAAGAGTGGATTCGTGTGCCTTTTAGCAGCAGCGAAATCTCCCAAAAAGCCGTTGGTGAAGTGATTAAATTAAGGGAAGAGTCATAGCCAAATCGTTAAGCATTATAAAAAAGACTTTAGGTCAATCCTGAGGTCTTTTTTTATTCCAGATAACAATACAACTTTATGGGTATATACGAAAACTTGCCATCCATGCCACTATAACCAATGATTTGTTATACTGCTTATTACTTAAATGGCGATTTATACAGTTAAACCGAGGAATCTCGCATGTCAGAACCATCCGATATCAATAGCGACCAAAAGTCTTTTGCTCATGCCGACGAGCAGCCTACTACTGCACGCCCTGTGGTTGAGATGCCCAATCCCTATGCCAGTACCCGTGGCAGCATCACCAGTAAGCAGCTGCCAGCATTCGATGAAGAGATTATTAATAAATACAATCGTTCTGGGCCGCGCTATACCTCCTACCCGACCGCTTTAGAATTTTCACCGATGCCAGCAGGACTCGAGACTAAGATTCTACAAGAGCGCGAAGTCCATGCGCCCTTATCGCTGTATTTTCATATTCCGTTTTGTCGGCACCTTTGCTATTACTGTGCTTGTAATAAAATCATCACCAAAAAAAATAGCGATGCTGGTGATTACTTAGAATATTTGATGGCGGAAATTAAGCATAAACGTAGCTTATTACAAACACCAAAAGACGGCAAAAAACCACTGGTCAAACAGCTGCATTTTGGTGGTGGTACGCCAACCTTTTTACAAGATAATGAATTGGTACAACTGTGGGAGTTTTTGCAAACCCAGTTTGAATTTTTGCCAGAAGACCAAGGCGATTACTCTATTGAAATCGACCCGCGCGAGCTGGGAGACGAGACATTAACAGTACTACGTAACTTGGGTTTTAACCGCGTAAGTTTGGGCGTACAAGACTTAGATGAAAAAGTACAAATTGCCGTCAACCGTATAAATTCTGCTGAATTGATTGAAAATGTGCTTGCTGAGGCACGCGCGCTGGGCTTCCATTCTATCAACGTCGACCTGATTTACGGCTTACCGCATCAAACGCCTGAAACTTTGGATACAACGGTACGCCGCATTATTGAGATGGCACCCGATCGCTTATCGGTATTTAACTATGCCCATCTGCCTGAGCGTTTTAAATCTCAACGCCAGATTAAAGAAGTAGACTTACCGACGCCAGCCGCCAAGCTTACGATGCTCGGCAATACCATCAATACCTTAACCGAAGCCGGTTATCAATATATTGGTATTGACCATTTTGCCAAACCTGATGATGAGCTTGCCATCGCCCAGCGCGAAGGCAAATTACATCGAAATTTTCAGGGTTATACCATCATGGGCGATTGTGATTTATTGGGTTTTGGGGTGTCGTCAATCAGTCAAATCTCTAATGCTAATAGCAGCTATATCTTACAAAACCACACCGATTTGCAGGTATATAAAGATAATATCGACGCAGCACGTAATAATCCAACCGTCATGCCCGCGGTCAATGTGATTAAGACCTCGATTAAAGATCGCTTACGTGAATACGTGATTATGAATTTATTGTGTCACGATTATATGGATTTTAGAGACATCAATCAGAAATTTGGTATCGACGCCATTACCTACTTTATTAATGAAATCCAACAGTTGGGTGAGATGCAACAGGATCGCTTGATTGATATGGATGCTGCTGGTATTCGCGTATTACCCAGAGGTCGTTTATTAGGTCGCAACGTTGCTATGGTATTTGATGAATACCTTGAGAAAAAACATAAAAACCGCTTCTCCAAGGTCATCTAAAATACACTGAGTCAATATTTAACAATAAAAAAGACCTCACTTGTATGAGGTCTTTTTTATTGTCTGTAGTAAGAATAAGTAGTTAAGAATAGGTGGTTAAGAATAGGTGGTTAAGAATAAATAATTACGAAAAATCACGCTACTCTATTCAGTCGGCATCACGATATATAAGCGATTGGCATCTTCAATGGTTTTATCTTTATCGAAATACTTTTGCTCAACCGTGCTTTTTGGGTTGATGACCTCTGAATCAGTCATGGCGAAATCATCATCATTGAGTAAACCCAATGAGCCATCTTGCCGTAACCATAAGCCTTCAAGCTTATCATGCGGATAATCTAAAGTAGCTAACACATCGACAACCAAAGTTTTTTTAACAGGTATGATGTTTATCTCTTCAAGCATTTGCCAGTTTTTTTCGTCTACTGCAATCAACTGCTCAAGCGTTTGTCCATTGATGGTCAAACCAAGCCTATCGTCCTGTTTAATAGTTTTATTATCTAAAATAGTTTCAATATCTGTTGCTTGCGCGATATCAATTTTATAAATGAGTTTTTGTGCTGACTTATCTTGGAGTGGAAATTTGCGATCATGCTCAATCAAATAAAACTCATGACTACTCACGGCCACGATACCAGAAGTCACGTGCTCCGCTTTATCTAATCGATATAAATACTGCGCTATTTGCCCCGAAACCAAATTTATCGTTACCATACGCACCAAAGAAGACAAACGCCCTGACTTATCAGGATTGTCCATAGAGGACTCCATGATACCGACCAGTGTCGTTTGGTCTGGCGTCATCGTCAATGCTTCCATACCGCGATTGGCACGACGCTTGGTAAATTCTGGCGGTAACAGAATCTGCTTACCATTGATAATTACATTATTACGCTCATCACTAGCAAAAGCATTGATACGCGCAATCTCTACCCCATTGGCATCATAATGCACAAGGTGTGGACCATATTCATCACTGACCCAAAAACTGCCATCTGTGAGCGCCGCTAGCCCTTCAGGATCTAAACCATTAATATCGGTCTTAATAGGATTGGTCACCGCATCAAAAGGCAAATTTGGATTAACGGTCATCGGCTGCCCATCGATATCATAAGGTACTTCATTGGTGCCGCCCAGTGCCTTTGGATTCGGCAACCCAGAGATGGGATTGCCTTGCCTGTCTTTCAGCAGCAGCTCTTTTACTTTGATAATTTTGCCGTCAGCTTGCAATTCAAACAACCCAATAGACGGCGTATAATTTGGCACGAGAAACTGCTTACCCTTACCAGCAACCCCATCAAAGTCTGCATTAGGACCACGATCGGTAAGGGCATAAAATTGATTGGCATTGGTTGGATGTGCCGCCGCATCTGAACCGTAGCCACCACCGCGAATCTCTAACTTCTGCTCAGGATAAGCGGCATTAATATGCGTCGCATCAAGTACGGTATAAGGCAATAGGCTGCCTTGCGCAAATTCATTTATAGCAATAATTACAGCATTTATATCTTTCGTGGTCATTATTATTTTCCTTATACATTTATTTTATAGGCGTATTTTTATTATTAAACAACAAGAACATCGTACGCTAAAAAACCAATGACATGATTACGGACAAATTAAAGTTAAAAAAATAGCCAGCACGTAAAACGCTCACTGACTATTTTTACTCGTTGGCTACTTTTAAGAGTTATTTTTATAACAGCTTAAAACATGCTTGATTAAACCTTAAGCTTATCGCCAACCATACCTTTAATAGTGCTTAAAATATCAGCGGGTAATACCACCATTTTCGCGTTATCCGATTCTGCTAACTGGCGAATCGACTTAATATATTGCTCACCCAATAGGTATACAATCGGCATTTCTTCTTTGCCCATCGCCGCGGTAATAAGGCGAATAGACTCTTCTGAACCTTTCGCCAATACCACTTGCGCTTCAGCATCACGGCGTGAGGCTTCCAAACGACCATCAGCCTCTAAGATAGCCGCTTGCTTTTGACCATCAGCACGGGTCACGGTCGCACGACGTAAACGCTCTGCCGCCGCCTGTTCTTCCATTGACGCTTGCATGGTCTGAGAAGGGTTAATATCTTGGATTTCTACGGTTTTTAGGGTAATACCCCAATCAGCAATATCTTCTGAGATGGCGTGTTTTAGCTTGGTTTTGATTTCATCACGGCTTGATAAAGCGCTGTCCAAATCCATCTCACCAATGATTGAGCGCAAAGACGTCTGTACCAAATTACGAATACCATACTCATAATCTTCGATACCATAAACGGCTTTATCAGGACGGACAATATTAATATAAGCAACGGCGTTGGCGATAATCACCACGTTATCTCGGGTAATAACCTCTTGTGAGGGAATATCAAGCACGATGTCTTTGGTTGTGACTTTATAAGCGACATTATCGACATAAGGAATAATAATATTGAGTCCCGGCTCTAGGGTTTGGCTATACTTACCCAGTCTCTGCACCACCCATTTATAGCCTTGTGGAACAATGCGCACCCCTTTAAATACTGTAAATACCACCAATGCAATCAATACCACCATCACAATACTAAAACTTTCCATGTTCCACCCCTATTATTCTGCTTAACTATTTTTATTAATGACCGCTTGCGATGTCATCGTACTGACAATCAGCTCATTACCGACGATATCTGTTACCACCACCCGATCACCAACCGCTACTTGCTCGCCTCTGGTACGGCACATCCATTCGGCAGCACCAACGATAGGCACGCTAAAACGTACCATACCAGCTCTCTCAGGTTGCGGCGCGACGATAATCATACCAGTCTCACCGATAATCACACTGCCACCTAATCCCGCTTTGGTGCGATCGACAGACAAGGGTTTGATAAATTTAAACCACGCTACTAAAAAGATAGCCGAAAGTACCAACCAAATAATGATTTGGACGGAGACAGGGATAGGTATTAACCATAAGAGGGCGGCAACGATAATAGCGGCTGCCCCAAACCAAAGGCTGGCAAACGTCGGTACAAACATCTCGACGATCAGCAGCACAAAGCCTAATACGAGCCAGTGCCAAGGTTCAATCATCCAAAGCATTTCCATTATTATCATATTCCCTATTCTTGCCATTCTAGCTTTCAATGTAGCACATTTTGTTATCAAACAGCGCCTTAAAAGTTATACGCATAAAAAAACGACCACCGAAGTGATCGTTTTTTTATTTATTTAACTGATCCAACTTTGAAAATATCAAAGCTAAAACTCTAAACTCATACTAGAATTTGAAATGTGCACCAACAGTTAATAGCGCAATATCTTCAGCAACATAGTCATATTCAGCTTCAAGGCTCATGTTAGGGTTAAAGTTATAACCTAAACCGATACCACCAGCAAGACCGCTATCGCTATCACTTTCGCTAACAGAGCCTCCTAAAACATTGCTGGCAGAAACATCAATCTCAGCTTTAGCAAACCCCAGTTTACCTTTAGCGTATAGACCAGTATCAGGGAATTGATAACGGTAGGTGCCGTAGGCGCCATAAGTTTTAAGGTTGTATTCAGCATTAACACCCCTAACACCCGTCTCAATATCAGTGTCACTAGAGCCTACATACTCAATTTCGGCACCAAAGTTAGGATCAAAGTTATAACCCGCATAAATACCGTAAGCAGTAGGATCATCTAAACCATCAGTATCTACCAGAAACTTACCAACTTTAACACCAACATACGGCTGACCTGCATAATTAACTGCTGCTTGAGCACTCACACTCAGTAAAGAACCAACTGATAATGCGATCAAAGCTTTTTGTAAAGTATTCATATATGTTCCTGTTAAATAAAACTAAAATGCAGTCTGGATGGGTATTACAAGGCATACAAATTAGTTAGACTATTGTTGAACGCGCAATATTAACAGAACTATTCCTGTAATGCTTGTTTTTTAATGACGCTTACAGCACTTTTTCTTTTCGCATAAAAAAACGACCACCGCAGTGATCGTTTTTTATTTTACTAACTATTCAAGCTATTGCTAATTAAAGAACTTAAGATTCAAATAATTAGAATTTAAGTTGTGCACCAACGGTCATAAGATCAGCATCACTACCTAATTTGTCATACTCAGCTTCAACGCTGAAGTTAGGGTTCACTGAATATCCAAGACCTACACCACCAGCTAGACTAGTATCATCTTTAGAGATGGTATTTCTTTTAGAGTTTGAAGATAGATAGTTACCTTCGATTTCAGTTTTAGCAACACCTAACTTACCTTTGGCATATAAACCAGTATTAGGGAACTGATAGCGATAAGTACCGTATGCGCCATAAGATTTAGCATCGATATCACCGTTATAGTAATCAGCATCATCTGAACCTACGTATTCAGCTTCAATACCGAAGTTAGGATCAAAGTTATAACCACCGTATACGCCATAAGCGGTTGGCTTATCAGCACCGTCTACGTCTAAGTCAAACTGACCGACTTTTACGCCGACGTATGGTTGACCAGTATAGCCGTTGCCATAAGATACAGCTGCTTGTGCACCCATGCTTACTAAAGAACCAGCGGCTAGTGCAAGTAGAGTTTTTTGTAGAGTTTTCATATGTAGCTCCTTAAAATCAATTTGGACAAACAAGTTATTTATTTATGTGGGCTTTTTTAGCCATATCGCCTTGTTTGCTAACGATGTATACATAGTAACAAACTATGTCAAAGACTCTGTCAGTGTTTAATGGTAAGAAAGTTAAGTTTTGCAAGTGTTTGTCAGCACTCGGGTTACAAAGGCTGATATATGAAATCTTTTGTTACAACCACCAGTTTTGGGTAATACTTCCTACTCATTAGCCCGAGCTAAGTTTGCAAAATAAAAGAACGCACCTCGAAAGGTGCGTTCTTTATGATAAATCAGACGTCAGTTTTAGCTTTTAATCTGGCTTATTTTTTGTCTTCGTCTACTTCAGTAAACTCAGCATCGACGACGTCGTCATCAGCTTGGTTGCTGTTGCCAGCATTGTCCGCACCTTGTTGGAACTGGTTTGGATCCATACCTTCTGCGCCTGCACCACTATCTGCATAAATCTTTTGGCTAACTGGCAAGAAGGCATTGTCTAACGCTTCAAGCTTGGCTTTGATTTCGTCATGATCGTCTTCTTTAGCAGCTGCTTCAAGCTCAGAGATAGCCGTTTCTACTGTTGATTTTTCATCTTCAGTCACCTTGTCTTCGGCGTCTTTCAGTGCTTTTTGTACCGCATGGATACGACCATCTGCTTCGTTACGAACTTGTGCTAAGTTAGCGAATTTCTCGTCTTCAGCAGCGTTCGCTTCGGCATCACGCACCATTTGTTCGACTTCTTCGTCCGACAAACCAGAATCCGCTTTAATCTGGATACTTTGTGCTTTACCAGTACCTTTATCTTTCGCTGAGATATTCATGATACCGTCAGCGTTGATGTCAAAAGTCACTTCGATTTGTGGTAGACCACGTGGTGCTGGTGGAATATCGGTCAAGTCAAAACGGCCGAGCTGTTTATTTTGGTTAGCGATTTTACGCTCACCTTGATAAACCTGAATGGTGACTGCTGGTTGGTTGTCTTCTGCCGTTGAGAATACCTGTGATTTCTTAGTCGGAATCATGGTGTTTTTCTCAATGATTGGCGTCATAACACCGCCCATTGTTTCGATACCTAGCGTCAATGGCGTTACGTCTAGCAATAGGACGTCAGTTTTGTCACCAGACAATACCGCACCTTGAATCGCAGCACCAGCGGCAACTGCTTCGTCAGGGTTAACGTCTTTACGTGGCTCTTGACCGAAGAACTCTTGTACTTTTTGCTGTACCAGAGGCATACGAGTCTGACCACCTACCAAGATAACGTCATCGACATCGCCGATTTTTAGACCAGCATCTTCTAGAGCTGTTTTACAAGGACCCATGGTACGTTGTACCAATTCTTCCGTTAAGCTCTCAAGTTTTGAGCGGCTGATAGTCACAACCAAATGCTTAGGACCACTGCTATCGGCAGTGATATATGGCAAGTTCACTTCCGTGCTTTGAGCACTTGATAGCTCAATTTTCGCTTTTTCTGCCGCTTCTTTGAGACGCTGCATCGCAAGAGAGTCACCTTTTAGGTTGACGTCTTGGTCTTTTTTGAATTCGGCTACTAAAAAGTCAATTAGCGCTGAGTCAAAGTCTTCACCACCAAGGAATGTATCACCGTTGGTTGCTAGTACTTCAAATTGCTGTTCACCATCGACGTCAGCGATTTCAATGATTGATACGTCAAAAGTACCACCACCCAAGTCATATACAGCAACGGTGCTATCGCCTTGCTTTTTATCCATACCATAAGCAAGTGCGGCAGCGGTTGGCTCGTTAATAATACGTTTTACATCAAGACCCGCAATTTTACCGGCGTCTTTGGTTGCTTGACGCTGTGAGTCATTAAAGTAAGCTGGGACAGTAACAACAGCTTCAGTAACGGCTTCACCAAGATAGTCTTCGGCTGTTTTTTTCATTTTTTTCAAGATTTCAGCAGAAACCTGTGGTGGCGCTAATTTTTTACCGTTGATTTCTACCCACGCATCACCGTTATCAGCTTTGGCGATTTTATAAGGCACCATACCGATGTCTTTTTGCACGACTTTATCATCAAAACGACGACCAATCAGACGCTTAATGGCAAATAGGGTGTTGTTTGGGTTGGTGACCGCTTGACGCTTGGCTGACTGACCAACAAGGATCTCGTCATCTTTATAAGCGACAATCGATGGCGTGGTACGTGTACCTTCAGCGTTTTCGATGATTTTAACTTTATCACCTTCCATCACTGCCACACATGAGTTAGTTGTACCTAAATCAATACCAATTACTTTACCCATAATTAATTGCTCCTAATTTATTTTTAAATAAAAATATCTATATCATCAGACCCTAGATTATGAAAACTATCGACATCTAGTCGGTCACTTGTTGCTTTATATCGGTTTAAGGCTTCGTTTTTTCAAGTCAATCCACAGCTAAATATTGCCTTTTGTGTGATTTTTTGTGTAAAACCCCATTAATAATAGGGTTTAGTACAATTAAAGACTTATTTTTTAAATACTAATACCTTAAATCTTCTATATTTGATTGCTACTGGCCAACGCGTACCATCGCTGGGCGCAACAGACGACCGTTTAAGCTATAGCCTTTTTGCAAGACCGTACCTACCGTATCGGCTGGCGCATCGGCATCGATACCGACCGCTTCATGCAAATCAGCGTTAAATTTCTCGCCTTGTGGCTCGACGACTTCAACGCCATTTTTATTCAACACGTCTAACAACGCTTTATGAGTCAATCTTACCCCTTCGGTAACAGGGTCATCTGCATGGGCGTTTTCGATAGCGCGCTCTAAATTATCGACCACCTCTAACAGCTCTTTGGCGAATTTTTGCAGGGCAAATCTTTTGCTTTTATCGGCTTCTTGTTCCATGCGTTTTTGCGCGTTATACGCTTCGGCATTGGCGCGAGCGGTGCCTTCTTTAGCTTGCTTGACTTCGCCTTCTAGCTCAGCGATGCGCGCTTTAAACGTATCTAAATCGATATCGTTTGCAATCGTGCTCTCTGCACCTGAATTATTTTGTGGATCAAATTCTTGCAAGGTTTCATTTAAAATACTGTCGTCGTGTTCGACATTATCGTGCGAAACGTTGTCGTGTGAGACGTTGTCGTGTGGCATATTTTGCTCATTAGATTCGTGGTTATTATTCTGCTCGCTCATGATAGCTCCTTAATAGGGATATAATTATTAATGGGGTTGTTAACATAATAATAATGGATTGAAAAACGCAATAAAGCGGCTACTGACTAGCCAAACTGTGTTTTTCTCCATTGCTTACTTAATAGGTTTATCGGCTTTTAACAATCATCTAGCCGTTATCACTCACTTTTTTATCACTCACGGATTTTTAGCAATCGCTTATTTAACCTCTTCTGATAGCTGCTTGATAAAGGTGATGAGGGCAAATTTCAAGCCTAATCTGAGGAATTTTTCTCGATATTCATTAATGTCGGGATAATACCTACCAACTATGCCCTAAAATAACCGCATTGCCTTTACGCTTATCGTCAATAAGTGGTTAATTTCGCTAACAAAACCAACAAAATACCGTCAGTTATTCCAAATAAATTACTATTCACTCCTAAACCATTACCAAAGAATACTCAACTTTATTTCCACTTATCATATGATGGCTGCAAATATTATCTATCATTTATAGGAGGTGTTATGCCTAATTCAACAGTATTATCAATCAACACCTTACTTAATAAAGCAGTGAGGTCACTTAACCTGACCGCTTTGGCTCAAGAAAAGCCTGAAAGTGCACGTGATAGCTCTTTAAACAATCATAAACCAGAAAACTTACCGACTTTGCCAATAAAGAATGCAGAGATTGTAACCAGCGCTGATGATAAGCCATTATCCATCAAAGATAAGGTGCTTTATCATAACCTAATGACCAGCTATCAGCCGCACCTACTGCATTACGCTATGAAAGGCATCGGCTGCTTACCAGAGTCAGTATTAGAAAGCTTGGTCGGCTATTTGGATGGACCGACCGCTAAGCAATACGAACACGTTGATGCCCATTTACGTTTAATCCTTGCAGTCAATAGCAAGCTTAAAACCCCATTACACCTTGTAGACATGGTCGAATTGCGCAAACGCTTTGCGACCGACGTCGTTGCGATGCAAGCGCCAAACGTTTGGCAGCAGCCAAGCTCTACCTTATTTAATAGTATTAAACCTTTTGTCAAAAAAGATAGCCCTACCGTAGAGTGGGCAGACAAAACCATTGCCAATGCTGATGATGGTGACATGACCATGCGTTGCTATCAAAAACAAGTAAGTGCAACAGGCTTTAGCTTTAAAAAGAAACCGAAACGCAATCCTGATGAAACTGTGATGCTGTTTTTTCATGGTGGCGGATTTTGTATCGGTGATGTCGACACCCATCATGAATTCTGTCATGCCGTCTGTGATCAAACGGGCTGGCCAGTGGTCAGTGTTGATTATCGTCTAGCACCTGAATATCCTGCACCGACAGCGTTACAAGATTGTATTGCTGCTTATGGATGGTTGGCTGAAAATTGCCAAGCATTTGGCGCTTTGCCTTCGCGTATTGTACTGGCAGGTGATAGTGCGGGCGGCGGGTTATCAACCATGGTTGCTCAACAAGTCATCACCCCAACGGCAGAAGCATGGCAAGATTTGGGCATTAGTGGTCAAAAAACTTTTGAGATATTGCAGCGCGTGCCATCGCCAATGGCGCAAATGCCTCTGTATCCTGTGACGGATGTTGAAAATGATTATCCTAGCTGGGAATTATATGGCGAGGGTTTACTATTAGATCATGCCGATGTGGCGGTATTCGACGCCGCGTGTTTGGAAAACAGCCCGTTACCACGCCAGCATATCTTGACCTCACCTATGCTTGGCGACAATAGCCATATCTGCCCTACTTATATTGTCGCGGCCGAATTAGATGTTTTGCGTGATGAAGCTTTTGCTTATGCTAAGCAGTTAGAAAGCCATGGTGTTGCGGTCGAAACCTATACTGTTTATGGCGCACCGCATGGATTTATCCATTTTATGAGCGTCCATCAAGGGCTTGGACAAGAGACGCGTCATATTATTAATGGTTTTGCTAGCTTTGTACGTGAGGTCATCAGCACCCAAGAGTTAGTGGCTGCGTGAATAGCTGAATAATGGCTGTGGGTTACGGGCTAAATACGGGTAGCTATTAAAACAAGCTAAAAGCTAGCATTAACTGACAATTGGAAAAAGATAGATAAAAAGCACGGATAACCATAACGGCTAGTTACTATTAATCAGTTACTATGAATCAGCTACTACGAATCAGCTTGACCTGTCAAAGTAATTAGCCAAATCTCAGAACGCGTACCCAATCTAAATGGCACCGCGCCGATACCATAACCTGAAGTCACCAAAAACTGCGTGCCTTCTAGTTGTTTGGCGCCATAAACTAGTGGCGTGAACCATTTTAGCAATGTCGTTAAAGGAAATATCTGCCCACCATGGGTATGCCCTGATAAATGTAAATCAATGGGCAAACCTTTGATTTTTGCTAAATCGGCAGGGCTATGCTCTAAAAACATCACCGGTTTATCCGCCCTCACTTCACTAAGTAACTCTGTGGCGGCAGGGCGTGCAGGATCGGTTTCATCTGAACGCCCTATCAGCAACACTGAGTCATCCAACCAGACACTTTTATTATCAATCACCTGAATACCTGCCCGCTCGACTGCTTTAGAAATAGCAACTTGATTACCTGAATAATCGTGATTACCTAAAGTAGCATAGACACCGAGCGGCGCTCTTAGTTTTGATAAATGCTCATGCATATTGGTATTGTCATAAGCGTCAGTGGAATCGTTCATGACATCGCCCGCGATAACCACCACATCTGGACTTTGGGCATCTATCAGCTTCACCATCTTATCTATCTGCCGATTGCCAAACCATCTACCTAAATGAGTATCAGACACCAAAGCTATCTGCATTGGCTTATTGAGTGGCTTATCTGTCGTTACTTTCAGATGATGTACGACAGGCGAATAAGCATTAAATACTGCTAAACCTACAAGACTAGCATAAACCACAGCAGCAACGGCTCTCATGAGCTTTGGATGATATTTTTTCTTCAGGATATAGACATAAACTAGGGTAATGACAGCGGTTATTAAGCCTGCATAGAACATAAAGCCTTGTAAAATACTGACAACCAAGTAGACATGGAAGCGCTCGTGCCAAAACTCACTCAGTCCGTAGATAAGAAAAGCATTATTAATGACAAAAACGCTTAAGACTAGGCCAATTTTAGCCAAGCGCTGTTTTGGTTTGATGAACCAGTACAATATCCCGCTACTCATCATCGCGAGCAGCTGGGTAAGGATGATAAAAAGCCACATAATAAAATTGAATCAGACGAAGACCGGCTTATAGTACGCCAATATTCTTACCTGTTATAGACAGCATCATTTTTTATTGAAACTGTATAAAGGTTTTAAAAGAAATCACAGTTATACAAAACGTTTTTCGAAAAGTCAGCTTATTTTAAGGCGCATATTGTTTCACATGAAACAATGCCTTATATCATTTGATACGTCTTATACTTAAGAGATAATTTTTTCGCTACTCACTTTTTATAGTTGCTGCTTATACTTTCTGCTCTAACGCTTGCTTAAGGGTTAGCTGTTTGAATTTAAAATCTGCATTGAGTAGCGCTTGTGGCAATACTTTTTGCCCATCAATCAGCAAGGTCGACATCTCACCAAACATCAACTTTAATAAAAGTTTTGGTAAATTAAAAAACGTCGGACGATGCAGCCACGCGCCAAGCGTCTTGGTAAAAGTACGATTGGTCACAGGGTTAGGCGCGGTTAAATTATAGACCACGGCTGGCGTATCACTTGCTGTGTTTAAAGTATTGCCGGTATTATTTAACTGAACTTGCTGCTGAACAGTAAGATGCTGCTCAATGATAAAAATAACTGCCCTTACCCAATCTTCACGGCTAATCCAACTCATGATTTGCTTACCATCAGCCAATTGACCGCCAACGCCCATCTTAAAGGGTGTTAATAACTTACTAACCATGCCGCCCTCAGGATGGATAACGACACCGGTGCGCACGATAACAACAGGAACGCCATAATCGGTAGCTTTCAATGCCAACTGTTCCCAATCGTCACATAGTTTATGCGAAAAATCAGTGTTAAAGTCACTGCCCTCAATTAAAGGCTTATCACCTTGAGCGCCATACCAGCCAATCGCTGAACCGCTAACCAACAGCTTAGGTTTAGTGCTACTACGCGCTATAAAAGCAAGTAACGCTTCGGTAGGCTGTACACGGCTGGCAAGCAGTTGCTCTTTACGTGCATCGCTCCAACGCTTATCCGCAATCCCTGCGCCCGCTAGATTTAAAATGACATCAAAGCTCTGGTTAGATTTCGTCAGCTCATCATAAGTCATCATCTTAATATCGACAGGATGTGGCTGATTACTATCACGGGTCAGCCACGTAATATGCACTTCCTTATTCTCACTTCGATAGCGCTTGATAAAGGCTTCACTGAACGCGCTACCTAAGAATCCTGAGCCACCACTGATTAGAATATTCATGCCCTACTCCCTGTATTTTTTGCTTATCATTCAATTAAAATTAATCCTTTGTAACTATCCTCTTCCTTTTCGGATGTTATATCAAAACCACTTTTACATACTTTTGGTAAAGCCATACAGCTGGCGATAGTAGCATTCACAGCGCCGAACAGACCTACGATAAACATAAAAGCGAACGAAACTCCCATTTCCATCCATGAATTTATGCCTAAATAGATGACAATTGAGCCCATGTAAAATTCGGATGTCATAAATCCAATTAAAAAAGATGTACGTATACTTTTCTAAATATCAATAAAACGCACAGCTCTACAATTAGCCCACCAATAACACTACCAATCCCTGCAAATAAGATAATGACTTGTAAATAAGGATAAGCATCAACCTTATCATTCATTTTCATTATATTTATCCTATAAAAGTTAATGATTAACTTAGTATAAATATGGCTACGGTAGTGGGTGGTGAATTCATTATGAATAATTGATAGATAATTAATTATCTCAGTTTTATATAGCCTGCCTATTATGCAAAACGCTTACGAATAGGACACCCGTTCTTATCGTTGCTATGGTGATAATTATCTTTTAGTTTGTTCCATCTATTATTTATAAAGTTCATAACAGCAGATATATTGGGCAATACATGCTGCTTGGTTAGGTGTGGCGCTACTGCATCTAAACGCTTGGCTAGCTCAGGTAAATGATTGGATGGCACAGCAGGAAATAGATGATGCTCTACGTGATAGAGTAAGTTAAAAGTCAATATATTGACCAATGGGTTACGCTCAGTGCGGGCTATCGTTTCATCACAATCATGATGCACACCCCAAACAGCAATGATTCCAACACTAGCATTCGCCAACATCATGGTCAGTAGGTGATACATCAACACTTGCGCTAACATAGCAAGAGTTGGGATAGTAAGCGCGGTCAATACAAGGGCAACTAAGACGGCTAAAGTAATTAAGCCAAACTCTAACCAAGCCAAGTTTTGATTGCGACGGCTGCTTAGACGCAATCCTTGACGATAGATATTGAGCCGATAGGTTATGCCGCCTAACATCGCTTGCCACCATGACACTTTTGCCAAACTGCCCTCAATATCACTATCGCCTAGAGGGTCACGATGATGCGCCATATGAGTAGCTCGAATGCTATGCAAGCTGGTCATCAATAGCACACTAAGCAACAGCAATATGGCGGTAGTCGTACGTTTACCCGTACCTAAGCTATGATGATAGCCATCGTGAGCTTGGCGAAAGGCCGCAGCAAAAAATAGATACGACGCGACGCACGCCATTACATACCAAGATTGACTAGCAAACCACCACGACAGCAATAAAAACGGATAAGGCAAAATGAGGTTGTAAGCAATTTGGCCGCGAGTCAGTTGGCGTAAGTCTTGCCACTCTACTGAGCTAACAGCATTTTTGATCGATTGCTCTTTATTACTATGTGTTTTATTTGCTTTCATTTCACACATCCATTTGTCATTACTGCTAATAAAGGGGGTTTATATAAACCTTACATACTTACATTAATTTCTGTCAAAACAGAAATATATACTGAAAAATTTTTATTTTTACATAGTTAGATTACCCTAGAACCTTTTTTATACTCGCGCCTAGTTTCAAAACTTTTTTAAGGGCGTTAGTCGGTAGTCTAAGCATCTCAGATGACCAAGTGGTGACTGTATCAACGAACTCTTGGGTATCACGAATACGTGCTTTTACTGCGCTATTTTCATGTTCAAACTCAGGACTATCCATCAGTTCTTGTAAAAACTGTACTGTTGGATCCAGCTCACGCTTTTGGCGTTCAACTACAATGATACGTGCGAGCTCCCAAACATCTGTATTGGTCGTAAAATGATCACGCCTGTCGCCCAATATCGAAACCTTTTGTACCAATCCCCAATTTTGTAATTCTCTAATACTGTTTGAGACATTAGAGCGAGCAACACCAAGGGTTTCGGTAATTTCTTCAGCATCTAACGGCTTACCGATGATATATAACAATGCATGAATTTGTGACATGGTACGATTAACGCCCCATTGCGAACCCATTTCGCCCCAATGTAAGATAAACTTTTCGGTCACAGGATTTAGTTTCATGATTGATATCTACTCACTATTTTCTATAATTTATAACTACCTTCTTGACTCATAGTGCGCTATTCTTTTATTTCTGTCAATAGTGAAACTAAGTAGTAATACTGTCTGTTTGAATGATTGCTACCCCCTAACGAACGATTAGACCTGTGGTGGCATCACGGATTTGGCTCGGTAACGTATAACCTAACGTTTCAGTCTGTAAGTAGCTTATTTGCTCGCCGAAATAAGCATAGGCTTCATCAAAGGTACTGGCAGGCTGATGACCAGACGGGTTGCAACTTGTGGAAACCAATAACCCAAATGGGTTATCAGCACTAACCATCTGCTGGCACAACTGACGAATAGTAGGATGGGCGATAACTCTAACCGCGACAGTCTGATGTTGGCCCGTTATCCAAGAAGGAATGGTTGTGGTAAGTGTGCTCGGAATGGGCAATAACCATGTATGGGCTTGCTTGCATTGTAGCGCTATATTGTCACTATCTGCCTGCCAACTCTTGATGATTTGCTGGCGCTGACGATCTTTTAAAGCGTCTAATAAAGGCGCTAAACGCTCTGCACTATCGGTAATGACAATCATACCTTTAGCTTGTGGACGCTGTTTGATATTCAAAATGCGCTGAACTGCCGCTTCATCATAAGCATCACAGCCAATACCCCAAACGCTTTCCGTTGGATAAGCAAGTAACTCGCCTTCTTTTAGCCACTGAGCAGCTTGAACGACAGAATGAGTAATAAATGACAGGGATTCTTTCATGGTTTAAACGCTTCGAGAGGATAGAGATTTAAGCATTTATAATAACACAGGACACGGAAAGACTCGAAAAGTAGCGTTTAAAACTGCCAAAATCTTTTCGGCTAAAGACTCAAAAACTAGCAAATAGAGGAGCTTAACAGTAAAGAAAACATAACTCTAAACCCGCAAATAACGCCCACCTTGCACACTGATAACCCCTAACAATTCAAGCTCCATGAGTTGCCCAATCAATTGCGGTGGTGTCAGATTAGTAGTGATTAATAATGCATCCAAATCTTGTCCATGCCAGTCAAGCTGCTCATAAACCTGCGTTAAATTCTCGGGAATAACGATAGCATTGGAAGAAGATTTGAGACTAGACTGCGGCGACTGACCAATAGTGGTGGTAGAGATGTTGTCTGTATTTATAGAATGAGAGCTTTGACTAAGATTTGCTTGCTCAATATTAAGTTCTGCGTTATCCGATGAATTGTAGTTATGGCTTTGATAGCCTAATTGACTGTTAATATCTTCGAGTACTTGCTGCGGATGATAAATTAAGGTTGCGCCTTCACGTATTAAATGATGACAGCCTTCGGCATTACTATTGTCGATATGACTTGGAATCGCAAAGACTTGCTTGCCTTGCTCAGAGGTTAGGCGCGCAGTAATGAGCGAACCACTTTGAATCGTCGCTTCAGTGACAATTGTCGCGAGGCTGAGTCCTGCAACTAAGCGATTGCGGCGCGGAAAGGTATGCTTATGTGGCTGCGTATGCGGTAGCAGCTCGCTGATAATACAGCCACCTTGCTCGATAATCTGGCTAAATAATTTATCATGATGATTGGGATAATTGACATCAATCCCTGTACCCATCACGCCGACCGTACGACCTTGATATTCTGTATCAACTTGAGCCAAAGCACCCAGATGTGCACGCTTATCGACGCCCATAGCAAGGCCGCTAGTGATAATATAACCGGCTTGCGCTAAATATTGCGCCATATCAAAGGTGATTTTTTGGGCATGAGTGGTAGGTTTGCGGCTCCCAACGATGGCGATTTGCGCTTGTTGCAAGCGTGCTTTATCGCCACGATAAAACAATAAAGGCGGTGGGTCATAGATATCTAATAACTGCGGAGGATAATCGGACTGATCGGCAAATAGCAGACCGTATTTGTTATCTAGCAATGCCTGTTGGATGGCATCGATAGTGGCTTGCGTTTGCTGTGGCTGTTCGTGACGCTTAAGATGCGTACTATGAATGCCAAGCTGCCGCCATGCCTCTACTTTGGCACACCAAGCAAGCTCGGCATTACCAAAATAAGTAACTAGCTTATGATAAGCCGATAACGACGCATTGACCTCAGTCCACAGCGCCAATACTGCGCGCTGCTCATCGGATAAAAGAGAGGAGACTGCGGTCATAAGCGCTTAACTCATAGTAACTGACGGGGATAATGACTCAATAGACGCTCAAGTCAATTATAAGTAAGGCGGTGGTAAGAGCTGATCACCGACGTTGAGCGGTAGCTCAGAGTCAAGCACATACGCATAACTGATATTATCAAAGGTATTAAACACCATGACCATGCCACTAGGCTCGCTTGGCAAACGTACCGGGGTATCGTTGTCCTTGATATCGCGTATGACCGCGCCTTTTTGATAAACGGTCAACACATCACCAGGTTTAGCGCCGTGCGTGCTACCTAGATTGATAGCAACCACACTGCCTTTAGCAGCTGAGCTGATAGAGTCCATGACGCGGACAATCATACCGCCACGGTTGACGGTGGCAGGCGTTGGATAAAATACCGGCGGGATAGAATTGTTTAATTCTACAAAAACGCGATCGCCTTCACGGACTTCTTTGCCATAACTGTCAATCAGCTGCAAGCTAGTCACACCATTGGTCTCTGTAGACGTGACCAAACCGGTAGCAACTTGGGTGACTTCTAAACCGATGATTTTTTGCGTTTTAGGCTCGACATACTTCTCGCCTTCACGGTAAATGCCATAACGCTGTCCAACGATAAGTGGTACGCCTTTAGCATAGACTTTATCGCCGCTTGCTGTAATTAAATTGCCTTTTTTAGAAGCTAAAATATAGGGCGTGGTATTAAAATCTGCTGGATTAACAATGATGGTCTTATCGAGCCAATGCTGAATCGCAGACCATGGAATAGGCGGAATACTATTAGCGGTCGAAGTGACCGAAACTGTGCTAGACACTACATTACCCGTCAACTGCTTTTCAACGCCCGCACAGCCCTCGCCTGTATCAACGCCAATTAAAGTCTTACCTTGTATCACACATAAAATAAGAATGTCATTAGGATAAATAAGGTTGGGATTTTTGATTTGCTTATTGGTCGCCCAAATCTCTTTCCAGCGCCATGGACTGTCTAAATAACGCCCTGAGATATCCCACAACGTATCGCCTTTTTTGACGATATAGCGATTAGGGGCATCCGCTTTAATGGTCGGCGGTGGATTATTAGCGTGGGCAGTGGTCATCAGCATTGCACCACTAAATGTCGTCACCAATAGTGCTTTTGCTATATTTTTTAAGCTCATCTTCATTGTTATATCCACAATATGTAGCGCTATTAGCGTCGAATCTGGTCTACTTAAGTCTATTACTTAGGTTTAAAACCTCATTCTAGTCATTAAACAATGACCAGAAAGTAAAAACATAAAAGGCTTAAGTATCACCATCATAAAGCTTCTAGAGCAGCTGTTCAGTGTTGTCGACTGATATGATTGACGGGTTTGATTGCTAAAAAAGCGCCGAGCATGATGATGACTCGCCGACGCTGTTTCTAATATTACAATTATATCTACCATAACACAATCATAAACACTTTATTACAATAGCGTAACCTTTAATTGGATATTAATTTCAATGAATACTTTATATAAATAAGCTGACTACGCAAGATTTGGCGTCACGTGCTGACGGATTTGCTCAGCGACCAGCTCAGCCTTGTTATCTAGCACCACCACATGCTGCGGTAAGTCCTCTAAGCCTTCGGTATGAGCAGGGCGAGCAATCTCTATTGGACCAATAGCTTCGACAATCGTATCGGCAAACTTAACCGGTAATGCCGTTTCGGCACAAACTATCACTTCACCTTCGCGCTGTAATTCTTTAGCAACTTTAATACCGTCGGCAGTGTGCGGATCGACTAGCTCACCATGCTGCTCATAAAGTGCCTTAATAGTTTGCAAGCGGTCGCTATGCGTCGATTTACCTGCAGCAAAGCCATAACGCGTATTGACCGCCTCCATCAAGTCAGACAAATCAAAACCTTGACCGGATTTCACCCCTTCAAATAACTCGCTGACACGGGCGCTGTCTTTGTCGAGTAGTAGATAGACAAAGCGCTCAAAGTTAGAGGCTTTAGAGATATCCATTGATGGGCTGGACGTTACGTAAGTTTTATCGGTCGGACGCGGCTGATAAGCGCCTTGATTAAAGAAGTCGTTGAGTACGTCGTTTTCATTGGTCGCGACGATTAAACGGTCAACTGGCAGTCCCATTTCGCGAGCGATATGACCGGCGCAAATATTACCAAAGTTGCCTGATGGGACGCTAAAGCTGACTTTTTCATCATTGTTAGCAGTCACGGCAAAATAGGCTTTAAAGTAATAAACGATTTGCGCAAGGATACGACCCCAGTTAATAGAGTTAACCGTACCGAGGTTATAAGCCGCTTTAAATTTGGCATCTTGTTGCAGCGCTTTGACAATATCTTGGCAATCATCAAACATACCATCGATGGCGATATTATGGATATTATCATCGGTCAGACTATACATTTGCGCACGCTGGAATTCGCTCATTTTGCCGTGCGGTGACAGCATAAAGACTTCGATATTGTCTTTACCACGTAGGGCATATTCTGCCGCGCTGCCCGTGTCGCCACTGGTCGCACCAATAATAGTAATACGCGCGTCTTTTCTTTTCAGCACGTATTCAAAGGCATTGCCCAAGAACTGCATGGCAACGTCTTTAAATGCCAATGTCGGACCGTTCGATAATCCTAAAATATATAAGTCATCTTCAAGCTTACGGACAGGGACAATCTCATCAGAACCAAATATCTCAGCGGTATAAGTACGCTCGATGATATCTTGCAAATCAGCCGTAGGAATATCAGTGGCAAAGCACTGCATAATCGCCATGGCAAGCTGTGGATAGCTGAGCGTACGCCACTCATCAAGGGTCGTGCTATCAATGTTTGGATAGTGCTCAGGCAGCATCAAACCGCCATCTGGCGCAAGACCCATCAATAGTACATCACTAAAATCCATTGGCGCTGTCTGACCACGGGTACTGATATATTTCATTAGATTGTCCTGTCTATAATGAGGTTATTCAATATTTAAAACGGTTTATTCAGCAGTTTTATGCGATTGTCTTATGAAGCAATGCATAATAGAAACCATCACCACTCTCGCTATCAATCGGCAAGCACTGACGCCCGATTGCTTGCGTGATGCCCCAACTGCAGTCTTCGGTAAATTCAATCGCTACCGCATCATTATGATGACTGATAAAATCCTGCATTTGCTCGACGTTTTCTTGCTTTAAGATAGAGCAGGTCACATACAATAGATAACCACCCGCTTTCAATTGTGGCCATAAATTATGCAAAATATCGGCTTGTAATAATGCGGTTTGCTCAACGTCTTCTTCGGTACGCAAAATACTGATATCAGGATGACGGCGAATCACGCCTGTCGCGGTACAAGGAGAATCGAGTAATATTGCATCAAATACCGGCTCATTGGTAGCCGCTTTTTTATTTTTCCCATGCTGCCATCTGGTGGCATCAGCACAGACGATATTCAGTGCGACACTTTTCTCTGCTTGCTGTAAATCGTGCTGACTTAAATTTAAGCGCTGTAAGTTCTCACGAATACGCTCAATACGCGGCGCTTCATTATCGATAGCCGTTACCTTAATATCAGCAGTCACAGGCGTCGATTTAGCATCGTCTTGTTTCACGTGAAACAACGATGATTCGTCATTAGCGCTTATGAGCTCTAACCAGTGAGCCAATTTACCACCAGGTGCAGCGCAAGCATCTAAGATATGCAGCTCATTATTATTGGCTTCTGAATCAATGTCTGTATTAGATTTATCAGTGCTTATTTTAGCCATTAACGCTTTATTAATAATCGGCGCAGCAAGTTGAGCATGCATGTCTTGTACGCTGGCAACTCCTAAAGCAAAATCAGGCAAAGCGTTCACGGCTGTGCTTTGATGTAGCCGGAGACCTTTTGTGGATAGCGTTGTTGCTATAGCTGTATTTGATGAGTTAGGTAAATTAAAACCACTCGTTAGCTCAACGATGTCTGCATCAATTTCTGCCCCATCAAGTGCTTGCTGATAATCCTCTACTGAGCTAACCGCTGAGTTTACGCGTAAAAACATCGGTGCCGCTTGGCGCAAACCTTGGGTCAGCTCATCATACTGCTCGCTCCAGTCTTGCTTAAGCTGATAGGCGAGCCAATTCGGTAGGCTATGCTTTTTATCGCACTTCTTACGGAACTTACTAGGATTCTTAGCCACTTTACGCAAGATAGCATTGATTAAACCTGTTGCATGGGCAAAATCAATCTCTTTTGCCGCTTCAACCGTTTCGTGAATTGCCGCATGGTCAGCGACTTCCAAATACAGCAACTGCACTAAGCCCACTTGAATGGTGGTTCGAACTTCAACTTCATCGATAGGGTTGTCAGCTAAGGTATCGAGCAAACGCGCCAGTGCATGCCACTGACGTAATGTCGTTAGTAGTAGCGCATGGGCAAAACCTTTATCGCCGTCATGTAGACTGTTGAGTAACGGATCAAGGACGCTGGCAAGCGACTGACCGTTTTGAATGGCCAGTAAAGTGCGAATGACCCGTACACGTACGCTACCATTCATAATCAGGTTGCTTGATGGTTTGAGCTTATTGTTTCTTGGCGCAGTGTTGGTTTGTCTCATTAAATTGGATTTCCTTGACGTCTGGTCGATCGCGTCTGATAAAAGTTGGATTATTTGGTATTAAATTACCGATATTAAAATATACAGATTTAATTTAGCGTAGGTTATTTCGAATCGGTCGTAAACTGGTCGCCATCATTTAACTGATTACCATGGCAAATTTGCTCAGCAGTCATCGGCTTGCCACCAGCGAACTGCAAGTTAGTGATAGCCAAAGTCGTGGCTGATTCTTCATTGCTTTTTTGTTTGGTCTCATCTTCTTTGCCACAAGCGACCAGTATCGCTTTGCGGCCGACGCTGATGACAGTGCCAGCAGGCTCATTGGTTTGCTGTGATGGGTTCACAGGTAAGCTGGCTAAAATTTTAACCCGCTGCCCTGCTAAAAAAGTGTAAGCACCTGGCCATGGCGTCAGCCCACGAATTTGTCGCTCAATCTCAGTAGCGGATTGCGTCCAGTCGATTTCGCCTTCGGTTTTGACCAATTTTTCAGCATAATTGGCTTGGCTGTCATCTTGGGCTACTGCTTGCGCTTGATAATGCGCCAAGTCTTTTAATACCGTCTTAATTGCCGCAGCGCCAAGCTCAGCCATTTTATCATGTAGGCTCGCAGCCGTATCATTGGCTTCAATAGGCGCGCTGACCTTGTGGAGCATATCACCGGTATCAAGCCCCTTATCCATCTGCATAATAGTAATGCCGGTCTCAGCATCGCCAGCCAGTAATGCACGGTGAATAGGCGCCGCACCGCGCCAACGTGGCAACAGCGAAGCATGGATATTTAGACAACCATAAGTAGGCGTGGTCAATACGCCAATTGGTAAAATCAGACCATAAGCCGCGACAATCATCACATCAGGCTGATAAGTACGTAAATTCTCACGTGCTGCCATACCTTCTGTGCTAGATTTTTTAAAGGTAACTGGTTGCTCAACCGCAATACCATGCGCCAATGCCACTTGCTTGACGGCAGAGGCTGATAACTTTTGCCCGCGCCCTGCTTTGCGATCAGGCTGGGTATAAACCGCAACGATATCTATATTCAATGCGTCTTGCTGCTTGATAAGCGCCTCAAGGCTGACAGCAGCAAACTCCGGTGTACCGGCAAATATCACTCTTAAAGGGCTGGCGGCACTCTGCGCCCCAGTGATAAAAGTTTGCTTAGGTTGATTGGCGTCAATAGATATATCAGATTGTGCAGCAAGTGTGGTCATAGTCAGGCATTATTTATGGTTAATTTGCCTATTATAGGTGAGTTTGTGGTGTTGTGCCATGATTGTAATAGCAGCCATCCAGCGCTATTAATGGTGCTATTTATCTCTATAATAGTAAGCAGGCTCAGCTACTTATTCATCAAATAAGTCATAGCAAGCAAATCTGTCAGATTTATCATTATTTTACGATGCGCCATCACACCGACTTACGGTCGATTTAGGGTCATGCTTTTATGCAACAGTTCCAGTCTCTACAACGCTTGCTGATTTTTTATACGCTGACATTATTGGCGATGTTGTCAGTGTATTACTTCACCATGTTTTATGAGATAAGGCAGGATAATAAGCAAGACAGCATAGAGAGCTTTTATGCATTGCAGTATGAGATTTCTGAGCTTGCCAACCCTGACAATACTGACATTAAAAAGGTTTTAAAAAAACCGTTTCTAAAAGACATCAGCTATCAGCTTATTTTTATGATGCCATCTGGACAGACTTATATTCATCGTCATACCCGTCCTAATGAGAGTGAGTTTAGGGGTATTACCTTTCCCAAGGTCATCGCTTCACTGCCTTCTAGTAGCAATCATTATAGTGCCTCTACGGTAAACAATAATGCCTTAATCGGCACCATTGAGCTTGAAAGTGGTCATAAGATTTATACCATCCTGCGTCATAAGCCGCTCGATATCAATTGGATATCGTATCGCTATTGGCTGCCTTTAATGATAGCCATCATGTTTTTTACCATGGCATTACTCTATACGCTCAAACGCCGTGCCAACTGGGAACAGCTCCTCGTTTATACCGATGAGTTAAGCAGCCATGCCAAAGATGCCTACGTCACGCCGCCGTTTATTGAAAAGAAAACCACGGCTGAGTTTTTGCGCTTAGGGCACGCACTTAGCCGTATCAGTTATCAGCTGCATAATAATCACCGACGCATTACCACCCTAAAACATCGTCTCGAGCGTTTGGTTGATCATGCGCCGCTGCCCATGCTGATGATTATGAGACATGGTCAAATCAGCTTTTTTAATCAGCGTTTTGAGCAAGTATTTGCAACGCCCTTTCAAAGCGATAGCAATTATCAATTGACGGATTTTGTCTTTGCAGAAGACGAAACAACTCAGGCACTATTATATAAACTGGTAGAGCTACGTGTCACTCGTACCTTATTGGTGTATGGATTACATAATAAAAAAGCCTATCAGTTGCATATTACCCCGTGGTTTGGTGAGCACGGGCAAGTACATGGCTTTACGGTACTGCTGAATAATATCAATGAGATGGTCAATCAAAGTGTGGACTTACAACAACGAAACCAGCAGCTACAACGCCAACTTGATGAGTTTAATACCCTTAAATCGACGATGGGTCATGATTTACGCCTGCCGTTAGAGGCGATGATTGACACCTTAGAGCCGATTGACCCTAGCACCTTAACCGCTAAACAAAATAAAACTGTCACAACTTTAATTCAAACCAGTCATTCTATGCTTACCATGCTTAATGACATGCTAGATATCGGTGAGATAGAGGTGCGGAAAACCCGCCTAAATATTGAGGCGGTTGACCTGTATAAACTTGGGCAAGAAGTCAGTCAATCAGTCGTAGAAAGGACGAAAAACCAAGGGCTAGAGCTCCTTTACTTTTTTACACCGGACAGCCCACGTTGTATCGATACTGACCATAAACGCCTGCAACAAATATTACGAAATTTACTAGACAATGCGGTCAAATTCACCACGGCTGGCTACGTGGCATTGACCATTGATACGGTGAGCAATACAGAAGTATTGTCCATCAAGAACCGAACTTTGATAGACATAAATAAAGATACTAACACGCCTGAAAACACTGAAATTAATAAAGAAAACGCCAGTCATGCCGCACATGATTGGGTTCGATTTAGTATAAAAGACAGCGGTATAGGCATCGATATAGCGAAGCAACATCAGCTATTGACTTATCTTAATCAAAACAATAATCAAAATAACCGCCAAAGCCAAAGCAGCCAAAACAACCATCAAGTCAATAACCCAAGCAAAAACCAGAACCTTAACTACATTCAACATAACAGCACTGAGAAAGGGCTCGGGTTAAATAATGCCAATAGTTTTGCGCGCTTATTGGTTGGTTTTATTGAAATAAAAAGCACGGTAGCTAAAGGCAGTACTTTTAATCTTTACCTGCCTTGCAAGCGGCCAAATTATCAGCCGGTCTACCACCTTAATCCCCATCTGACCCAGATTCATCTGCTTGCGGTAATCAAACAACCGCTGCGTGCTGACTATCTGCGCCGTTTATGCGCCTATTTATCGATACCAGCCACCATCTCGACTTTTATAGACAGAAGCACGCTACAGCAACTGAGAGAGAGGTTAGCAAAAGAGAAGCAGAGCCTCGCCCCTATCTTGCTGCTAGATTATGAATACTATGAAGAGGTAAATATCGCGCTTTCCAATCAAGCCTTAGCCAGTGATAAAGATATAGACTTTGAAAAAATAAAAAGCATAAACACAGAAAATATAGCAGCTTTGCATAAAAAAGCGGAAGATGAATTGTCTGTTTATATTGATAGACAACAGGCTTTAAACAGTTTGCTTGCCGATACTGCGCTGCCAAAGATATTGGTTAGCATGAAAGCTGAACGCCGTATTCCGTCTATGCTATTAGATAGGTGTGACGGCTTTTTAAACAAGCCAATTGATGTGGCATTGTTACTCTCTGAATTACTGCGTTTGACCTTGGCTGTTAGGCAAACTTTGAGTCAACCAGAAAATATTGAAGAGGACACTAAAGAAAATAGTAGCCAATTAGTCACATCTACAGATGAAGCTAGCAGCGAAACTCTAGCGCCATTGATTTTAGTGGTAGAAGACAGTTTAACCAACCAAAAAATAGCCTGTAAAATATTGGCGAAACTTGGCTATCGTAGTGTGGTTGCAGAAGATGGGCAGCAAGCGCTAGATAAGTTAAAAGAACAGCGCCAAGAAATTGCGCTTATTTTGATGGACTGCCGGATGCCAGTGATGGATGGACTACAAGCGACCCAAGCGATTCGTGCGCAAGGGGATGATATTCCTATCGTGGCACTGACGGCAAATAATACCGAAGAGGATCGCAGCGCCTGCTTGCAAGTTGGCATGGATGAGTTCTTAGCCAAGCCTATTAATAAACTTAAACTGCAAGAGATTTTGCAAACGTTTATTAAAAACTAGGTCATGTCCTCATTTTAAAAATGGTGATAAAAATGAGATAAATTGTAGCCAAACAAGGAAAATAGTGCAGTTAATATCGGGATATTACCCAGCTATTTGACGAAGTTTAGCAAAATTTAGCCATTTTTAGACCATTTAGATGTCCATCGATTAAATTGAGGACACGCCCTAGTAAGCGTTTGCAATATTTGCCAGCCTTATCAGGACAGCATCACAGCTAAATCACCAGAAGGACAGTTATAAATTTAGACTTTAGCCGTTATTTCATAAAACCATTATCTGCCAAAAACGCCTCGGTAATCTTGCTCTGTGGACTGGTTGTATTTGAGCTATCTGCTTGTGATTTATTCAATAAACGCTCTAAATAGCGCGCCACGATATCCACTTCCACATTGACCTTAGCTCCTAGCAACCAATGCTGCGCTATATTGGTCACTTGCGCGGTATGCGGAATGATGTTCAGCGCAACGATATTGTCACGTACTAAATTGGTGGTTAGGCTGATACCATCAAGGGTAATAGAACCTTTGGTCGCCGTATAATGCGCCAGCTCGTGTGGTATCTCAACTTCGATATAAATAGAGCGCGCATCTTTTTGCAGCTTACTGACCACACCGACGCCATCGACGTGACCGGCGACGATATGCCCACCAAAACGGGTGGTCGGTAACATTGCTTTCTCTAGGTTCACGATATGACCTGGCTTTAATTCCGCTAAAGCCGTACGAGTAATCGTTTCACGTGAAACATCAACAGAGTAGTAATTACTACCAAACTCGACCACGGTCAAACAGATGCCATTAGAAGCAATCGAATCTCCCAGTTTTACATCACTAAAATCCAAACCGTCAGATTCTATCGTTAGACGGATATCACCGCCAGTCGGCTGCATAGACTTTACTTTGCCGACGCTTTCTATAATTCCGGTAAACATATCAACCTCTTTTCATTTTTTATTGCCGTTAAAGGCAGAATATATTTATTTAAGCCTATTGTTTCATGTGAATCCATCAATCAATCCGTCAATAATGGCAACTATTAGATTTTATGCTAGCTATGACATTTATTAATCTTAGCGAGAATAAGAAGAATTATGGGATAAGTTGTGGATAACTAAAGATAATTCAAGACATAGCAGGGTTAAAACCTTGGTGTTTAAAGAGTTATCCACAGAAAGTCTATTTCTTACTAATTTTTTATTAGAAATAAAAAAATATACATAAGTTATTGATTTTAAATAAATTAATTATAAACACTATTATCAATAACCACTAATAAGTTTCATGTGAAACAAAGTTATACACAGTTTCATGTGAAACCTTCATTAAACCACTATATTTATCCACATACCCTATCAATAGGTCTAATCTTGTGGATAAAACATTGAAAAACAAGAGTATCTAGCAGAAGGTTTATAAAGGGTATAGGGTAAGCTTAAGGTCAGCGCCCAATTGCTCATGACAGTGAATATCGAAACGTAGCTGCTGCGCTAACGATAACGGACTGATAGCAACCATAGGTCGTGCTTGCGTGCCTAATAAGCAAGGCGCTTGATAGACAATGAGCTCATCTACCAGTTGCTGTTGTAAAAAGCTACCAGCGACACTTGCTCCTGCCTCTACCAGTACGTCATAACATTGATAGTCGCGCACTAGGCTTTTTAATAATTCGATTAAATTCTCTTCCCGCCAATATAATGTATCTGAGCGACGGCATAGCTGATAGTCAGATTGCAAATCGTGTTTTAGTCGCACTCGTCTGTCCAGTATCACTATCTTAGGCGGCGGCACTTGCTCAGGCGCGACACCTAACTGATTTGAGCGTACGTTTAATTGCGGATTATCAACGATGACCGTTTCGCTACCCGTGATAATAGCGCCACTTTGCGCGCGTAGTCTCTGTACATCTTCACGCGCAGCCGTGCCCGTAATCCATTTAGACTCTCCAGACGCCATGGCCGTACGACCGTCAAGACTGGTGGCAATCTTAAGCCTGACATAAGGCATTTGGCTGCGCATCGCCTTTAAAAAGCCTTTATTTAAGGCTTCTGCTTGCGCGGTTAGCACGCCAACGGTTACGGCTATGCCCGCTTCTTCTAACAGTTTCACACCGCGACCACCCACTTGAGGATTAGGGTCGAGACCAGCGATGACGACACGTTTTATACCGGATTCAATAAGTGCTCGCGCGCAAGGTGGTGTGCGCCCAGTATGACTACAAGGCTCTAAAGTCACATAAGCGGTTGCACCCATGGCTCGCGTACCGGCATCTTTTAGGGCGAAAACCTCAGCATGCGGCTGCCCCGCTTTAGGATGAAAACCTTGACCCACTACCTCGTCTGCTTGCACAATCACACAGCCGACAGCCGGATTGGGACGCGTCGTATACAAACCACGCTTGGCCTGCTCAATGGCAAGCATCATAAAATAGCGGTCTTTGGCATCTTTAGAATGATTTGAGTTTGGCATAAAGGTGGACTTAATCAATGATTGATAATTATTATTAAAGATTTTATAGAGTAGAGCGAGTAAGAAATATAAACTTGCAAGCAGGCTAAACACTTAGCATGAGTCATGCTTATTTCTCATTAGGACGGATATTGGCAATCTCTTGATGAAAAGCGTCGATATCTTGAAAGTCACGATAGACACTGGCAAAGCGCACATAAGCGACATCATCGAGCGTCTTGAGCTCACTCATAATAATTTCACCTAGCACTTTACTACTGACTTCGCGCTCACCCATTTGCCGTACGCGTTTTTCAATACGGCTAATCATCGCTTCTTGTTCATCAATGGTAATCGGGCGTTTTTGTAAAGGTAATAAAATCGAGCGGCGCAATTTATCATTATCATAAGGTTCGATTTTGCCACTTGATTTGATAATACGCGGCATCACCACTTCTACCACCTCAAAAGTCGTAAAGCGTTCCTGACAGCTATTACATGAGCGGCGGCGCCGTACTTGCGCGCCTTCAGCAGCCAGCCGTGAGTCGATAACCTTGGTATCTGACGCATTACAATAGGGGCAATGCATACTCTATTCCTTGTCTTAATATTAAGCGCTATAGGAGCAATTACGGCATAAACAATAGTATCTGAACAATAGATTTAATGATTAATATGAAACATATTTAAGGCTAAGCAATTTGAGGCTAAGCAACTTAAAGACATCAATAATGACATCATTTACCAATACAGAAGCTACCGAAAATCTTACCTAATAAATCATCAGCGCTAAATTCACCAGTAATCTCACCCAAACTATGCTGCGCTTGGCGTAAGCTTTCTGCGACTAACTCTCCGGCTTTAAAAACTGTCAGCTGCTCATGAGCTTCTGCTAAATATTCAGCCGTTCTTCTTAACGCATCTAAATGACGCGTACGGGCGATTAAGCTATTTTCTGGCGGATGAAAACCTACTTTAGCACATAAGGTTTCGACTAAGTCATCAATACCCGCGCCTGTTTCACATGAAACATTGACCTGTTCGTAGCCGCGACTCTTGATTTCTGCTTGCGAAATAGAAGTTATCTCATTACTGCTGCTATCGTTTAATAAATCGCTTTTATTGGCAATAATCAGTAAGCGCTTGGCTTCTGGCAACTCACCAAATAGCTGTTCAGCCAACTGTAATGGTGTGCTGTCACTCTCAAGGTCACGAGTCACATCATAAACCATCAGCAGCATATCAGCCTGCGTGATAGCGGTACGGGCACGTTCAATACCGATACGCTCGACCGTATCTTCCGTCTCACGCAGACCTGCGGTATCGGTCAAATGCAGCGTCAAACCGTTAAGCACGACGGTTTCTTGCAGCGTATCGCGCGTCGTCCCTGCGACATCAGTGACGATAGCACGCTCTTGTCCTGCTAAGCGATTCAGCAAGCTTGATTTACCGGCATTGGGTCTACCAGCAAGCACCACATGAATGCCGTCGCGTAATAGCTGACCTTGCTTAGCAGTCGCTAGCACTTGCTGTATTTTAGCTTGCGTTTGCTCAAGCTTATCTTGGATAACCCCATCAGATAAAAAATCAACGTCTTCTTCATCGGGAAAATCAATCGCCGCTTCAACGTGCAAGCGCAGATGAATCAACTGCTCAAGCAATTGATTAATTTTTTGTGAAAACTCACCGCTAAGCGAGCGAATCGCACTACTGGCAGCAGCGGCACTGGTGGCATCAATAGCGTCAGCGATAGCTTCTGCTTGCACCAAATCCAGTTTATCGTTATCAAAGGCACGGTAAGAGAACTCCCCTGCGCCCGCTTGTTTTGCGCCCAATTCAAACACCCGCGCTAACAGCTGATTTTGCAAAATCATGCCGCCATGACCTTGCAGCTCAATGACATCTTCGCCGGTAAACGAGTGCGGACCTTTGAAATAAAGCACCAAACCTTCATCAATGGTCGTGCCATCAGCCTGATAAAAACGGCAAAAACTGGCCATACGCGGTGTAAAAGCCGACTTACCGGTGAGCTGACAAGCAATATCATAAGCACGTGCGCCCGACAGACGAATAACCCCGACGCCACCTCGACCAAGCGGTGTAGCAATCGCCGCAATGGTTGGAAGGCCAGATAGATTAGACTTTTTAGGTGACTCATCTAAATTATCAGCGGCTAGTGCCATCTCTAAAGAATCCACAATCACTCTCAATAAGCAAAAACCCCATTATAGACGGCTTGATGCACACTGACAAAGCAAACTTCAATGAGCAATTTTTAAAACCGTGACGCATGCCTATTTTCCTCGGTTATGAATGGAGTAAAACGCCATTTTTTAGCACAAAAAAACCACCGCCGGAGCGATGGTTTTTTCTCAGTTTGAAAGCTATTTAATCTAGAACTTTAACGGTACGACGTTTTTGCTCTTCTTCAACTTTGCGGTTGATTAAGTACTGCTGCGTCATACTGAATAAGTTATTCACAGTCCAGTATAGAACCAAACCTGCTGGGAAGAACAACATAAATGCGGTGAAGATAATCGGTAAAAACTTCATCACTTTCGCTTGCATTGGATCAGCTGGCTGCGGGTTTAGCTGCTGCTGTACAAACATCGACGCACCCATGAGCAGTGGTAAAATGAACCACGGATCCATCGCTGATAAATCTCGAATCCACAAAATCCAAGGCGCATGACGCAGCTCAACACTTTCAACCAACACCCAATATAGCGCTAAGAAAATTGGCATTTGCATCAGAATTGGCAAACAACCCGCCATCGGATTGACCTTTTCTTCTTTATAAATTGCCATCATTTCTTGCGACATTTTCATGCGATCGTCGCCATGCTCTTCTTTCAATGCCGCTAGTCGTGGCGCGATAGCACGCATTTTTGCCATTGAATAGTAGCTCTTATTTGAGAACCACATCAGGGCAATTTTCACTAAGATAGTCAGTAAAATAATTGACCAACCCCAGTTACCGATAACCTTATGAATACCATCCAAAACGGCAAATAATATCTTCGATATTGGCCATAACAAGCCATAATCGACGGTTTGATTCAAGCCTACTGCGACTTCTTTGAGCTCAGACTGTACTTTTGGACCAGCATATAAGGTTGCATTCAAAGTCACTTGCTTATTTGGCGCAACATTGACAGGTTGACTGTTAAAGCCAATAAAATACTCATCACCCGTTTCGCGGCTAAAGAATTTACCCGTAAAGTTTTCAGGCGTCCAAGCTGAAACGAAATAATGCTGTACGATGCCAACCCAACCTTTATCGCTGGTCGTGGTCAATTCACCATCATTAAACTTGCCGAATTTTAGCTTATTATAAGGGTCATCAGGTGTGCCCCAAGCGCCGCCCAAATAAGTCGCCATGCTTAGCGCGCCTTTATCAGACATCCCAGGATCTTTACTATCATCACGTTTTAACTGTGCAAACATCTGCCCTTGCCAGGCATTGGCAGAAGCGTTTTGAATTTGATAGCTGATATCAATCGGATATTTGTCTTGGGTAAAGGTAAAGGTCTTAGTAACCGTTACGCCGTCTTTTTTATACGTAAGCGGTACTGACAGCGTTTGCTGACCTTTCTCCATCACATAGTTGTTAGCAGTGTGGCTGTATTTAGCGCGGCCTTCTGCGGTATCGATACCATTTTGACCAATCAGACCAGACTGTGCGACATAAACGCGATTGCTATTATTTTCTAACAACACAAAAGGCTTATCACTATCGAGCGTCGCATCATACTGCTTTAGTGCAGCATAAACGATATCGCCGCCTTCTGGATTGATTTTGATGTCATAGCGATCGGTAGTTACCATGATAAGACCGGTATTAGCAGCAGGTGTTGCTGCTACCGCACCCGTATCTACTGGTAACGTTTGTACCGGAATGTCGCCTGCTGCGCCGCTGGTCGAAGGAATATCCGCTCCTACCGATGTTGCAGTTTTTGGCACCGTGTCTACAGCTGGCGCATCGGCATAATCATCTCGCCATGCCAAAATCAGCAGATAAGCGGTGATTAGCATCGCAATGATGATCATCACCCGAAATATCTTTTGCATAAACCTTTCCTAGATTAAAAAATTAGGGAATGAAAAATCAGGCATGTGTCATGACCACCACAGAGTATTAACCCGTATTCCTAGCGGCAATATCAGTAGTCAATCACATAAAATGTTCATCATTTTACTAAAAAACCACTCTAAATGATACCAAGAGTGTGGATAACTTGTGGGTAACTAAATAGATATCCACAACAGCCCTGTCGCTAATAAGATTTAGGCCCGTTTCATCATATGATTTAGGCGCGAAACATAGCTTGTCGTATCTCTAAAAACATATAAACCTTGCCCTCTGACGTCAGCAAGTGCGATAGGGGCTAAATATTGGTAATAATAAGTGGATAAAGGTAACGGCACAAAATCAATGCCATGTCCGCCCAAAGGATGACAGCGGCCAATACGTTTTAATAACAGCCAACTACCTGACCAAACGCCATGCCAAGCTAAAGCTTGTTTACCGTAATTTGAGCAAGTTGGATAATAACGACAGCGAGCAGGTAATATAGGACTAATTATTTTTTGATAAAATGTAATAAAAAAATAAAACAAATTATAGAAAATTTTATTTATTGTTTTTAATAAATAATTCATTTTATTTTTTTTCTATTTTTTTAAATATATTATTAATCTCATTAATCAATTCTTTATTACTTAAACCTTTTATAGATTGTTTAACAATAAAAACAATATCTTTATTTTCTAAGTTATTAGCTTTTACGCGAAACTGTTCACGTACTTGACGTTTAATTAAATTTCGCGCAACAGCAGTAGGCACTTTACGTTTAGTAATGGCCATACCGACTCGAGGCTGCTCATGGGTATTAGTACGCACAAACGCCATTAAATGGCTCTGATGAAGCTTACGCTCAGGTGCATCAAACACCTCACGAAAGGCTGCAGGCGTGAGTAAGCGCTGCGCTTTGGTGAAGCGAGCATTAGGTGGCGCTGAAACAGTATTAGACATAGTACAACCTAGTATAAGAGCTGATAACAATAGCAGAAATAGTAGCGTAGAAATAATCATAAAGTATAGAGACAAAAAAAGCGCCGATGTGGGCGCTTTTAATATATGGCTAAGTGTCAGTTGTGATGATTGACGATCGCAATCTATAAATAATAGAAACACAACAAGCACTATGAGCCATGCTTATCGCAATCTACTGATTATACAGTAAGGCGATGACGTCCTTTAGCGCGGCGACGAGCTAAGACCTGACGGCCTTTTTTAGTTGCCATACGAGCACGGAAACCGTGAGTACGTTTACGCTTGATCACGCTTGGTTGGAATGTACGTTTCATAACTCACCTATCAAAATAATGGACTAAATTCGTAATAACGGAGGATTATACCACCGCATAGTATCTTGGTCAATAAACTAATTAAGTCTGTGTTTATACAGATAAGTTTTATAACAGAGAAAATAGTCTTTTTAATGATTCATTGTTAAAAAACACTGATTTCTAATACCAATCTACCTACTGAAAACATCTATTTTGATAATTGAATTTTAAAAGTTATCCACAATTTTTGTCAGTCTCTATAATAATTAACTATTAATATGTATAGGTATTGTTGTTATTGGGAGCCGTATTATCTGTGGCTAACTCAGTTTTTTCCTTTAATATCAAAATATTAGACTATGGGTAAGGTTGTGGATAACCTGTGGGTGAAATATGGATAACTCGTGTTGTTTACTTATCCACAAAACTATCCACAGTCTTATCCACAAAAAACAAGGTGTTATCCACAGGCCGTTTGTGTTAGATTAGCCCCCTAGCTGATGTATGGTTTTAAGTAATCTCACCATAGAGTCTCTTAGGTAAGAAACGATTCACTCTATAGGTAAAGATTCAGTGATTTTAACAATAAAAAAGTTGTTCTTTTGACCAATTATTTTGGACTATGGGGTTAGTACTTTTCATGATTGATACAGCAACTATTTGGGATAAATGCCTAAATGACTTACGTTATCACGTTAAAGACAACGTCTTTACGATGTGGTTAAGACCATTATCGGCGCATCAAGAAGCCAATAGCTTGATTATTCTTGCTCCCAATGATTACTTTGTGACCTACATTAAAAAGAATCATCTGCAAGATATCCAACAGCTGGTCGCTAAACATAGCCAAGGTAGTATCGAAGAGGTGATTGTTCGTGTTGATAATGCGGGTCGTGACATGGATGACAGCCATCAATCACAGTCAGGCTCATTGTTTGAAGACGATAAGCCCTCCCCTCCCCCGGCAGATCACAGTTTTCAAACCACGCATAATAATATTGCTAGAGCAGATATTGATGCCAATATGCGTCATGCAGAACTGATCGAGTCTGCCGATGCCAAATCATTAAGCTATCTAAATCCTGACTTCACCTTTGAAACCTTTGTCACTGGTAAGTCCAATAACCTGGCTTACAAGGCCTGTTATGAGCTTGGAAAACGCCAATCAAAAAATCGGCACAATCCTTTATTTATATACGGACCTTCTGGTTTGGGAAAAACGCATTTAATGCACTCTGTAGCACATCGCTATTTAAAAAATAATCTAAGTTTTTATTATTTCACTTCTGAAAAATTTATTAATCAATTAGTTTATTCATTAAGAAATAATAAAATAGAAGATTTTAAAAAGAAAATAAAAAAAGTAGATTTATTAATTGTAGATGATATTCACGTATTAGCAGGAAAGACAAAAAGTAGTAATGAGTTTTTGACTTTATTTGCAGATTTTACCAGTGGTGATAAACAGCTGATTTTGGCATCAGATCGCCATCCATCACAGATGACGGAGTTTGACGAACGTTTTAGGTCGCGTTTTTCGTGGGGTTTGACGGTCGCGGTCGATCCTCCTGAGATTGATACACGTGTACAAATCTTACAGAGAAAAGCGGCATCGTACGGAATGAGTCTCCCTAAAGAATGTGCCTTATTTATCGCTCAAAATGTGGTTTCTAACGTGAGACGTTTAGAAGGTGCGCTCAATCAGGTATTTGCCAATGCCAATCTCACGGGCGCGCCCATTACACTTGAGATGGTGCAATACGCGCTAAAAGATATCGTTGCGATGCGCGTGCAAGCCGTAAATATGGACAATATTCGTAAAGTGGTTGCTGAATATTATGATATTACAATCAAAGATATGATGGGACGCAAACGTACACGCAGTATCGCAAGACCGCGTCAAATTGCGATGGCATTGTCACGCGAGCTAACGAGTGAGAGCTTTCCTGAGATTGGACAGTCATTTGGTGGACGCGACCATACGACCGTGATGCATGCTTGTGATAAAGTAAATGAGCTACGCGCTGCCGATCCGGCGTTTGATAAGGATTACAAAACCTTGGCTTTAATGCTGCAAGCGGGTTAGAGGCTTGTGGTATCGCAATGTTGTCGTAAGCAGATATGGTTTATAATACTTTGAGTAGCAGTAGACACAAGCTGTATGGATTATCGTTAGTAGACAGGGTATTATTAAGCCATTATTTTAAAATTATATAAATTAAAACCATATAAAAATCCTTTTAATAAGAGCAACTAATAAACAAGAGTAACTAAGCATGCAATTATCGATTAATCGAGAGTCGTTACTAAAAGCTATTAACTTGATCGCCAAGGCTGCTGATAAGCGCCATAATATGGTTATCTTGGGTAATATTAAGCTACAGTTGTCTGAATCAGCGCTGATTTTGACCGCATCTGATTTAGAAGTAGAGCTGACATCGACGTTGAAATTGCCTGCCGGTGCTTGTATTGAAGCCGGTACAACGACGTTACCTGCGACTAAGCTCAAAGATATTTGCAAATCACTGCCGTCGCAAGCGCAAGTCAATCTTACCACGCAAGAAAACGAGCGTTGCTTGTTGACCAGTGGCAAAAGTCGTTTTACTTTAGGGACATTACCTAGCGAAGACTATCCAAGTCTTGGTAATCCTGAAAATATTACACCTTTAACCATTAGCCGTAGCCGTTTGACGGATTTGATTCATAAAACCCAATTTGCGATGGCGATTCAAGATGTCCGTTACTATTTAACAGGCATGCTGTTTGATGTTTCACAGCAGCAGCTGACTACAGTTGCCACCGACGGTCATAGATTGGCGTTAGCGCGTAGCGTTATTGACGTTAGTGCTGATTTAAATATGCAGGCGATTTTACCGCGTAAAGCTGTAATTGAGCTTGAGCGCTTGGCTTCTGAGCTTGGTAAGATGCTGGGTGATAAAGACAATGCAGTCACACTAAGCTTCGGTCGTGAGTTCTTGCAAGTAAGCTTGCCATTTGGTGATGTCGATAGTACAGGGCAGGTGAGTGATAATTTAATGGTGACCTTTACCGCGCGTCTTATCGATGGCAAATTCCCGGATTATCGCCGCGTTATGCCAAGTAATACCGATAAATTGGCGTTATTTAACCAAGAAAAAATGACCGATGTGCTGCGCCGTGTAGCGATTTTGAGTAATGAAAAGTCTCGCGGCGTAGTATTTAACTTTGCTAGCGATGGTATGGTAGAAGTACGCGCCAATAACGCTGAACAAGATGAAGCAGTCGAGATGATACAAGCGAAGTATCAAGGCGAGCCGATGGAGCTGTCTTTTAATGCCGCTTATCTGCAAGATGTCTTAGGTGTGATTCAAGGTGATTTGCAAATGCATATGAGCCAATCAAATGCCTCGGTACTGGTTAATCAGCTCAACGATGAGTTCCACCAGTATGTCATTATGCCAATGCGTATATAGTGCGATTCTATTATAAAATTATTTTTTAATAAACTTTTGCCTACTAATTAATAGGTGGTAATATAGGCGGCTGTCACTGTTATGATTGAACGTCTACAAATCTCACACCTGCGTAATCTAACCCAAGTGAGTCTGCAGTCCGCTGCTTGCAACGTCATTATTGGCGCAAATGGTAGTGGCAAAACCTCCTTACTTGAAGCGATATTTTTGCTTTCAAGAGGTAAAAGTTTTCGTCATCATCAGCCTAAACGCTATATTCAACACCATCAAAATGCAGCAACAGTGCATGCTAGGCTCAATGATAGCAGTACCCTAGCTATCCAAAAACAAGCCGATGCGACAACGGTTCTACGTCTGAATCAAACCACGGTTTATAACCAAAGCATCTTAACTGAACAGCTACCCACGCTACTGATAGATCCCTCGACGATGGATATGTTAGAGCAGGGTAGTGCCAGTCGCCGGCAGCTCTTAGATTGGCTAGTGTTTCACATGAAACAAGGGTTTCATCCCCAATGGGTGGCTTACCAACGCCTGCTAAAACAGCGCAATAGTTTACTAAAAAAGAGTCGCCATTTAACCCAAGTACAGCTTGCTGAGCTAAAATCATGGGATAAAGGGCTTAGTAATCATGCTGCGCTTATTCATCATTATCGTGAGCGTATCTTTACAGAATGGCAGCCTTATTTTGCTGAGAGTATCGCGCAATTATTGCCTGCTTACGCTGAGCAATTAAGCCTGAGCTATAATGCCGGCTATGACACCAGTGTGGCGCTTGAGGCGCAGCTTAACGAGCGCTTAGAACAAGATTTACAACTGGGTTATACCCGTATCGGTAACCACCGCGCTGATATTCATGTGCATTGGCGCTCTAGTGATATATCAGAAACGACCAGTGACGATGTAAAGGACGCTAATTCGAATTCCACCGCAAACACAGACCTCAATACCAAACTACCAATTTTAAAAGAACAAGCGGCCAATGTATTGTCTCGCGGTGAGAAAAAGCTGTTAATCACCGCCTTACGTTTATCACAATTGCCGTTATTACTTAATGATGAAAAGACCACGCTTGCTATAGGAAAAGACGGTAATAGTGATACCGTGCTCAACAGCCATACCAAGCCGAGAGCCACGCCAGTGGTGTTGCTAGACGATATTACGGCAGAGCTAGATGATAGGGCGATAGATATTTTATTGTCGACGTTAGCGCAGCTGCCATGTCAGGTGTTTATGACCAGCTTAACCGAAGATATTTTACCGTTGGTGCATGAGTATTGGTCAGAACCTAAGATGTTTCATGTGAAACAAGGAAGTTTGACAATTTTATAAACAACAATTTATAAAAAGTCTTTTCAATGACCAATATCAGCTGAATTTGCGCTTAACTCTTAGCGCATGTTACTTATATCCCCCCTCAATTATCATTATATTACTTATATTTTTAGCAAAGTAATAACCATCCCAAAATACTTGCTCAATATCGATAAAACTGTCAGTAAACAGTGACTTAGCGACGAAAAAATGCTAAAATAGAGCTTTATTTTTGTCCTATTCTCAGCAAGTTATCTTACAAATTTTTATCAGTATTTTTTAAAGACTTCTCAACACTTATAAGAATCTAAGTGTTTGATAATTATACGCTTAATTTTACTCTACTTTAATGATGGGTAAAAAAGTAGAAGCGAATATGAAAAACAGTGATTGAAAAACAGGCTATGTTTAGAGCTGCTTTTTTAACACGGTTTTATACGCCTTTAAACGACATCTGATAACGTTTTAGCGAATACTATAACTAAATATTTTAACCCTAAACGTTAACTCTAAGATAACGTCATTCAGTATCGCCGTCGTGGTGAGCTGATGACAAATAGCTGATGATGGCTAGATTAAGGAATGCACATGAGTGATTCATTACCTACCGACCACGAGCAAATGATGCCAGACAACGCTCTAGATACTATTGCCCCCGCTGCTGTCCCTGAAGGATTACCCTCTGATTATAGCTCCAAAGATATTCGTGTATTGCGCGGGTTAGAAGCGGTGCGCGTACGTCCTGGTATGTATATCGGTGATACCGACGATGGTACCGGCTTGCACCACATGGTCTTTGAGGTGGTGGATAACTCGATTGATGAGGCGTTGGCCGGTCATTGTGACCAAATTGACATCATTATTCATGAAGATGAATCTGTTAGTGTCATGGATAACGGTCGCGGTGTCCCTGTGGATATCCATCCAGAAGAAGGGGTATCGGCAGCACAGGTTATTATGACCGTACTGCACGCGGGTGGTAAATTCGATGACAACAGCTATAAAGTATCGGGTGGTCTACACGGCGTCGGTGTTTCTGTTGTTAACGCCTTATCTAAAACGCTTGAGATGAATATCTGGCGTGAAGGGTATCATTATCATCAAACTTATACCGATGGTGTACCAGACGGCGATATCCAGCAGATGGAAGCGACGGATAAAACCGGTACCCAGATTCGTTTTTACCCAAGTAATGATGTCTTTACCGGTACTATCTTTGAGTACGATATTTTAGCCAAACGCTTACGTGAGCTGTCTTTCTTAAACTCAGGTGTGCGCATCGTCTTAACGGATGAGCGTATCGATAAGCGTCATGAGTTCGAACATAAAGGCGGTTTGTCAGAATTTGTCAGCTACATCAATGCTGGTAAAGATGGCATCAATGATGTCTTTCATTTTGTCAGTGAGCAAGATGATGGCATCAGTGTCGAAGTGGCGCTACAGTGGACGGATACTTATAACGAAAAAGTATTGTGCTTTACCAATAACATCCCGCAGCGCGATGGCGGCACGCATTTATCTGGTTTCCGCTCAGCATTGACGCGTGGTCTAAATAGCTATATGGACCGTGAAAACTTATTTAAAAAAGAAAAAGTGGTCGCGACTGGTGATGATGCGCGTGAAGGGTTGACGGCGATTGTTTCTGTGAAAGTGCCAGATCCTAAGTTTTCAAGTCAGACCAAAGACAAGCTGGTTTCAAGCGAAGTAAAATCCGCTGTTGAATCAGCGATGCACGATAAGTTTAACGATTATTTGTTAGAAAATCCAAGTACTGGTAAAGCTATTGCCAGTAAAATTATCGATGCTGCCCGTGCCCGTGATGCGGCGCGTAAAGCCCGTGAAATGACCCGTCGTAAAACCACGTTAGATATCGCAGGTTTACCGGGTAAATTGGCAGATTGCCAAGAAAAAGATCCCGCATTGTCAGAGCTTTATATTGTAGAAGGGGACTCTGCAGGGGGTTCAGCAAAGCAAGGTCGTAGCCGTAAGACCCAAGCAATTTTGCCACTAAAAGGTAAGATTCTTAACGTTGAGCGCGCTCGTTTTGACAAAATGCTGTCATCTGCGGAAGTTGGTAACTTGATTACGGCGCTTGGTTGCGGCATTGGTCCGGATGAATATAATCCTGATAAAGTACGCTATCATAAAATTATTATCATGACCGATGCGGACGTTGATGGCTCGCACATTCGTACGCTGCTGTTAACCTTCTTCTTCCGTCAAACGCCTGAGTTGATTGAGCGTGGTTATATTTATATTGCTCAGCCACCACTTTACAAGGTGAAAAAAGGTCGTCAAGAGCTGTATCTAAAAGACGATGAAGCCTTAAAAGCGTATTTATTATCATCAACGATTGATAATACCAGGCTGCATATCAGTGCCGATGCGCCTGCCATTACCGGTCATGCGTTAGAGACGTTGTTAAACGACTATAACCAAACCCAGCTTATCAAAGCGCGTTTACAGATTCGTTATCCTGCGGTGTTATTGGATGCGTTGACTCATACGCCAAAGCTTAGCACCGATATGACCTATGATAAGTCGGCGATGGAAGCGTGGAAAGCCTCTTTACAGACGCAGCTTGAGCACTTCGGCAGTGATTTAAATCCTGAGATTGAACTGGTCAATATCCATGCGCCGCAACCAAAAAACATGGATGCCGCTGCTGCTGATTTATTGGGTATGAAACCTGTCATCGAGCCTGAAGCGGGCGCTACGTTAGATAGTGACGGTGAAGCACAGTCTGCTAAAGCCCAATGGTTGCCACGTATCACCGTTTATGTGCATCAATTGGCGCATCATTATTTGCTAGATGCCAGCTTTATCAATTCAGGCGAGTATACCAAGCTGCTGCGCTTATCAGCTGAATGGAATACGTTACTTGCAGAAGATGCCTTTATCCGCCGTGAAGCCACCGCAGGTACGACTAAAGACATCCCAGTACGCGACTTTGATTATCTCTGGCAACAGATGATGCTTGATGCGCGTCGTGGTCTGGCGATTCAGCGCTATAAAGGGCTGGGTGAGATGAACGCTGATCAGCTGTGGGATACCACGATGGATCCTGAAAACCGTCGTATGTTACGCGTTACGATTGAAGATGCGATTGCTGCTGACCATATGTTTACCTGTCTGATGGGTGATCATGTCGAGCCACGTCGTATTTTCATTGAAGAGAATGCGTTGACAGTATCTAATTTAGATATCTAAATAGGCTATAAAAAGTTGCTTAATGACTATTAATTGATTAATAAAAACCACCGCCTTGGCAATCAAGGCGGTGGTTTTTTAATGTTAGAGTTGTTTCACGTGAAACTTATGATAATAAGCAGAAATAAGCGAAGAATAAAATGAGTGAAGTTGTATTACTTGCCATTGCTCTTGCGATGGATGCGTTTGCTGTTGCGATTGGGCTAGGGGCTAAATCACAAAAACAGCATCGTCATTATGTGCTGCGTTTGGCGATTTATGCGGGTTTGTATTTTGGTATTGCGCAGGGCGTGATGCCACTGATTGGTTATTTATTGGGCGCAGCTTTATTAGGCTGGTTGGCTGCTGCTGCACCTTGGATTGGTGGCTTTATTCTTATCGGTCTTGGTGGCAAAATGCTTTATGAAGTGTTTTTAGGAGATGGAGAAGAGGCGGTAGATAAAGCGCTGCATATAAATAGTGAGACAGTGTCTGTAAATGACAGCCTAAAGAAAAATATCAATCATCGCACCATGTTTACCCTTGCGATTGCCACCAGTATTGATGCCATGGCGGCTGGCTTTACGCTGAATTTGTTGGCGCTTAATGCGTGGTTGGCCTGTTTAATTATCGCTATTATCACTGCTATTTTTAGCGTCTTTGGTGTGTATTTGGGTAAGAAATCAGGGACGTATCTTGAAGATAAAGCAGAGGCGTTAGGTGGATTGGTGCTGATATTAATTGGATTAAAGGTCATGTTCTTTAGCTAGTTTATTAACCTTTAGCTTTTACGCTATAAAAAAAACCGCTTTGATAATCAAAGCGGTTTTTTGTTTCACGTGAAACTTTAAATAAATGTTTTTCAGACAGTTATTTTTTATTAATTACGCGTCGTCAGTATTAAAGCGCCACGCTAAAACACGGGTATTCTTTTGCCCTTGGCTCATCTCGATGATGCGCATTTGCGCAACATCAAGCTGCTTTAATAACAGTTGTAATGGTTTCACGTTCTCTGACTTTGACACTAAACTGGTAAACCAGCCAACGTGCTCGGCAAAATCTTGGCTTTCTTTCATCATTTTGGTCAAAAAGGCAATCTCGCCGCCCTCACTCCACAGCTCTTTATGCTGACCGCCAAAGTTTAGATTTTGCGCAGCGTTACCAGCCTTGGTTGAATGTCGGCTGATTTGCTCGTTTTCATTCTTACCGCGATGTCGTTGCAGGTTATGCTGCTTGCGAGTATTCGCTTGCATCGCTTCTTCTAATGACGCATGAAACGGAGGGTTGCAAATAACCACATCAAAGTAATCTTGACGACCGATGATGTTTTTAAAGATAAATTTAGGCTCAGGTTGCAGCTTTACTTTAACGGCGCTTTTTAGCTTCGGGTTAGACTCGCAAATAAGCGCGGCGGTATTGACCGAAATAGGGTCGATATCACTCGCGGTAAAACGCCAGCCATAGCTTTGGCTACCGATAATTGGATAAATGGCACTGGCACCGGTACCAATATCGAGGGCATGAATTTCTTTACCAGTCGGCGGTGTATTGTCGTCATTAACGTGCGTGGTTTGCGCCAATAAGTCGGCAATATAATGGATGTAATCTGCGCGACCCGGTATCGGCGGGCAGAGATAGCCTTCTGGAATGTCCCAAAATTTAACACCATAATAATGAGCGAGTAACGCCTGATTCAGGACGCGTACCGCTTCACTATCAGAGAAGTTAATGGTTGGCTCGCCATTCGGGTTGGTGATGGTGTGCTTAGCCAATTCAGGCAGGGCACGGGTCAATAGCGCAAAGTCATAGCGGCCTTGGTGCGGATTGCGCGGATGTAGCTTGCCGAGTTTTTTGGCGGTCTCAGGTGAGCGGTTGCGATGATTATTAGCACTTGCTCTACGGACGTTTGATGTATTGGTGATGGGCTTACTGGTCATAGTTTCGGACTGCAATGTTTGAATATAATCACCCAGTTTAGCAGATTTCGCGTCCCTCTATCTGTTTATCCATTGCGACCGATTTACCTATAGCGAATAAAAAATAGCAATCTGCCTGTGCGCTTATATCTGTCCTTGCGTTATAGCATAGGGGTGTCTATATTGAAACTAAGCTAAATGAACATAAAGCGGCTATTTTATAAGCGCAGCAGATGACAATAATAATTTAAAAGGATAAAAATATGACAACGGAAAGTAATAACCACAGCATCGATAACCGCATCACCTATGAAACCGACGGCTATATCTGCCTGATTGGGCTCAATCGCGCCGATAAACGCAACGCCTTTGATAGTCATATGATTAAGCAACTGTCTGCTGCCCTGACGCGTTATGAAAGTGACGATAACTTACGCTGCGCGCTCATATTTGCCCATGGTGAGCACTTTACCGCAGGGCTTGATTTAATGGAGCTACAAGATAAATGGGATAAAGGTGCGTTTGATTTTAATGATAATGAGATTGACCCATGGGGTATCGGTGGTAAATTACGCAGCAAACCTGTCGTCGTTGCGGTACAAGGAACGTGCTTTACCGCGGGGATTGAATTAATGCTGAATAGTGATGTGGTCATCGCAAGTGATAACTGTAACTTTGCACAAATGGAAGTCCAGCGCGGTATCATGCCATTTGGCGGGGCAACGGTACGTTTCATACAGGCAGCAGGTTGGCAAAAAGCCATGCCGTATTTGCTGACTGGTAAAGCATTTGACGCGCAAACTGCTGATAGACTAAATTTGGTCAGTGAAGTAGTGCCGAATGGCGAAGAATACGAACGAGCAATGACTATTGCGCAAGAGATTTGCCAAGCTGCACCGCTTGGTGTACAAGGGTTACTGTCCTCAGCACAAGATGTCAGTCGTAGTGGAACTGCCGCCGCATTGGCTAATATTCATAGCTATTTGCCACATTTATTTCATTCAGAAGATGCGAAAGAGGGTGCGATGGCGATGGTAGAGAGAAGGGAGGCTGAGTTTAAGGGGCGTTAATAATTCAAAGATCTATGCTTTAGGAGACTGATGGTGCAATACAATTTTGATGAAATAATAGATAGACGTGATACAGGGTCAGTCAAATGGCATTATAGCGATGATACCATCCCGCTGTGGGTCGCGGACATGGACTTTAAGGCCGCCCAGCCTATTTTAAAGGCGATTGAGCAAGTCGCGCAGCATGGCATATTGGGTTATACCAAACAGACTGCAGGATTGTACGAGGCGATTATTGGCTGGCATGGCAGTCGTTATGGTTTGCAGCTAGATAAACAGAATATCTTGTTCTCGCCGGGCGTCGTGCCAAGTTTAGCGCTGATGATGAACGTATTTACTGAAGTAGGCGATGCGGTACTGGTTAATGACCCCATTTATACGCCTTTTATGACCAAGGTCGAGCAAAATGGTCGCGCGCTTGTGATGTCAGCGTTAAAAGAATTCGACGGTAAATATCAGTTAGATTTGGCTGGTATCGAAGCCAAGATAATCAAGCATAAGGTTAAGCTATATTTATTATGCAATCCGCACAATCCGGGCGGGCGCGTATGGACGAGGCAGGAGCTTGAAGCGTTACTGGCACTTTGCAAAAAGCATGATGTGGCGATTGTCAGTGATGAGATTCATCAAGATTTAACCTTGAGTGGTTATACTTTTACACCCCTTTTAACCCTAGCAAAAGGTTACGAGCATAAAGTCGTCAGCCTGACCTCAATGACCAAGACCTTTAATATAGCAGGTATTAAAGGCTCGATGATATTTGCTAAAGACGATGCATTAATCAAAAAAATCGGCAAGCAGCAGCAGTTAAATGATGAGTATGAGCTCAATTTATTTGCTTATGAAGTGATGCGTAGTGCTTATGAAGAGGGCGATGAATGGCTTGAGCAGGCGCTTAATTATATTGAAGCCAATATTGACTTAACCATTAGCTTTTTAGAGCAGCATTTGCCCGATATTAAGATTATGCGCCCAGAAGCCTCGTATTTAATTTGGCTGGATTGTTCGGCTTATGCACAAGATAATCAGAAGCTCTATGATAAGTTAAGAGAGGCGAAGGTTGAGCTCAATGCGGGGGTTAAATATGGCGCGGAGGGACATCTTAAAATGCGCCTGAATGTGGCGTGTCCTGAGGCACTGCTGCGCGAGGGATTAAATCGAGTTTCTGCGGCGTTTAGTGGTTAATAAGGCTTTATAAAGCGAGACGAGATTTAATGTTCTCAAGGCTCTATTTGACCTAAATTCTCTAAGTCTACAAACTCCTTTTTGCCGTGGATAGTATACATTCTGCGTTTGATGTCTGGATAATTGCAGATATCAAACGCTGGTCTGTTGCCTCCCATTAAGTAGGTAGCGTCCGTATCACTATTATTACGCATAGAATGCGCTGCACCGTGTGCGGGGAAACCGATAAAATCTCCTGCATGTAGTTGATAAACTTCATCGCCATAATGTAGTGAAAGCTCGCCAGATAGCATATAAATGAACTCGTCTGAATTTTCATGATAGTGGTGTTGCGTGGTTTCATCACCCGACTCAACACGTACGAGATGCAGACCGAATTTGGTAAGACCGACAATATCACTTAATGAAACTGTATGGCGAATGGCATTGTCGTTAGACTGATGGATGTGTTTGGTTGCAGGGGCATTTTCAATATCGGATTTGGTTAGGACGTAATGCTGAGTGTTTTTGAGTGCAGACTTTGGTGTAGTCATAGCTTAGTCTCCGTTATTATTATCTTAAGCTTGAGTCTATAGAAGTAATAAAGTTAACTTAGAGGCTTTATTCACTTTGCAGGATAACCAGTAATATCTTGAATGCTTTGATATAAAGGTTTTAGGCGCTCATACATTTTTAGATAAACCTCATTATAAAGGCGTTTGTAGAGTTGGACATTGGCCTCAATAGGTAAGAATTCATCGCCTAAATGAGTCATTGCCTCACTTGCAACCGCATGATCGGGATAGACGCCGATTCCGACTGCGCAGTTGATGGCAGCGCCTAAACCTGAAGCCTCGTAAGTGTGCGGGCGATAAGCGGGCATACCAAAGATATCGGCAGTAAGCTGCATCGCTGAGTCACTTTGGGAGCCGCCACCGGAGACACGCAGGTGTTTAATGGTTTTGCCCGTGCGCTTTTCAATGGTATCGAAGCCCAGTTTTAGCTCGTAAGCGAGCCCCTCTAAGATAGCGCGATAAACATGCGCCCGCGTGTGCACATCGCCAAAACCAATGAGCGCGCCTTTACCTTCAAGTCCCGGATGACGGACGCCGGGTGACCAATACGGCTGCATCATCAGCCCCATACAACCGGCCGGAATATCTTTGACTGCCTGATCGAGGAGTTTTTCGGTATCGATGCCTTGCGTCTTTGCTAGCTGCTCTTCATAGTGAGCAAATTGCTCTTTAAACCAGCTAACCATCCAAAAGCCACGATAAATCATATACTCATGATTGTAGTAGTTCGGCGCAGCAGCAGTGTAGGCGGGCATATGCTTAAGGATTTCGACGTAATTGCTTGACGTGGTATTGATAGTCGCAGTAGTGCCAAAGCTTAAACAGGCAGTGTCGGCTGCCAGACCAGCAGAGCCTAAAGCTTCGCAAGCTTTATCGCTAGCGGCAGCAATCATCGGCGTGCCCTCTAAAATCCCCGTGGCTTTAGCTGCCTTTGCGCTGATATGACCAAGTGGCTGACCTGGCGGCACTATCTTAGGCATTTGCTCAGGTCGACAGCTGAATAAACGCCATTTAAGATCTTTAGGTTTTAGCCATGTTTGCGCTTTATAGTCATAAGGCAGATAACCTAGGGCATGACCAGTGGAATCGGCTAATTCGCCTGTGAGTTGATAGGTCAGGTAAGCAGATAGATTGACGTAATGGGCGGTCTTTGCCCACATCTTTGGCTCATGGTATGCAAGCCAATTACAGCGGGCTTTTTGCTGCGCCTCTTGTACCAGTTCGCCCATGCCGATAATTTTGGTTAGTGGGTTTAAAAAACCAATATCGTTGGTTTCGCCGCGGCGTAAATCCATCCAAACAATAGCAGGACGCAGTGGCTGCTTGTCTTTATCCAGACATATCATGGTATAGCGCTGGGTGGCGAGACTGACGCCCGCGATTTGCTCAGGGCTTATAGCGCTGGTGTGCCACAGTTGCTGACAAGCCTCGCTTAGCTTTTGCCAATAATAATCGGCATGTTGCTCGGCAAAATTGGGCTGGAGAGAGAAATACGGCTCGATAGGGACGCGGGCTTTGGCAATCTCGCTGCCAAACTGATCAAAGATAAGCGCTCTGACGCTTTGGGTACCATTATCAATGGCTAAGAAATAAATAGGGTTATCAAGGTTCGTGGTCATAGTCGTCCTTAACTATGTAGTCATATAAATTAAGCTGCAGGCAAATGGTAGTAGCGCTGCCACAAGTCCCGATAGCGAGCAACTTCTTGTTGCCATTTTTGCTCATTCCAGCCGAGCTCTTGCTGACATATTTGCTTTAGTCTTGTGCTGATAAGCGGCGTCATTGCGCCATACGGCAGGATTAAACCCAAGCGTGTCCGTCGCAGTAATAAATCATCTAAATGAATAACCTGCTCATGGCGCGCGGCAAAACGAATCTCTGCCCAAATGGTGTTGCTGTCGGTGACATAAGCCAGCTCTTCGTCATGCGCTAGCTCTAGGAGAGTATCAAGCTGGCGACCATAAAACCCTTGTAAGCGTTGTTGTAGAGCTTTTGGTAAAGTAGAAAATTTAGGATTGGTTGGTGTGGTATCGCTAAAGACGTGATCGCCATTTATGGTTTGATTTTGAATGACAGATTTATCGAGCGCGAGCACTTCTTGACACTTTTCAAGGACATCTAAAGCAATAAGGCGAAAGGTTGTTAGCTTGCCGCCGCTGACGGTCACCAGATTACTATCGAGCCACACGCTGTGGTCGCGCTTTTCTTTACTAGGGCTCACGCGCTTACCGTCACCGCCGTCAGATATCAGCGGACGCACGCCTGCCCACGTACTGATGACATCTTCTCGATTAAGGTCGGCATCACTAAAAAGATCGTTAGTCGCAGCTAATAGGTAGTCGACCTCGTCATTAGTAATACCAACTTCACTATCGCCCAAGGGTGGATGATCCAAATCAGTAGTGCCAAGGACAGTACGGTTTTCCCAAGGAAAGACAAAGACCGCTCTTTTATCGACAGGATGCAAAAAGGTATAGGCTTGCTTAATTGGCAAACGCTCTTTGCTTACGACCAAGTGGCTACCGCGTGACGGACGGATTTGTTTATGAAAGTTTTGTTCGGTTCGCTTGCTGGCTTGCATACGTAAGGTGTCAGCCCAAGCGCCCGTGGCACTGACCACCACTTTGGCGTAAACATCGTAACTTTGAGCATTACTATGAGCATTGTCTTCAGAAGAGGTATCTTTGAGTGTTGCGCCTACCACCAAGCCTTGTTCATTGGTAATCAACGATTCTGCTTTTAGGTAGTTAATCGCCTGCGCGCCGTCGTTCATTGCCTCATCAAGTACGCGCATCACCAGCCGCGAGTCGTCGGTCACCGCATCGCTAAATTGACTGGCTCCCAAAAACTTATCTTGCTTGATATGCGGATTTAGGCTTAAAAAAGCCTCTCTTTTAAAGTAGGTAAAATAACGCTTACCCGCAAGCCTATCGTAAACTCGTAGCAAGGTATTGAATATCCATGGCGGTGGAAACTTGCCTTTATAATGCGGCATAACATAGTGCATCTCATTCACAAGGCCACTCGCTTCACTGAGCATACGTTCACGCTCACGCACGCTAAGCAAGGTGGTTTTGTAATCACCCGAGGCAATGTAGCGTAGCCCGCCATGTACCATTTTACTAGAGCGGCTGGACGTGCCCCAAGCAAAATCTTTTTGCTCAATTAATAATACTGCTAAACCGCGCCGTGCCGCTTCGCGAGCAATCCCAGCACCTGTGATACCGCCACCAATAATCAGCATATCCCAAGGTTTCACTTGAGACGAGCGATGAGATAAAGGCGCTAGTGCTTGCTGACGTTGCTGGCGTTGCTGATGGGGCTTAGTAGGGTTCATAAACGGTCTATCTCACATGACATTTAAAAGAATCAATGACATAAAATGCGTAAGTTAATTAATGGGGCTAAGGCCACCTTTTAATCCTCAATCTTTTAATCTTCGATTAAAACGCCCGGATTCATACGCTGTTCAGGGTCTAGGCTTTTGAGCATATCATGAGTCACTTGAATGCCGAGCTTCCCTTTTTCAGCAGCTAGATAAGGCGCATGATCACGGCCAACGCCATGCTGATGCGATATCGTGGCTGTACCATTGGCCAAACTTAAACTGGCTGCCTGTTTGATTTTTTGCCAGCGTTTTAAGGTTGTGACGTGGTCTTTAGCTGCGCGAAAGAAGTAGGTGGTATAAAGACTAGCGCCTTGCTTATAGACGTGTGAGATATGGGTAAAGGCCATAACGTTTTCGCCTTCATCTGACAAGGCGTTTCTCACCGCTTCTTGCATCTGCTGCATCTGCTCGTCGATGTTGTTCCAGTTTGTTGCCGTCTCAAAGGTATCGACCATGATGCCTTTGTCCCATAAGGTGCCACGCAAGTAAGGGAATTTAAAGCGTCCATGCGCCCACACGCTACCCATAATATCGGTGATTTTACCAGTGACACTACCGTGCTGCTTCAACAGCTTATTAAACTGCGTTAGCGCCAATTTATTCTGCGCCTTATCGCCTGATACGCCGTAAGTGAGCATAACCTTATCTGAGCTCAGCCCGCGCGCTTTTAGATAAGTGCTAATGGCTAAAAACTGGCTCGGTGACGTGCCTAAATGTAGATGCGCATCAGTTTCGACAGCATTACTTAAACGTAGCATGGACAAGCGAACATTTTTTTGCACGGCTTGTCTAAGTACTTCTTTACCAGCTTCCCAATTGGGTAGGAAAGCCACTTTAAACAGTTCTTCCTCAGGCTGCGGCTGTACGCGCATTTTGACTTCGGTAAAAATACCAGCACGACCTTCGGTACCCATCAACATCTCGCGCAAATCAGGCCCTGCTGATGACGCCGGAATATCAGCGATATTAAGTACACCCTGCGGGGTGACCAACGTACCGCCCGCAAACATCTGCTCGATACGCCCGTAGCCCAATGACTGCTGACCACTAGAGCGCGCGGCAATCCAACCGCCAAGCGTTGATAGCTCCCAAGACTGCGGATAATGCCCTAAGCGGTAACCCTGTGCGTCCAACTGTGCTTCAACCGCTGGCCCTTGTGTACCCGCGCCAAAGGTTGCAATTTGGCTCTCGGTATCTAAATCGATAAGCTGATCCATCTTACTCATGGCAATGGTGAGTACTGGGCGTGAGCCCTTTTGTGGATTGATATGTCCAACGACTGAGGTGCCGCCGCCAAAAGGAATGACGATAAGGTCGTGATCGTGAGTCAGTTTCAATAAAGTCTCGACATCAGCGGTCGATTCGGGAAAAGCAACACCGTCAGGGAACACTTCAAAGTCGCCGCTGTGCATGGCTATCCAATCTGGGAAGCTTTGACCGCGTGCGTGTCTGAGTCTCACTTCTTTATCGATAGATACGGTTGCAAGCTTAGTCATCGCAGCAGGCAGGCGCGATTTTGGCACAGTTTTTAGCACATGCTGTAAGCTGACAGAGGAGAGTTTTTTGGTTTTGCCGATATGTGATTTGATCAGCTTTGCGCCATGTGACGAGACTTTCTTATTGATACTGACATTGCCCCAGCCGTTCCAGCGTGTCTGCTCAATAGGGGTATTGCCGGACATGCTATTGGATACATCAGTAAGGATGTTATCTTTTGCAGGGGTATCTAAAACGAGGCTGTCAGCGTCATTAATAGTCGCTGCGGTAGGGGTGGGTTTTTTACCAATAAGGGATTTTATTTTGCTCATAGGGACATACCTGTCAATTTATTATATAGTCAAACTTTATATAAATCGGACATGGGTCAGGCGCGCGCAGTCTACTATCCTGTAGTCATTTCACTCGTCTTCCCTGTATCCAAATTATCTTGAACCGACTATCACTTTTATTTAGGGTGAGATTTAGGTCTGGTTTTCATAATCAGGAGCAATTTAACGATAGCTGAACGACTGATAATTAGCTTGAACCAACCCTGCTAAATCTATCGTGTTAAAGCCAAATTGCTTATTCTCTGAGCATAGCACAATATAAACGAAAAATTTATACAAACTCGTCATTTGTATAATAAAAATTCATACGGTAAGCATGATTGTTGCATTCTGATGAATTAACAAACTCTCGTTATGTCCTTTATTAACTCTTAAAATTGCTACCTTTCTCTTTTGACTCTTGTCTTTATAACATTCAAATAATCCTTAATATCAGTATTCGCTATCAATAAATATTCATAACCCTCAATAACTCGCAAAAAACGTGAATAATTAACCATCTAATAGCCATTAATGGGCGCAAACTTGTTAAAATAGGGCACTAATTTTTCTTGATGGACATCGATTTATGACCACTGCCGCTGCCACTCCTGCATTACCTACTATCAAGCAAGACCGTATCCTCATTCTCGATTTTGGCTCGCAGTACAGCCAGTTAATCGCTCGCCGTGTGCGCGATTCTGGCGTTTTCTGTGAGATGTTCCCTTATGACATCGACACTCAGCGTATCCATGATTTTGGTGCCAAAGGTGTCATCCTATCGGGTGGTCCTGAGAGCGTGCATGCTGAGAATAGCCCGCGTATCAACGATGCGGTATTTGAGCTTGGTGTACCAGTACTGGGCATTTGCTACGGTATGCAGGCGATGGCAGATCGTTTCGGTGGGCAGGTTCATGCCAGTGATATCCATGAGTTTGGCGCCGCGACGATTGAAGTTAATGGTCAGTCGCAGCTCACTGATGGTATTGAAGATAGCGTGACGGACAGCAACACCGCTAAGCTAGATGTGTGGATGAGTCATGGCGATAAGGTCATCGAAGCGCCACAAGGTTTCGATATTATCGCCAGTACGCCAAGCTGTCCGATTGCGATTATGGCCGATGATGCCAAACAGTACTATGGTCTACAGTTCCATCCTGAAGTGACGCACACTCTACAAGGTCAAGCGTTATTGGGTCGTTTCGTACATCAGATTTGCGACTGTGCGGGTGATTGGACGCCAGACAATATCGTCGATATGCGCGTGGCACAGTTAAAAGAGCAAATCGGTGACAAGCAAGTATTGCTCGGACTATCGGGCGGCGTGGACAGCTCAGTCGTTGCAGCACTATTGCACAAAGCCATTGGCGATCAGCTGACTTGTGTGTTTGTGGATAATGGTCTGCTACGTCTGCATGAAGGCGATCAGGTCATGCAAGTTTTTGCAGAAAACATGGGCGTAAAAGTCATCCGTGTTGATGCCGAAGATTTGTTCTTAGATGCGCTAGCAGGCGAGTCTGATCCAGAGAAAAAACGCAAAATCATTGGTAAAACCTTCATCGACGTGTTCGCTGATAGTGCGCGTCAAGTGAGCGAGCAGAGCGATGGTAAAGTTGTTGAGTTCTTAGCACAGGGTACGATTTACCCAGACGTTATCGAATCAGCGAAGTCGCATCAAGGCAAAGCCCACGTGATTAAGAGCCATCATAACGTCGGCGGTTTGCCAGATGACTTGGCGTTTGAGTTGGTCGAGCCATTACGCGATTTGTTTAAAGATGAAGTGCGTAAACTTGGTATCACACTTGGATTACCAGCAAAAATGATTTATCGTCATCCGTTCCCAGGTCCAGGTTTGGGCGTGCGTATCTTGGGTGAAGTGAAAAAGGAATATGCTGATATCTTACGTCAAGCCGATGCAATCTTTATGGCAGAGTTAGAAAAATCAGGCTGGTACGATAAGACTGCGCAAGCATTTGCGGTATTCCAACCAATCAAATCAGTCGGCGTGGTTGGTGATGGCCGCCGCTATGCGTGGGTGATTGCGCTACGTGCGGTTGAGACTGTAGACTTTATGACCGCGCGCTTTGCCCATCTGCCGTATGATTTGATTGAGACGGTATCGAATCGTATCATGAATGAAATCGCTGAAGTTTCACGTGTGACTTATGATGTGTCGAGCAAGCCACCTGCGACGATTGAGTGGGAATAATCTCTACTTAATCTTTAGCTGAAACAAAAAAAACACTCAACTTGATTGGGTGTTTTTTTTTGGTTCACTCTTAATTATATTACTTGCTCAGAGCTACTTCGATAGTAGCAACTTTGTTTATTAACTGATTATTAAATTCTAAACAATCCAAAGAGTAGTGCGCTTTTCGATGACAGGTAGGGCACAATGCGATGACGTTTTGAGGTAAGTCCGCACCACCATCTGCCAACCTAGTTAGATGATGGACTTCCAGATAAGGTCCAGATTTAGTTTCAAATGGAGCTATCTCATTACATCCCTCGCATATACCATTAGCTCTTTTTTTGGCATACAGCTTAATTGCTGTACTACGGTTTTGAATAGATTGAATTTTTTCTTGAGTGCTTGCGTGGGTTGGTGTTGAACTTAAGGCAATTTCTCGTAATTGCTGTAATGACTTACCTTTACTAGGCTTAGTGATATAAACGGCTTTAGGGGTTTCAACTGAATTTATACTACTTGTTATTTCTTCAATATTCTTAACGTCTAAGCGAAAAACAATAGCATCACGTAACTCACCATTTCTATCATTTAGCTTTTCTATACGATCATCTATGTAATTGCAAAGACCCACGAAATTGTAGCCGGTTTCAACCTTTTCAAAAAGATATATACTCTTTCTATTTTTTTGATGGTCACGAATGGCTAAATTCCCTTTGGTCATTTTCATGTCACCTTCTTGACCTTCACCTGTATAGTTAAAAACGCCTTCTTTATTATAACCATCAGTGTATCCATACTGTTCACCGTTGTTGCCGGTAAAGATGAATATATAAGGAAATTTGGCAGGGGTAGAAATACCCCCTCGTTCCTGTCCTCCATATTTACTATGTATATCAGAACGACGGTTATAGATTTTTCCTATTTCAAACACTATGGCTTCCTTATTTTTTTATTAAGCTAATAGAGTTTACTATAGTTGATAAGTGTTTTTATGGTTCTTGCATTAAATCGCAATTTTTGGAGTTTATAAAAGTCTATTATAAGATTTAAAAAAATAGCGGTGCTCTCCAAAGTAAAGAACACCGCCACTGCTTATAAAATTTAGCTGTTAAAAACCTAAGCTTTAACCCCGCACATTCACCACATAACGCCCAACCGTTTGACTCGCCATAAAGCGATCTAAATACTCAGGTGTCTGCTCTAACGTAATCTCTTCGCAGTAATTCTCTAAATTAGGCAACTTCATATCGGTAGCGACACGCTGCCAAATAGCCTTTTTATCAGCCAGTGGAATATAGACCGAATCGATACCGAGTAGGGACACCGCGCGGGTGATAAATGGCAGTACCGTCATCGAAAACTCGGCACCACTCGCCAAGCCGCAAGAGGTAACCGCACCGCCCGCTTTGGTTTGTTTGAGCAAGTTGGCTAGATAATCGCCACCGATGGTATCAATAGCGTTTGCCCATAGCTCACGACCGACAGGTTTATCACCGATTTCATTGATGCTATCGCGATGACGGACTTCGCTTGCGCCAAGCTCTTTTAGATAATCGCTTTGCTCCGGCTTACCTGAGAAGGCGATAACCTCATAGCCAAGCTGACTTAATATGGCGATGCTGATACTACCGACGCCGCCCGTTGCACCCGTGACCGCGACTGGTCCGTCTTCAGGTTTTGCGCCCATTTTCTCTAACTTTTGCACGCTTAAGGCTGCGGTTAAGCCGCCCGTACCGTAAATCATCGCTTCTTTTAGCGTTAAAGAAGATGGGCATTCGACCGCCCAATCGGCAGGGATAGATATCATTTGACTGAGACCGCCATCGGTATCCATGCCCAAATCATAACCAAAGACCACGACCTCTTGGCCTTCAGAAAACGTGCCAGACTTATCACTGACCACCACGCCTGCGGCATCAATACCAGGAGTGTGCGGGTAGTTTTTGGTGATTCTTTTATTTCCCGAGGCTGACATCGCATCTTTGAAGTTTAACGATGAGTAATGCACTTCGATTAATAAATCATTTTCAGGCAAGTCACTGACGTTACGCGTTTGGATGCTTTTATCGAACGTACCGTCGCTGGTTTCTTCGACTATTAAGGCTTTAAAGGTTTTGTTATTCGACATTGTCTGAATCCTTTTGTATTGCTCTTTTATTTGAGTGGATTTATAACGAACTATATTAAGGTTTTAACAACACTTTGCCCTTTTTGCCAGATTGCACCTTACCAGATACCGCTTCTTTAATATTATCCAGCGTATAGATGCCGCCTGTTGGTAGCTTTAATTTACCGCTGGCAGCGCGCTCGATAAGCTCTTTTATCAAACGGCTTTTATTATCCGCATCCATCTTTTGCATCAATGCACCACCCCAAAAGCCTTTGAGTGTCGCTTGCTTAAAGATGAGATGAGTCGGATTCAGCGCGAGTGGCTGACCAGACATCCCGCCTACCGCTGCCATGATACCACCATGACCGAGTAAGCTTAGTAAATCACCACCAGATTGACCGCCGACAGAGTCGACTGCGCCGCTTATTTTTGCATCACCGATAATGTGACGGACTTGATCTTTCCAGTCGTCATCATCGCTCACCACGTTGTTTTCAGTGATACCAATCTCAGTCAGCTCGTTTGCTGACTCTTTACTACGCACGACATTGATGGTATTGATGCCGCGCTCAGCAGCCAACATCGCAAGCGATTCGCCAACTGCGCCATTGGCGGCGTTTTGAATGACCCATTGATCTTTTTCTAGTTCTAAAAACTCAATGAGCATCAAGGCGCTCATCGGCATGGCGATAAGCTGCGCGGCCATTTCATCGTCGATGGCGTCCGGTATAGGGATGACACTGCTAGCAGGGGCGGTGAAGTATTCGGCCCACGTGCCTTCGACACCGGTGACCACCACACGCTGACCCGCTTGCATACCTTTGACGCCAGCGCCGATAGCCTCAATAGTACCCACGGCTTCGCTGCCAGCAAGTGCGGGCAGTTTTGGCTTGGTGCCATATTGACCTTGGATAGTGATGAGGTCGTGGTTATGGATAGAAGCTAGAATGGTTTTGATACGGACTTCGTTATCTTTTGGCTCTGGCATTGGGCTGTCAGTGATGGTTAATACGTCTGACGGTTTGCCAAATTCGTTATAGGTTGCGCTGCGCATCTTTATATCCTTTTTTATTGTTAGATAAATATCGTTGATTGTTCATTTTGAAACGATGATGATTAATCACTCATCAACCTTAACAAGTAGGGCTTGATACCCGCAACCTGACTTTGGTAAATGAACGTTGCCCGCTGTTTAGAACGGTAAAATGTTATAAAAAGGTGCAAGCTGAATAAGGTGCAGAGTTATAACCGCAAAATAAGCCATAAAAAATGGCAGCGTTCTTATTAGAAAGAACGCTGCCATTATCTCAATAAAAGGAAGAATAAAACGAAGGCTAGCTAAATGATAAATTAATGATAGTTTAAGGTTTTAGTAGTACCTTACCTTTTTTGCCTGACTGCAATTTGCCATCGACAGCTTTGGTGATATCAGCTAAGTCAAATACGGCTTCGACAGGCAGGTGCAATTTGTCACTGGTTGCCCGTTCGATAAGCTCATCGATTAAGCGCTGTTTATTCTCGACACTCATCTCTTGGCTAATTTTACTGCCCCAAAATCCTTTCACGATGGCTTGTTTAAAGATTAGATGCGTCGGATTAAGCACCATTGGCTGACCTGACATGATGCCAAAAGAAGCCAAGGTGCCACCATGACCGAGCAGCGCTAATAAGTCACCGCTTGCTTCTCCGCCGACAGAGTCGACCGCTGCGCTGATGCTATCATCGCCGATGATTTGTCGGACTTGCTCTTTCCAATCGTCATCTTCGGTATTGATGTTATTTTTGATATCAAGGGTGTCTAACTCTTTAATCGCATCGCTACTGCGTACCAGATTAATGGTATTAACGCCGCGCGCGGCAGCCAACATCGCAAGTGATTTACCAACGGCACCATTTGCGGCGTTATGAATAACCCATTGACCGCTTTCTACTTCTAAGAATTCCAGCAGCATTAAAGCACTGAGCGGCATGGCAATTAACTGCGCCGCCATTTCATCTTTTAAACTATCAGGGACAGCAAAGACCATATCGGCTGAGGCGACAAAATACTCTGCCCACGTTGCTTGCACACTGGCAGCAGCCACACGCTGTCCCAATTTTAAGTCTTTAACGTCGCTACCAACGGCGTCAATAATACCTAACGCTTCGCTACCGCCGATAGCCGGCATCTCAGGCTTAAAGCCATATTTACCACGAATGGTGAGTAAGTCATGGTTATGAATGGAGGCGAGAATGGTTTTGACGCGGACTTCATTAGCCTTGGGCTCTGGGATAGGGCGGTCGCCGAGGCTTAATACTTCAGTTGGTTTGCCAAATTCGTTATAAGTTGCACTACGCATGATAAATCCTTTTTTAATTTTTAAGTCTTTTCCAAATGTTTTTTAACGAGCTAGTGAATTTGCAGCCATCAACAGTAACAAACCCTGCTTACTTATCGCAATATCACTTTGGTAAAGCAGGGTTGTCATCGATTGACAGTTATAAAGGTTTTAGCGCGACAATTGGTAGCATTTACAGCAGCATTGATTTTGAGTTATTAGCAGTTTGCGCTGTATAGTTAGTTCAATATAAAAAAAGGCACGTTAAAAATAGCCTGCTGCTGGGATAAATTTTTCTTGCTTGCTGTGCGCTTCGCACTTTTCGATGCTTCGCAAAATTTATCCCAACAGCCCTGTATTCTTTTTGACTTGAATCAACTATATTAGGCTACTTTATATTAATCCCTTTTTGGATTAATCATTTTTTGGACTAATCACTGCAAAATCGTCGTCGACCAAATTGGTCAGTAGCGGCTCCCCTTTATCATTAACCCGAAATAGCCCATATTCTGCCGCCTCAAACGCTTCGCCATGACCTTCTTGGAAGAAAAAAGCATTGGTCGCAAGCTGCATTGCGCCGTTACGGATACGATAGTGAATCGCCATCTCATTAGTCGCTAGATTTTTAGGCTGATTAGCCGCTAAGCGCATAAACTGTGCGACTTTATTGTTATCTAAGGCAACAATGACATAGCCATCTTCATTAGTAGGATAGCTACCGGGGTCTCTATTTAAGGCGGCAAATACGTCACGCTCTAGCGCATAGCTAAGCGTCATATAGTCGCCTTGCATAAAGCCGCGTGGATCAACAGGTGCAAGCGCTAATAAGACAGTATCGCCAGTCGCAAGATGGGCTTCATATTTAATAATATTCCTCGTCATCACCACCAATACGAGCGCCAATCCAAGGAGGGCAATAATAATCGTGACTGCCGGTTTTTGTAGCCAATGCGCACTCGATGTGCCCTTAATCAAGCGCTTGGTCAAAATTTTATTATTCATGACAGCCGCTCCTGATTGTCGTTAGCATTCGGTTTTATATGCGCAAAATAGCCTTTGATAAGCACCCAGCGCAGCAGTAATAGCGCGATACCGATGACAAGCATGGAAGTGGATTTGACCAATAAAGAAGTATCGAGCTGATAGTAATACCAAAATATATAACCGACCAAGGCAATAATGCCCATTCCTAACAGCACGCGTTGGCTATTGGCAGTGGCGATAATGATAATCAAACTGGTGGCCAATAAGCCTGAGACATAAATAGACATTATCCCAAGTAATACAATCGCAGCGCTAATGAGTAGTCCTGCTGCTGATAGTAGTTTGATGTGATAGCGCTTTAAAATGAAATAAGCGGCATAAAGACTGGCAAGCGTTAATAGCCCTTGTGCTAGGTAGTAGTTATAGCTAAAGGCTTCACCGTAACTATCAAGGCTATCAAAGCTATTGCCATATTCAGCAGCAATAAAATAGACGGAAATATTGAGCAAAACATAGGCGCTCGCATAGCCAATAGCATTGATGATTTCTAGAGCGTTCATTCGCCATTTGTGTGGGATAAATGCAGCTAGCCTATAGCGTTGTAAATGAGTCACGCTAGTGATTAATGCCAATAATCCTAAGCTTACTTCGGATAAGTGATAATAATTTAATAAGTAAAATAGGCAGCTTAAGGCTAAGGTTGCGCTCAATAAACGATAGATAAAATTGGCTATTACAACAGTCATCAACAGTTGTACAAGGAGCAATAGCACTATATTGAGTGGCTCTGTAATTCCACTCGCCAGTAAAGCATAGGCAATATAACCTTGACCTGCTAGCGTAATCGCAAAGGCTAAACTATTCCAAAAAGCGCTATGGCGCAAGCGGGCGTTATAAAATAGAAACCCGCCAATGCCGCTTAATATGCCGCCAATAATAAATACCGCTAGCGTACTATCCAGCAAACCGGTGTTATCTAATAACAAGGTTAAAAACCCTATAAAAAACAGACTGGCTAAAATACCGCTCATACCAAAAAGTAAGCTTATAAACCATGGGCTGCGCGCTTCAGATGCTGCATTATTCAAAAGCTTATAATTGACGTTTTGCGCGTCGATGAGTCCCTGCTGTTGTAATAGTACAAGGTCATAATGTTGTTCGTTATGGTTGATATTATTATTCATCTCATTGTTCATCGCTGTTCCCCTTGATTATAGTATGAGGAGCAGTGTCATCGTTCTTGATACGGGCAATTTTACGTAGCCACATAACTGCCGACGAGCTCATGCCAATAAGTACCAAGGCTAATATCAAAAACCCACCCGCGTCAAAACCCTCCAACAGCCATTTACCGACCCAAAACATCACCACAGTAATGATAGAAAATGACAAATAAGTCAGCATCAGTAAATCAAGACGGCGCTGATAAAAGTGCCAAAATATAAAGCCGCACCAACCTAACCATACTAGGATAGCGATAAGCGTTGCCCAGATATCGCCATTATCAAAGACTGTGACAATCGCCAGATACGTCATAAAAAACGTACTTAATAAACCGACGACATAAGTACTCCATTGCAAGCTGGATTTGGTTTGTGAGCTGTTTGTTTTAGAGTTATTTAGAGGATGTTTAAGGTCATTAGCGGTTATATCAGCAGTGGACTTTTTAGGATTAATACGATTGAAAAACTTGCTAGCAATGTAAGGTTTTTTATTGTCGCAGCTAATAAGCCAACTATAAAAGGCAATGAAATTAAATAGCGCAAGGATGGCTACTTGAGAGACGTTTTGCAGGCGATGGTCGATAAGTTGTAGATTTGCGACATCCAAATAGAGTAGCAAACAGGCATTGATTAACCCTAACCACAGCAGCCACAATGTAGGGAAGCGAGCGATAAGCACCCAAGGCGTAATCAATAGCGCCCAGCCAAAAAACAGCTGCCAGGTATCAGCGCCCGTTTGATACACTTGCCCAAATAGCGCCAATAAGCTACCGGTGATAATGCTAGCAATGAGCAATAATAACTGCCGAATCAGCTGAAACCGTTGTCTAAGTTTCCTAAAAGACAGTGCTACGTAAAGCGCGATGGTAATCGCCAGCGCCCCTTCAACCAAGGCAAATTTACCCATCTTGCCGATGTTCTGCCAGTTATAGGCGATAAAGAACACAAGGGATAGTACCAGCGCCACCGTGCCAATAATCAGCAGCGCTTTATCAAAAAATATCAGCCAAGTGCGTTTGCTTGGATAGACTTCTAGGTGCGTTGCTGCCGCCTCGGTATTTTCGAGAGGGAGAAGACCTTGGTGTAGTAACTGCTCGATAGTACGCCGTGCTTGGCTCATAGTCGCCTCTGAATAAAAACAGTTTGTCGCTTATCTTAGCTGTTTTTATACTGGCATAATGTACTAAAGTTTATAACTTAGCATCTTTTATAACTTACTAACCTTTATAAAGGCGTTAATAAAACTCAATGCGGCTTAGCAGGTGCTCTTGGATTAAATAGGCACAGATATAAGCGCTCGGCCAAGCAACCATAAAGGCATACTTCCATGAATGAAACAGGGTAGTAAAGAAACCTTCGACAAATCCTACGTTAATCAGTAGCAACGCCGTCGAGATAATCGTCGACATCATCAGCGCCATTAAAAAGGTGAAAATCAGCCGATAGTATTTGCGCCGCGTGCGTATTCTGACGGTCGGGAATTTTGCCATAACGTTCTGTTGTCCTGCATGATGAGAGCCACGCTTAAATAGTATTGTAAACGTGATGTGTTGCGATGAGAAAGGATGAAATGCAGCAGTGCTAGTGCTTGTCAGCGACTATGATATCGCGTGATGGGGGCGAGGTAAAATGGTTATTATAAATAATAAGATTCGTTATATCTTAACGACGACTCTGCTGTTTTTAAAAAGAATAATATTCGAAAAACAGCAGACTAAAGAGGTTTGGTTTTGCTACGCTAAATAAGATTAAAAAATAAAGGGTACAATGAAATGGCAGCTAAAAAACAGCGAACCTTAGGTATCATCGGCGGGATGAGTTGGGAGAGCACTGAAAGCTATTATCGGCTGATTAATGAGGGCATTAAGGCAGAGTTAGGTAGTTTGCATTCAGCGGATTTGCTGATTCATAGCGTTGACTTTGCGCCGATTGGCGAGCTGCAAGCACAAGGCGCGTGGGATGAGATGGGCGTGATATTAGCCAATAGTGGCAAACGTCTGCAAGCTGCTGGCGCGCAAGGCTTATTAATTGCCACTAACACCATGCATAAAGTCATCGATGACGTCCAAGCCGCGACCAATCTGCCGATTATTCATATCGCTGATGCCACAGCTAAAGCTATTCAAGCACAAGGTTTGACTAAGATTGCGCTACTCGGTACGCAGTTCACCATGACGCAGGACTTTTATAAGCAGCGCCTTATTGATACTGGTTTGCAAGTTTTGGTACCAGAAAATGATGCACGGGCAGAGGTGCATCGGATTATCTATGATGAGCTGTGCCAAGGGCAATTTCTTGATAGCTCACGCCAGTATTATAGCCAAGTCATTAAAGACTTAGCCAATAAAGGTGCAGAAGGCGTCATTTTAGGTTGTACCGAAATTGGACTGCTTATTCAGCAAGCAGACAGCCCAATAGCCGTATTTGATACCACCGCTATTCATGCCGCGGCGGCGGTGGATTTTTTACTCAGTCATTGATTTTAAAACACTTGAGCTTAAACCCATTGAATTTACTATCTATAAACCCCTATAAACCACGCGATGAGCGTTTATGCTTTCTTCTCATACGGTGTTTTTGCAGGCGTTTTTGTAGCCGACGATGCAATCTTGTGATACGGCGTATAGGGGACAGTTTCCACACAGTCGTCGGTAAAATATCACGAAACGATGCACTAGTGCCGGTATGCGCGCGAAACTCCTCAGACCTTTGCGCAGCTTCCTCTGCGGCCAAGTGTTTGCCTTTGCGCCAGCCGCCGTACAGATATAGTCCCGCCCCCATCACAGCGGTCGCTACCATACCTGCTGGAAACGATAGCCAAAGCGCATCGGTGCCGAGTAGGGGATAAAGCCCGAAAGCAAAGCCAAGACGCACCGGATACATTGAAATCACCATAACGATCAGCGGCCAAATCACATAGCCATTGGCACGCATGGTACCGAACAGCACTTGCGCTATGCCAAAAAAGACAAAGCCCCATGTCGCCATTAATTGGATATGTCGCCCAATCGGCACCGCTTCGCTGTCACTACCGAGGAAAAGCCCCAAAATAGTGTCATCAAAAATGCTCAGCACTCCAATCATAGCGCCCGTTAATATCACGTTAAAGATAAGCCCCCAACGCGTGATACCTGCAACCCTATGCCATTGATTGGCACCGATGTTCTGTGCAACCATCGCACTAGCAGCGGCACTTAGCGCCATTGCGGGCATCTGCACATAGGTCCAAAGCTGCTGGGTTGCGCTATAAGCCGCCGTCGTTTGTACGCCTTCGCGGTTGATTAACGATAGCATCGTCAACGCTGCTGAGGAGATGACGATCATTTGTAGACCCATTGGCAAACCCTTTGCAAACATTGACTTTAAGATGTCTCGGTCTGCACGCAAAAAGCGCAGCTCTGGCAATTTAAGTGTCAGCACAGAGCCCCGCAGGTACATAGTAACGACCATGCCAATCAGCGCTAGCGTGTTGGCGACGGCGGTTGCGAATGCCGAGCCAAATATGCCCCATTCGGGAAAGGGTCCTATACCCAAAATCAGTACTGGCGTCAAAATCAGGTCAATAATCACCGATATAATGATAAACCAAAGCGGCGTTGTAGAATCGCCCGTCCCGCGCAGTGCCATCATTATCAGCGTAAAGGTCAGGGTGACGGGCATGGCAATGAAAATCATCCGCAGATAGGTCAGGGCAAGGTCTAGCGCACTTGGCGGCGTACCAAGCAGATCAAGAAGCAGCGGGGCAAATATCCACCCTCCTGCCGACACCAATATACTGATCGGAATAATGCTACCCAGCGCCGTCCCCATGGTTTTCTTGACGATGGCATCGTCACGACTACCCATGGCCTGACCAATTAAAATAGTAGAGGCCATACCAAAACCAAAAACAAAGGAGATCAGGATAAACATCAAGATATTGCCGTTCGCCGTCGCGGCCAACGCCTCTTCACCTAAAAATCGGCCCACCCAGACGGCATTAATCGAGCCGTTTAACGACTGGAGGGCTGATGATCCAAGTGTTGGCAAGGCAAACAGCAGCATCGTTTTGGCAATTGACCCCTCGGTGAGGTCGCGCTGTTTACCAGTGGAGGTATTTGTTTTACTCAATGTTGATCCTTTTGCGTTATCTAGGGCTGACTGAACGAAAATGCTTATCATAAACCAGAAAGCTTGTGCCTTCTTTACTAGAGCTGTATGAGAGCTGTAAACTCTCGGCAAACTTTATGATTATTTAACTGTCATTTTTTATATGATTGTCATACAGTTTAGAGGTGAGGATAATTGCTATAACTGCTTAAGTCTAAAATAAGCTTGTGCTAGGATTATGATTTTTAATTCATTCTGCCAGCTGCTAACAAGGAAATCTCAATGCTATTAAAACGCCTAGGCCTTGCCGCGCTTTTTAGTCTTTCTATGGTCGGTTGTACCACTGCGCCCAATACCTTAGCGGTCAATACCACGCAAAAGATTATTCAATATGAGCGCTCAAAGTCTGATTTAGAAATCAAATCGCTAACGCTAGCCTCTGGCGATAAGATGGTCTATGCAGAAAACGGCAACGTCACTGGCGAGCCTTTATTACTGATTCATGGTTTCGGCGGTAATAAAGACAACTTTACCCGTATCGCGCGTCAGTTAGAAGGCTATCATCTGATCATTCCTGATTTACTTGGATTTGGTGCGTCGAGCAAACCGATGGGCACCGATTATCGCTCGGAGGCGCAAGCAACGCGCTTGCATGAGCTGCTACAAGCTAAAGGCCTAGCAGCCAATATTCATGTCGGTGGCAACTCGATGGGCGGCGCTATCAGTGTTGCTTACGCCGCGCTTTATCCTAAAGAGGTCAAAAGCTTATGGCTCGTCGATAGCGCGGGGTTTTGGTCGGCAGGTATTCACGAAGCACTTGCAGGCGCAACGTTAGAGAACAATCCGCTGTTGATTAATAGTAATGAAGACTTCTATAAAATGTACGATTTTGTCATGTATAAGCCGCCATATCTGCCAAAATCGGTCAAAGCGGTGTTTGCCCAAGAACGTATCGCTAATAAAGAACTGCACGCCAAAATTCTCGAGCAAATCGTCAACGATAATGTCGAAGAGCGTGCCAAAGTTATCGCACAATATAAGATTCCGACGCTAGTGGTGTGGGGCGAGAAAGATCAGATCATCAAGCCTGAAACGGTCAAGCTGATAAAAGAAATCATCCCGCAATCAGAAGTGATTATGATGCCAGAAGTTGGTCATGTACCGATGGTCGAAGCACTTGATAAGACTGCGGATGACTATAAAGCGTTTCGTGAGAAGCTTAATAAGTAATAATCTCGATTGAATAAGTTGGTTTAAATTAAGGTAGGCTGGGTTAAAAACTTAGCCTACCTTAATTAAACTATAGATCTTTTACTAAGCGCTCTAGCAATTCAATCGTGCTCTCTTGCCTGACCAACGCTACCCCTTGTCCTGCCCATAAAGATTGATGTTCTGCATCAAGGTTGTTTTTCGCATGGGCACGCAGGTCTTTGGTCATGGCATTTAATTGTGGGTAGGGCGGTAGCTCATGCGCGCTCTCAAACTGGCTAAAGTCACGCAGATAATCGTTTAACAACCCGCGTGCTTGCTTACCTGAAAACAGCCGCGTTAAACGTGTTTCGCTACTACGCTTATCTTGACTGGCATCGAGTAGCGCTTGTTTATAAATATCATTGATACCGCATGTATCGGTAGTCAAAAATGCCGTGCCTATTTGCGCCAGCTCAGCACCTGCTGTTTGAATCGCCTTGATAGCTTGCCCCGTCATAATCCCACCTGCTGCAATTAAAGGAATATCAGTGCAAGCACGCGTTTGACTAATCAGCGTCAATAATCCCATTGGATCGTTTGCGCTTTGTGGCAACCAGCCACCGCGATGGCCGCCAGCTTCTGCGCCTTGTATACATACCGCATCGACGCCAATATCTGCCCACGCTTTTGCTTCCAATGGATGATTGGCAGTACCGATGACGCGCGTGCCTAAATCTTTTAAACTCTGCACTTGCTCGGCGCTGATAATCCCAAAGGTGAAGCTAGCGACAGGAACTGGATTGTCATACAGCACTTGTAGTTGTTCTACAAAGCTTAGCGCAGGACGTTTAGGTAACGCCATTTCGATATTGTTTTCTTGATAGTACTTAGTTAGCCAAGCAGGAATTTCACTATCCAAGGTATTAGAATCATGCTCGGATAACACCATTAGATTAATCATAAAAGGGCGGTTGGTGAGCGATTTGAGAGTATTAATATGGTCATTTAAAACATCTGGCGCCGTCGTGCCACTTCCCAATGAACCCAGACCACCAAAGTTACTGACCGTCGCTGCCAGCTCAGGCGTGGTGGCCCCTGCCATCGGTGCTTGCACTATAGGATAGGTTAAATCAAAGGTATTTAGTAAGGTCATGACCGGCTTCCTTGTTATTTTATGAGAAAATTGGCATGACTTACTTTAGCAAAGCTGAAGGGATTACGTGTGAGATAATGTGTATTTAGTTGCTGAATAGGAAGGGTGGGTTTGACTATAAGACTGTTGCTAATACTTATCGTTCAAAATGGGGATAAGGTCAGAAATCTAGCATTTAATGCCAAAAAATAAGTCAGCTCTTAAGTTATCAAAAGATAATTAAGAAAGCCGACCCATTTTTATAAACTATTTGCTTAGCTTAAATGCTTAATTCAACTGCAAAGAGCCTTTCGCATTCATTAGCAGCTCAACCACGTCATCACCACTGATGACGGTAAAGTGTTTATCAATGGCAGATTCTTCTACACCATTGTGTTTCATACACGCGCCGCAGACCAATACTTGACCACCTTTTTCAATAAAGGCTTCTAGCAATTCGCCCGCAGGTTCAAATGGCGCGCCAATATTGACGTCATCTAAAGCGTTCGGTAAGGCCAAATGTACCGCATCTACCATCAATATCACCGAGGCAGAGTGACCTTTTTTAAGCGCGACACCTGCCATAGTAAAGGCTAAGGTGATTTTACTTGGGTTTGAGTCACTATTATCAAATAATGTTCCGACATAATCCGTATTATTAACCATGTTATTTTCCTTATTAGACTGTTTTTTAATTAAAAAGTATTCAGTTGAGTAGGGAACTCACTACTATCCTAACATTTACTATATGTATTTATATAATGTCTTGTTAGAAAATAGTAGCTATACAGTAGCTATAAGGTTACGTAGTTGTGAATATTTGCTTGTGACTTACCAATACCGTTGAATAATTGGCTTTAAGCTTGCGGCGGCCACGGGCGGTCGGCATCACTGACTATCCATTCTGCCACATAGCCGCTCGGCGGTAGCTGCCAATCCGCTTGGTCTAACGCCGCTAAGATACGCGAGGTCTCGATGACTTTGCCGCCTTCGGTGACGCCGGTACGCAGTAGGGCCGATGAGCAAGGTTTGCCCTTTACCCACATCGACTGCTCGATATATATCCAGCGCTCATCGAAACCGACGATATGAGTTTTCATCGTTACTTTATCAAAGGCGCGAATGCGTTTGCGATATTGGATGGTGCTACCAGCAACGACCAAACCCCAACGCTGCTTGAGCAGTTGGCTACCAAGCCCGCTCCGTACCGCAAAATCGGTACGCCCCAAATCATAAAGGGTCAGTACGCGTCCGTTATTCATCTCTAAAAAATTATCAATGTCCGTCAAACGACAGCGAAAGGTAATCTCGCTGGTATCTTTAAACGTTAAGGTATTGCCTTTTTTTACTTGCAGCGCGGCATGGGCGATGGTGCTGGCATAACGGATAAATGGATACATAGCACAGTCTCAAAGGGTTAAAGTTTAAATAATAGAATTGCGGTTTGCCAGATTATCAATCGTTATTATAAGTCTTAGAGGCTACACCAATATGCTTAAAATAAGCACTGACGGTTTCGGGTATCCAATTGATATCGAATTTTGAGGTTTTTGCTTTTTTACCATTGTTGCCCGCTTGCTTGGTTTTAGCATTATCATTAGTTGATTGGGCGTTAGTCGATTGGGCATTTTTTGCCTGACTGTCTGAACGATAACGCAAATAACCGATATGACCACCGTGTTCGGTATCTAAAATAGTGACACTGTCCGAGACATCATTTGGCGTGGCGGTAAAACCAATAAAGGGGTCGTCTTTGGCGCTAATGAGTAGTAGCGGGCGCGTGACATTCCTTAGATATGGCAAGGCAGAAGATGAGTGATAATAGTCGTTTTTAGAGCGATAGCCATGACGCGGGGCGGTGAAAATATCGTCAAAATCACTGATGCGATTGGCCGCTTTGATAGAGTTAATCTCATCTTGGCTTAAATCATTAGCCAGTGCTTTTTTAATAATTGGATTGAGCAAATACGGTGTATAAATCCGGTGGCTCAAAAAGCTATGCATGGTAATCGCAGCGGACGACATATCGACCGGCGCAGAAATCACGACTGCGCCATCGCATAGCGCGTTATCGCCATATTCGCCCATATATTTTGCCAACGCATTGCCGCCAAGTGACACGCCCACTGCGTAAATATGCGCGTAATTTTCGCGCAAGTTCTCTAACATATGATGCACCTCGCCCGTGTCGCCAGCGTTATAAAATACGCGCCCGTTAGCAGGAATGCCGCCACAACTGCGAAAGTGCGCAACGACAAAATGCCAGCCTTGCGCATGCATCTGATACGCCAAAGCGCGCGCATAATGGCTGTCGCTGCTGCCTTCCATGCCATGAAATAGCACGATTAATGGCGTTTGCTCAAGTTTGCCATTTTCTGAATCTTCTAAATATTGGACAGGATGGGCATCGTAAAAGTCATAAGCGATATCAGTTTCACACAATGAATCTTGCTTAATCACGCGGCGGTAGGTTGGCGTCTTGGGCGCAAAAAACTTCGGCAAGATGCTTTGCAAATGCGGGTTGCTCAGCCAAAAGGGCGGTTTAAACGGCGCGGGCGCGAAAGGTTTGGTTGGTTTTGAAGTTGGCATAGGACAGTCTTATATGAGTTGTTATAAAAAACAGTGACTTATCATACCGACTGCCAAGGTTAAAACCAATGATTTTCAGTGAACGCATGGTTACTCAAAATAGTTCGTTAAAAACAGCTAATAAAAATATACATTTCTTATGGCTTATCTAAGACACGCCCATCCATCGCTAGACGTTCTTTTAAACTGTCGATATCTGCCTCAGCGAGCGTTACGGTCAATGTCACTTGCTTACTATAAGTCACATCATCGATACTGCCATTTAAACTTTCTACTACATAGCGGCACTGGGCTTCGGTGGCGAATTCTGCCAATATTTGTACTTGTGTCATCGGCACATAAGGCAGCAAAATCATCTCATCGACGGCCGCTTGCGCTGAGCCGGCATAGGCACGGGTGAGACCACCGGCACCGAGTTTGATACCACCAAAGTAACGCACCACGATGATAATGACGTTACCGATAGATTTATGCTGTAAGACATTTAATATCGGTCTTCCTGCGGTGCCATTGGGCTCGCCATCGTCGTCAAAGCCTGCACTGGTGGTATTATTAGGGTCACCGATGATATACGCCCAGCAGTGATGGCGGGCATCGGCATATTTTTGACGCAGTTGTTCCACGTGAAACATCGCCTGCTCACGCGAGGTCACAGGATAAGCATAAGTAATAAAGTCGGATTTTTTAATTTCCAAACGAGTAGTGACGGCATGTTTTAGCGTTTGATAGCTCATATTTCATCAGGCTTAGGTTGGATATGGTAAACTGGTCTGACTTTCACTGTGGTCCGTATTTGGCACAGTGTTCATTAATTTTTTATTATAGTACCATTTCTAACCAGTGAAGATAACGAGCAGGTCACGCTTGAATGCTAATGACGTTGGCTTCTGATTTAGGGTGGGTCACATAAAACGGATGGTAGTAAATAGTATGCGTCTAGATAAATTTCTGAGTAAAGCCACTGAGCTGTCGCGTAAAGAATCAAAAAAGATTCTGCACGCCGGTGAAGTGACGGTAAATGACACTGTGGTCAAGGACCCTGGGTTGCACGTCGATATCGTCAATGATGAAGTAATGTGGGCAGGCGAGCCATTGTCAGTTGCGGCTGGCAATCGTTATATCCTCCTGCATAAGCCTGAAGGCTTTGAATGTACCTTAAAGGTTAAAGAACATCCTATCGTTACTGAGCTGATTGCCGTACCAGAGCTTGGTAGCTTACGTATTGCGGGTCGCCTCGATGTCGATACCACGGGTGCGTTGCTTATCAGTGATGATGGCAAATGGTTGCACCGTGTCACCAGCCCTAAACATGAGCATGCCAAAATTTATGAGCTGACCTTAGCTGAAGCAATGGATAGCGACGCTCAAGCCAATGCTGTTAAAGAAGTGGCTGAAGGTATCTTGTTAGAAGGCGAGCACGAAGAAACCAAGCCTGCGATTCTTGAATTCATCGATGAAACCCATGCGCGTTTAACCTTAGAGCAGGGTAAATATCACCAAGTAAAACGTATGATGGGTTACTTTGGCAACAGAGTCACCGAGCTGCATCGCGCCAGTATTGGTCATATCACTTTAGATGGTTTGGATAAAGGCGACAGTCGCTTCCTAACGCCAGAAGAAGTGGCTAAATTCTAAATTTAAGCTTTGTTAAATCATTAAAATGAATTATTAAAATATTTTTCCAAAATCAGCAGCCACTGAAAAGTGTGCTGCTTTTTGCTGCTTATCGTTTGCCGTGGTTATTTCTGTCAGCTGTCTGTGTTGCCTATCTCTTAAAGCTCAGTAGCAGTTTTGCAAAATTGACGGCTTAAGGCTTTGCAAAATCATCGCATGTGCTACAGTCTGTTTATTATTTTTAATCTATGTTTTTACATAATATGGTTGTCTTTATTAATAAGGTGAATTTGAAAATCCTTATTATTAAATATAGCGGTTCTTCTTTTTAGATTACTACGCAACTATTATTAAAAACCAATAGGACTGTCTCTGTGAAATTACCTGTATTAAAAGCTGCCAGCTTAATCAGCGCCGTATTGCTGACGACCACCGCTTGTGCGCAGCCAAGCGCCACTGATGCTATCAAGAAAAATACCAGCCAAGCGCCTCAGACCGCCCAAGCGGCTGGCAGCATAACCAAAGCTGTCGATAGTCAATTACGCCAACTGCTGACTAAAGCTGGTATCAAAACGCAAATCAATTCTATCGTAGTATCTAAATTGCCCAATATGTATCAGGTGAATTTGGCAGGACAGCCGCCGCTACATATTACCGGAGATGGCAAATATGTCATTCAAGGCGAGCTGCAAAAGAACCCAAGCAAACGGGTAGTGACTAAGATTCCAACGCGTAGCAGCAGTGCACAAGTCGGTAAACCGGTTAGCGCCAGCGTCAAATCTGCGATCCTCGCCAATATGGATGCGCTAAAAAACATGAGTGCCAAGACGCCGTTCTTTTATACCGCAGTGCCGGGCGTCATTTGGGGCGCAACGCTGGAGGGCGTGCCTTTTTTATTATCAGATGATGCGCAGTATATTACCGATGGTGAGATATCCGTGATTGAAAACGGTCAGTTTATTGGCCTCGATCAAGAGTTTGAAAAGCGTAAAAATCAATCGGTGTTTGCGACTCTAGATGAAAGCCAGCTGATTAATTATCCAGCGACCGGCGCTGAAAAAGCAGTTATTTATGTGGCTAATGACGTCAATTGCCCATACTGCCGCCGCTTGCATCAACAGCTGCCCATGCTTAATGCCAAAGGTGTGACGGTGAAAACCATCGGTTATCCAATATATGAGCAGTCACCTAAGCAAATGCGCGCTATCTGGTGTCAGAGCAATGAAGATAGTCGTCGCAGCGCTTTTGATAAGGCAATGTTAAAGGGAGAGATGACCCCTGCACCAGCAAGTTGTAACGTCGATTATGTGACTCCTAACCGTGAAAAAGCGGCAGGGCTTGCGGTAATGGCAACGCCTGCTATTTATCGTGAAGATGGTGTGCTGTATCAAGCAAGCTTTGAGAGCCCTGAGTTTTTAGAGTTTTTGGGTGTAGAGTAGTTATTAAGAACTCTGATTATTAAGAATTCCATAGCATGATAAATACACATTAAAAAACCACCGCATGAACATATTCATGCGGTGGTTTTTATTGCGCTTAACAGTTGATTCTATAAGTCTATTGCAGCAACAGCTATTGCGGCAAGACGATATCAACGATTTGCCAATTTATCAAACCATCTCGCTGCATCTCGATAGTAAGCGGATAACCTTTAACCTGACCGCTAATAGTAAAGCAATTAATACCGCAATAGCTCAGTGTTGGCTTATCGCTATCCGTACCTTGCGCTGCTTGTTGCTCCAGTTCCGCCGCTTGTTTTTGCATGATTTGCTGCATCTGGTTTTTGACGACTGCATTAACGTCGCCGTGATTGATGATTAAGTTTTGAATTAGGTTCTTTAAATCGACTTGATTACTGGCGATTGCCCATGCGGCGGCAAGCTCCTTGGTAGCGGTATTGGCCTGACCTTGGGTATTAATCAGTTTTTCGATATTTTGCGGGGTAATGGCGCCATCGACTGCTTGGATAATAAAGCCATTGGCCGCTTCCGTTAATGGCGCGCCGCCAAGTTCCGCAACCAATGGATATTTGGTCATGGTTAGCGCAAACTGGCTGGTCAGCTGATTTTGGATACTTGGACGTACCTGTTCATAATCAATCGCCGCCGCGATAGTCGCGCCATCTTTAGCATCATAGGCATTTTTCAGCTGATAGGCGCTATAGTAAGGCGAGCCGCCATAGACAGCGACTGCAATGACAATCAATAAAACAATCAGCTTTTTCATAAAAATTGCTACCTTAGCGCAAACGGAATGGCGGTAAATCTCAAAAATAGGATTTAAAATCCCATCAATATGGCGCTAAATATTAGCATGGCCGGCCTTTATAAAGGTATAAAAACCTTTGCTCAATTCTTAATAAAACCTTTTTTAGCAGGCTTAAAACCTCATAAGTGAGAATTTCAGCATCCAAGCGCTTGATAAATCGTGTTGGCATCTCCATAAATAGCGCAAACTTTTAATAAATTGATTTGGCTAAGCAGCATCCCGCCGTATTCGCTTGCAAGATTCATAAATCATCCTCTTTGCCGCCACGTATTTCGCTGTGTTTCATGTGAAACCTTTTAGTGCGAGTGTAGGTAGAATGATAAGTAGGGTGATTGACTTGGGGTGATGAATCGACCGACCGGTGGACTGTGAAGACGATAGGAGAGCCCATGAGTAAGCGCGATTTTTATGAAGTATTAGGTGTCAGTAAGACTGCTGATAGCAAGGAAATTAAGCGAGCCTACCGCAAGCTGGCCATGAAATACCATCCAGACCGTAACTCTGAAGATCCTGATGCTGAAGATAAGTTCAAAGAAGCATCGATGGCTTATGAAGTACTGAGCAACGAAGAAAAACGCTCAGCTTATGACCGTATGGGTCATGCTGCGTTTGAAAACGGCATGGGCGGTGGTGGTTTCGGCGGCGGCGGTGGCAATTTCCAAGATATCTTTGGCGATATCTTTGGCAACTTTGGCGATATTTTTGGTCAGTCGCGTGGCGGCGGTGGACGTTCACGTCGCGGCTCAGACCTGCGTTATGTCATTGAGCTGACGCTAGAAGAAGCGGTACGTGGCTGCAAAAAAGAAATCAGCTTTACGGCTCCTGCGCCTTGTGATACTTGTGATGGTAAGGGCGCCAAAGATTCCTCTGATATTGTCACTTGTCAGACCTGTCATGGTCAAGGTCAAGTACGTATGCAGCAAGGCTTCTTTGCCGTACAGCAAGCGTGCCCACAGTGTGGCGGCTCTGGTAAACAGATTAAAAATCCTTGCTCTGACTGTCATGGTAATGGCGTTAAGGACAAATCACGTACGCTTGAAGTGTCTATTCCAGCGGGCGTCGATGATGGTGACCGCGTCCGCCTAGCAGGTGAAGGCGAGGCAGGTGGCGCTGGTGTACAAAACGGCGATTTATACGTCGAAGTACGCGTGAAACCGCATGATGTCTTTACCCGTCAAGGCGCCGACCTTTATATGGACGTGCCAGTGAGCATCACCGATGCGGCACTCGGTAAAGAAGTTGAAATTCCAACCCTAGATGGCAAAGTGAAAATCAAGGTTGCCGAAGGTACGCAAAGTGGTAAATTGTTGCGTGTACGCGGTAAAGGTGTGACGCCAGTACGTACGACGATGAAAGGTGATTTGATTTGCCGTATGGTCATCGAAACCCCAGTGAACCTAACGCGCGAGCAAAAAGACTTGTTACGTCAATTCCAAGATACGCTTGATGGTGATAGCAAGCATCAGCAGTCACCACATAAAAAATCATTCTTTAAAAAGATTGGCGATTTATTTGATTGATAGCTAAGCTCGACTGTTTACGTAATTTTAAGGCCTATTGTTTCACGTGAAACAATAGGCCTTTTTGTTGATGCTATAAAAAACCATTTATAGATTATATTTGTTAAACTTAACCTCATAAATTTAAAAACTAATCTATCAAAAATAAAATATCTAAGGTAGTTATATGAGTCAGCAAGAAAATAAACAAAGTATTAACGTCGGCGTTATTGGTGCTGGTGGTCGTATGGGACGTATGCTTATCGAAGCGGTACAGGAAAACCCGCAAACAACACTAAACGCGGCGATTGAACGTCAGGGTTCAAGCCTCGTTGGCGCCGATGCGGGCGAAGTCGCAGCGATTGGTCGTCTAGATGTGCAGATTGTCGATGATTTAAAAGCCGTTATTAATGACATTGATGTGCTGATTGATTTTAGCTTGCCTGATGCGACCGAACAAAATATGCAAATTTGCGCGGCGAATAAGGTTGCGATGGTGATTGGCACCACAGGCTTTAATGAACAGCAAGAGCAAGTGCTAACAGAAGCAAGTAAGCAAATCGCTATCGTCTATGCCGGTAATTATTCAACAGGCGTTAATCTGTCCTTAAAATTGCTCGGTATGGCAGCAAAAGCCTTTGGCAATGATGCTGATGTAGAAGTCATCGAAGCCCATCATAAGCATAAAATCGATGCGCCATCGGGTACCGCTTACATGATGGCAGAAGCGGTCGCAGAAGCGCGCGGGCAAAACCTAAAGGACGTTGCCGTTTATGGCCGCGAGGGACAAACGGGCGAGCGTAAAGCCGGTACGATTGGTATTCATGCGATACGTGGTGGTGAAATCATCGGCGATCATACCGTGATGTTTATCGCTGATGGTGAAGTGGTTGAAATTACCCACCGTGCGCGTGCACGTATGACCTTTGCCGCTGGTGCGGTACGTGCGGCTACTTGGGTTATTAAGCAGGAAGTTGGACAATATAATATGCAAGATGTTTTAGGATTAAATGACTAGGCTTTAACGAGCAATATTTGAATTATGAAGGTTTTTTTTGCTTGTTGCCTAATGGCTGCTTGATATGGCTTTTAATAGCGTTTAACTATTGCTAGAGGTCAGTTATGAATAAGTTTAGTGAAAATCTAATAGCGCGTTTTGGTCGCACGGTGGCTATACTTAACACTGTTAAAAATATCAAAACGGCCAAAACCATAAGTTATGCACGCCCGATAGTATTTACCCTAAGTTTGACCGTAGTGCCAATAGTCGTGCAAGCAGCTGTTTATCAAACCTATGTCATTCATACCTATGGCGGTGAGGCGTTATTACCAGCCGTTCGTCAGCAGTTAAATGCTAGTCGCGACGGCGGCACGGTATCGACTTATCAAGATAAATTAGTATTGCATACCACTGCGGCTAATTATCAAACCATACAACAATTACTAAGCCAGATTGATGGTCAGCCACAAGCGTTGACCGTTGCAGTACGTGTCGGTAATAGTAGTCAATCCCAAGGTAATATCCAGCAAGGTCAGGTTATTATTAGCAATCGCGGTATTCAGGGCACAGGTGTAATTAACCAACGTAGCAGTCAGCAACAAGGCAATAATTTATATCAAGTACAAACGTTGTCTGGCAGTGCTGCAAGTATCAGTACAGGCACCCTGTATTCGCTGAATCAAACTTATATTGCTAATAGCTATCCAAATTATCCAGCCTATCCGATTTATCATGGCCCGTCGGGGCAAATTATTATTCAGCAACAAGTATTATTACCAACAACGCAAGGGATTGCCGTTACCCCAAGGCTATTGCCAAATGGGCAAGTTGAAGTAACATTATCCCAAGTTGAAGAACAGCTCGTGCGCGCTAATCCTTCTTATAATCGCTATGGTTATAATAATAGCGTGCAAGGGCAAAGATTGCATAGCACCATCATCGTACCACGCGGACAGTGGGTTAATATTGGACAAATCTCACAAAATAATCAAAGCCAAAGCTCAGGTTATGGCAGTAACCGCGCGATAAATAGCAGCAATAGTGTGCCTATCTCGCTATTGGTACAGTAGCTGGTTCTTACTAATGCCACCTCGCTGGACATATTAAAATAGACATAAAAAAGCGCGGCACTGTTTATCACAGTACCGCGCTTTTTTATTGACATTGATTGTTTAAAAACTAATCAATATAAATCACTTCTAACGGTGGGAAACCATTGAACTCAACCGACGAATACGAGTTGGTATACGCGCCTGTGGTTAACCAAAAGATTTTATCGCCAATCTCAAGCTCTTCTGGCAACTGATAACCGGCTTCTTCATACATGATATCGGTTGAGTCGCAAGTTGGACCGGCTAATACAACCGTGCCTTCGCTTGTTGACGTTTCCATTTTAGGCGTATAAACAGGGTATTTAATGGCTTCACCCAAAGTCTCGATTAAGCCTTGGAATAAGCCCACATCGGTATAGACCCAGCGCGTCAAATCCGTATCTGATTTACGTGAGATAAGTACCACATCACTGACCAATACACCCGAACCACCAACCAATGAACGACCGGGTTCTAAAATAATATCAGGCATCTCATCTTCATTATAATCATCGGTCAGATAACGGGTAATCTCTTCCGCATAAACTTTTACCGGATTGACTTCGCTGATATAGTTCGCTGGAAAGCCGCCGCCCAAATTAATCATTTGCAGCTTAATGCCTTCTTCATTTTTCATCCAGTCAAACATATATTTGACCTTGGCAAGCGCATCATCCCAAGCAGCAACGTCTTTTTGCTGGCTACCGACGTGGAACGAGATGCCATACGGCACTAAGCCCAAATCGCGTGCTTGTATCAACAGGTCGATTGCCATATTTGGATGGCAACCAAATTTGCGTGATAGCGGCCATTCTGCGGTTTCAGACCCTTGTACTAAAATACGTACAAATATTCTGGAACCAGGCGCGTGCTTAGCGATATTTTTTAAATCCGCTTCTGAGTCGGTCGCATATAAATCAATACCTTTCTCAAAAGCATACTTCACATGCTGCGCTTTTTTAATGGTGTTGCCATAAGAGATACGTGATGGCTCAACGCCGCAATCAAGCACACGATCAAGCTCGTAGATTGACGCACAGTCAAAGTTTGAACCAAGCTCAGCAAGCAAGTTAATGACTTCAACCGCAGGACTTGCCTTCATTGCATAATGAATTTTCGCCTTTGGGAAAAAACCGACCATTTCCGCATATTTGGTTTTAATACGGCTAAGGTCGACGACCAAAAACGGGGTTTCGCGACCTTCGGCAGCTTTGGTGAATTTCTGCCAGCCGGCAGGGTCAAAATATTGGTCAATTTTGATCATGGTCATGGTTGGAAACCTTTAATGAAGACACTAGATGTCAGAGGATAAAAACGTCAGGGAGTAAAAGCCAATATAAACGTCATAAGCTTATTATCGTAAGTCTTGTTATTAATAACGCTTAACGACCATCGTACTTTATTAACGATATTTCTTAATGATAATAAAATAACAGCAAACACGGCTTAAAAAATGAATAAATTAAGAGCTGGTCGTTTGTGGCTGTTTATCCGCGATTTGTTCACCCTGTTTTTCGCGTATTTTAAGCACCTTACGGACTTTATCACGCGCACGAGTTTGCTTAAGACGCGATAAATAATCGACGAAGATGACCCCATTTAAGTGGTCCATTTCATGTTGAATGCAAACGGCAAGTAAGCCTTCGACTTCTTCATCAATCTTATTGCCATTCTCATCTAAGGCTTCGATACGCACCTTATTAGGACGCTCAACCTTATCATAGACTTCAGGTACCGACAAACAACCCTCTTCGTATGGCTGCTTTTCTTCTACCAATGGCGTGACTTTAGGATTAATAAATACCCTTGGGCTGTCTTTATCTTCAGATAAATCCATCACGATAAGCTGAATATGGCGATCGACTTGGCTTGCTGCCAAACCAATACCTTGGGCATCATACATCGTCTCAATCATATCGGCGATTAAGGTTTTGATTTCAGCCGTGACTTCCTTGACAGGCTTGGCAATCGTGCGCAAGCGCGGATCGGGATAACTTAAAATAGGGAGTAACGCCATAGGGCTCACCTCAATGATAAAGATAAAATAGGTCTGATATTATAAGATAAATGGGGGCAAAAGTAATGCTTATCAATACATGACGCTTTATATCCTTGTTTGATAACATAAGCTAAACTTATGATTAATCGTTAAGACAGAATGTAAAAAATAAAACCCGCGCCATAAAAAAGGTCCTGCATATAGCAAGACCTTTTCTTTATTATTTCTTTACGATATAACATTGTTAAATGTTCAATTGAATTAATTGATAAGTAAACTGACATCTAAATTGAAATACATCAAAACTAAAATAATATTATACGTTGCGCTTACTCATAATCATCTCATAGATAAATAGTAAGATAATCGCACCGATTACTGAGAAGATAAGACCGATAAAGCCGCCATCAGCATTGATACCGATTAAGCCTGCAACAAAACCACCCAGCATCGCACCAACGATACCCAAAACGATGGTCATAATCCAACCCATAGGGTCGCTACCTGGCTTGATAGCACGTGCCAATAAACCTGCGACCAGACCTACAATAATCATCCAAATAAAGCTCATTTTATTCTCCTAATATGTTGCCATTTATAATGTGTTACTTATTTATATTGCTTTCTTTTAATGAATTCATTGTAGTCATTCCTGAAACCAAAAAGTAAGGACAAAATGTTATCTGTGTACGGGCTATGTGAGGAAAAAGCCATATTTGCTATTAAGCAGATGAGATAGGTAAACAGTAGGTTACAAAGGTAGTAAAGTCGCTAACAGAATTAATAGTTAGTAGTGCTAATGTACAGCGTGCTAAGAGGGAGGTTTTATTTAATGGAACGCAGTAACGTAGGTAAGTTAGGGGGACAAGTTAGGGAAAATTAAGCGATAGAAGTGATAGAAGCGAGGTAGGATTTTTATTGGAGATAATCAGACATAAAAAAAGCGCCGCTCGTTTAACGAACCGCGCTTTTAAGCATTGTTAATATGTTTAGTTTTTCGACAAAGTCTTATTGATTACGCAGAGCCGTTAATAGACGCTGATGAATACCTTCAAAGCCACCGTTTGACATAATCACAATAGCATCACCCGCTTTTGCATGAGTGCTGATATGCTCGATAATAGCATCGACGCTAGAAAGTACCTGTTGGTTGCCCATATTTGGATTTACCATATTGGCATTTTCGATAACTTCTCTTAAGCCCCATTCAAGTCCCGTCGGCTCATACCATAACGTATGGTCGGCGAGGGCAGCGGACTCAGCCAAGCTGTCTTGATGGACGCCCATTTTCATGGTGTTGCTGCGCGGCTCAATAATTGCCCAAATGCGTCTGTCTGCCAGTTTCTTTTTTGCACCATCTAAGGTGGTGGTAATGGCAGTCGGATGATGGGCAAAATCATCAAACACCAAGATGTCATTTATATCGCCAATCAGCTCCATACGGCGTTTGATACCGGCAAAGGCTGACAATGCGGCGCAGGCGGTTTTGACATCAACACCAACGTTATAAGCGGCGGCGACCGCAACCAAGGCATTATTGACATTATGAATGCCGCTCATTGACCATTCGATGATTCCCGCGGCTTCTTTATCAGCCGTGAAACTAATATTGAATTGACCACCATCGGCGCTGATAAGCTCAGCTTGCCAGTCGCTGCTATTTTTTAACGTCTGCTCTTCTGTATTGGTATTATCTGCCGCTGAATCCAGCACAGCTGTCCGCCAAATCGGTGTCCAAACGCCTTTTGCCAAGGTGTCTTCTAAACTGATAGTCGCCGCTGGCATGATAATTTTGCCCGTGCTTGGAATCATGCGCACCATATGGTGAAACTGGGTTTGGATGGCATTTAGGTCGGCGAAAATATCGGCATGATCAAATTCAAGATTGTTTAAAATCGCCGTACGCGGACGATAATGGACGAACTTTGAGCGCTTATCAAAAAACGCTGAATCGTATTCATCGGCTTCGATAACAAAGTAACCCGTTTTTTCTGCGTCATCATTATTTTTTTCAGCGCCCAAGTAGCTGCTATGGGCAAAGACTTGCTGTAAGTGCGCATCAGTGGTATCGACCAATGGTACGCCGCCAATCAAGAACCCTGCATCAATACCTGCATAATGTAGTATCCATGCCAGCATGGTCGTCGTTGTGGTCTTACCATGCGTACCTGCCACCGCGATGACGTGGCGCGATTGCAGCACTTGCTCAGATAAAAATTGTGGGCCTGAGGTGTAGCGCAGGCCGCTATCTAGCATATACTCGATGACATCCATGCCACGTTTCATGGCATTACCAACCACCACCAAATCAGGCGCTGGCTGCAAATGTTCGACCAGATAGCCTTCGGCAATCGTGACGCCTGCATTTTCAAGTTGGGTAGACATCGGCGGATAAACATTGGCATCAGAGCCCGTGACCGTATGCCCGAGCGCGCGTGCCAGTAATGCCAGCGAGCCCATAAAAGTACCACAAATACCAAGAATATGAATATGCATAGACGTTCCGTACGAGCTTAAATGAGAAGGGTAAAGGGTTTCGAGTCTTTCTAAAAGTTAGCGTATGCGTCACGATTAATTTTAGAAGGCACTCAAGCTAAGTATCATGAGTAATGGTTCTGTTTTGTATGCTGTTATTTTCCATGACAATATTTTTTATCGATAAATTCCAGTGGTCTGCCTAATATTAGCGTGGCAACCAAGCAATAAATCATGCCCTCATTGTAAAGTAAACACCAGAAGATGACCAATAAAAAACGCCTAGCAAGTAGGCGTTATGTGCTTATACATTGACACGTTTATTTGCGCGCCAAGCTATAGTCATCATCAGGATTTTTATCTGCGTCCAACCTAATCAAAAGGTTGTCTTTGATATGATAGGTTTCGATGTTTTTTCTCTCATAGACAATCGTAATCATATCGTCATCTTGGCGATAGACGCCAGATTCTAGCAAAGGCGCGCGCGCAGGTTCTGCGTGATTAAAGATACTGGTTTTTAGTACGGAGCCATCAGAAAACAGGTTTAGGGTAATATCGATATTAGCGCAAGATTCGCATGGCACGATGCCGCCATAATCACCCATTAAGGTTGCCTGTAGCGTGCTTTCTTTATTTGATGCAGAAATCATCGGCGTACGGCGAGCATTATCATTTATATTGGCCGCTGCAATAAGCGAGGTGCCTTCTTCGCTACTTGCCTTATCTGCTACCTTGTTCGCACTGCTCTTTTGAGACTCATCGTTTGGCACCTCAGCTTGCTGCGTAGCGTTAATCGGCGCACCTTGCGTCGTTTTATTATTGGTAGAAGAGGACGCACTGTCACAGCTCATCAGCAGCAAACAGACAGGCAACGCCAATAATGGGCGCATACAGCGTCTGATAGCTGTAATAGCAGAGAAGGAAGTAGACCAAAAAGTTATCATAGTATTACCAAAAACAGTTTTTTAAATAGTATGGTCAGACGCTATCAGTATAATAAATGAGCTAAAGCTTTGAGAGAAATCAAAGAAGATAAGAACAACAAGCTTAACGGCAATAGCTAAAGTGTGCGACCTTGACTTCGTTAATTTATGTGAGAAGAGTAAGCGAGTAGATAAATAGTAGCGCGTTTCAGCACCATAAACACTCGCATTACAACGCTTTCTATATACGATTAAAGCGTTATAAAGCCATCTGTTATTCCAATAGGGTAAATAAACCCTGCAAAGATATCAAAGTGTAAAAGTGACTAAGGAGGCTCTTTAGGTAAACTCTATAATCATAAGGGCGAATAAATGCCTTTATCAGCGGCAAAATAAGATATAAAAAAAGCGCAAAAATAAAAACCGTCAGCGTGATTAAGCATGACGGTTTTATTTGATTATTCATTAAAGCAAATAGCTAAAGCAAAATGGCTTATGAGTACTCTAGCGCACAGGACGCGCAGGACGAACAATGCGCCACAATATAAGCACATGCGTTAATATCAAAATACTAAATAAAATCAAAGATTGCTCGGGAATGCTTAGCCCCATAAACGTCCAGTCGATAGAAGCACATTCACCAGAACCGGCAAACACTTCTTTTAATACCTGCTGCATAGGGAGGGTATCGAGCCAATAATCTAAACCTGGGCCACATGACGGTACTTGGTCAGCCGGTAGATGCTGTAGCCAAACATGACGCCCTGCTACTGTCGCGGCCCAGCCAATACCTGCCAAGCTACCCAACCATAGTAGCAAGCGTGTCACCATTGATTTTGGATTAAATACCGCCGCGATGAGCGCAAAGCCGCCCATCACCATCAGCCCAATACGCTGAAAAATACACAGCGGACAAGGCGAAAACCCCATATAACGCTGTAGAAAAAACAGCGCAAAACTCATGCCTATTACGGTCATTATCACTAAAAACACTTGCAGATTACGGTAAGTGGTCAGCTGTCGCATGGGGCGCATACTCTTATAAAGTGCTTATTGATGAAAGGTAAAGTTATAAAAATTTAGCGATATTGCTGTAAGAAATCCATAAAATCTTCGGTTTCAGCGGCTTCAAGCTCAGCTTGCTGCAAGATAGATTTTTCGGCAAGTACTTCATATTTTGCTTGGGTGTTTGGACTCAAAGTCTGCTGTAATAACGACTCACGATGCTGCTGCGCTAAAGTAAAGCCAAGCTGCCATAAACTGCCCAAACGCTTACTATCAGAGTTAACTTGCGCTGAGATGGTGGACTCAGAATGTCCAGCTTTACCTTGCATCAACGCAACCGCCGCCCGATAGTCATTACCACCATAATGTGCATCAAGCAGGGCTGCCAATGGTTGCATACGGCTTAAATGGGTGAGCATCCAGCTTTCTAGGGTTTGCTCAGCGCCGTTATTAATAATCTGTAAGTTTTCACGGCGACCTTCATTGACCACGCGCTCAAGATTAACAGCCAAGGCTTCTTCTTCTGCAGGCAGCAGCTCTGGCGAATCACTCAGCAAGCAATATAGCGCCATCACTTCTAAAAAGCAGGCGCTAGATAAGCGAATACCAATATCGCTATACGGGTCAAGGTCAATGGCACGAAACTCAACGTAAGCAATCCCGCGACGCTCAAGCGCTTCGGTTGGGCTCTCGCCACTTTCGGCGATTTGTTTTGGGCGGATAGGGCTATAGTATTCATTTTCTATTTGTAGAATATGATCATTGATTTGAATCGGATTGCCATCAGCATCATTTAAACCCAGTTTCTCAAAGCTTGCATGCGGGGTTTGAATCGCGCGGCGTAGCCCCTTGATATACTCGGGTAAATTGTTATAGCGGATATCGAGATGTTCTTGCACGCTGTTGGTATAACCAAGCTTGCCCATGCGCAGGCTGGTCGCAGTCGGCTTATAATAGGTCGAATCATTGAGCAGCTCAAGGTCATGCTCAACCCCTGACACAAAGCAAGGGCAAACACTGGGACTGGCGCCCAATAAATACAGCACCAAACTGGTCAGACGTTTAAAGTTACGAATCAATCCCAGATACTTATCGTTTCTAAATTCTGTCAGGGTCAGGTCTTGTGCATTTGGCGTTTGCGCTTGCCACGCGGCAAATAAATCATCGCCAAACGATAGGTTATAATGTAAACCAGCAATCGTCTGCATACGGCGACCATAACGGATGCCAAGTCCACTACGATATAGCGTCTTAAGCTTACCGGTATTAGAGCTGCCATAATCGGCCAGTGGGATATCTTCATCATTGGATGACAGCATACAAGGCATGGATAGTGGCCACATCAACTCACCTTCAGGCATACCTTGATAGACCAATAAATGCAGTTGGCGCAGCATATTTAAGGTTTCTTTTGGCGAGGTCTTGGGGTCAGTGATAAGCTCAAGCAGGCTTTCTGAATAATCCGTGGTGATAAACGGATGGGTAAGTTTGGACCCAAGCTTAGTCGGATGCGGCGTTTGTGCCAAATAACCATCAGGTTTAACACGCAGCCCTTCTTTTTCGATACCGCGGAGCATACCCGCTAGGTGCTGACTGTCAAACCAGTTTGGAATTTCAAAATTGACAAAGCTGCTCGCAAAATTACTCATAATAGTCATCTGTTGTTATTAGTTATGTTCGGTCGAAACACAGGCGGTCCGACCGCAAAAAGGGGTTAGAGAATCAGGTCAGTTTAGCCCAAAGCGACCCTAAAAACCACGTGCAATTACAAATACAGTAAGCTTTGCCGGTGTTCAATTCGAGCAGTTTTGATGCAAAAACTGGCGATAAAATAGCCGCAAAAACCTAAGATAAAGAGGGTCGGTTGTACTTCTTGGGCTTTACTTTCTTATAGCTTGTATGGTGCGTCATGACCGCTTTATCAATATCAAACTATCTAATATTATCTATTACTCATAAAGCGGTAGACTAAAAAGCACCTAACGATAAGATAGGTGCCTCAATAAAATAAAGAAAAATGATTCAAAAATCATTGATTTAGATAGAAAACGATGAACCACAACCACAAGAAGTGGTGGCATTGGGGTTGGCAACCACAAAGCGCGCACCTTCTAAGCCTTCGGTATAGTCAACTGTAGAGCCTTGTAGATACTGATAGCTCAGCGAATCGACCACTAAAGTCACATCGCCATTATCGAAGTTGGCATCGTCTTCGCCTAAGTCGCTGTCAAATCTAAATCCGTAAGAGAAACCAGAACAACCGCCGCCGGTCACATAGACGCGTAGCATAAGCTCGCTGTCACCTTCTTCTTCACGCAGACGACGTACTTTTTGAGCCGCACTGTCAGTTAAGCTCAAGGCAGTCGGGTCGAAGGGCTGGCTAGCGCTTGGGTTAAATTGGTTGGTTGATTCGTTCATATCTACCTCAGTTGCTAAAATCAAATGATATTGTTTTTTATTGATGCGAGGTCGTCTATTTATACTGGATAGGGCGACTGATCCGTAGCGGCTGATACGCATAGGCTACGGTAACATTAATGAGATTGGGTCACTATTAGACATTTAGACATTCATATAGACATTCATAGTTTGGGGTATGCATATTTGGCTTAAGACTTTAGACGCTCATATCGAGCTGTCATGGTGGCATACGCTGAAGCCCATACTATCATGGCTATTAGCACTTAACTGCATGATGTCAATAGTGTTTTACTAGTATAGCATAATTGGGCTAATGATTGATTTGTCAAGGGTAACAACAGCGTTCACGACCAAAAAAGTGATTGAAACTGCAAACTTTTAAATAGTCTACGCCTCATTATCATAATAAGCGGTTTTTAGCAGTATAAAGGTTTGAATTTAAAATACTTATTTAATTGTTTGCCTATGCGGCAAGCGTTTGAAATAATAGCCGCCAGTAAACATGCCAGACGTGTGTTTTTTATTGCCTTAAGTTTTACATTATTGTTGAGATGAAGAAATTATATGATCGAATTTAAAGACGTTGGTGTTCGCCGTGATGGTCGTGAGTTGTTTGCAGGGGCAAGCTTCCAGCTACATCCGGGCCATAAAGTTGGCTTAACGGGCAATAACGGCACAGGCAAATCGACCTTGTTTGCCTTATTATTGACACGTATGGGCACCGGTGATACCGAAGTGACGCTTGATAAAGGCGAAATCAGTATTCCTGATAGCTGGCATGTGGCGCACATGGCGCAGGAAGTGGGCGCCAGTACCCAAACGGCGATTGATTACGTCTTAAGTGGCGATGAGCAGTGGTATGAGATTAATGCGGCGTTAAATGATTTGAGCAGTGTCAGTGACGACCAAATTGGCGTATTACATCAGCAGTTTGATGAGATTGATGGCTATCGTACTCCGACCAAAGCGGCACAAATCATGGCGGGTCTTGGTTTTAATACCAGCCAGCATGAGTTACCCGTCGAAGGCTTTTCTGGTGGTTGGCGTATGCGTTTAAACCTTGCCAAGACCTTGATGAGCCGCGCAGATTTAATGCTCCTTGATGAGCCAACCAACCATTTGGATTTGGATGCCATTCTTTGGCTTGAAACGTGGATTAATGCCTTTAGCGGTTTGGTTATCGTCATCTCGCATGACCAAGCGTTTTTGGACGCCACCGTCGGTCATATTCTGCACGTCGAGCAACAAAAAATCACCCTTTATACCGGTAACTATCAGCAGTTTATTCGTACCCGTCATGAGCGCATGGCGCAGCAGCAGCAAGCGTTTGAAAAGCAGCAAGCGACCAAAGCGCATTTGGATGACTTTATTCGTCGTTTCCGTGCCAAGGCCAGTAAAGCCAAACAGGCGCAAAGCCGTATTAAGCAGCTTGAGCGTATGGCGGAGCTGTCACCGATGATGGCGGACAACCCGTTCTCATTCCGCTTTTATGAGCCGGCAAATATGAGCTCGCCATTGATTGAGCTGAGCAATGCCGATATTGGTTATACCGATACTGCGCTACTGCATAATGCCAATATCCAAGTGACGCCGGATACGCGCATCGGTTTGCTTGGGATGAATGGCGCTGGTAAATCGACCTTGATTAAAGCCTTGGTCGGTGAGCTTGGTATTTTATCAGGCAGCTATCGCGTTTCTGATACCCTAAAGCTCGGTTATTTTAACCAGCATCAAATGGATGCTTTGGATGCAGCAGCAACGCCGATGCAAATGCTACGCCGCCTAGCGGGCAAAACTTCTGATGCAGAGTTGCGCTCGTTCCTCGGCAGCTTTGACTTTCGCGGTGAGCGTATCGACACGCCAAGCGAGCTGTTTTCTGGTGGCGAGCGTGCACGTTTAACCTTGGCATTAATCGTCTGGCAACGTCCAAACGTGCTGGTGCTCGATGAGCCAACCAACCATTTAGACTTACAAATGCGTCAAGCTTTGACCATCGCTTTACAGGGTTTTGAAGGGGCAGTGGTATTGGTATCGCATGACCGCGAGCTGATTGCCAACGTCTGTGACGAGCTGTTTTTGGTCCATGACGGTATAATCGAAGAGTTTGATGGTGATATCAGCGACTATGGTAAGTGGCTTGCCGAAAAGCGTAAGCAAGAAAATACGCCCGATAAAAGCAATAGTAAGAAAAAGAGCAAAAAGGACAATAAGAAGTTTGTTTCACGTGAAACAAATACCAGTTTAGCTAGTAATCAAATTAGTAATAAAGCTGCTACTGCACCAGCAAAAGCCGCTCAGTCTGCGCTTAGCAAAGAAGAACAGCGTAAATTGGCCGCTGAGCAACGCAAACTTACCGCGCCTGTTCGCCGTGAGATTGAAGACACAGAAAAAGCCTTGGCTAAGATTACGGAAAAATTGGCCAGTTTAGAGACCAAGCTTGCCGATACTGAGCTATATGAAGAAAGCCGTAAGGCTGATTTGCTGGTGTTGCTCAATGAGCAGACGGCGCTACAACAGCAGCATAGCGATAATGAAGAGAAATTATTGCTCGCGATGACGACGCTAGAAGAAATGGAAGCGGCTGTGAAATAGGCGGCAGTCAGTTGGCAAACATTAATTATTTTGAAGTAGTAGGTTCATTTTAAAAGGACACACTGCGGGTATGAATTTTCCGTAACCTCTGGAGTCCAAAGCGCACAGCAAGCGAGGAAGATTTATACCAGCAGAATACTATTTCTGCCGTAACTTTTTATTTTAAACTGACTATATAGGCTATTGAAAAATTATTCAGCGATACAAACCAGTGTTTTAAAACCATTGAACATGAAAAAGGGAGAGCGTGAGCTCTCCCTTTTTTATTACATTATTCCATACGGTATTTACCATCACCATAAGATAGTATCTTCATAGTGGTGGTACAAAGTTCACAGTTTATTTTACCAGCAGCAGCTTTCGATAAATCCAAAATGCGACCTCTAATAAAAGGTCCTCTATCGGTAATTTTTACGATCACGCTCTGCTTTGTCTTTTTATTGGTCACTTGCACCTTCGTACCAAACGGCAGCGTCTTATGCGCGGCGGTTAGCGAGTTCATATTGAAGATACTGCCACTTGCGGTACGTTTGCCGTGAAACTTACTACCATAGTAACTGGTGTTACCGGCAAAAACGGTGGTACTGAGCAGCAGCGATAAAGTGATGACTAAAGACTTGATTAAATAAGACATTTAATACCTTTTTTCTATTGATGAGATAGACAGATACTCTTGCCTATGTTATCCATGCCCCTATCAGCTTGAATAATATGGGTATTTTACAATAAGGAGCTTACTTCGTTCTTACGGCTCTGTAAAAAACGCCCCAGTTCAAATATCTCATAATAGAGAAGTAGAAGATGTTTTTATGATCATTATTAAGTCTTGCTACTAATCCTGTAGACCTTGGTATATATGACCAATTCTGTGAAACTTGTTTATTAGGCTAAGCGAATAGATAAACACTGCCTGTGCTGATAAAGTGGTTTTTACATCAGAGAATTTAGCAATAGCGCCTTAGTAAATGTAAAAACTAATTCTGCCTATGTAGTTAGGACTGTCGGAAAGATGCACTATATAAGGGCTAAAGCGTTATATTTAATAATTTTAATATTTAAAAAAGTAAAATGAGATAATATTGAAAATAATGTAATAAAATCTTGCTACATTCTTACTAATTCTGCAGAAATCACAGTATTTGGCGTTTTGTGAGAATAATAAGTTTGTAATTAGTTAACCATCTAGAAGATTGACATAGCTCTTATGTTTAGGCAGGCGCGCGCAAAGTTTGGCAAGCACATACTTAGCTATGCTATGGTAAATGCGACCGCTTATGAATCAAAAACGATATGCAGATAGACATACAGATAAACATGCACATAAAGCCATCAAGTTTGGTTTGCGCTAAGCGTGACAAACAAAGTACTGTGTTGTCTCATGTTGCTTCTAAACGAGAGGGTCATGCAGCCATTGCCCTCACCAAATTGACATTACGGCAACAGCTGTCAAAGAATAATGATGCCAGAATCAGAGTGAAAAACGCTGATATAGTGACAAACGCTACTACAGTGACGCATGCTAATAACGATGCTTTAAGCAATGCAGATAATATAAATGCTAGTGTCGCTTGGCATCATTACTGGTCAAACTTTGATGATGACAACCGTATGCTAAAAATGAAATATTCATTCATTGCCCCCATATTATGTATTAAATAAATGATCAGTAATAAATACTATAAGAAGGAAAAACAACATGGCAGAGAAAAATTACTATGACATTTTAGGGGTCAAAAAAGACGCCACAGATGCTGAGATTAAAAAGAAATATCGTAAGCTTGTGCGGCAATACCACCCTGATGTCAGCGACGATCCAGACGCTGATAATAAAATCGCGGAAATTAACAACGCTTACGAAACCATTAGAGATAAAGACAAGCGGGCGGAATACGATGCCATGCTCAACAATCCCTTTGCCGGTCAGGGCGGTGCAGGTGGCTTCGGCGGGCAATCAGCGAGCGGCGGACAAGGCGGTTTCCGCTGGGAAGATATCAAAGATCAGTTTGGCGAAGGCCAAGCTTATGGCGATGGCGGTTTTCGCTTCGACGATATTTTCTCCGCTTTTGGTGGCGGCGGCGCGCGCGGACAATCGCAGCAGGGTGGTTTTAGGTCGCAAAATAGCCAAGGTCAAGACCAACATGCAGAGATTACCGTCGATTTGTCCTCGGTCTACAGTGGCGATGACTACAGTATTAAATTAAACGTTCCCGTTCGCCAGCCAAATGGCAGCGTCGATTACGAAAATAAAACCCTAAAAATTAAAATTCCAAAAGGCATTACTGATGGCAAGCAAATTCGTTTAGCAGGGCAAGGTGCGGCCGGTGTTGGTGGCGGTAAAAACGGTGATTTGTTTTTAAAGGTGAAAATCCGTCATGCGGATAATATCCGTATCGAAGGCGCTGATGTCTATCAGACGGTCAATGTAGCGCCATGGGAAGCGGCACTGGGCGAAAAAATTAACGTCAGTACCCCAGCAGGAACGCTTGGCGTGACGATTCCTAAAAACAGTAAATCGGGGAGCAATTTACGTTTAAGGGGTAAAGGTATTCCTGCTAAGCAAGCGGGCGATTTATATTTAACCTTAAACATCGTTAACCCTGATATCAGCAGCGAGTCCGCTACCAAAGCCTACGAGCAGCTTAAAGAAGCCTTTGCTGAGACCAATATCAGCCGTTAATTAAATCGCATTTAAAAATGCCAAAAGCTATGCGAATAGTAGCAATACAACAAAGAAAACAGCAGAGATGAAGACCATACGATAACGATAAAATAAAGAGCAAACGAGGATAATCGCCATGAAACACTCGCCTGAATTTACCGACATTATCTTGAGCTTAGATGAGCTTGTATCTGCCTGTGGTCAAGAGCGCCAATGGGTCATCGAATTGATTGAGGAAAATATCATCGAATATGATGTACCAGAACGTCAGCAATTTACCGGTTATCAATTGACGACTGTGCGCCGTGCTTCACGCCTAAGTCGCGACTTTGAAGCGAGCGTGCCGGCAATTGGACTGATACTTGAACTATTAGATGAGGTGGAACAATTGCGTCAATTTAAACGCCAGCTAGACATGCAGACACCAGTGATTGAAGTAGATGTCGATCATTTAAAATAATAAGTAATTGATTATTTAACACATAAAAAAAGGGTCTCTATAATGAGACCCTTTATGGTTTGCAAATACAATTTATTATTTGCAAGTATCGTTTTAAAAACTAGCGCGCATATTTTGGATCAGCAGCGGCAGTAAATAAAACGTCGGTTGATGAGTTCAAGGCAGTTTCGGCAGAGTCCTGTACCACACCGATGATAAAGCCAATCGCCACCACTTGCATGGCAATATCGTTTGGAATACTAAATAAGCTTGCTGCTAATGGAATCAAGAGTAATGAGCCACCAGCAACACCTGAGGCGCCGCAAGCACTAATCGTCGCAACCAAACTTAATAATAGCGCTGATGCAAACGATACTTCGATACCAAGCGTATGCGCTGCCGCAAGGGTTAAGACGTTAATCGTGATAGCAGCGCCTGCCATATTAATGGTTGCACCGAGTGGAATGGTGACCGAATAAGTGTCTTCGTGTAGACCCAATTTGCGCGCAAGGTTCATATTAACAGGAATATTGGCCGCTGAACTACGGGTAAAGAATGCCGTAATCCCTGACTCACGTAAGCAGGCAAATACCAACGGATAAGGATTTTTACCGGTTTTAACCAATACAATCAGCGGGTTGACGATTAAAGCGATAAATAGCATACAGCCGACCAATACCATCAAGATATGAGCATAGCCCGCCAACGCGGCAAAGCCCGTCTCAGCGACGGTATTGGCAACCAAGCCTAAAATACCAAAAGGCGCTAGGGCGATGACCCATTTGACCACTTGTGAGATGGCGTCAGAAAAATCACTGACCACGGTACGCGCGGTATCGCTGGCTTGACGCAGGGCAAAACCAATAATAATTGCCCACGCTAAGATACCAATATAATTGGCTTCAGCGATGGCCTGAACGGGGTTGGCGACCAAATTCATCAGCAAGTTGGTCAATACTTCTTGAAGGTTGGCAGGTGGTACTTGCTCAATGGTGGCATTGACCAATATCAGCTCTGTCGGGAATAAAAAACTTGCCGCAACCGCCGTTAATGCAGCCAAAAAAGTGCCGAACATATACATAATAAGCACAGGTTTGACATACACTTCATTGCCGCTACGGTGTTGGCTAATGGCTGCCATGACCAAGATAAATACCAGTATCGGCGCGACCGCTTTTAGCGCCCCGACAAATAGCGTCCCTAGTAATCCTAACGCAATACCGATATTTGGTGCCAGCCAGCCAATCAAAACCCCCAATATTAAACCAATAATAATGAGCGGCACCAGCCCTATACGCTGATACATCGCAATCAATGAACGCATCTATACACCCTCGACTTTGTCAATAAATTTATAATAGAACGGAAAAGTAATCGAAGGATGGTAGCATTTTTTGCGATAAGCGCCTACCTCTAACCCACGTAGACATGGGGTTATAGGGTAGCAAAAAAGCGTGGCACGGTAGGTAAATAAAGGGCGCTAGCGAGGTGAGAAAATAAAGATAAAAATCAATAAATTAAACTTTAAAGTGCGTGAGCTCATAGCCTAATTGTTTATAACTTTTATATTTGTGACGACCTTCTTGCACGCTATTGGCATCAGGTTTTATCAGCTCAAGTACCCGAGTAGGCTGGGCATTATTGGTTGCTGCCATAAAGTCATTAACAGGATGGATGGTGGTATTAAGGACAATACCTTTAAAATCAGCTGGCATATAACTGCCCAATAAAACGGGTGCTAATGTTTCATTGTTAGCGTGTGCGTCAACAGTCTTATTAACATCATCAGTGTCAGCAATAGTAGCGTCCAAAAGCCGCTGATGCGGTATAAAGCTTGTGGCATCATGTGCCCATAGTGCTTCATCAAGCGTCGATAGCAAGGCATCTTGTTTGTCGATAAGAATCAGTAACGACTGGCTGCTTTTATTAAGCGCCGTTTGGGTCAACTGACAAATAAAGCCCAAGAAATCTTGGGCTTTACTCTCACTTAAAACATAAAAACTAACTTTCATAAACTGGTCTTCATCAATGAATTATTCACAACTGATTAAGCCATGTTTGCGCTGTTTTTGAGGTATTGCATAAACAATGGTACAGGACGACCGGTTGCCGCTTTGTCTTTACCTGAATTCCATGCCGTACCAGCGATATCCAAATGCGCCCATGCTTGACCTTCTTCGACGAAGCGCGATAAGAAGCAAGCCGCAGTCACAGCACCAGCGCCTTTACCACCGATGTTTTGCATATCAGCAATAGGCGAGTCAAGCTGCGCTTGATAGTCGTCATCCATTGGCATATGCCAGATTAAATCGCCCGATAAGTGACTGGCGTTTTCTAACTCAAACAACACGTCTTCATCATTACTAAATACCGCTGAGCGTACATGACCTAAGGCAACCACACAAGCGCCGGTCAAAGTTGCTACATCGATAATCGCTTTTGGATTATAGCGTTGTACATAGCATAAAGTATCTGCTAATACCAAACGACCTTCCGCATCAGTATTTAAGATTTCAACCGATTTGCCGTTCATAGCTTTCACGATATCACCAGGGCGCGTGGCATCACCTGATGGCATATTTTCCGCACAAGCAAGGGCACCAACGACGTTAATCGGTAGACGCGCTTCACATAAAGCTTTAATCGTACCGAGTACCGATGCTGAACCGCCCATATCAAACTTCATCTCATCCATTGCCGCACCCGGTTTGATTGAGATACCGCCTGAATCAAAGGTGACGCCTTTACCGACTAAGACGATAGGCGCGTCATCATTGGCAACTTGTACATCGTTATTTGTATCAGCGTTTTTAGATGATTTCTTAGGCAGTTTGGTTGGTAGTTTATCCGCCAAGGCTTTTAGACCGCCCGTTACTTTTGCACCACTATTGGCAATTTTGCTAGCGCCGGCTTTAGCGCTAAAGTTAGATTTACCGCGGTACTCTAACAATACCAATTTACCTTCTTTGGCAGAGCCTTGAGAAACCGCTAAGAAGCAGTCCATACCCAGCGCTGACATCTCATCTTCACCTAAGACGGTGACTTTTAATAAGTCAGGATAAGCTTTAGCAAGCGCTTCGGCTTGTTCAGCCATGTAAGCTGGGAAGCAGATATTGCCCGGCTCATTGGCGACATCACGGGTTAGGCTTTGACCAGCGAATACCGCTTCGGCAAATGTTAACGCAGCTTCTAATGACTTGTCAGCCAATAAATAGATGTCGGTTAAAACAGGCGTGCTTTGCTCAGATTTGTATTTATCAAAACGGTAGCTTGCTGCCAATAAATTAAGGGCAAACTGGCTGAAATGATTTTCTTCTAGAGCATCACCTAAAGCAACGGTAATAGAGTCAACACGTTTTTGCGTGCTTTGATAAATGGTATTGGCGATTTTTTGCAAACCGCTGTGACCAAGCTTATCAAGATTACCCACACCGACAAGTAATAGCTGTACTGGGTTTTGTTTCGTGGTTTTCTTGTCGCCCGCTAAGGCATAATCTGCCACAGTTTCGCAAGCTTTACCATTAAAATGCGATACCTCAATTAATTGCTCAATCCGGCTTTGATAATCGCTCAATTGCGCTTCAGCTAAGATGTTTTTCTTATCATCGATGAGCACCACCAGGCAGGCGGCATCTTTACTTTTGGCTTCTTTTTTAAGTATTTTTTGTGTATGCGTTTTTGGTAGCGTTTGGGTTAATTTAATATTCATATAATTATCCTTATTAGAGTTATGAAATTAGCGTTATGAAATTGGCATGATAACAACGACAGGTTTCATTTAAATTGCTGATACCTGTTCAAGCGCTATTATCTATTAGTGGATTTGTTAAAGCTTTAGACTTTATTAATGCTTAGAACTCACTAACCATCACCCTAGTGTAGCATATTGCACGCTAAGTGCGCAGTGAGCAAGTATTAGGCATAAAGCAAGCCTATACTGCAAATACTTAATAGAGTTGCTCTGATATTAAGTGAGGCTTATAACTCATATACACTATACGCCTTTTTGGTTTTAGCTATTATCCACTAAATAATCTAGCGTTATAGCAAGATAGAGGCAATGTTTTCCAACACATTTCACAGCCATTTTTGAGCAAAATATGCTAGGATTAACGGTTATCTTTATCGCTACTATTTATAGAGTATCGTCAGTCGAACGGCGATAAATTGTGCGCATACCAACCTTTTTCTAAAGAGTGCCTATTGTGATATTACGCCGCTATATGACTCAACAAGTTGCCTCAACGACCGCCTTGGTCTTGGGGTTTTTAGTGGTGATGATGCTCGGCGGCCGCTTAATCCGTTACTTTGGCATTGCTGCAGAAGGCAATCTGGACATCAGCCTATTATTTACCATCATTGGTTATAACTTGCCTTACTTTTTAGAGCTAATCCTGCCATTGGCATTTTTTATCGCGCTGATGTTGGTATTTGGGCGCTTATACGTCGACCAAGAGATGGCGGTGATTAACGCCAGCGGCGTGTCGCGTGGTAAGCTTGGACGTTTGATGACGCCACTGATATTGGCATTATTTGTTGGAGAGGCAGCCTTATCTATCGTTGGTAAACCGTGGGGCGTACGCTCATCAGAGAGCGTGTGGCAACAGCAAGCGTTGACCAGTGCTTTTGATTTGATTCGACCCAATCAGTTTATCAGTAGTGGCAATTATCATTTGTATGTCGGCAGCTTGAGTGATGATAAAAAACAATTGCAAGATGTGATATTGATTCAATCTGAGCCTAAGCCTAAAGGCAGTGCGGCAAAAAATGCGGCCGTTGATGTTAATAACAATATCGACCCAGAAACCGCTGAGCAACTCAATATCCCAGAGCTGCCAAATGCGCTTATAAGCGATAATAGTATCAGTAAGGATACCATTACCCTTGCTAAACGCGCTCAGCAAGTAGATACCGGCAGTAGCGGCGTTACTCAACTAGATTTGTTCCAAGGTCGCCGCTATGAAGTCGGCGCGGGCAGCCTAAAATACAATCAAGTGGGCTTTGATCGCTACCGTATCACCTTGACCGAATCCTCCAAAGAAGTTATCACCGAAGCCAATATCGAAACCCAAGCAATTGGTCCATTATGGCAAGCCGCAACGGGCAGTACAGCAGTGAATAGTGAAAATGCACTTCGAGCGGCACAAGGTGAGCTTGGCTATCGTCTGGCATTGCCTTGGCTCATGATTATTGCACCGATGCTCGCCGTGCCACTGGCGCAAGTACGTCCGCGTCAAGGTCGCTGGTTGCGCTTGTTCCCATCGATTTTATTATTTGTCAGCTGTGCATTGGGTATTATTTCTCTCAAAAATGCGGTGAGTAAAGGCAGTGTTAGCGTTTGGGCGTATGCATGGTTGGTATTAGGCTTTATGGCATTGGCGCTTTATATGAATTGGGGCAGCCGCGTCCAACATCGTTTGCGCTTTCGCAAACCAGATGAGCTGTTAACCGTCAGCGAGCATCAAGGCAATATTGACCATAAAAGCAATGGCTCACAAGGAGGACAATCCTAATGAGCGCTTTATTCTCTAAATCATCATCGTCTAATTCATCAAAGCCAAATTCGCCAAGCCATAAGCTAAAACTTGCGCCAAAACCGACCAATCTAAAAGTGCTCAGCCGTTACGTCAAGCTCAATGCTTTGCTTGCCATCATCGGCGCGGTTATAGGTTTGTGGGCATTGCAGCTAGTATTTTCTTATTTGTCTGAGTTAGATTCACTAGATGATAACTATACGATGGGCGAGGCGATTAAATATATTTTTTATCGCTCGCCTTATTTCTTGGAGCAGTTTATCCCAACGGGCGCGTTACTTGGCGCGGTGGTCGGCTTAGGTTTATTGGCCAATAAAAGTGAGCTGGTCGTCATGCGCGCCGCGGGCGTCAGTGTTTATCGTATCGTCGGTTGGGTGTTGCAGCCTGCCTTGATTTTTGTGCTATTGGCATTGGTGATTAATCAGTTTGTCCTGCCGTATTCGAATCAATTGGCGCAAGAGATTAACGATGAAGATAACAGCTCGCTTGTCACCTCGGTACGCGGTTATTGGACGGTACAGCCGCGCTTTGAGAGTACAAAAGACGGCAGTGCCAAGCCCGATGGTAGCGATATTTTGTATATCGATTATGCCGATGTGCAAGGCAATATCGGCGAAGTTAAACGTTGGCATTTGGATAATAATGGCAATCTGCAAACTGCTATTCATGCTGAGGGCGGCAAATATATCGGCCGCGAAGCGATAGATACCGATAGCAGCAAGCCGAGCGAGCAATATCGCTACGAGTGGCAGCTGAATAATATGACCAAGCTGATGATTGGTCAGGGCTTTGAGAGTAGCCAAGCTATTGCACCGTCAGATACCTTGAGTTTGCCCTTTGCCCCTGAGTCGGTGTATTTACTCACTCGTAAGGCCGAAGATTTATCATTGACCCAGTTATACGAGCATCGCCAATTTATGCGCCAACAAGGCACGCGCTCGTTAAGTCATGAGTTGGCATTTTGGCAAAAGCTACTGTCACCGTTATCGATTTTATCGCTAGTGATTGTTGCTTGCTCGTTCGTCTTTGGCTCACTACGTACGCATAGCTTGGGTTTACGTATCGTCGTGGCATTACTATTCGGCTTGCTATTTAGTTATGTACAAGATTTGGTTGGCTTTGTCTCATTGGCGACTGGTTTTTCGCCATTATTAATGGTGCTATTGCCAATTATCGCCAGTGCGGTTTTGGGTGGATATTTACTTAAGCGGCAAATGTAACCTTAAAAATGTAATTCTAAAAATATAGTTCTAAAAATATAGTTCTAAAAAATCCCGCTAATACGATGATGTGTTAGCGGGATTTTTTATGGCTCAGTTTTTAAGTTGCTTAAGCTTAGTCTTTGGTCGCCATGGTAATGGTATAGGTTTTACCTTGTTTGATCTTTTCGCTATTGCCAAATACTTCGGTAAACGAGCGCTTCATAAATTGGCGTAGGCCATTAATGGTCACCACATAAAAACGCCCACCTTGACGCATACGTGCATAAGCATCGAGGAAATATAGATAGTGCTGCTCTTTGCCTACCTTGGCGGGCAAGTTCGACATCACAAGGCTAAAGTCTTTGTCTTTTGCCACATGATTAAAGCCGTTAGACAAATGCACATCAACATTTTTCAGACCGTTTTTCTCGCAATTACGGCGCGCATATTCTACCGCCATAAAGTCTTTATCAATCAACGTATGCAGACCATTCGGACATTCACGCGCTGCCGTCATACCAAGCACGCCATAGCCACAGCCCAAATCGATTGAATCATCATCCACTTGAAAATCCACATAATCAAGCAGCATCAAGCTACCATCATCGAGCTTTTGCGGTGAAAAAATACCCCACGTGGTCGAAAAATCAAACGGCTTGCCAAGCACATCTTGGCGAAAATTAATATCTTCACGCCAGTGTTCAGCGCTTTTTAATAGGTCAGCAGGGGGTCTATGGCTCATGGGATTCTCGGATATTAGATAAGTAAAAGGGGTGCGCTGCTCAAACGAACAGCGTGCATATCATAATGCACTTTATTGGAGCTATTGTAACGAGAAAAGGATAGGTTTGCAGCATCCTATGGTGAGAATTGTAGTAAGGGTTGAAGAAAAGTAAGGTATACCCTCCGTATCTTAATCAAGATAATATCTAATATCGGTGCGCTGGGCGAACCCTACATCTATTTTGTAGTGTAAGATTAGTTTATAACGATATAGCCTATGAGATTATTATGAATACGACAGAAAAAGGCGATAAATTTGAGGACAAAGTCTTATCACTTCTTATGAAGGATATCCAAAGTTTCAGCCTATCTATGGGTCATGAGAGTCATATAAAGGTTTTTAAAAAGAAAAAATATTATTCAAGGTTTCGTAAAGGGGATATAGAGTTTGATATTGCTATAGAAGTATACAGAGATAAAAACATTCCAAATTATTCATCATTAATACTTGTTGAGTGTAAAGATTATAAAAAAGCGGTTGGCGTTGATCAAATAAATAAGTTTCTACAAGATGTTAGAGATCTTAGTGAGGGCAGTTTTACACATGGTTTGAAGCCAATAATGGCGATTAGCTCTAGATTAGCGAAGTCAGCTTATAATATAGCATTAGAAAGGAATGTAGGACTCATCAAAATCAATGAAAGCGATGGGCTGAAATGGGTATTAAATAGAAGCTTTGAAAAATATGGTATCAATCAAGCTCTTAGTTCAGAGGGCATATTCGTGAATAGCGACCAACCAAACTACTATAACTCTAGTTGGTTTTTTTATGCTCATAATAGATGGTTTAGTAGTCTGAAGGAATACCTAAGAGATATCACTGGACATAAAGATGAGGTCACTAAATCTCAAGTAAAATATTTTTCTAAAGATACTTTGGAAGATATGGCTAAAGACATACTTATAAAAGTTGATTATTTAGACGGTGCTGTTTGCTTATCTGACTTACTATCTTACGAGGTATTAAGTAGCGTAAAGTTATATCAAAACGTTATTCCATCTGTACATGAGAAGAGTCTACTTGGCAGAGTTGATTTTAAAAGTAATGAAATTTTTATGTACAAAAAAGAAATTGATGACGAAAAAAGAGATAGATTCACTCTTGCACATGAAATCTCACATATCCTACTAGGGCACAGTCAATATTTGGATAAAGATTCACTTGAAGAGGGTGACTTAGATAATCTGGAAATTTTAGACAACTCTATGGTTGCAAAGCTTGAATTTCAAGCAAATTACTTAGCAAGCTGTTTGTTGGTTCCTAATGACCAATTAGCAAAAGAATTTTCCAAGATATATTCTAATTCAGGATTAAAACGAAGAGGTGTGTTCTGGATCTATTTAGATAACCAGCCTGAAAATAAAATGATAGCGAATAATATTGTTAGTAAGCTAGCTCGTTACTTTGATGTTTCAAAAAGTGTTATTAGAATTAGATTAATAGGTTTTGGTTTACTTCATGACGAAAGATCGAAAATATTTTAACCTCTTAGATGATGCACCGCATGCAGCTTCTATAATCTTGTCGTCGTTAATAAATCACTATCCTCAAAAGTCTAAGCGCAACCGATACCGAAAAACCTTTAATCCTATTTTCTCAAACTCTTCTTTAATAAATGATCAAATATAAACGGACCAAATGGTAAAAATGAGCCGAGCACACCTGCAGGCATTGCCCATAGCGGCATTTTTATTTTGCTAGTTGCAATAAACAGCATCAAAATATAGGCGATAAACAAAGCCCCATGTGCCATACCGACATATTTCACTGCCTCAGGAATACCCATCATATATTTTAGTGGCATGGCGATACCAAGCAATAATAAAAAAGAAGTGCCTTCTAAGTAACCCATGATGGTCAGGTTTTTGAGGGCAGAATTTTGCCCTTTTGTTAGGGTAGGCAGAGTAGATGGCTGAGCTTGCAACACGTTATATTCCTTTTACAATCATCAATAAATCTTTAATTTCAATTCTAGCCGCGCGGATGATGCTCGGCATGCAACTTCTGCAATCTCGCCGTCGCCACATGGGTATAAATCTGTGTCGTTGATAAATCACTGTGCCCCAGTAATAACTGCACGCTACGCAAGTCCGCACCATGATTTAATAAATGCGTAGCAAAGGCATGACGTAAGGTATGCGGTGATAATTCTTTATCAATGCTGGCAACTTTGGCGTATTTCTTTAATAGATACCAAAAGTTCTGCCGTGTCATATAACCACCTTGCGCGGTTAAAAACACCGCTTGGCAATTACCCGATTTCAAATGCGCAATCAAATCGCCACGGGCATGCGTTAGATAATCTTCTAGCGCCTCTGCTGCATATTCGCCGAGTGGCACCAGTCGGGTCTTATTACCTTTACCGGTAATTTGTAGCCAACCAGAGTTTAGGTTCACTTGCTCAAGCGATAGGTTAATCAACTCACTGACGCGCAGACCGCACGCATAGAGCACCTCTAGCATGGCTTTATCACGCAGTCCGAGTGCGGTGCTAGTATCAGGCGCGGCGAGGAGATTATCGACATCTGCCTCACTTAAATCTTTAGGCAGTGGACGGCCTAATTTGGGGCTTTTGATACGCTCGCACGGATTGTCCTCGCGCAGATTACTAGCAATCATCCAAAGGTAGAACTGGCGCAAGCTTGAGAGCATACGTGCTTGCGTGCGCGGCGTTTTGCCGTCTTGGGTAAGCGTTGATAAGCAGTGCAGCACGTCATTAGGTTGCCACTTCGTCAGCGCAATAGGATTGGTCAACTCGCAAGAACGCAAATCGCGCACATAAGCGTTACGCGTCCGCGTTGCAAGTCCACGGGCAAGCATTGCTTGACGAAACTCAGTGATATAAGTTGGCTCGTCATCAACGGCTAGCGCTTTAGGTTGGCGCTGTTGCACAGCACGGTCGCGGCTCATAATTCGATGCTCAATTATTAATTATCAATTATTAAAGATTAGGCAGGTTCTAAGCACCATAAAGAAGTAACCTCGCTACTCCTCGCCACAAATAGAGGATCGGTATTATCTTGGCTGCGACCATGCTTAGGTTTGGTATCGAGGCGATATTTTACTTTCAAACCACTATCAGCAAACCAGCCTAATAATTCCTCACGAGTACGTAGTTGTAAATGCTCAGCCAAATCCGACAGAATCAACCAGACTTCTCCTTGCTTAGCTAAATGAGATTTCGCGCCCTGCAAAAATCCACGCAGCATTGCACTGTTGGCATCATAAACGGCGTACTCTAACGGCGAGCTGGGCTTAGCAGGCAACCAAGGCGGATTACAGACAATTAAATTGGCAAGTGGCGCATCAGTCGGATAAAGGTCTGCTTGCTGTAACTGCACGTTAGCTAGCCCTTGGCGCGTAAAGTTTTCTCTGGCGCAGGACAAAGCACGCGGATTTAAGTCGGTGGCAATTACCTGATTTACACCGCGCTGCGCTAAGATAATAGCCAGCAAGCCAGTACCCGTACCGATATCATAGGCGACATCATGAATTTTTGGCAATGGCGCATCGAGCAATAGCTGCACATACTCATGGCGAGTTGGCGCAAAAACGCCATAATGCGGGAATATCGATAGACCTAAACTTTCAATTGGGACGCCTTTTTCGCGCCACTGTGCTGCACCAAGCGCCCCTTGCAAATCACGAAATGATAATACGCAAGAATCATCTAGCTGGCCAAATGCTGCCATACAAGCTGCACTGACATCAGGAGCGCGGCGTAACTGGCTGACATAATTGGCATCAAGTTCTAATAGCAAGCGGCTTAATATGCGCGCACGCTGCGCTTGGATTTGGCGCTGCTGATGAAATAAGTTTGGAATGTCTTTGGATAACTCTGAAGATTCAACTGCAGTTTTATTAGACTTAGCAGACTGATTTGCTGCTTTTTTTATTTTACGCTGCTCAGAGCGCTCATTGGTACGCTCGATACGTCGGTTGAGCGCTTGTAGCAATTGCTTGGCATTATGAAAGTCACCGCGCCATAGTAATGAAGTGCCTTCGCAAGCCAAACGGTAAGCCTCATCTGCGGTCGTGTTATCATCAATCAATACAATACGGGCAGGCGGCATATGATTGCTTTCCGACAACCAGCGGGCTTGATGTAAGGTTTCGTTTCCGTCTTTGTTTTCCTGCCACTGCACATACTGCTTTTGGGTTGCTAACACGCTATCTACCTTTAATTTGTGAATGATATGTTTCGTACAAAGCAAAGATATCTTGATGCTATTACTGCTGTTACTTTATTAATGTACTAACGTTCTTAGTGCTCTTAAGTGACTAATGCTTTAGGGCCAATCAAATGCATTTAAGCATTCTTTTTCTTGACCAAATACCGATAAAGCGTAGCACTGATAGGCACGTTATTATCGCCAGCAACTGTGATTTCATCCGGATCAACATTTAAAGGTACATTTTCAGCAAGCGTTTCTTGCTGCACAAGTTCATGGCCCAAATGACGGCAAAAATTAGGAATATCGCGAGTGGTTGCAGGGTCAGTGGCGAGTATCTCAATCACCGCACCGGCTTCGGCTTTACGAATGATTCGATGCAGCATCATCACTGGCTCAGGGCAAATAAGCCCTTGGGTATCTAGATGATGTTGAATCGTGCTATCAGATATTGAAGTTGTCATAGTCGTCGTTTTAAATTAATAAAAGGTTAAATTTTTTTTGCTATCTATTGCTTAGCATTATTTTCTGTTCAGCTGTTTTACACTTCTTCAGCGATTTCAGTGTCTTCTTCAGTTTCTAAAAAGTTAAAAAAGCGCTTAAAGCTAACTTTGAATAAAAATGCCACCCCAAGCCAACAAGATAACCCCAACCAAGCAGTATCGGCAAATAATAGCCCGCCAACCAATATGATCGTTGATACGCCAATACTCATAGCAATCATCGATGGCTGATTTAAGCGATAACGATAAATAACCAACGCATCATAAATGGTAATAGGAATGGTCAACGCAACCAAGGCATAGGGCAAGTTATAGAAGAGTTGATAAAGCAGCTGATTGTCATGAAAGGCTTTGATACTGGCAATGGTGCCAAAGACCATAAAGGCGAGAATAGCGGCATAAATAAGATAAATCGCTATTTGGTTTGCTCGCTGAGCGCCTTTGATACGCGCAATCGCTAGCGGCGCAAAGCCACGTTGCGACTTGTTTTGCAAAGATTGGTCTGAGACAGTGGTCATATTAATCAGTCATTTATTTGTTTAGATGATATAGCAAAGAGGGGCGGTATATTAGCAATGGACTTACTGCTATCTTAATCCGCTTTAATCGCGTCGATGGCGATACTGCTACTGGGATCAGCAAAGTAAGTCGACATCAGGATACAGGCGGAGATATCATCAATTGGGTCGCGCTCGTTTTTAATCCAGCCGTTTTCCCACGCAATTTCGCGTGCTGCGACTGAAGTTAGACGCTCATCGCAAAGACTCACAACTACCGGCAGATGCTGCTCCATAACTCTATGTGCTAAGCGACGGGCAAATTTATGCGCCCGCTTAGACAGCATTGAGCTGCTACCATCCATATTCAGTGGCAATCCGACCACCACTTTTGCCACGCCCCAAACTTTGATAATACCGAGCAGATTATCCCAATCAGGCTGACCGTTATTCATCGCCAAGATATCAAAGGCACGCGCAGTCTCGGTAATGGTATTACCTAAGGCCATGCCCATCTTTTTGACGCCATAATCGAGTGCCAAGATAAGATGCGGCTTAATGGCTGGTTCGACAGCTGTCGTATCTGTTATAAGCGTGCTATCTACCATAATCAGGGGTACTTCCTATTTCTGTCTTCATTAAGCAAATGCTGCTAAGTATATAGCACTCAATATATAACGCTAGGCATGACCAATATCGCTGCTTAAATAGTCAAAATTAACGCCAATCTTATCGGCAGCGATTTGCCAACGTTCTTCAAATGGCGTATCAAACAATAAGTTTAAATCAGCAGGGCAGACGAGCCAGTCGCCATTATTGAGCTCTTGGTCGAGCTGTTTTTTACCCCAACTGGCATGACCTAAGCACAGCTGATAATGCCCAACGCCTTGGCCGGCGGCGATACGTTTTAGGATATCTTGACTGGTAGTGATACAGACGTTTTCTGATATTGCAAAAGACGATGCCCATTCTGGCTGACCCGTATGCAGGACAAAGCCGACTTCTGGATACATAGGACCACCTTCTAGCGCCACATCTTCCATCACTTGCGGATTAGTGACTTCAATGTCTAAATCCTCTAGTAGTTTGCCCACGCGCGACTGCTCTAATGGCCGATTGACCATCAGACCGAGTGCGCCATGTTTATCGTGACGACAGATATAAATCAGCGCCTGCTCAAACCGTGGGTCTGACAGCTCGGGTGCCGCGATTAAGAAATGATGGGTCAAATTGGCTTTGGACATAGCAAAAAACGCAACCTAATGTGAATGGTAAAATAACAGAGATGACACACCACTATATGGCGATACTGAGTAAAAAATCAACCAAAGCAAATATTTAGCGCTTATTCGACGTTAATGGTGCACCATAAATGTTTATTTAACATCGGTCAATAAACTACGGGCATGGTCACGGGTGACATCAGTAATGGTCACACCGCCAGACATACGTGCCAGCTCATCGACTTGCGCACTATCGGTCAATATTAATAGCTCGCTTTCGGTTTGTTCATCATGATGTTTTTGTACCAAGATATGTTGATGTGCTTGTGCCGCAACTTGTGCTTGGTGGGTAATAGCAAGCAGCTGCTGCGTCTGTCCAAGCGCGCGTAATAACTCACCGACCACTTGCGCGGTGCCGCCACTGATACCGACATCGACTTCATCAAAGACGAGCATCGGCTTGGCGGCATTATTATCAGCATTGGTCGCTTGCAATACTTGCATCACCAGTGCCATTCGTGACAGCTCACCGCCCGAGGCAATCTTGTGTAGCGGCTGCATGGGCATACCGACGTTGGCGCTAAATAATAAATCAATATCATAGCAGCCTTGCGCACTATACTGGCTCGTATCGGCCTTTTTGGTAAAGACAAACTCGCAGCGGGCGTTGGGTAGGGCAAGTGGCTGTAATTGCTTTATAAGTTGTTTGCTGACAGTCGGCGCCGCTTTTGAACGCTCTTTATTTAACTCAGTTGCGAGCGTGAGATAGTCTTGCCATGCTTGCTCAATCTGCGCCGCCATCGCATCGCTGCTTGGCTCGTTTTCTAATTGTTCTAATTGTGCTTCCCAACCTTTTGCTTCATTGATTAAATCATTTGCTGGCAAGCCATGCTTACGTGACAAACGATGCCCGAGACTGATTAAGCTATCGAGTGTTTGCAAACGCTCAGGGTCAGGTAGTTGTTGCTCAGCATAATCCGATAGTAAGCCTGTGACCTCAGTGATTTGCTGCTGGGCTAAATGCAATTGTTCGGAAGCCTGCTCAAAGGTTTGACTGACACCCATTTGGTTGTCACAAAGCTTAATCGCTTGCCCGAGCAAGGTCATGACATCTGGCTCATCGCTATCATTATCGAGTAGGTGCAAGCCGTGACTCGCCTCTTGCATTAATGCTTCAATATTGGATAACTCTTCGTGCTCCGCTTCAACTTCTGCATAATCAACGGCGAGTAGTGGCTCAATGTCGGCAAGCTGGCTTTGCAACAACTGCATACGGTCTTGGCGCTGGGCTTCGCGGCTTGCGATATCAGCAGCACGGCGTTTGAGCTGCTGATAAGCTTGGTAGCTGCTGGCCGTTTGTTCTGCAAGTGGCGTGATTTGTGCCATCTCGTCCAGCCATTGCACCACAAACTGCGGCTTAAGTAATGCTTGCTGGGCATGTTGACTATGGATATTAACCAGTAAGGCGCCCAAACTTTTAAGCTCCGCCAAGCTGACCGGTGTGCCATTTAACCACGCTTTTGAGCGCCCTGTATTACTAAGCTGACGGCGAATCAACACTTCAGGTTCTTCTAAGGGTCGGTCGTTTTTGGCAAACCATTCGGCAACGACGTCATTATTTTCTACATCAAACTGGGCATAAATATCGGCGTGCGCAGCCCCGTGTCTGACCATCGCACTGTCGGCGCGCTCGCCTGCGCATAAGGATAGTGCATCCAATAATAACGACTTGCCAGCACCCGTCTCACCGGTGATGACATTGAAGCCTTCAGCCACACTCAGCTCATGCTGAGCAATCAATGCAAACTGATGTAAAGTTAATGATACGAGCATCAACGCCTCTCATGGCAGACAATGAACTTCACCAATTATGCTGATAATTCATGTCTAAAATAGGTAAATAAGGAAATAAATGGCTTTGGTTAATGGTGCTAATGAGATAAAGGGGATTGGCAAATATTATGGTGGCAAAAGACAGTAAATACAAATTTTAAAGGTAATCAAAGTATGGTCGTGCATTTAATAATAAAGCAAACTTTCCTAGTCGCTGTAACAAACTTTATAGATATAATGTGGTAGCATAATCTCACATAATGATAAACTCTTACCACCAGATTTTCATACAATCTGTGCTACAAGGTTGGTCTTATATATAATGAAATATAGTATTAGTCGTTAAAAAGAGGTTGTTTAACTGTCATTTAGGCAGTGAATTAATCTCTAGTTTTTCAATTCGATTTTTCAATTTGGTTTTTTAGTTTGGCAATAATTATTTGATAAGGAAGCCACTATGACAGCGGCGCAATTTACCAATGTAACAGTCAATGCTCAAGCCACGATATCCTACGATGGTCGTTGCTCAAGCCATACCATTATGTTTGAGGACGGTCGCCATAAAACGTTAGGAGTTATTTTGCCTTGCGACAATTTGGTCGAACACTATCACTTTAGCACCAATACCTCTGAACGTATCGAAATCATCAGCGGTGAGTGTGAAGTCAAAATAAACGGTGAAGAAGAATTCAGCTACTACCGCGCAGGACAATCATTCGTGGTCGAAGGCAATAGTGGCTTTAACTTACGCACGGAAGAAATCGTGCAGTATATCTGTCATTTAGAAGGTTAATGCTATTTAAGCTTGCTTCTATTAAAAGATAAAGCTCTTAAAAATTCATACTATCAAAAGTCAATGCGGATAAGGGTGTTAAAAGACTACTTCTGACACCTAAAACGAAGCACTTAAAAAGAGATAAATCTTATAATAAGGTTTGTTTCTTTTTTTTTGACGATTTTTTAATAATAATATTTCGTTTAGCCGCTGATTAGTTGCTACAATTATCGTTATATTTTTCTTCTTTATCGCTGCGCGTGATACCCACTTTATAATCAATAGGCCTATTATGGCAAAACCTAGCTATTTCTATGGCATTCATGCAATTGATGCCTTACTCGAACACCGTCCGCTTGATGGACTCAGCTTATTTGTGCAGCAAGGACGTGAGACTGACAGCCACGTACAAGCGATTATGGCGCAAGCACGTGATAATGGCATTAGTATTCAACCGACGCAAAAAGACAAGCTTACGCAACTGTGCGGCAGCCCGCAGCACCAAGGCGTGGTGCTTAATGCGCGTCCGTTAGGGTTCGCTGACGAAGGCTTGCTCGATACCATTGCTGGACGTGAGCAGTGTTTATTATTGGTGCTCGATCAAATTACCGATGCGCATAACTTTGGTGCGTGTTTACGTACCGCAGTGGCCATGGGCGTTGATGCGGTCATTTGTCCAAAACACCATGCCGCAAGCTTGACGCCAACCGTTGCTAAAGTATCGGTAGGGGCAGCAGAGATGATGCCTATCATCAGTGTGACCAATTTGGCACGTACGCTAAGCAAAATTAAAAACGCTGGTGTATTTGTCTTTGGTACTGCCTTAAATGCAGAGGCTAAGCCAATACATGAGGCAGATTTGACGGGAAAAACCGCGATTATTATGGGATCAGAGGGCGAGGGCATGCGTCGCCTGACAACAGAGAGCTGCGATGAGCTGGTTTATATTCCGATGTCAGGCAACGAGCATGGTAACTTACAGAGTTTAAATGTGAGTGTTGCTACCGGTATGGCGCTCTATGAGATTAATCGGCAGCGAACTTTAGCTGCTGGGCAAGCGTAAGATAGTCTTGGTGTAAAGGCTCAAGCTGTACATATAATGCCGCAAGATCGCTCTCGTTGAGTACCACATCATCTGCATAACGATTACGCTCTTCGCGGCTTAGCTGATTGACCATAATGGCTTTAATCTTCTGCACGCTTTGCTCGTCACGCTGGCTGGCACGCGCAAGTTGGGTGTCCTCGGTGGCATCCATTACCAAAATACGGTGGCATAAATTGGCAAGCCCCGCTTCAGCACCTTCAATGAGCAGCGGCGCTGATAGCACCACGTACGGTGACGTGCTGGCTGCTAGTTGCAGTTTCGCCGCTTCACGTATCGCTGGATGGGTGATTGCTTCAAGCTCAATTAAGGCTTCAGGATGAGTAAAGACATGGGTGCGCACAGCAGCGCGATCCATTTCACCATCGGCCTTTAATACCCAATCACCAAATTTTCTCTTAATTTTGCGTAAAGTGGTACTACCTTTAGCGACAACTTGATGAGCAATCACATCCGCATCGATAATATCAATCCCTTGCTGGGCAAACCAGTCGCTTGCCGCCGACTTGCCGCTGCCGATACCACCGGTTAAACCGATGACCAATGTCTTACTTTTGGCTTGGTGAGGCTGTGGTTGAAAGGAATAAGACGAAGATGAGGCATAATTTGACATAATGATGACTTATTTAACCGATAAAAGAGGGATGACCGTAATACAGCAATAGCCTATTCTAGCAGGTTAAAGCCCCTGTTTTTAGAAATTGCGGGTCTACTTGCCATAGTATGGCGGGTCTACTTGCATAGTATAGATGGCTAAGTATACATCCCTAGGTACCAATTGACGATGTCTGAGCCGTATAGTAAAGCTATGATACCGGCAATCGCGATATAAGGACCAAAGGCAAAAGGACGACTTTCCCCTTGTTTTTTCATCAGAATAAGCCCAACGATTGAACCAAGCAGTGACGACAGTAAAATAATTAACGGCAACATCATAGGGCCAAGCCAAGCACCTAACACCGCCAATAATTTAAAGTCACCTTGTCCCATGCCATGTTTTTTAGTGATGAGATAAAAGACTTTGACCACAACCCACAAAGATAGAAACCCAAGCAATAGCCCCCAAATGGACTGAGTAGGGGATACAAACCAGCCTTGAGAGTTTACCGCCAAGCCTAATCCTGCTAATGGAAAAGTCAGGCGGTCAGGCAGTAGCTGGGTATCAAAGTCGATACCGGTCAATGCTACCAGCGTCCAGACCAAAATTAGGGCAGATAATCCAGCGGCGCTGACGCCAAACTGGTAAATGACCAAGATAGATAGTAGGGCGGACGCCAGCTCAACAATAGGATAACGCAGTCCAATAGGGGCTTTACAGTCTGAGCAGCGTCCACGTAATGCAAGCCAACTTATTAAAGGGATATTCTCATACCACTTTATTTTATGGGCGCAATGAGGACAGCGTGAAGCAGGTGTGCTTAATGTGATAGGGGTATCGGTGGCAACCATATCTGCTAGTGGCTGCGTATGTTCACGCGGCATGTCCGCTTGCTCAGCCATAAACTGGCTACACTCTTGTCGCCAAGCCGCTACCATCATTAGCGGTATACGATGAATGACGACATTTAGAAAACTGCCGACACAAAGACCGAGTAGGCCAAATACGACTAAAGCAAGAGTCATATTTTCTTGTAATAACTGAATAAATTGCATGAAGTCGTTGTCCTTGTAGTAGATTTTAGCCTACCACTGAGCCCATTTGGAAGATTGGTAAGTACATGGCAATCACTAAGCCGCCGACTAGTACGCCTAGCACTGCCATAATCATAGGTTCCATCAAGCTGGTCAACCCATCAACCGCATTATCGACTTCATTTTCGTAATAAACAGCCACTTTATCGAGCATCTCTTCTAAGCTACCTGACTCTTCACCGATACCGACCATTTGAATCGCCATACTTGGAAAGATATTGGTTGAGCGTATGGCAAACTGTAGTTGCTGACCTGTTGAGACATCGTTTTTGATTTGCTGAATGGCATTATAAAACACCACGTTATTTGCTGCTCCAGCGGTAGAGTCCAAGGCATCAATAAGTGGGACACCAGCGGCAAAGGTCGTCGATAGCGTACGGGCGAAACGGGCGATAACCGCTTGATAAGCAATATTGCCGAATATCGGCGCTTTTAACACTGCACGGTCTAAAAAATCACGGAATTTCTTAGACCGTTTTTTTGCTTCTGAAAAGCCAATAATAGCACCGCCAATAACCACGATTAAAATAAACCACCATGCCTGCATCCACTCAGACATCCCTACTACCATTTGAGTAAATGCAGGTAGTTCAGCACCAAAAGAGCTGAACAAATCAGCAAATACAGGAACTACTTTAACTAGTAGAATAATGGTGACGATAATGGCAACGACAACAACCGCAATCGGATATTTCATTGCTTTTTTAATTTTGGCTTTTAACAGCTCACTTTTTTCTTTATAGGTCGCAACGCGCTCTAACATGGTCTCAAGTGCACCTGATTGCTCACCAGAGTCGACAAGAGAACAAAACAGATCATCGAAGTAGCGTGGATGCTTGCGCAGTGCCGACGCAAAAGTACCACCTGCTTCAATATCAGCTTTGATTTGCAGAACCAAGTCTTTCATGCTTGGATTATCAAGTGAGTCGGCGACAATCTCAAAAGACTGGGTCAGTGGCACACCGGCTTTCATCATAGTGGCCAATTGACGGGCAAAAATGGCAATATCAATAGGTTTGATAGACTTTTTAAAGGTATAGAGCGGCTTTGGCTTTTTCTTGATGCCTTTAACCGTGATACCTTGTTTGCGCAAGGTGGCTTTCGCCAGCTCCAAGCTACGACTGGTGGTCTCGCCTTTTATTTTTTGTCCGCGCCGGTTTACCCCATCATAGACAAAGTCTAACAGCATGTCGGTTTTAGCTTTTGCCATGTTACTACCCTCAAAAATTGTCTAATAGAGATACTGCCAAGCTATAAAAAATTGCCAAACTATAAAAAGATACCTGATCCTCATTTTGGATGTGGCATACTTTGTTTTAGCATAAAAAGCCAGTATATATCTGTTTTATATTTAAGTACATCTGTTAGGTAATATTGCTGGTTTACAAAAATCCATGCTTAAAACTATCAATAGTGGCGTTTTTATGTTCGACGACAGTTATTCAGAGGTGACGCGCACCATTTCCTGAATACTGGTCACCCCTTGTAACACCTTTAAAACACCAGAGCGGCGTAAGTCTCTAAAGCCGTTTCTTAGCGCCGCATCTTTAATATCTATCGCGTTACCATCTTCCATAATAATACGGGAGATATCAGGGCTGACTTTCATCACTTCGTAAATACCAACACGCCCTTTATAACCTTCACGGCATTCGTTACAGCCGACAGGCTCATAAATAATATTGTCTGGATTGTCTAAATCAGCATCGGTAAAGCCCAGTTCAAGCAGGCTTTGACGCGGGATATTGATTGGTTTTTTACAGTTTTTACATAAGCGCCGTGCCAACCGCTGAGCAATGACCAAGTTTACTGACGTTGCGATATTAAATGAGGCAACACCCATATTACGTAAACGGGTTAAGGTTTCAGGTGCAGAGTTTGTATGCAGGGTCGACAGCACCATATGTCCTGTTTGTGCCGCTTTGATTGCAATTTCAGCGGTTTCAAGGTCACGAATCTCACCAACCATGACGATATCAGGATCTTGCCGTAAGAATGATTTAAGCGCATTGGCAAAGGTCAAACCCACCTTCGGGTTGACGTTGACCTGATTGATACCTTCAAGGTTAATCTCGACCGGATCTTCGGCAGTGGAAATATTGGTTTCGCCGGTATTTAAAATATTAATACCGGTGTAGAGCGAGACGGTTTTACCAGAGCCGGTAGGACCGGTGATAAGTAACATGCCTTGCGGCTTATGTAAGGCTTCTAAAAACATCTCTTTTTGATCGGGCTCATAACCTAATGCTTCAATACCAAGCATGGCTGATGAAGGATCCAAGATACGTAAAACCAGTTTTTCGCCAAATAAGGTAGGTAAGGAGTTTACCCGGAAGTCGATGGCTTTATCTTTAGAGATTTTAAGCTTAATACGGCCATCCTGCGGTATACGGCGCTCGGAGATGTCCATCTGCGACATCACTTTTAAGCGTGCCGCAATCTTACTCGCCAGTTGTACCGGCGGGCTGGCCATTTTTTGCATCACACCATCGACACGGAAGCGCACTCGAAATGTTTTCTCGTAGGGCTCAAAATGTAAGTCTGATGCGCCCATACGAATGGCGTCAACCAGCATTTTATTGACGAACTTTACAACCGGTGCTTCATCGACACCGTCACTAAGCTTGGTTTCACCTTCGTCTTCTTCGCTTTCATCAAATCCAATATTTAAATCATTATCAGAAAAGCTATCAAAATGCTGCATGGTATCGGCGTAAAGGTTTTCAATACGCTTTTTTAACTTATCTTCTTCAACGACGACGGTTTCAATAGATAGGCGTGAGTTAAAGGCAATAGCATCGATGGCATCAATACGTGTCGGGTCACTCAATGCCACAAACAAGCGCTGTCCGCGCTTAAAAAGCGGTAAGGCATTAAACTTGCGCACAATTTTTTCATCGACCAAGTCTTTTGGTATGACGTCTGAGCTGAGCGCATCGAGATCAAAAAGCGGGTCGCCAAACGCTTGTGACAACATCTGTGCCAACTGATAAGCATTGGCAAGCTTGTGGTCGACCAAATAAGGCACTAGCCCTATTTGCTGTTGTTGTGACTCCGTTTGCGCAGTTTTCATATGCGCTTCGCTCACAATACCTTCACTAATCAACTGCTGTGCTAAACCGCCGTATTTACTGGCTGTAATAGACATTAAGACCTCTCTTTGCTTGATATCAAATAGGCTGAATTTTTTAGACTGAATTTTACCGAAACCGCATTATCATAATGTTTATAGCGCATTCACTTTGAACTCGCACACAACTATTAGCATATATAGCGTATCGATTTTATTTTAAACCAACTATATATAGTTAATAACCAACGATCGACCATGACATATATAGTTATGTCTAATAAGTGAGTGCCAATCAGTTGTATCTAACTTGTGGCAATTACTTCTAGTCAATCATACAGATGATTGATTGTCTTGGTTTTATTTATTATAAATAGAATGATATCTAAATTTACTGCTGTCAAAAGACTTTATATAGGGTATGAGATTGTTAGTCTATAAGAAATAACCACTTAGAAAAAATATAATGTAAAAGTCGGCAAAACATCAGTTTCGATTCTGACCGCACTATACTATAGCACTTGGGAAATATTTGTTATACTTGCGCGCATATGAGCCATATTGGCAGCAATAGATAAGACAAGGTATATAAGTATGCAAGCTTGGGTAATTGGAAATTGGAAGCAGAATCCAGCAACGAGCCATGACGTCAAGGCGCTATTAGACGACTTATTAACTGCTGTTAGCACCAAAGAGCAATCTGATATCGCTGCCTGTCAATTAATGGTCGCACCAAGTTTTATTCATTTAACAGCTGTCAATGAGCGCCTAAAAGGCAGCTCGGTGTTGTGCGCCGCACAAGATATCAGCGCGCATAGTGCAAGCACAGGCGCTTATACAGGCGATTGTTCAGCGCAGCAAATTGCAGATGCTGGCGCAACATGGACGATATTGGGTCACTCTGAGCGCCGCCAGTACCATCAAGAATCGCATGACTGCTTATTGCAAAAAATAACTCATGCGCTCACGCAAAGTTTAGGCGTGATATTTTGTATTGGCGAAACCCAAGCGCAGTACGATGCAAAGCAAACACTGGCCGTCATTGATGCACAATTAGCCGTTATTAAGGACTTGCTTACTCAGCAACCCGAACTTATTGCAGGTTTACCAGCGCGTTTAATCATCGCGTACGAGCCAGTTTGGGCGATTGGCACTGGCAAAGTACCGACCGTGGCAGAGGTGAGTGCAACGCATCAGCATATTAAGCAAACGCTTGCGAGCTTTAATGCTGCATTAGACAACATGACTGTTTTATATGGTGGTAGTGTCAATGCCGACAATGCCGATAGCTTTGCCGCCGATAGCATGATTGATGGTGCATTAGTCGGCGGTGCATCATTAAAAGCAGAAAGCTTTTTAGCTATTGCCGAGGCCTTTAGCCGTGCTATGGCTTAATAAAATCAAATAAAACAGCCGTTTAATAAATACTGAATGGCTACTTTATTCAAAAAATGTCTTTAGCAGTTGGCAAAAGTGGCTTTAACAGTGCCCTTGCAATCGTGTACAATGCGCCTTATTTATATAATCGCTCTGTTTATACAACTGGTTTGGCAATATTAGATGTCAATTGTTAAACATCACTCATTTTTACTATTAATCCCTACGATTTATTTTTCGTTATCAGTCGTCATTACGCGGCAAAAGAGGCCACCATGTTTACGTTTATATTAGCCCTGCACATTATCGTGGCGATTGCCATGATTGGCTTGATTTTGATACAGCATGGTAAAGGGGCAGATGCTGGGGCTTCTTTTGGTGCTGGCTCATCGGGCACAGTATTTGGCGCCGCAGGGACTGCAAACTTTCTAACGCGTGCGACCGCCGTATTAACCGTGATATTTTTTATCACCAGTATGACGCTTGCCGTGCATGCGCGTAAACAGGCAGAAGACCAGTTCCGTTTAGATGCGCCAGTGTCAGCACCGCAAACGCCGCGCCCTTTGACGCAAAATCCTCAGTAGCTGTTTTTAATAGTTATTGATGGTTTATAGTCAGTATTTATTGGCTATCATTATTGACTGTTTATAAGTTAATAATAGCTGATTTTGAATAGAGTGGTTGTTAAGTGGCTTTTGCTGCAGGCAGTACTTGCTATTTTAAGAGGTTAGTTTTACAATGCTTCTCTGTTTTTAGCAGTCTTTAACTTTCGATGCCCTCCTTAAGCATCTGTTATAAAGGGTTAAAGGTGAAAAACAGCACAGTGAGAAAGATGCGATTGTGGTGGAATTGGTAGACACGCCATCTTGAGGGGGTGGTGGCGCAAGCTGTGGGGGTTCAAGTCCCCCCAATCGCACCAAGCTTTATTTGTACGATGTTTTACTTGAACGGTATAAGATTGGAATTATCGTCGACAATACTTAATTTAGTATTTATTTAAAATAAGTATTGACACTTCTATAAAACCTCCCTATAATACGCGTTCTAGATTGATGCGGGGTGGAGCAGTCTGGTAGCTCGTCGGGCTCATAACCCGAAGGTCGTTGGTTCAAATCCAGCCCCCGCTACCACTTTTTATACTGATGTTTTGTACACTAAATTTGTCAGTAACGATTAGCCCACCATTATGTTTGTGGGTTTTTTTGTATCTGATGGTCGGTGTTATCGCGATATCTATCCTACTTATGCTAAGCTCTATCTCTATAGAGTGCGATGCTATTCGTTACTAACCATCATCTGCCGCGACCGGCGCGATGCTTGGTAAGCATACTATCCTTTATTCCTCACGCTTTTATCGATAGTTCTGCTTTATAAATAATAAAGGCATTGTCTGGTTGAGCTTGATGTTTTTTATGCTCATCCCTATATAAAAGCACGAGTCATAAACGCCTAGCATATAAGGCCACGCATAATAGTGACGTGTTTACGTTTTAAGAATAGAATGATAATCATGGCTGAAGTAATATTCTTGTCTATATAAGACAATGCTTAACAAAGCTTTGATTGATAAAACTCTGATTAATAAGATTTTGATTAATAAAGCGCTGTTAATAAATTTTGAACTTATAAAAGTTCGATGCATAAAATTAAAAACACTTAACTCGCTACGCTCGAGAAGTGAATAGGAAAAGATAAATAGATTATGAAGCTTTCGACAAAAGTTACAGAACTGACCAATATTATTGCTCCTGCAGTTGCTGCTTGTGATGTGGCGCTATGGGGTATTGAATTTGCGCCTCAAGGCCGTCGCTCATTATTACGCATTTATATTGAGGCATTGCCAGAAGAGCAAGCGCAAGATAAACAAGTAACGATTGAGGACTGTGCAGCGGTCAATCATCAAGTGAGCGGTATTCTTGAGGTTCACGATCCGATTGCTGGTGAATATATTTTAGAAGTGTCGTCACCGGGTTTTGACCGTGCGTTCTTCTCAGATGAGCAAATGCATGCCTATGTGGGTCAAACAGTGAGCTTACGTTTGATACAAGCGATTGGCGAAGGCGATAAAAAACGCCGCAAAGCAACTGGTACTTTAGACAGTATCGATGCGACCACGTTAAAACTGACTGCTACCGATGGTGAGCAGTTTGAGATTGCGTTAAGCAATATTGATAAAGCCAACCTGATTTATGAAGATGCTTAGTCTTAAAGACTGGTTTTAAAACAGCTTTTCTTAAAATAGCCTCCTTATAAATTGGTATTTTAATCTCCAAGCAGCTTATGGCTGACGGTGAAAATATAGCGTCAACACACTAACGATAAAGTTTAAGTCAATTATAAAACGATAGGACAGGTATAGCATGAGTCGTGAAATCTTAACGGTAGTAGAAACTGTCAGTAATGAAAAGGGCTTAAATCCTGAAGATATCTTTGAAGCAATCGAAGATGCTTTGGTGGTATCCACTAAGAAAAAAGTATATACCGATCAGCCGGAAGTAGAAGTGCGGGTGTCAATTGACCGTGCAACCGGCGATTACGATACTTATCGTTACTGGACAGTGGTTGCAGATGAAGACCATGAGATGCCTGCGTGTCAGCTGGCGATTACGGATCTTGACCAAGATGAATGGTCAATTGGTGATATCAAAGAAGAGCAGATCGAATCGATTGAATTTGGTCGTATTGCTGCCACTCAAGCCAAACAAGTCATCATCCAAAAAATTCGTGAAGCGGAGCGCAATTTAGTAGCAGACGCGTTTGAGCCACGTGTTGGCGAGATGATGTATGGCGAAGTCAAAAAACAGACACGCGATGGTTATATCATTGATTTAGGTGATAACGCTGAAGGTTATTTATCACGTGATCAGATGCTGCCACGTGAGCAATTACGCGCAAAATCGCGCATCAATGCCATTTTATATCATGTTAACCGTGAAAATCGCGGTGCCCAGTTATTGTTATCACGTACCCATCCTGAAATGCTCTCAGCCTTAATGCAAAAAGAAGTGCCTGAGATTGCAGAACAAATTATTGAAATTCGTAACGTTGCTCGCTTGCCGGGTACGCGTGCTAAAATAGCCGTGAAGACCAACGATCATCGTATCGATCCCGTTGGTGCTTGTATCGGTATGCGTGGTACACGTATCCAAGCCGTACAGCAAGAGCTTGATGGCGAGCGTATTGATGTGGTGGTATGGTCAGATGATCCTGCCCAATTTATTATCAGCGCTTTAGAGCCAGCTGACGTTAGCAGTATCATCTTAGATGAAGACACTAAAACTGCCGATATTATCTTTAGCACCAATGATCAGTTGGCGCGCGCGATTGGCTCACAAGGTCAAAACGTTCGCCTAGCTTCTGAGCTAACAGGCTATAAGCTAAACATGATGCTAGAAGAAGAGTATCAGCAGCGTCAAGCAAACGAATCGAAAGCCTTTATTGAATTATTTTATGAGCGCTTAGAAGTCGATAAAGACTTAGCACAAGCGCTTGTCGATATCGGTTTTACCAGTATTGAAGAAGTCGCTTATGTACCTGTCGAAACTTTCTATGATATCGAAGGGTTAGACGACGAAGCGATTGACATGATTCAAGAGCGTGCGAAAGAAGTTGTCATCGCCGATGAATTGGTCAAACAACAGAACATGAAAGAGCCAAGTCAAGAACTACAAGATCTTGAAGGAATGACGGTCAGTTGGGCTTATAAAATGGCGCAAAAAGACATCATTACCGTGGATGACTTGGCAGAACAAGCCGTCTTCGATTTAGAAGATATCGAAGGTTTAGACTCTGAAACCGCAGGAAAACTCATCATGAAAGCTCGGGAATCTTGGTTCAATGAATAAGCGGTAACTGCATATCGCTGTCTTTTAGTGATATGCTATCGATAATAAGGGCTGGTGCGACGTAACATAGTCAAATTCAATACATACCAGCCTTAACCCAATCATTTGTAGCCAACAACTGAATTGAACATATAGCAAATAATAGACAGTAGGTGATAATAAATGGCAGATAAGACCGTCAAAGAACTGGCAGATATGGTAGGCAAAACCGCAAGTGCTGTACAACAGCAACTGGTAGACGCTGGACTGCCTGCTCGCGCAGAGGGTGACCTAGTCACCGAGCTTGAGCAAGAGAAGTTGGTGACGTATTTAAAGCAAAGTCATGGTCAGCAAGAGAAGCGTCGTATTAGTCTTAAATCTAAAACGACTAGCACCGCGCGCGTGACTGGCTCTTCAGGTAAATCTAAGAGCGTCAATGTGGAAGTGCGTAAAAAGAAAGTATTCGAAAAACCTGACCCAGAAAAAATGGCTGAAGAGTTGGCTGCTCGCGAGCAAGCAATGATTGAGGCACAAGAGCGTGCTACTAAAGACGCTGAAGAACGTGCGGCTACTAAGAAAAAAGCTGAAGAACGTCAAGCAGCGACCTTAGCAGCGATGCGTGCAAGCTTGGGCTCTAGCAAAAAGTCAGACGATAAGAATGACGATATCTCAACCTCAGTGGTTGTGAAAAAAGGTGGTAAAACGGCGGTAGAAGTTAAGCCAAAAGACCAACCGAAGAAAAAAGTTGCAGCGACGAAACCAAAAGTCGAAACGGCTGTTGAGCGTAAAGCTCGCGAAGCGCGTGAGAAAGAAGAAGCACGTCTACGTGAAATCGAAACCGAAACACGCCGCGCGCAAGCCGAAGAAGCGCAAAAGCGTACGCTTGAGCAAATGCGCAAAATGGCTGGTAAATATACCGATCAGCCTGCTACTGAAGTTCGTAAAGATGAGCCATTAGCTGAAGGTTTGGTCGGTGACGCTTTAGAAGAGTCATTTGAAAAAGAACGTCGTGAAATCAAACGCGGTACTAGTAGCACTAGTGCTCGTGGTCGTGGTCGTCGTAAAAATCAAGACGAGCGTGAAATTAAAAACCGCAAAAACGGTTTACGTTCAACGCAAGCCTCACAGCATAAGTTTGAAAAGCCACTCGATAAAATCATTTATGATGTCGAAATCAGTGAACACATTACTGTTTCTGATTTGGCGCAGCGTATGGCGGTTAAAGCTCGCGAAGTGACCAAATTACTCATGAAAATGGGTGAAATTGCTCGCGAAGAAGATACCATTGATCAAGCGACAGCCAGTCTGATCGTTGAAGAAATGGGTCACAACCCAGTACCGGTTAGTGATACGAAAGTTGAAGACGATCTACAAGATGCGGTTGATGAGCGCAGCAGTAACGTGCAAACGCGTCCACCAGTTGTTACTATTATGGGTCACGTTGACCATGGTAAAACTTCACTATTAGATAAAATCCGTGAAACTAAGGTTGCAACTGGCGAAGCCGGTGGTATTACCCAGCATATCGGTGCTTATCATGTGAAAACTGGTCGCGGTGTTATTACCTTCCTTGATACCCCGGGTCACGCAGCCTTTAGTGCCATGCGTTCACGCGGTGCCCAAGCGACGGATATCGTTGTAGTTGTGGTCGCTGCTGATGATGGCATGATGCCACAAACGGAAGAAGCGATTGATCATGCGCGCGCTGCTGGTACACCTATCATTGTTGCTATCAACAAGATGGATAAGCCAAGTGCCGATCCTGATCGCGTCCTTAATGAATTGACTGCTAAAGAAGTGGTTTCAGAAGAGTGGGGCGGCGATACTCCAATGGCTCGTATCTCAGCCAAAACAGGCGATGGTATTGATGAGCTATTAGAGCTTATTAGCCTGCAAGCTGAACTGATGGAGCTAGAAGCGCCATTAGATGGGGCAGCTCAAGGTGTGGTTATTGAGTCAAGACTTGAAAAAGGTCGCGGTCCAGTTGTTAGTGTCCTTGTCAAAAAAGGTACCTTGAAACAAGGCGACTTAGTATTAGCAGGCGAGCATTACGGTAAAGTTCGTGCGATGACCGATGAACATGGCAAGCGTATTCAATCAGCAGGTCCTTCTATTCCAGTAGAAATATTAGGATTGCCTGAAACGCCAGCCGCTGGTAGCGAATTCTTAGTCTTAACTGACGAGAAAAAAGCCCGTGAAGTGGCTGACTTTAGAACCAATCGTGAGCGTGAACGTCAGCTTGAGCGTCAGAACGCCATGCGTCTAGAGAGCATGTTCGATCAGATGGAACAAGGCGATGTGTCATTCTTGAATATCGTACTAAAAACTGATGTTCGTGGTTCGCTTGAAGCGTTACTTGCTGCATTAAATGAGCTATCAACTGATGAAGTTAAAGTCCGAGTTATTAGCTCAGGGGTTGGTCCAATCTCTGAGTCTGATGTGACATTAGCAGAATCTAGTGAAGCGGTATTGTTAGGTTTCAACGTCCGTGCAGATGCAACCGCACGCCGTAAAGCTGACGCTGCTAAAATGGATATCCGCTATTATAGTGTTATCTATGGCTTGATTGATGATGTTAAAGCAGCGATGAGCGGTATGCTTGCACCTGAACATCGTGAGAAAATCCTGGGTGTTGCAGACGTTCGTGAAGTGTTCCGCTCTAGTAAATTTGGTGCAGCTGCTGGTTGTATGGTGGTTGAAGGTACTATTTATCGCAACAAACCTATCCGTGTATTGCGTGATGACCAAGTTATCTTTACTGGTCAATTGCAATCATTACGTCGCTATAAAGAAGACGTCAATGAAGTACGTACCGGTATGGAATGTGGTCTGGCCGTTCGTGGTTATGACGTCGAAGCTGGCGATAAAATCGAAGTCTTTGAAATCCAAGAGTTCGAACGTACAATCTAAATTGGTTGCATGATAATAAAGTTATCCAATTGTTCTATGATTTAAATAATAGAGTCAATTGGATAGCTTGTTACTATTCAGCTGTACTTAGGCCTAACAGGTACACCCTGCTAGGCCTTTTTTATCAAAAACTGCGTCTTTTTATAAAAGTTTATTAGCCATAAAGACCTGTGTTTTTGAACGATAGTTTTTAATCAAAAATCGTATTTTAATCAATAAAAATAAGTCGTATGACCAACAGGGTAATAACATGAACCAACGTTTACAACGCTTAGCAGATCAGATTCAGCGTGAACTTGCTGTCCTTATCCGTGATGCCGTCAATGACCCGCGTTTGACGGGTTTTGTCACTATCTCTAGTGTTAAAGTCAGCCCAGACTTGGGCTACGCTGATATTTATGTCACCATCATGGAGCCTGAGCTCAACGATGCCATGACTAAATCTAACCATGAAGACAGTATTAAAGTCCTTAACAAAGCTGCTGGCTTTTTGCGTACTGAGCTCAGCCACAGTCTAAAAACTCGCACCACGCCGCGCCTACGTTTTCATTATGATGAAGTCACTGCTCGTGGTAACTATATGATGGATTTGATTAGTAAAGCCGTCATTAAAACTGAGCAAAATGAATCTGATGAGCAAGAAATACAAGAGTAAGAGCCATTATGTCGATAGCTGCTACCAAGACCAATAAGATGCCTGATAAGATAAAAGTCAATGGCGTGATTTTAGTGGATAAACCTCAAGGTATGACCTCACAGCAAGTGGTGTCAAAGGTAAAGTACCTGTTTAAGTCGCCCAATCATGACAGTAAAAAAGCCGGTCATACGGGGACGCTTGATCCGATGGCAACCGGTTTATTACCTATTTGCCTAGGTGAAGCCACTAAGTTTAGTCACTACCAACTTGATGCCGATAAATCTTATCAAGCAACCATTCTATTGGGTAGCCAGACAGATACGGGTGATGCCGATGGGCAGGTTGTCGCTCAAGAAGTCATTCCATCATTTGATGCAGCGAGGTTAGAAGAGGTTGCGCAGCAGTTTTTGGGTGCTCAGCAGCAGATTCCACCGATGTATTCGGCGTTAAAAAAAGATGGCAAAAAGCTATATGAGTACGCGCGCGCGGGTATTGAGATTGATCGCCCGTCACGAGATATTGTCATTAAAGCAATCGACTTAACAGAGATAGACGCTAAGCAACTCCAGTTAACGGTGACTTGTTCTAAGGGTACATACGTACGCGTATTAGCAGAAGATATTGCTAAAGTGCTAGGCACCTTAGGACATCTAACCGCTCTACGACGTGTCCAAGTCGGCGACTTTCATATTGACGCGGCGATTGCTTTGGCGGATTTAGAATCGTTGGCTTTGGATGGACGTCAGGCGCATTTATTGCCCGTAGATGCCTGCATCAATCTTGAGGCTGAGCTTGCATTGACCGCTGAACAGTGCGCCCGTGTACAAATGGGTCAGCGCCTAAATGTTATCGAGCAGCTAACCGACGATTTACGAAACTATATTTCAGCTACCGTCGAGCAACAGCATAGCCATGATGAGAATAGCGTTGCTCAACAAAATGGCGATGATGTTAAAGGTGATGATCGTCAAGGTGGTGATAGTCAAGGTGATAGTGAGGCTTTGTTGCCTTATGAAATACCGGTAGATATCCGTCTAGTAAATGAGCAAGGGCAGTTTATTGGCCTAGGCGCGGTAAGTTTAAACGGTCGACTACAACCTAAAAAGCTGATTCAGTTATGATGTAGCTTTTCAAAGCAGCTTAACTGAAACTAGGTAAAGCTTACTAAGAGTTTACACTAATCACATATCGTCACATTTAATTGCAGGTTTCACCTATAGTGAAACCTGCTTTTTTTGTACCTTAGTTAAGTCAGCTAAGGAAAGCACGACAAGGATATAAAAATAATAGGATTCTTATAATAATTAAAATCATTATTTATTGAAATATAATTATAAAAAGCTGTCTCTATAAAAATAAAAAGACATTAACTAATATAAATTTTAGATTTTAAATTAAAGATAACAATAAAAATCCATTTATAAAATTAACGAATTAAAGTATAAGGATTATTATGAAAACCATTGCCTTTTTATTACACAATAACTTCGAACAAGCAGAATACGAAGAGGTAAATAACCAGCTAAAAGAAAAAGGCTATAAAACCCTTTTAATTACTACCAATAAAGATAAACAAGTCCAAGCGATGCAGCAGGATGTTAATAAAGGCGCTACCTTTAGCGCTGATATATTTGCTAAAGACGCCGAAGTTGCTGATTATGATGCGTTAGTGCTGCCAGGTGGGACGGTCAATGCCGATACTATACGCGGCAATAAACAAGCACATACTATTATCAATGCCATCAACGAGGCTGGTAAGCCCTTAGCGGTAATCTGTCATGCACCTTGGGCGCTGATTAATACTGGCATAGCTAAAGGTAAAACGCTGACCGCCTATCAGACATTACAGCTAGATTTAGAAAACGCTGGCGCAACTTTCGTAGATAAAAGCGTGCAAGTAGACGGTAATCTGATTACTTCACGTAATCCAGACGATATCACAGACTTCGTTGCCGCTATTGATAAGGCATTGTCTTAGTCACGAGATTTAGCAGCTAGCAGTCAGTGAAGTAGCAAGTCATTGCGTCACAGTAAATGCTGCAAATATAAATATAAATTAATTTCTATCATCAATGACAATCATAAAAAGGAAGCTATTATGTCAAACTCTAACCCAAACGATACCAAATTTGAGCAACAACGTTCTGAATCAGCAAAAGCGGCATTAAAAGGTCAAACTGAAGATAATCATACCGAAGATTCAGAAGCCGCTGCCGAGCGTATTGCCGATAATTTAAAAGATGCTAAAGAAGAAAAATAGTTAATTTGCTAATGCTTTAGCGTTAGCAAAGGGCTATTACTTTAGTAGCTATATTAGTAACCGTAAATATTAATAACCGTAAATGCTTAGTAAATACAAAGAATAAGGGGCTGTCCTAGATAAGTAAAATAATCTAGGATAGTCATATGAGAAAGAGTAGATTAAGTTGGTACAAACAAACTAAGCTTATCGAACTATTTGTTGCCGGTTCTACCGCAAGAACAGCAGCAAGCTTAGTGGGTGTTAATAAAACAACAGCCAGCTATTACTTTCACAGGCTAAGACTATTGATTTATGAAAATAGTCAGGAGCCAGGCCTTCTAGAAGGCGAAATAGAAGTTGATGAGAGCTACTTTGGCGGCAGACGCAAAGGCAAACGTGGTCGCGGTGCTGGTAACAAAGTTCCTGTTTTTGGACTGCTTAAGCGCAATGGTAGCGTCTATGCTTGTATCATCCCTAATGCCAGAGCTGATACCTTAATCCCTATTATAAGAGAGAAAGTAAAGCCTGATAGTATCGTTTACACAGACTCCTTTAGAAGTTACAACGCACTTGATGTCAGTGAGTTTACCCATTACCGCATTAACCATTCAAAAGAGTTTGTACAAGACAGTAATCATATTAACGGAATAGAGAACTTTTGGAGTCAAGCAAAGCGTCATATGCGTAAATATAATGGCATCCCAAAAGAGCATTTCCATCTGTTTTTAAAGGAATGTGAGTGGCGTTTTAACTACAGTGATCCGAAACGTCAATTACGTCAGCTAAAACAATGGGTTAAAAAGGAACTGAACTAGTTATCTAGGACAGCCCCAAGAATAATTATAATTAGGAGTTACTATGACTGATTCAGAAAAACATTTAGATGCACAAGAGCGGAAAATTAAAGAGCAGGCGGAAGATATCAATCCTAGTGAGAGTACTAGTCCTGATAGCCTAGCAGAAGCAACGACAGCGCCGCTTGATGACGATGCCCTTGGTGGTACTGCCACGCAAGATGACGTTAAAAAGTAAGCTATTATAAGTTCATAGCTATCACTGCTAGCCTCTGCATCTTTAAAAGTTAAACTGTAAATCTCCTATAAAAAACTGCTGCTAGTTCAGCAGTTTTTTGTTATAATCGCTGTCATATTTAAATATCGTTTTAGATAGAGCTTATCTTTGCTTGGACGCAATTCTAAGTTAACGGATGTTTTATCTTATTTTAAGCCGTATTTAAATAAACGTTATCATTGATAAGTTTGTCGTACACTAGGTCAACTCTAGTAATGCAGGGTTGTCCTGAATGACGGTCAAACTATTTTATTTATTATTCTATTGCACCTTGATGCTTAAATGTTAAGTACATCTTGGCGCTTATAGCATTGCCGGAGAGATTTATGCTAACTAATACCGATCGCGAACAAATCATTGCTCAGTACCAACGTGGCGAAAACGACACAGGCTCACCAGAAGTTCAAGTAGCTTTGTTAAGTGCGCGTATTAATGATTTACAAAACCATTTTAAAGCACACAAAGCTGACCATCATAGCCGTCGCGGTCTTATCCGTATGGTTAACACGCGTCGTAAACTACTTGACTACCTAAAAGGTAAAGATCTTGGTCGCTATACCACCCTTATTAGCCAATTAGGTCTACGTCGTTAATTTGGCGACAATAGTACGAGTGGTCGCTAATATAGAATATGCCAGAATGTGGCAGGATTTTAGATTTTTTGCCAAACCATTTGGAACTTGCTTGTTGAACTCGATAAAATAGATTTTTTCTAAAGACGGTGTGGAATAGTTTCACGCCGTTTTTTTATGCTTATTAGGATGGTGCATTGGCTTGCGCGCTGGGCTTAAATACTAAAAGCGTATGCCATACGATGATTACAGCGTAAAAATGATTTATGAGCAGCTATTGAGTGCTCATTATGAGTAAACAGACGGTTTTGTATTTCATTGGTCAATGGTTATAAATCACTGTAAAATAATGCCTTGTGCATTTTAGAGACATACTGGCGCGCGCAAATATTTGTATAACTTACCATTAGCTGATGACTGTTTAGACGGCATGGAAGACACTGTAAGTATTTTACTAAAGATAGGCAGCAAACAGTGCCGTATCGGATGCTAAGGTATTTTGATTTGGTAACCCCTTTAATTGTAAGTATAAAAAACCAGAATTAAACAAGACCAGATTGGCACAAGACCGAATGTAAACAAGCAACATATCAGAAGTACGTGCTCTATTTTAAATAAATTGCAGATGCAGCAGATATATAGATGATGAAACCCGCGCTAATTGACGCAGTTTTTAACTGAATCACTGCCAGTTAGTAGCTAAATTAGCGGCTACATCCAAAGAATTTTAAATGACAGATATCAGCTTGTTATAGCGCTGATATCACTTTCGTCAGTCAATATTAGGAAAATTATATGACAATGTTTAATACCATTAAGCGTGAATTCCAATACGGCGACCAGCAGGTCGTTATCGAAACGGGCCGTATCGCTCGTCAAGCAAACTCTATTTTAGTCCACATGGGCGGCGTATCTGTACTAGTAGCAGCCGTGGTAAAGTCTGATGCTAAAGAAGGTCAAAACTTCTTTCCATTGACCGTCAACTATCAAGAAAAAATGTATGCAGCCGGTAAAATCCCTGGTGCTTATGGCAAACGTGAAGGCCGTGCCAGCGAAGCTGAAACGCTAACCTCGCGCCTGATTGACCGTCCGATTCGTCCATTGTTCCCTGAAGGCTATGTGAACGAGATTCAAATCACGGCAACGGTTGTTTCATCAGACAAGAGCCAGTCTGCAGATATTGCTGCACTAATCGGTGCTTCAGCAGCACTCGCTATCTCTGATGCGCCCTTTAATGGCCCTGTGGCTGCTGCCCGTGTTGGCTTTATCAATGGCGAATACGTTCTTAACCCAACGCTTGAGCAGCTTAAAGAGAGCGACCTTGATTTAGTGGTAGCTGGTACTAAATCTGCCGTTTTGATGGTTGAGTCAGAAGCGAAAGAGTTGTCTGAAGACCAAATGCTAGGCGCGGTTTTATACGGTCATCAGCAACAACAAATTGTTATCGATAACATTGCGTCAATGGCCGCAGAAATTGGTACTGCTAAGCAAGAGTATACTGTACCTGTTCGCGACCAAGCGTTAGAGACCAGCATGAAAGCGCAGTTTGGTGAGCAAGTGGCTGACGCTTATACCATCACCGATAAGCAGGAACGCTACACCAAGCTTGATGAAATCAAACAAGCCATTATCGATGCATTGGCGGGCGATACGGAAGCAGAAACTTATAATGATACTGTTTCTGAGCTAAAAGAGATTTACAATGACCTAAAATACCGCACTGTTCGTGATAATATCTTGTCAGGTAAGCCACGTATTGATGGTCGTGATCTTGAAACCGTTCGTGCCCTTGATGTACAAGTAGGCGTATTGCCATTTACCCATGGTTCAGCGCTATTTACCCGCGGTGAAACACAAGCATTAGTGACCACCACGCTTGGTAACACGCGCGACGTAAACATGATTGATTCATTAGCTGGTACGATTCGTGACCATTTCATGTTGCATTATAACTTCCCACATTTCTCAGTCGGTGAAACCGGTCGTGAAGGCATTCCAAAACGTCGTGAAATCGGTCATGGTCGCCTAGCGCGCCGCGGTGTTGAAGCGATGCTTCCAGATAGCGAACGCTTCCCGTATGTGATTCGTGTGGTATCAGAAATCACTGAATCAAACGGTTCATCTTCAATGGCTTCGGTTTGCGGCGCAAGCTTGGCATTGATGGACGCTGGCGTACCATTAAAAGCACCGGTTGCTGGTATCGCGATGGGTCTGGTTAAAGAAGGCGAGCGCTTTGCGGTATTGTCTGACATCCTAGGTGATGAAGATCATCTTGGCGATATGGACTTTAAAGTGGCGGGTTCAAAAGACGGTATCACAGCACTACAGATGGATATCAAAATCGAAGGTATTACCGCCGATATCATGGAGCAAGCGCTTAAGCAAGCCCATGCTGGCCGTATCCATATCTTAGATGCGATGAACAAAGTATTGCCTGCAAGCCGTACTGAAATCAACGCCCATGCACCTAACTATGCCGTTATCGAAATCAACCCAGACAAAATCCGTGATGTCATCGGTAAAGGCGGCGCAACGATTCGTCAGCTAACCGAAGAAACTGGCGCGGTTATCGATATCGATGACGCTGGTACGATTCGTATCTTTGGTGAAAACAAAGCAGCAACCAAAGCGGCTATCGGTAAAATCGAAGCAATCACCGCAGAAGTTGAAGTTGGTAAAACTTATGAAGGTACAGTTGCTCGTATCGTCGACTTCGGCGCATTCGTTAACGTACTGCCAAACACTGACGGCCTCGTGCATATCTCGCAAATCGCAGACGAGCGCGTAGAAAACGTATCTGACTATCTAAAAGAAGGTCAAACCGTTAAAGTATTGGTACAAGACGTTGATAACCGTGGTCGTATCAAACTGACCATGAAAGGTATCGAGCAAAGCTAATCCTCGATATTTGACGTAATTTAATATAGTCAAAACCTAAAAAACCGCTTTGGTTGCTGATAATTAGCAATCAAGGCGGTTTTTTTATGCGCTCAAAAAAATAATGACAATGAGAAAGTAATTTATATGTTGATGTGTTTAGGAAGGTGAATATCAATACGCAGCTTGGGCAAATCTTGCAGATGATTGATGACAAGTGGCAAGATATCGCTAGACCAATCTAGAGCAATTGATTTTGCTAATTCGGCGTTATTAATAGTGTTATTTTGAGCAGAACCGTTTTGCGCATGACTAGTAATAAGCGGACGCGCTAATAGCGCAACCCTACGAATCCCTTGATAACGTATTAAAGGTATCAGCTGCTGTTGTAAATCGACTAAAGCTGTGGTCAGCCAACGAGCTCTGGTTGGATGATAGGGGTGGTCTGATATCACAAGATTGGCGATATAACTTGGCTGATTGCCATTACTGCTGACGCCAAGTCCCGCTTGCTCGCGTGAGCGTTTATGCACTAAGCAGCTACCAACCATTAGGCTACCATCACGGCAAGCACGATAGTAGCGTTGGTAGTTGTCTGGATATAGGTTTTTGCTACGTGTAAGGATAGGGTCTAAAAGGATACCGGCGTTATTCACAGGCAGTATCAGCAACTGGGCGCTGCTATTTAAAATAGGGGCATGGGTGAGTTGTAGATTTGCCATTTATCTGCCCCTTTATAAAAGTGATATTATTTCGCGCTGGTTTTAGCCCCTTCAGCGGCTTCTAACTGAGCGATTTGTTGCTCAAGCAACTTTATACGTTCATCGTTTAGATCTACTAAGTCTTTTGACATGATGACTTGCTCTTTGGCTAGTTTTTCTTGTTCTGCTAAGCGTTTACGCTCGTCCGCTAAGCGATCAATTTCTTCTTTCGCTAAGCTATCTGTTTCTGGTAAAGGCGCGTTTAAGATAGCGTCGGGATCAGGCGTCTGACTATCTGTGCTAGCAGCATCGGTATCTAAAATCGACGCACTCGTATCTAACGCATTATTATCTAAGGACGTAGTATCTGATTGCGCAGCGCTATTTTGCTCGGTAGGCGTTGGCGTGCTTTCGATAGGTGAGGTATTAGCGTCAGGCGAACTATTTTTCCAAACCAAATAACCAATTAATAGTGCTGCCAAGATAATGATTGGCAACCATTTTTGCCGTGATTTATTAGGTTGTTTTTTTAGTGTCTTAACGGGTAAAGGACGTATTTGTTTTTTATTCATACAAGGGTCGATTTATGTTAAAAGTATAAGTAGGCATACTATAACAAACTCAAAATAAAAAGCCTATCTAACTGGATATATATCATTAGATAGGCTAGTAGCTATTAAGGCTTGACGATACGGATTTTGTTACTTATGGTTTGAACTTGACCGTACCGCTGGTGCCGGTCACCATCGCATCACGAGCGATTTGGTCTTCTGCATGATTTTTGGCACTGATTACATCAGGGTCGGGGCGATGCTCCGTATGTCCGCACTTAGTACATTCGATATACTCATCTGGCGCAGGCTCGAGGATATTGACTTGCACCACCGCATCCATCGCCTGACATTTAGGGCAACGAACGCCCGCTAAAAACCGACGTTTTGGGGTTGATGATTGATAGCGCATTTAGATAACCTCGCGCGTCGTTTGGGCATTGCTTTCAGTATTGGCAGCATCGTCATTTTTAGCGTTATCAAAACCGCTATGACGTAATAACGCATCAATGCTGGCGCTGCGACCACGGAAGTTCTCAAAGTTGGCCTTGGCAGGGAAACTACCACCCACTGATAAGATGGTCTCACGGAAAGCTTTACCCGTTATTGGGTTAAAAATACCGTCTTCTTCAAACTTACTAAAGGCATCTGCTGATAACAGCTCTGCCCATTTATACGAGTAATAACCTGCCGCATAACCACCGGCAAAAATATGACTAAAGCCATTAGCAAAGCGGTTATAGTCAGGTGTCTGCATGATAGCAATATCATCGCGCACGGTATTTAGCGTCGCAAGGATACCATCATAATCAAGCGCTGGCGTCTGCGCATGAATCAATAAGTCAAAGAGGGCAAATTCTATTTGACGTAAGGTTTGCATGCCGCTTTGGAAGTTTTTGACCGCCAGTAAGGCTGCAAGTTTGTCTTTTGGTAATGGCTCGCCAGTTTCGACATGACTACTAATCAGCGCAATCCCTTCGGCATCCCATGCCCAGTTTTCCATAAATTGACTAGGTAGCTCAACTGCATCCCATTCAACGCCATTAACGCCAGCGACATCACTAACGGTTACTTGGGTTAATAAATGATGTAGACCATGACCAAACTCGTGGAACAAGGTTAATACTTCATCGTGGGTCAATAAGCTTGGTTTGCCATCGAGGGCAGGGGTGAAGTTACCGACCATAAAGCATACGGGCAGCTGCTCATGGTTTTGTTCAGCATAGGTATAACGCGACTGAAAACCACTCATCCACGCGCCGCCACGTTTGCCACTACGGGCAAACAAGTCAAAGTAAAAACCACCAAGCAAGTTGTCATCAGCATCAAATAACTGATAAAAACGGACATCATCGTGCCAGCGTGATACAGATTCACTGTGCTCTTGTACCTTGATACCGTATAAACGCTCAACGATAGCAAATAATCCGCTAATCACTTTTGGCAGTGGGAAATACGGGCGGATTTCTTCTTGCGATAAGCTGAACTCGCTTTGTTTTACTTTTTCAGCGACATAAGCGCTGTCCCACGGCTGTAGCTCAGTAATGCCATAATCCTGCGCATACTTTTGCAGCTGTGCTAAATCTTGCTTAGCCGCTGGAGTCGCTTGCTCAGCCAAATCCCGTAAAAAGGTTTCAACTTCCGTTACGCTATCTGCCATTTTGGTCGATAGCGAAACTTCTGCATAATTAACAAAACCTAATAGCTTGGCCTTTTGCACCCGTAATTGTAGGATTTGACTCATGATGTCGGCATTATTAAGCGACTCACCTTTGGCGTTGCTGTGCTTATCAAACTCAGAAGCGCGAGTAACATAAGCGCGGTAAAGCGTTTCACGCAGATTGCGGTCATCGGCATGGGTCATGACAGCAAGGTAAACAGGGATGTTTAAGCTGGCAACATAATAAGGCGTCGGCAAAGCATCGATTTCTGCTTGGGTGAGCGCAGCGCTGGCAAGCTCGCGAGCTTTATATTGTTCGCCAGCATCAGCCAAGAGCGCCAGTCCACTTTCGGTTAGACCGGCTAATTGCTCTGGTTTAAGCGCTAGAGCATACGCTTGGGTGGCGTCCAATATATGGTCTGAGAATGTTGCCGATAAGGTTGACAGCTCACTTTGGATAGCAGCAAACTTTTCCTGTTCAGCTTTTGGCAGTGCGACACCTGATAGCTCAAAGCTACGTAGCGCAAGCTCGATAGCACGCGCTCGCGCTGGCTCTAGGTCAGCAAAAAACGCTGTATCATTAACGATAGTTTGATAACGACTAAATAACGGTTGATGCTGTCCTACCCGTGTGCCATAAGCGGACAGTTTAGGTAGCAGCTCGTGATGGACATGACGGATTTCATCATTACTCATCACGCTATTGAGGTGCGACAAAATCCCCCAACTGCGATCTAAAGCAAGATTAATATGGTCAAAGGTCATGATATCGGCTAATGCTTGCTTAGCTGTAATATCATCAGTAGTTGCGCTCATATTATCTAAAAAGGCATTGGCAGTATCGATGGCACTGATAACTTGGTTTTGTAAGGTGTCTGGTGCGACATTGTCAAAATCGACAAGGCGTAAATTTGCAGAAATAGAGGTCATAAAGGTATCCAATAGTAATGAGAGAATTATTATTAATGGCGAGTATTGTTATACAAGGGTTGTTATATAGGGTATCTAAAAGATGGGTATCAATCGCTTGGAATACAACCCAATTCGGCAGATATCGTTTTAAAGTCGTGCGCTTATGAGATTATGGTAGATAGCGATATCTTGACTGTCACTGTCACTGTCACTGTCACTGTCATTATTGATAACTATCATTATTTCACTACTTTAATTATCGCCTATACTTAAAGTTAATTAAGCTTCACTTACAAAGCGCCATCATTTGCTTGCAAATTAACCCTATAGGCAGTGGGGTTAAATTGTTAGCATCATAGTAAGGGAATAGCAAAAATGGATTTTTCTACTACCTGAAATACTTGAGTAAATTGATTGAAAAGGGTATTAATAGGTATTGTTTAAACCGCTCAAACGGATTTTAAGAATAAATATAGATTGATGACTTTTAAAAGCAATTTTTAATAAAAGCAGTTTCTAAGATAACCAATAAATATAAAAAATCTATTTTAACGCGCAAACCAATGATAATAAAACAAGGAGCAGTATTTATGAAAGCAACTCTAAAAAGTTTACGTGAGACAAAAGCCAATCCAGCCGTGAGTATTTTTGTCAAAACGCACCGTGAGCATCCTGATAATGAAAAAGACCCTATCGCCCTAAAAAACCAATTAAAAGTCGTCGAAGAGCGCTTAACCAATGAGTATGATAAGCGTACCGCGACCACTATATTAGAAAATATCAAAAATAAAACCAGCGATTTTAACCACAATTATAATTTAGATACGTTGGCGATATTTGCCAGTACTGACGATGTCCAAGTTATCCGTATGCCGATTGATACCAAAGAGCGTGTCATTATTTCAGACCGTTTTGCCACGCGCGACTTGGTGCGAGATATGGCAAGTGCGGTTCATTATTATACGGTGGTATTGACCCGTGATAATGCCCGTTTGATTGAAGCGTCTAATGACCGTGTTATCAAAGAATTTGATAAAGACGATGATGCACAAAATAATATGGAAAATATCCCATTCCCTATCGAAAATAACGGTCTTTATAATACCAGTGACGGCGGTTCAGATCGCTCAGCGAACAACGAAAGCAGCTATCTAAAAGCCTTCTTTAACCAAGTAGATAAAAGTGTGCAAGAGATATGGGGCGAAAATAAAATGCCACTTGTCATCGTTGGTGATGCCAAAAATATCGGTTACTATAAAGATATCTGTGACCGTCCAGAAAATATCATCGCTACGGTTTCAAACGCGACCAAGTTAGAAGAAGGCAGTGCCCAGCATATCGTTGATAGCGTACAAGAAGCGGTAGAGGGCTATCGCACCTCATTACATCAAGCTGCCTTGGGTGAGATTGATAAAGCGCGCGGTGCAAATATGCTGCAGACGGATTTACAAGAAGTCTATCGCAGTGCATTTCAGGGTGTAGGCGAGACGTTATATATCCGTCGCGGTTATATGCAACCTGCGAAAATTGATGAAAAAGCGCAAACCTTGAGTATGGCAGATGATGCGACGGCAGAAGGTGTTACCGATGATGCGATTGGTGAGATCATCGAGCATGTCATTCATAATGGTGGTAAAGCGGTCTTTATGCCACAAGATATTATGGGTGCAGATCAACCAATTGCTCTGGTAACGCGCTATTAATCGGTTACTGATATTCGTTAATGAATTAGCCATCGTTACAACATAGGTATAATATGGGAGCATTGGTTCGATATGAATCAATGCTCTTTTTGCATGAATCGCTATAATTATTAGTACCATAACTATCTTTAATAAGCTTTTATTTCTTAATTACTATAATTAACCATTAAATAAGAGCTGCTTTATAAGAGCTATTCTTTTTGACTTAATGATGTGTTTGCTTAACATCGTTTTTAACCTTTACTCTATGAACCATGAGTCTATGACTGATAAATTTATGAATAACACCGCCTCTTTTGTTTTGACCAGCTATAACATTCACAAAGGCATGTCGCCGATGAATCGGGAGGTCAAAATACAAGGTATCGCCCAAGCGCTTGATATCATTGGCTCCGATATACTCTGTCTTCAAGAAGTACAAGGTCAAAATCTGAAGCGCAATATGCAATATAACGAATACCCTGACCAATCCCAACATGAATGGTTTGGTGAATATCTGCAACTGCAAAACAGTTATGGTAAAAATTCAGAATATGAAAATGGTCATCATGGTAATGCCGTCCTAAGTCGTTTTCCGCTTGATCCTAAACATAATGTCAATATCACGGTTAATAAGCTTGAGCAGCGTGGTGTTCTGCACTGCGAGGTGCAGCCGATAGGGTGGGAGATGCCAGTTGTGGTGTTATGCGCTCATCTAAACCTTTTTGAGCGCGATCGTATCAAACAATATGAATCCATTTCCAACTATGTGCGTAATGAGATTGCGCCTGACCAACCTTTGATATTGGCAGGTGATTTTAATGACTGGAAGAAAATGTCTTGCGACCGACTCGCATCGAGCTTAGGTATGACCGAAGCATTTAAACATTGTCATGGTAAGTTATTACCGACCTTTCCTGCCAAACTGCCGGTGCTAAGCTTGGACCGTATTTACGTGCGTAACCTAAGGGTGAAGGATGCTTGGGTACATACCGGCAAGCCTTGGTCTACGTTATCGGATCATCTGCCGCTTAGTGCCGAGTTGGCATTGCCTTAGCATCATGAATCGGTAAGTAAAGAAATCAGTAACCAAAGCAGCTATTATCTAAAAAGCTGTTATCTAAGAAAACTATTCGCTAAAAAAAGCTGTAAACCAATCAAAAAAGAAAGCTGAAAATAATACAAGGAAGATCAATCATGTCTGATAAAAAAATACCAACGACGCAACATGCCGCTCTTATACGTGAATTTGGCGAGCCTGAAGTCATGATATATCAAGATGGCGTGGCTATTCCTGAATTAACGGACAATCAAGTATTGATAAAAATCGCTTATGCCGGTATCAATCCCGTCGATTACAAAACCCGTCAAGGTAAAGGTTGGGGCGCTGAGGCGATTCAAAAAGACAAGTTCGATAAGAACGAGCCGGCTATTTTAGGTTGTGATGTCGCCGGTATCGTGGTTAAAAGTACTAGTGATAAGTTTGCTGTCGGTGAGCAAGTCGCGGCATTGACCTTTGACGGTGGCGGTTATGCAGAGTATGTCGCAGTCGATGCCAACTTATTGGCAAAAGTACCTGAGTCAGTCACTTTGCAGCAAGCAGGCACGCTACCTTGTATTGGACAAACGGCGCTACAATTTGTCGAGTTTGCTGATATTAAAAACGGTGAGCATGTCGTTATCAATGCCCCAGCTGGCGGTGTTGGACATTTGGCTATTCAGCTATTGATGGATAAAGTGACGCAAGATGATGTAAAAGTAACCGTTATTTGCTCACCTGAGAAGTACGACAAACTGGGTGGTTTGATAGATAAAAATAAGCTGGCTGGTTGGATTGATTATACCAAAGATGACGCTTTTCCTGACTTACAAGCCGATGTGCTCCTAGATTTGGTTGGTGATGATGCGGGCGTGCGCGCCCTGAGCGTTATAAAATCTGGCGGCCGCGTCTATGTCTTACCGACGATTTGGGTTGATAAACTAAAAGCAGCGGGTAGTCAAAAAAGCTTAAAGGTGGCAGGTTATAAAGCGCAGCGTAGTGGGGAGGACATGGCACGGGTTTTACAGCTTGTTGCCGATGGCAAGCTGACCTTACAAATTCAGCAAACGTATCCATTATCTGAAGTAGTGGCTGCTCACCGTGAGCTAGAAAAAGGTAATACCTTTGGTAAGATTGTGCTAAAAGCAAGCTAAGCCGAGCTTACTTAAATTAAGCGAACCTTGCTTAATTTAATGCCAGTTGCCGGAAGGTTAAGCTAATACGCCCTTCATCGACTGTTTTGGTTTTAGTAATGCTATGCTTCCAATATTGTTGCGTAGCACCATGCATGACGATAAGCTGACCGGACTCAAGATAAAGCTCGACTTTATCTTGAGTTTTTTTATGCTTAAAGACAAACTTGCGCGTGGCACCCAGTGACAAAGAGGCAATAACGGGCTGATGACCAAGCTCTTTTTCATCGTCTGCATGATAGCCCATACCGTCATCGCCAGATGGATAGTAGTTGAGCAAACAAGAATTAAACTCAGCGTTAATACCGATTTTGGATAATTGCTGCTCAAGATGATGTTTCACATGAAACACTGAATCTGTCCATGCAATGGCTTGACGCGTGTGCCCCGAGTATTGATAACTGGCATCACTATCGCCCATCCATACTATCTGACGAGTGGTGACATGCGTTTTGCCAAATAGCATTACGATATCAGGCTGCCAAGGTAGCGTCGTTAATAAGGCATAATATAAGGCACTTGGGTAATCAATCACGATGCCTAAATCATTTACCTTGCCATCATAAGGTAATAAATTATCAGTCGGCGCAGGCGCAAAAAGGTCAGTCATAACTCACATCTCACATCGCTCAGCTTATTTAGCGCTCTTATAATGTTCATTGATAATCTGCGCACACAATTCAGGCGCTTCCATCGGTAATAGATGACCGTAGTCTGGCAAGGAGATAACGCTGCCATCAGGGACAAATTTCTGCCATTGTTTGCGTACTTTATCATTGATAAATAAGGTCGGTTTGCCCGTGATAAGGGTATAAGGACAGCTAAGTTTTTTTAATGCTGCATCGATATGGGGCGCACCAAAATAATTGGCAAGCTCTTGCTCGGGGGCGAACATCAAGCTATAGCTGCCATCATCGTTAGCAGACAAGCTTTGCTCAGCAAACACTTTTAAATGCTCATTATTGATACGTTTATAAGCCCGTTGCGCGCGTAAACTCTCATAGTAATCATCGATACTTGCCCAAGTAGATTGCTTGGTAAGCGTACTTTTAAAGGGTTCACGGCTTAGCAAGAATTGACGTGGCAGCAAGTTATAAAGTGTCGCTTGCTTTCTCGTAAAGGTGACAGGCTCGATAAGGTATAGCTGAGAGAAGAGGTCAGGGCGTTTGGCTGCTGCTATGGCGGTGGCGGTCGCTCCTTGTGAATGCCCAATACCAACGATAGGCGCGTCTTGGGTTTTCTCTAAAAACTCAATCAGTATATCGGCATCTTGCTCACGGGTCAGACGCGGCGCTTGCGGTTTGTCATACCAATAACCACGTAGCGCCAGCGCCGATAAATCAAAGTCCGTTGCCAATTCATTTAATAAGGGCGCATAAGTACCAACGGTAAAACTATTGCCGCCATAAAAATGGGCAGACTGGCGTTTAAGGTCGTTCGATTTTTCTGCTTGATTCGCTAAATGATTCAGCGGCTGCAAATCATAGTAGCGCGCTTGTTTGCCATCTATATTAATACGCTTGGTAAATGCTTCCATAAGAATAAAACTTCCTTGTGACGGTTTTTTAACCTTTATTATTAACTTCTATCATTAGCTTTTGTCATAGAATTCTTATTAGCTGTCTTCGCCTAAGAAGCCACCACTTTGACGCTGCCATAAGCGTGCATAAACGCCATTTAATGCCAATAGCTCATCATGACTGCCTTGCTCGATGATATGCCCTTTATCCATAACCACCAATCTATCAAGGGCGGCAATGGTCGATAATCTATGGGCAATCGCAATAACCGTTTTACCCGTCATGATGTCGTTTAAGCTTTCAGTAATGGCAAATTCAATCTCAGAATCAAGCGCACTGGTCGCCTCATCTAACAATAAAATCGGTGCATTTTTGAGCATCACGCGCGAGATAGCAATGCGCTGACGTTGACCGCCAGACAGCTTAACGCCACGCTCGCCGACTTGGGTATCAAGACCGGTATTGCCTTTATCGTCATACAAGCCTTCGATAAAGTCCCATGCCTGTGCTTGCTGAGCAGCCGTAATGATTTCCTCATCGGTTGCGTCAGGACGACCATAAGCGATATTTTCACGGACGGTACGATGCAGTAAAGAGGTATCTTGGGTAACCATACCGATTTGCTGACGTAACGATTCTTGGGTAACTTCATCAATGGCTTGCCCATCGATATAGACTTTACCTTTATCAACATCAAAAAAGCGTAAGAGAAGGTTAACCAAGGTTGATTTACCCGCACCAGAACGCCCAACCAAACCGATTTTCTCACCCGGTTTGATATCTAAGTAGAAATTATCGAGTAGCTTGGCGTATGAAGTATTATTCGCTAAGTCGGTGTCATTGCTATTAACATCATCAAAACGTTTGCCTGATGTATTGGTATTTAAACCTGTGTCATCGTCTTCGCCTTCATAACTAAAATCAACATGGTCAAAGACGATACGACCCTCAGTGACTTTAAGTGCGGGCGCGTTTGGTTTATCAACGATGGTTTGCGGCGCTGATAAAGTGCGCATACCGTCTTGTACCGTACCGATACTTTCAAACAAACTGGCAGTTTGCCACATAATCCAGCGCGTTAGACCGTTTAAACGCAGAGCCATCGCTGTCGCTGCAGCAATCGCCCCAACGCCGACCGCGCCTTGTTGCCATAAATACAAGCTGATACCAGCAGTCGAGCTGACTAGAACCACACTAATTAAATGGGTCGATACTTCTAAATAACTGACCCAGCGCATTTGTGCATGGACCGTACCTAAAAACTGCCCCATGGCGTTTTTGGCATAACCAAGCTCGCGGCGTGAATGACTAAATAGCTTCACGGTCATGATATTGGCATAAGCATCGGTTATGCGTCCCGTCATTAAAGCGCGGGCATCGGCTTGTACAATCGCCGTTTGTTTCAGTTTGGGAATAAAGTACCACATCGCCAGCCACACTAAGACGAACCAAGCGATAAATGGGATTAATAACAAGCTGTCTAAATTAAATAAAATCACACCGGTGGTAATAAAGTAGACGGCGACATACATAAACATATCGGTAACTGTCATCACGGTATCACGCACCGCCAACGCCGTTTGCATTACCTTAGCCGATACGCGACCAGAGAATTCGTCTTGATAAAACTGCATCGACTGCCCAAGCATGCGCTGATGAAAACGCCAGCGCATTTGCATCGGAAAAACGCCTTGCAAGGTTTGAAAATGAATAAACGATGACAATGCAATCCAGAGTGGGCTGACAATCATCACGGCCAACATCATGAGCAGCACATCGCCTTTTTCTGCCCACAGATTTTGCGGGGTATATACCCCAAGCCAATCGACGATATTGCCAATCCAGGCAAATAGCATGGCCTCGTAGATACCGATACCGGCAGACAAAATCATAAACAACAATAGCCAACCGCGCAGACCTTTGGTACAGGCCCACAAAAACTTGAGCATGCCATCACTTGGGGATGGCAGCGGCATAGGCGTATCGGGAAAGGCGGGCAGACGAGTTTCAAAGAAACGAAATAGAGCATTCATAGGCAGTGATAAAGCATCAATAGCAGTACGCCAAAATAAGCACGATAAGGTGCTATCTTGAATCTTTACTTTTGTGATTAGGATTGTTTGTTATTTTAACAAACTTCACTCTAATGGCTGCATGCTAATTGTAAGCTGCAGGGTATCGCTCATACTCAACTCTATTTTAATTATTGACATGGTGATTTGTCTTGACGGTTTTGCCGATTCTTTATGACTGTATCGAGCATGAGTCATCCATGTTAAATAAACAATACTAAGTAACTAGAAAAATAAATAGATTGCTGTATAAGAAATATTTTGTTACATTCTAGGGTTTTATTTGATTTAGCAGTTTTTTTCTAAGCACTATCTAATAGTTAAAGCTAACGAAAGCTTAAACAGTAATAGAGTACAAGGTAAAGTCTATACTGATAGCTGTTTTAAATACCAATAATAAACACGCCAGATTATAATTTAACAAGGATGACCTTAATGATGTATCTCATAATAGCGGTGCTCTGTAGCGTCGCTGTTTCCGTACTTTTAAAAATACTACGCCAAAAAAATATCGATATTCGCCAAACCATCGTGGCGGGATATCCCGTGGCATTTTTATTAACTTGGGTGTTATTAAAACCAGATGTCAGTAGCATCGGCGCACTTGGTGAGGCATGGGGCATCATTATTGCCCTTGGGGTGTTATTGCCGGCGGTATTTATCATCCTTGGGCGCGCGATTGAATCGGTCGGTATGGTCGCAACCGATGCCGCTCAGCGTTTATCGCTTATTATTCCTATTGTTGCCGCTTTTTTATTATTTGGCGAAGTACTGACAGGTACGCGAGTCCTTGGGCTAGTGTTAGGGTTTTTGGCACTTGCTGCTTTGGTCTATCGCCCGCAGCATGGAATTATAAATACCCAAGCAAAGCAGACGCCGCTGTGGCTGTTTGGCGTTTGGTTAGGTTATGGCGTTATTGATATCTTATTTAAGCAAGTTGCCAAGCAAGGGGCGGCTTTTCCTTTGACCTTATTTGTGACGTTTGGGCTGGCGGGATTACTGCTACTCGTTTACCTGCTTGTCACCCGCGTCCGCTGGCAGGGTCATGCCCTTAGCGCAGGATTATTACTTGGCGTGCTAAATATGGGCAATATCTATGCTTATGTCCGTGCCCATCAAGTATTGTCTGAGTCGCCAAGCATCGTCTTTACGGGTATGAATGTCGGTGTGATTGCGGTGGCAACGTTGATAGGCGTCGGCATATTTAAAGAGCAGCTTAATCGTATCAATATCGTTGGTTTATTATTGGCAGTTTGCTGTGTGGCAGTATTGTTTTTGGCTTAACTTCACCGCTCGTAAGTGAGCAAAATTTTAATTTATCAACGATAGGCACGCGCGATGTCCTATGTTAAGGTTATTTATAGTCAAGCTCACGTTAGCTGCGGGCTGATTGACTTATTATAATAATGTTTGACCCTTATTAATTAGGATAGGATATCTACTCAATGGAATACGAAAAACAACTACAGCGTATCAAAAATGGTTCAGGTTTTATCGCCGCCCTTGATCAAAGCGGTGGCAGTACGCCAAAAGCGCTAGAAAATTACGGCGTTAGCGGCGATGCTTATGACAACGATGAAGCCATGTTTGACTTGGTACATGAGATGCGCGCCCGTATCATGACTTGCGATGCTTTTGATAATGAGCGTGTCCTTGGCGCGATTTTATTTGAAGATACGATGGAGCGCGAGGTCAATGGCAAGCCGACGGCTAATTATCTATGGGAAGATAAAAATATTGTACCGTTTTTAAAGGTAGATAAGGGTTTGGCTGAGCACATGGATGGCGTGCAAGTGATGCGCCCGATGCCCAATCTGAACTCGTTATTAGATAAAGCAAAAAACTATCCGGTATTTGGCACTAAGATGCGTTCAGTCATTTATGAGCCAAGTGTCGATGGTATTGAGCTAGTCGTGCAGCAGCAGTTTGATGTCGCGAAGCAGATTATCTCCAAAGGTTTGATGCCTATTGTTGAACCTGAAGTAGATATCAACAGTAGCAAAAAACATGATTGCGAAATCATTCTTAAAACCAGTATTTTGCATAATCTTGAGCGCTTAAACGACGGTCATCAAGTGATGCTAAAACTGACCTTGCCAGAAGAAAAGGGCTTTTATCAAGAGTTGGTTGACCATCCAAAAGTACTAAAAGTGGTGGCGCTATCTGGCGGTTACAGCCGTCATGATGCCTGCGAAAAATTGAAACAAAACCCCGGTATGATTGCCAGTTTCTCACGTGCCTTTACCGAAGGTTTAAGTAAGCAACAAAGTGACGAAGAGTTTGCTAATACTATTAACGCTTCTATTGAAGAGATTTACGAGGCGTCAAAGATTTAGCTCAATCTTCTACAAGACAGGGTATGTTTAAAATAAAAAAGCGCTACCAATGAGTAGCGCTTTTTTTATAGGCTAAAGGTTAATGCTAAGTGGTTACACTTCTTTATATAGCTGACGACCTTCTTTATGATATTTTTCGCTCATTTCTGCCATACCTTTATGAATCTCATCGAGGCTGGCTTCGCCTACTTGTCCAACTAGCTCAGTATCCACTTCTTTGATGACATGACCTGCATTAGTTAAATCGCCCGATTGCGGGGTGACTTGTTTATTAGCAGCATCTTTATCTAATCCTGCTGCATATTCACGCACGTTTTGGGTGATTTTCATTGAGCAAAACTTCGGTCCGCACATCGAGCAAAAGTGCGCCGACTTATGGGCGTCTTTTGGCAAGGTTTCGTCATGATATTCACGGGCGGTATCAGGATCAAGGGCCAGATTAAATTGATCATCCCAGCGGAACTCAAAACGGGCTTTAGACAAAGCATTATCACGCGCCTGTGCACCCGGATGACCTTTGGCAAGGTCGGCAGCATGAGCAGCAATTTTATAAGTGATAATGCCGTCTTTGACGTCCTTTTTATTTGGCAGACCTAAATGCTCTTTTGGTGTGACATAGCAAAGCATTGCCGTACCAAACCAGCCAATCATCGCCGCGCCAATCGCGCTGGTGATATGGTCATAACCGGGAGCGATATCAGTCGTCAAAGGTCCTAAGGTATAAAACGGCGCGTCGGCACATAGCTCAAGCTGCAAGTCCATATTTTCTTTAATACGGTTCATCGCTACATGTCCAGGACCTTCAATCATCACCTGTACATCGTGCTTCCAAGCGACTTTGGTTAGCTCACCAAGGGTACGCAATTCACCAAATTGCGCTTCGTCATTGGCGTCTTGCAAACAACCCGGACGCAGACCATCACCTAAGCTAAACGCTACGTCATACTGCTTCATAATCTCGCAGATATCTTCAAAGTGGGTGTATAAAAAGCTTTCTTTATGGTGGGCAAGGCACCACTGCGCCATGATAGAGCCGCCACGCGAGACAATACCAGTTAGGCGTCCAGCCGTTAGCGGTACATAACGGAGGAGCACGCCGGCGTGAATAGTAAAGTAATCAACGCCTTGTTCCGCTTGCTCGATAAGCGTGTCGCGGAATATCTCCCATGTCAGGTCTTCTGCAACGCCATCGACTTTTTCTAGTGCTTGATAAATCGGTACGGTACCGATTGGTACTGGCGAGTTGCGAATCAACCATTCACGGGTTTCATGGATATGATTGCCCGTGGATAAATCCATAATGGTATCTGCGCCCCAGCGCGTTGCCCACGTCATTTTTGATACTTCTTCGTCGATAGAAGAACCCAGCGCTGAGTTACCGATATTGGCATTAATTTTGACCAAAAAATCACGTCCAATAATCATCGGCTCGGATTCAGGATGATTGATGTTATTAGGAATAATTGCGCGCCCAGCAGCCACTTCATCACGGACAAATTCAGGGGTGATAATTTTTGGCGTATTGGCACCAAAGCTTTCGCCTTCGTGTTGGCGCATATCGGTCAGTGCATGCTGCTTTTGTGTTTCGCGAATGGCGATATATTCCATCTCAGGAGTGATAATACCGCGGCGTGCATAGTACATTTGTGTGACGTTACCAGCTTTGCCATTGATATCTTTAGCACGGCGGGGCTTATCAATATGAGCAAATCTTAAGTTAGCAGTACTAATATCACGAGCGCGTGCTTGTCCATATGAGCTTGATAAACCATCTAACTGTTCGGTATCACCGCGCTCAGCTATCCAACCTTCGCGCAATTTAGGCAAACCTTTGGTCAAGTCGATATCGACATTGGGATCGGTATAAACGCCCGAGGTGTCATAGACATAAAATGGAGGATTGTGCTCGCCTTCATTAGCGCCAGCGCCGCCAACAGGGGTATCTGCTAAGCTAATCTCACGCATCGGCACTTGGATATCGGGTCTTGAACCTTCGATATAGACTTTTCTAGAAGCGGGTAATATACGGTGTAAGTCGCGAGCGTCTTCTTCGAAACGCGCATCTTTTTGGTTGCGATGGGCAGGCGTTTTTAGAGCGTCGGCTTTTTTATCGACAGTTTTAGTAACAGGGGTCGAAGAGGTTTGGGCTGTTTGTAAATCTGAAGTAGTCATATGCTGTCCTAGCGTGTTGGTTTTTGAATAAAAGCAACACCGCCAGTAGCTGCGGGGCAAGACTATGCAAGACAGACAAATTCAATCATCAAACGCGTGCACTATGATTAAATTCAACTTTCATTGAAACTCAATCTAATGCCGTTTTTAAATGATTGGTAGGCGCAGCTTTTTATTGATTGCCATACAGCAGCGTAAAAACGCTGTCAGACATAAGATATCGGCAATAATAAAAAGGCATTTCTGCGCGCCCTTTGTTCATATATAACATAGGCTTAAGACTTCCCTGCGTCGGTACTAACCGCATCAGGTTCGGCGGGTGATCTCTCAGCGAATGTATTAAAAAGCTTAGAAAGTAAGCTTGTCATACACCGCACCCCGAGTCTGTCAGTGTTGTAAATCAGTCTCATACTAACAAACTATAAGGGTGCTGCCTAGTCATTTGCCATTTGTTAGTTGAGATGCAATCGCATTATTTTTCTGGTGTCCAGCCCTGCGCACGCTCATAGTCTTCGTTATCTAAGAACTTCTCACGTTGCTCGGTTAAGAATTTTTTGGCTGCAGGGTCTAGCATGCTGAGATGGTTTTCGTTAATCAGCATGGTTTGCTGTTCAAGCCATTCTTTCCATGCTTTGTCCGAGACAGTTTCTTGCAGCTCTTGACCTTTTTTATTAGGAAAAGGTGGATGCGGCATTTTTGGTAATTCTTGCTTATATTTGCGGCAAAAAACGGTATTGGCTTGCGGATTAAAAGTCTCAGTCATAAAGCAATCCTTATTGGTTAATGGTATTAAATTATTAAGTGCAATATTGGTATTGACCTATGATAACGGTCTTCGAAGATTTAGCCAAGGATATCAGGTGTAGAGAAGGTAACAGCCCATATAGCTACTGATGTTCATAACGATATTTATAAAACCATATTTCTAAAACTATCTGCATAAAAATACCCGCGATTGATGCGGGTATTTCTATGAATGGGCTAATACTATTAAACCTTGTATGGCGCTGCTAGCTTTACGCAAATACTTTTAAGCGCGCACGACCATTAACGACTGCTTGTTTAACCTGATTTGGCGCAGTACCACCTAAGTGGTCACGGGCTGCTAATGAGCCTTCTAGCGTTAGATACTCAAAGACATCATCGCCAATGGCATCGCTAAACTGCTGCAGCTGCGCCAGTGATAAGTCACTTAAATCAACGCCTTCTTTGATACCTAAAGCGACGGCATTGCCGACCACTTCATGGGCATCACGGAAAGCCACACCGCGGCGAACCAAATAATCAGCCAAATCGGTGGCTGTCGCATAGCCTTTCATGGTGGCTGCACGCATATTTTCTTTATTTGGTGTGATGTTCGGTAGCATATCAGCAAATGCTAATAGCGAACCCGTTAAGGTGTCAACGCAATCAAATAGCGGCTCTTTGTCTTCTTGATTGTCTTTATTATAAGCAAGCGGCTGACTTTTCATCAGGCTTAACAATGTCATCAATTGCCCAAAGACACGCGCCGCTTTACCGCGTACCAGTTCTGGTACATCAGGGTTTTTCTTTTGCGGCATAATAGATGAGCCAGTACAGAAGCGATCTGGTATTTGCACAAAGTTAAATTGCGCTGACATCCATAGGATAATCTCTTCGCTCATACGTGACATATGCATCATCAAGATAGAAGCCGCTGAGGTAAACTCAATAGCAAAATCACGGTCTGAGACGGCATCGAGTGAGTTTTGGCAAATACCTTCGAAACCTAGTAATTTGGCAGTGATGGTGCGATCGATAGGGAAAGTCGTACCAGCAAGGGCAGCGCTACCAAGTGGCATCTGATTGATACGGCGGCGCGCATCGACAAGACGCTCGGTATCGCGGTATAACATCTCAAACCATGCCATCACGTGATGACCGAAGCTGACGGGCTGCGCGGTTTGCAGATGGGTAAAACCTGGCATGATGGTATCGGTATGCTGTTCCGCCAAATCTAACAAGCCGCTTTGCAAACGTACCAATAGCGCAATGATATTGTCGGTTTCTTCACGCAACCACAGACGAATATCGGTCGCAACCTGATCATTACGGCTACGGCCAGTATGCAATTTTTTCCCTACCGCGCCGACAATATCAGTTAGGCGTGATTCGACGTTCATGTGCACGTCTTCAAGCGCGATAGACCAGTTAAACTCGCCGGCTTCAATCTCGCGTAGTACTTGTTGCAAACCTTCAATGATGGTTGCAACGTCATCAGCGCTTAAGATGCCACACTCTTTAAGCATGGTCGCATGCGCAATCGAGCCTTGAATATCGTGGCGGGCGAAGCGTTGATCAAAGCCGACAGAAGCGGTAAAGGCGGCGACAAAGCTGTCCGTCGCTTCACTAAAGCGACCGCCCCACATCTGCTGACCCTGACTACTGGTAGGGCTTTGCGCTGCGGCAGTATTTGTTGGAGAAGCTTCTGTGCTAGAATCAGAAACAGCTGAATTTTTATTTGAATCGGGATTATTACTATTTGAAGAATTGGCGTTCATATCGGTACAAGACAAGTCAAGAGAATAAGAACTCAAGTATAGCAAATGATGAGGTTGCCTTACTAGCGGAGCGCTTAGAGTTTTTTATGCCCAAGCTCATGGAAATCATGAAGGCTTGGCAGTGGCTGCTGGCAATCTTTTTTTGGTCGCTGTTTGTAGCGATAGTCGATCGCCATAGTGTGGCCAACCAATCCCAATTTATCATCAAATTTATCGCAAGGTTTATCCAGACCAGCTTAACCTTGATACCTTCTTTTTATTTAATTGATTATCTGCGCCCTATATTAAAGCGTTTAAGCGTCTCAACAGCCAGCATGTATGTCTTACTTATCTTAACGAGCGCCACAGCAGTGACCATGATGTTGGTCCTGCTGATTATGATAAATTTTGGTTGGTTTGATTATAGTATTCGCGTCTTTGTCTCAACGGTTGTATTTAATACCGTTATTACCGCCGGTTTTACTATTGCCACTTTGCTAATTTTTTTACGGCGCTACCGTGAGCTGAATGCGCTGAAGCAATCATTTGAGCAAAAATTGAGCGCCCAAAACGATATATTAAAAGCTCGCTTAGCGCCGCATTTCTTTTTTAACACCATCAATACCCTGATGTCGCTGATTGAAACCAACCCAACCCGCGCCGCTTACTTATTACAGCACGTTTCAGCGTTATTTCGTGCCAGTTTTAATGGCGCGCGTGAGATTAGCTTTGAGGAAGAGATTGCCCTTTGCGAGCATTATCTGGCCATCGAGTCCATCCGCTTGGAGGACAAACTGGCAGTAAACTGGCGGCTACCTGACGAAGATGTGATGTATGACATGGTCATCACTGCTTTGACTTTACAAAGCGTGATTGAAAAAATGCTGCTCAATGTGGTTGAGATGACCACTGATACCATTTATATCGATATTAAAGTCAGTTGGCTGCAGCATCGCGTCGAGATTACCATTAGTGTGCAACTGCCTAAAAAAACCTTGATGATTAACCATGACTTACGCCAGCATATGGATTTTTATATTCAGGCGGAACGTCTGCGAGCTTATTTTGGCGACAGTGCTGATATCCAAAGCCGCGTGACGAGTAAACAAATTATTACTATTATTCATTACCCGCTCCAAGATGTCAGTTTATAATCTTTGCTTTTGAAAGCGCTTTCTTTGGTTGGTCATAATAAACCAGCAATCGTAGGCGGGTAGCGTGGCATATTTATTGCACTGTTTATCATATTGTTGATGATTATCAGTTTATAAAATTAGCAGTTTTTAAAATCAACAGTACTTAACGCTTACCAATGCTTAAATATTACTACTGTTTAAATATTAACAGTGCTTAAATGCTAAAAATGGCGTTGAAACGCTCAATCGCTATTGGTGGCTTGCAGAAATGGGACGCTTGGTTTATAACTGAAGTAAGGTGCATTGCCTTTGCTAAAAGGCGTATGGTATTTTTTGCTAAGTGGTGAGCTTTAAATGATGATAAATCCTAATAAATGCTGATATATGATAAATACTATTAAAGATTGTTAAGTCTGCACTTATAAAGGAGTTTGCATGCGGATCGTTGTTTGTGATGATGAGCCATTAGCCCGTGAACGTTTGGTTAGGATTGTCCAAGAATCGGGTCATGAGGTGGTTGCCCAAGCAAAGACGGGCATCGAGGCCATTATTGCCGTAAAATCTCAGCAGCCGGACATCATACTGCTCGATATTCGCATGCCTGAGATGGATGGGATTGAGTGTGCCCAAGAGCTTGCGAAGCTGAACCATCCACCGGCCATCATCTTTGTAACGGCTTACGACCATTATGCAATTGCGGCGTTAAAAGCCAATGCCATCGGTTATTTATTAAAACCAGCCAATAAAGATGAGCTACTAGAAGCACTGCATAAAGCCACCAATCTCAATGCCGCGCAATTAAATGAGATTCGCAAACTCGAAAACCCAACCGCCCGTCCAGTGCGTGAACATATCGCAGCGCGTACCCATCGCGGGGTTGAGCTGATTGAGCTCAAAGATATCTACTACTTTACCGCCGATCAAAAATACGTCAAAGTACGCCATAAAGAAGGCGTTGTCCTTATTGATGACACCCTAAAAGAGCTTGAGCAAGAATTTGAAGACAGGCTTTTTCGCGTGCATCGTAACGCGATTATCAATATCAAATATCTAGATTTTTTAGAAGCCTTAGATGCAGGACAGTTTCAACTGCACTTTAAAGGGATTGATGAGACGCTAGCAGTCAGTCGTCGCCATCTACCGGCACTCCGTGAAAAGATTCAAAGCATGTAATGATAAGGGCTTCATGCTGTTGACATAATCATGCCATATCATCAAACCCTTATTTATGCTTAAATAGGGGTATTTTTTTGCATCATTCTGCTTTATATATCGTTGGTAGCCCCCGTTTTGGGTACCAAATTTGCATTATTGTTGCGCACTGACATTCTAGTATCGAACTTATTGAGGCCTTTTATGAGCACCATGCAGCCACCTGCTTTGACTACCTTAAATATCGCCACCCGCCAAAGCCCATTGGCATTATGGCAAGCTGAGCATATCCGTGACCGCCTACTGGCGCTATATCCTGAGCTGACGATTAACCTGCTAAAGATTGTCACTAAAGGGGATAAGATTTTAGATACGCCGCTGGCGAAAATTGGCGGCAAGGGTTTGTTCGTTAAAGAGCTTGAGCAAGCATTGTATGACAAGCAGGCCGATATTGCGGTGCATTCTTTAAAAGACGTACCGATGGAATTGCCAGAAGGTTTGACGCTGGGTGTCTACTGTAAACGTGCCTCGCCAACCGATGCCTTTGTCTCTAACACCTATCATAGTATCGATGAGTTGCCACAAGGTGCGGTAGTCGGTACCGCAAGCTTACGTCGCCAATGCCAAATCAAGGCTTATCGTCCCGATTTGCAAATTAAGACCCTGCGCGGCAACGTCGGTACGCGCTTAGGGAAGCTTGATGCGGGTGAGTATGACGCCATTATTTTGGCCACCAGTGGTTTGCAGCGTATTGAGCTTGATGAGCGCATTCGCAGTGAGTTGGATATTGATATTTGCTTGCCAGCGGTCGGCCAAGGTGCGCTAGCGATTGAATGTCGCGAAGGCGATGATGAGGTTCTAAAATTACTAGCACCGTTAAATGATGACAAAGCTCGTATCCGCCTCATCGCTGAGCGCGCGCTAAACCGTCATTTACAAGGTGGCTGCCAAGTACCGATTGCTGCTTATGCAGTCTTACAAATGGCTGATGCAGACGATGATAGCGATAGCCAAAACAGTAGCAAAAATAATGGCCAAAACGGTAATAATGATGCCGGTGATAGCTTGTGGCTACGTGGCCGCGTCGGTCAAGAAGACGGTAGCGAGCTGCTCAAAGCTGATAAACGCCTGACTTTAAGCGGCAGCCAAGCTGAGCAAGAAGCGCAAGCCAACCAGCTGGGTATTGACGTCGCTGAAATGCTACTAGCTATTGGTGCTGGTGATATTTTATCAGCCATTTATAATCCTAAATAGTACCTATATCTAATAATGTTTAACTATTATTGTCATCTCAATCATAGCGCTATCTTTACTTAGATGCCTCTATGATTAAGCGTCCTTTCTTCCTAAGCCTTTTGTCACGGTATGTTTATGTCTTGGTCATCACCGAAGTCCACTGATTCAAATCAACCTATTGATAAACCAGTATTGCTGCCGCAAATCGTCATCAATACGCGCCCAGTTGAGCGTGCAGCGCCGCTGACCGAGCATTTACAAGCGGCAGGAATGTCAGTGATTGATATGCCGATGTTGACCTTAGAGGCGCGGCCAACTACCGAGCAAGATATGGGATTGATGCGCCAATGGTTTGCCGGTGACTATCAAGCCCTTGTTATCGTGAGCCCGACCGCCGCCGCTTCAGGGCTAGCTGTTTGGCAAGCACTTGAGCATGAACGCCAAGCTCAAAAATCTAGCGAAAATGCTAGTCAGCAAAAAGAGACAGGGTTTACAGGTTTAGAAGCGCCAAGCCATCTGATAGCGGTTGGGGAAGCGACTGCGGCAGTGTTAAATGATGCAAAGTTGGCTGCATCAAGCTATCAAGTATTGCAGCCGTTAATTGCTAATAACGAAGGTATGCTAGCCATGCCTGAAATTGACAGCCTTCAAGCTGGCGATAAGCTCTTGGTATGGCGCGGGCTTGGTGGGCGACGCTTATTGGTCGATACCTTACAGGCGCGCGGCGTCCATATCGATAGCATCGCTTGGTATGAGCGCAAAATGCCTGCCGATGCTATGACGCAGTATGAGCAATGGCAAATGCAGTTTCTCGCGCAGCAGTCTTTGCAGCAAGCAACAGTAGTAGCGCCGCAAAAGCCCATCGTGATTGTCAGTAGTGGCACGGTGTTTGAGCATTGGGAAGGGATTGTTAAGGCAGTTGCAGCGAAGGTTGTAGAGTCAAATAAAGACAAAATAGCCAATCCACCACTAAAGCTTAATGATTTTGCTTACGTGGTATTAGGCGAGCGCTTAGCCAATATGGTCGCGCGTCAGCAGTTAAGCTATTGGCGGGTGGAAGATTTGGCGCCGGCCACTATCCTTGCGGCAATCCATTCGCCAATAGTGGGTTCAATGTAAGTAAGAAAAAAGGGTAAGCAAGAACACAGACTTTTATTAATCTACTTATTTTATATTTGCTTAAAAACTATCAATCACTAACGGTGCTGCCTTATGTCCATGAACTCTGAATCGTTATCTCAGGAACCTTCTGCTATTCAGCAGCGCCGGCAAGCAAATATGTTTTTGGTGCGCCTGCAATGGTTAATGATTTTATTGCTTATCGCCGCTTTACTGTGGCTTTATATCAGTCAGCAGCGTTTTGAGCATAATGTCAATGAGCGTTTGCAAAGCAATGAGCAAGTGGTCAGTCGCCTCAATGAGATGGACGATCGCATCTTTGCGATGAGTCAGCAAACCTTGCCAGCACCGCGTACCGCCGCCAGTAGCCAAGCCCAAAACCAGCTCGATTTATTGCGTATTCAAATACAAGCGGCTGATAGATTGTTGGCAGACAATAACGAGAGTGCGGCGATTGAATTATTGCGTGGCCTGCATTGGCAGCTGTCCCAAAGCAGTAATGAGATTGCCCCAGCGCTGACCGTGGTGATTAAACAAAGCTTGGCAAAGGATATTGAGCGCCTGCAAGCAAGAAGCTCGCAGCCGAGTCCGTGGCAGCTACAAAATATAGCCATTCAAAATATCCAAGAGTTTTTGCACAGTTACGAGCGTGAACATCCTGCTAATGGCAGTGATTTGACTCAAAACCTTGATAATAATATGAGCTTAACGCGCCGCCAGCTCATGATTCACGAAGTCATTATGACCTTGAATCTTGCCACCCAAGCCAGCAATATGCGTGAAAAAGAGCAGCTGGTCGGTTATCTGCGTCAAGCGCGCAAGCAGCTACAAACCCTAGTGCCACAGACACCAACGCCAAAAACAATATCTACCGATAATAAAACCTCTCCAACAGCGAGTAGTACGACCGCTACTAAAGATAAAAATAAGGTACAAACCAAATCGTCTCCTAATGACATTACCGAGGTTATAGACTGGCTAGATCGACTGATTGCCAATGCGCCAAAACCAACGCCATTATTAACCAAGCAAATTTTGGATAAGCCTAAACGTTAATGGTGGTTTTTAAAACTCTATAAGATAAAAAAAAGAGAAAGCTAGTGATGAATAGTTTTGAGAAAAATACAGCGTTAAGTAATGAAAGTTTAAGTAATACCCGTCCTGACGAGTTGGCGCACTATCCAATTATTCATCATCAGCCGATACATTGGGGTGAGATGGATGCCTTTATCCATCTAAATAACGTAGTGTTTTATCGCTATGCGGAGTCAGCACGGATTGGCTATTTGCAGGCGCTTGGCATGTTTGATGGCAGCATGGTCACGGTATTGGCGCAATCAAGTTGCCAATATCTACGCCCTGTGACTTATCCCGATACCTTATTATTAGGCGTGCGTTGTCAGCGTTTGGGCAATACCAGCATAGTAATCGAGTATAGCTATTATAGCTGCGCTCAAAAGGTGATTGTTGCAACCGCTGATGCGGTGATTGTCCGTTTAGACAGTGATGGCAAGGATAAATTGCCGTGGACCAACGAGGAGCGTGAGCGCTTAGTGGCATTAGAAGCAAGCGTTGGTCATACGCCCGAGCTTTAAAAAATCGGCTTATTTAGTAGGTTATAAATGCTACTAAAATGATACCGATAAAATAAACCTCATTAATAAAAATCTATAAAAAAAGGCACGCTAAATGATTAGCGCGCCTTTTTTGTCCTATTTCTACTGCTAGCTTTTACTGTTGGTCTCTATTTTTGCTTAGGTGCGTGAACAAAGTCAACGACGTTCAACTCAAACCCTGACAAGGCATAAAACTTCATCGGTGATGACAGTAAGCGCATATCACGAACCCCTAAATGGCGTAAAATCTGTGCGCCAACCCCAATGCTGCGATACGGCTGCTGAGCAATGGTTGAGATTGATTGATTTTCAGCAGCTTTATCAAGCGCCTCTCCTAAATCAATCGGCTGATGGTTGCCAATCCAAACCAGCACGCCGCGTTCTGACTCTTGTATTTCTTCTAGTGCTGAGCGTACGCTCCAGCCGCTACGGCCAGTGGTGTCATTTTTAGCGGCAAATAAGTCGCGTAATGGGTGGAAACCATGGACACGAACGGTACTCACGCCTTCGCTCACATCGCCTTTTACCAAGGCTAAATGAGTTTCGTCAGCGCCAAACTCGCGGAAACGATGCAGAGTGAAAGTACCATATTCGGTCTCAAACGGATGTGATTCAATCTCTTCCACCGTTTGCTCATTGGCAATGCGATAGTTAATTAAGTCTGCAATCGTACCGATTTTAATACCATGCTCTTTGGCAAATATCTCAAGGTCATCACGGCGCGCCATCGTCCCATCATCATTGATGATTTCAACGATAACCGCTGCTGGCTCCAAACCTGCTAGGCGAGCCAAATCACAACCCGCTTCAGTATGACCGGCACGATGAAGGACACCGCCATTTTGAGCCATAATTGGGAAAATATGCCCAGGCTGGACGATATCTTCTGGTTTTGCTGAAGAAGACACCGCTGCTTGAATGGTGCGCGCACGGTCAGCGGCAGAAATACCTGTCGTTACACCTTCAGCCGCTTCAATAGACACGGTAAAGTTGGTGCTAAATTTTGCCTCATTGCGGTCTGACATCAGTGGCAGTGCCAACTGTTGGCAGCGTGCTTCTGATAAGGTTAAACAAACCAAACCGCGGGCATGGGTAATCATAAAGTTAATGTCATCAGGGCGCACATGGGTCGCTGCCATAATGATATCGCCTTCGTTTTCGCGATCTTCGTCATCCATTAAGATGACCATTTTTCCGGCACGAATATCTTCGATAATCTCAGGAATCGTATTTAAACTCATAGGAAGTCTCAATATTTTATTATTTATAGATAGGTTTAATTAGGGGTATACATCATTATATGCCTATTGTAGCAGTAGATTGACAAAAACACTGTTGCGGTAAAGCAAAGCATGCTTTGATAAGAGCCACATAAATAGAAGCAATGTGCTATAAAAGGTTCCGATCAACTGGTTTGTATATATCATTATGAGGACATTTTAACGCTTTTCACCCCAGCGTGCTGCGTCATCTTGCCAATATGTCAGTTAATAGGTTAAAAATAATCATAAGTATTATCAATGATGCAAACGCATAGCCTTTATTCGTTACTGGCCGCTTGACCCTTCAGCCAGTCAATAAACTGCTTACTGTGTTGCTCGCGCTGATTGTCAGCAAATTTATAAAGACTTGTCCCCACTAAATTATCAGGTAAATAGCTTTGCGGATAATAGTGGTTGGGATAATCGTGCGGATAAGCGTAGCCTTGACCATAACCTTGATTGCGCATCAATTTGGTCACGCCATTACGCAAATGTAGCGGCACAGGCGAGGCGTCTTTTTCAGCGAGTGCCATCGCCGCATTAATGGCTTTATAAGTACTATTGCTTTTGGCGCTGGTCGCCAAATAAACCACCACTTGCCCTAAGATAATACGCGCTTCTGGCATACCGATGGATTGCACGCTACGCAATGCTGCATCCGCAAGAAGTAGGGCATTAGGATTGGCATTACCGATATCTTCGCTGGCCAAGATGACCAAGCGCCGCGCGATAAAATCGGCAGGCTCGCCGCCAACTAACATCCGCGCCATCCAATATAGCGCTGCATCAGGGTCGGAGCCGCGTACGGATTTTATCATGGCAGATATAATATCGTAATGCTGCTCGCCATCTTTATCGTAGCGTACGAGCGCCGTCTGAGCGACACGGGCGACCAATTCATCATCAATGACAAGCGGCGACTGCTTAGCATCCGCCGTTTGAATAGCAAGCTCTAATAAATTGAGCGCTTTTCTAGCATCACCATGTGCCAACTGGCTTATCGTTTGTTGCGCCTGTAAATCAACGGTTAAATTTTTGAGAATGTTATCTTCTAAAAGTGCGCGCTGTAATACGGCACTGATTTGTTCAGGCGTCAGCGGCTCTAGACGATAAACTTGGCAGCGCGATAGCAGCGCATTATTAACGCTGAATGACGGATTTTCGGTTGTCGCCCCAATCAAAGTAATATCACCTGACTCTACTGCTCCAAGTAAGGCATCTTGCTGGGCTTTATTAAAACGATGAATCTCATCGATAAACACAACCGGTGACTCAAAGCTTAGTGAATCTTTGGTATCTAACACCTCACGTAATTGCTTAACGCCGGTATTCAATGCTGATAGCGCATGAAAGGGTCGCCCAACGGCATCAGCCAACAGCATCGCGATGGTGGTTTTACCGATGCCCGCTTCGCCATGCAAAATAATCGATGGCAAATGTCCTTGTTCGACCAAGCGCCGTAACGGTGCACCCGCTGCTAACAGGTGCTCTTGACCGATAATAGCATCAAGGGTTGCAGGGCGCATACGCTGAGCAAGGGGCGTATCAGCATGAAAATTAGGTGGCATAAAGGTCTCTATTATCAATTAAATATTTTCAATTCTTGTTAAGGTGTGTCTTCATTTGAAGCTTAACGCTAAAAACAATGACTCATGTCCTTCTAGCTAGGCTAACGCAGATTTACGTTAATAAAAGTCAGCTAAGTGTACAGCTTATGTCTTATAGGCTTTATTTTTTAGGTTTTTACCCTTATTAAAGGCTTATAGCTCTATAAAAATCGTACTTATAAAATAGCATTTATAAATGCTCAGTTTTTGAATATAAGGTAAGACACTAATGATGTCGCAGTCGACTTTCAAGCGCTTATTTAAGCACTCTATAGCTGCTAAAAGCTCAAAGCAACAGTCACGCCAGCTGACTGATGGAGAGCTAGCATTGGCACGCTCGGTGTTCGGTGACAGCCTTAAGCTTGATGGTGTGCAGCTTAAGACCGCGTGGTGGGTACTAAAGCATTATGCTGTCAGTCCTAATGGCAATATTTATTTCCATCCGGCCGACTGGGTTACGGATTTTAGCCAATGTGCCTTGGGTAAGCAGAGCTGGCTTATCCATGAATTGACCCACGTTTGGCAATTGCAGCAAGGTCTTAAAGTTGTACGCGGCGCTATCATAAATCGCCGTTATGATTATGTACTTGAAGCAGGTAAGTCCTTTTTTAACTATGGGATTGAGCAGCAGGCACGTATGGTGCAAGACTATTTTGTCCGTCGTCATCGTGGTCACGACTGTCGTGATTTTGAAACTTGTATTCCATTTTTAAAGGCACAAACGCTTGATAGCGAGCATGACAGTCACCGCTCGTTGAAAGTTTAATCTTTCTATTATGCTGGAATATTTATATGATGGCTTTAGCTTTCTTTCATTATAGACAGTTAATATATCAACAAAATAAGTAGAGAGGGAGGACAGTAGCAACAGGAATTATAATAAAAAAACATGCTAATAAAAAGCTCGATACTTTATCACTCAATTGACTCAATTGACTCAATTGACTCAATAGCGCTTCTAGAAATATCATCATTCATGGATAGTGTTATCACGTTGGCTTTTACTCTTTCTGCTTTTAATAAGGATATGAATTCGGATGTTTAAACTTTTACCAGTAAAACCTGACATTGACACTGATACCCGTCGTCGCTCTATCAATAAAGCGATGATTCGCCTTTATAAAGCACCGACATTGCTTGCGGCAGCATTGACTGGCGTATTGTTAGTGAGCGGTTGTCAGCAGCAAGCAGAAGAGCCAATACCTGATACCAACCAGACCAGCGAGCAAACAACTGCAGAAGACAGTCAACCTATGCGTAAAAGCGATTCGGCTGCTGCCCGTATAGAGCAGTTCCAGCCTTTGTATCTTGCGCAAGCGAAAGGACTGCAACAGCGTTTGCAAGCAGAGTATGAATCGCTACAAGCGGCAGATGCGTCAGACAGTGGCAATGATTTGTTAGCTGATAGTACAACTGCTGTGTCAGTAGACAATGCTAAGCCGTCTAATACCGCTAATCCAGTTGCAAATAATACAGATTCTGAGCAAGTAGCCAAACCAGCCACCACGGATTCAGTAGCAGTCGCTACGGCGAATAATAATAGTGAGTCTAATGCTAATAGTAACTCTGATATCGATGCTACTGCAGAGACTGATATCAATACCAGTACCGAGGTTGGCGAGCGCGATTTAACCGTGCTTAAGCGTATTAGCCTTGAGCCGCGTAAACCGGTAATGTTGACAGATGAGCAGATTATAGACAGTTATCAGCAAGCGATGGAAACCCTTTATCAACCTGTGACCACGCCGCTTAGTGCGGAAGATGTTGATACTCTAATCAATATCGCGACTTTGGTGCCGCAGGTCTTTGAACATGCAGAAATCGCCGGTAGACTGAGTGCAAAAAGTCCAGCGCTGGCGCGTTTGATTATTCAGCATCAAGTTTGGGAGCAAATAGAAGCTCAGCAAGTCCTTGATATGCAGCAGATGAAAATCACCCAGCAGCAAGAGTTTGAAACGCTGATGGCGAAATTTAACGAAACCATTAAAGGCTATGATGAACAAATTGCCAAATACGAGCAAACGTTAAAAGAGTTTCAGTAAAGCGTTAGATATTTAGAGCTGATGTGCTTAATGCCTCTTATTAAAGGCAGGCCAAAAAAATCCCGCTATGATAGCGGGATTTTTATCTGTCTAATTTTTATACTTTTAAAAGAAAAGACTGACTACTTGCGGTCTTCGACTTTAACGAATTCGCGTTTTGTCTCACCAGTATATAACTGACGTGGACGACCGATTTTGAACGGTGCGCTGTGCATCTCAAGCCAATGGCTAATCCAACCAGAGGTACGTGCCAATGAGAAGATAACAGTAAACATTGAGGTTGGGATACCGATGGCTTTAAGGATAATGCCAGAGTAAAAATCAACGTTTGGATACAAGTTACGCTCAACGAAGAACGGGTCTTCTAAAGCAATTTTCTCAAGTGCCATGGCAAGCTCAAGCTTAGGATCATTGATACCCAATGCGCCTAGTACTTCGTCACAAGTCTCTTTCATCACTTGTGCGCGTGGGTCAAAGTTTTTGTAAACACGGTGACCAAAGCCCATCAATTTCACTTCACGGCTTTTCACTTTTTCCATGAATGCTGGTACGTTTTCAACTGTACCAATTTCATCTAACATAGTGAGTACGGCTTCATTGGCGCCGCCATGCGATGGTCCCCAAAGGGCCGCAATACCAGCAGCGATACAAGCGTAAGGATTTGCGCCAGTAGAACCCGCTAGACGTACGGTAGACGTTGAAGCATTTTGTTCGTGATCAGCATGCAAGGTAAAGATTTTATCCATTGCACGGGTGATAACGTCATTGGTTTTGTAGTCAACATCAGCAGGCGTTGCAAACATCATGTATAAGAAGTTTTCCGCATAATTGAAATCATTACGTGGATACATGAACGGTTCGCCCTGTGAGTATTTATAACTCATGGCCGCAAGCGTTGGCATTTTAGCGATTAGGCGAATAGCGGTGATTTCACGATGCTCTTCATTGCTCACATCTAGATTTTCATGATAGAAAGCTGATAAAGCACCAACGACACCAACCATAATAGCCATAGGATGGGCATCACGGCGGAAGCCTTCAAAGAATTTGCGTAATTGGTCATGAACGCCAGTATGCTTACGGATTTTTTCATAGAAATCCGCTTTTTGCTCAGCGTTTGGTAAATCACCATGAATCAGCGCATACGCCACTTCTAAGTATTCAGCATTATTTGCAAGCTCATCGATAGGATAGCCGCGATGCAACAGCTCGCCTTTACCGCCATCAATGAAGGTGATTTTTGACTCAACAGGCGCAGTTGCCATAAAACCTGGATCGTAGGTCCAGTAGCCCGCTTTTTGAAAAGCAGCAACTTCGATAACTGACGGCCCTAAAGTACCTTCAATAATAGGAAGTTCGTATTCTTCACCATTTACGGTTAGTTTGGCATTGTTGTCAGCCATAAATTGCTCTCCATTTTTTAACTTGTTAGAATAAAAATATATCGACGCACACCCTCGCGTCATCACTAATCAAACGGTAAAACAGCCAAATGGTCAAATAAATTTAACCCATTTAAGATGCAGGCTATATTAGCAGTTATTAGCTAAGTTTTGAAAAGACTTTTAGCAGTAATGTCTGTAATAGGGGTGCTGTAGTCGTCATTAGCGACTGTAAACTTTGTATCAAAATATGTCTGCTTAGTAATTTGGCTGTAAAGCATCATGCTAATACTAAAGTAATGATTATCATTAACATTATAATATTACAGTGTTTTTGCTAAGATAAGCCATTTTAATCTGTAAGGCGCTATACTATAAAACAGACAGAGTATGCGTAACCGACAAATTGGCTTAATGCGATGAATTATTTTGATTCAGTAATACTAATGAATTCATCTTACTAATAGCCAGCTTTTTGTTATTTAATCTCTAATAACCACTATTTAGGGGATAAATTTGTAATTAGCGGCCAGTCATTTTATAATTAGAGGGATTTAACTGGCACTAGCTTTGCGCAAATTGATAGATCAACGTAATTAAGTCGCTGATAAAGCCTAGCTTTACTGCTGCTTTGTTATGATTGGACGTTCGCTTTATAGACCAGAACCCAGCTTATCGCTTAAATATTCTTGTTAACTGTTCTATTTTTAGATATCCAACAGTGAAGTTTACCTTAATAAAAAATGATAATATAGAGATGACACCCTGGCGTTATCTTTTTTTGTTGATGGCAAGCAGTAAAAATAGACTAGTTAATCGATTTATCCCATGCTGCGTGCTTACTATTATAAAACACGCAGACAGCTTGTTATTGGTAGGGATTATCTGTTCCACAAGCGAGGTTGAGCCGTCTATAGAGTCCTTATAGAAATCTATAGAAGCCTTATAGAAAAAGGTCTCATAGAAACGATATATAGAGAGCGTGTTTCCTATATAAAATCTATCTATCAAATTTACCGCAAATGAAATAACGTCAGCTAGCCCTTCCTTACCTTATTCATCTCATGTGTTGCTCGCCGCTTATAGAAGTGTATTTGTACCAAGCGTTGATAGCAGATACAGGAGTATAACCGCAAAAAGGATGCCCGCTGTGAAAAGCAACCGACCTATTGATCTGCCCTTAAGCCAAGTGATTAGCGTTAATCGCTCACCGATTGCGATAGCTTCAATCTTGCATCGTATCTCTGGCATTATTTTATTTCTACTTATTCCTGTCATGTTATGGATATTACAGAATTCTTTGGCGTCGCCTGAGAGTTTTGAAGCCATATTTGACAATGTCCTTGTTCGCTTTTTGGCGTGGATTTTTGTCGCCGCCATCGCTTATCACTTTGTGATGGGTATCAAGCATTTATTTGCTGATATGGGCATGAATGAGGAGCTAAAATCTGGCCGTGCCGCTTCTATGATTAGCTTTGTAATTGCAGCAATCTTAATTGTCGCGTCATTTGTATGGGTGATGTTCTAATGAAAAATGATTCAGGAATCAAAAGCGCTACTGGTCTAACCGGCTCAGGTTCACGTGATTGGATTATCCAGCGTATCAGTGGTGTGGTTTTAGCCGTATACAGTGTGGTATTACTGGGCTTCTTCTTAACTCATGGCAATGTAAGCTTCGTTGAATGGTCAGAATTTATGACCAGTTTACCGATGCGTCTGTTCAGCTTATTGGCCGTTTTGGCGTTGGCTGGTCATGCTTGGGTTGGTATGTGGACGGTATTTACTGACTATATTACCACTGGCAAACTGGGCTCAAGCGCAGCAGGTCTACGTTTAGTGCTACAGTCATTAATGATTATCGCTATTTTAGTTTTCCTATTTTGGGGCATTATGATTTTTTGGGGTAACGGCTTCGGTGTTGTTGCGGTTTAACCATTAATCATAGGTTTAGATATTGATTTATCTGATTTTTATAAATTGAATATCTAACCATAACAACGGATAAAGCTGACAGCATTGGCGATGATTCGCTTATTTGAAAGCGTTTATTTTAAATAACGTACTTTAAAGTGCTATAGGTAATAGACATCCGTTAGTAGCCAAAATAGTCATAGCTAATCATAGCGTTGGGCGCACATTGAATTCACAATTACTGATACGGTAAATGATGCTTATTTAATAGAAAAAGCTGTGAAAAAGTGAGCAAGCCCAATATAACGATAGATATGCAAATTAAGTGGTTGAAGGCTGTTTGTATTGTATTTTGATTATTGTCGGTAGCGTTGAGCAAAAATTCGCTAGCCTTAGCGCACAATAAGATACAGACCACCCTTTTTATTTACTTCTAAGCATTAACAGGCATTAGGAAAACCGTAATGGCAACTAGACAAGATAATACCATTAGTAATATTAAAACCCTGAACTACGACGCGGTCATCGTTGGTGGCGGCGGCTCAGGTATGCGTGCTTCATTGCATTTAGCGGAAGCGGGCATGAAGGTTGCAGTCTTGACCAAAGTATTCCCAACCCGTTCGCACACCGTTGCTGCTCAAGGTGGTATCGGTGCAAGTTTGGGTAATATGAGCAATGATAACTGGCACTTTCACTTTTATGACACCGTTAAAGGGTCAGATTGGTTAGGTGACCAAGACGCCATTGAATACATGTGCCGTGAAGCGCCAAAAGTAGTGTATGAGCTTGAGCACATGGGTATGCCGTTTGACCGTAACGAAGATGGCACGATTTATCAGCGCCCATTCGGTGGTCATACCTCAAACTATGGCGAAAAAGCCGTACAGCGTGCTTGTGCTGCTGCTGACCGTACCGGTCACGCGCTACTACATACGCTATATCAAAAAAACCTACAGCAAGGTACTGAGTTCTTTATCGAGTGGATTGCCCTTGATTTGATCAAAGACGACGCCGGTAACATCAATGGCGTCATCGCGATTGAGCAAGAAACGGGTACTGTTGCGGTATTCCAGTCGCCAATCACTGTATTAGCGACAGGCGGCGCAGGTCGTATCTTTGCGGCCTCTACCAACGCTTATATCAATACTGGTGACGGTATTGGCATGGCGGTTCGCGCAGGTATTCCACTACAAGACATGGAATTCTGGCAGTTCCACCCAACCGGCGTTCATGGTGCCGGCGTACTATTGACCGAAGGTTGCCGCGGTGAAGGCGCTATCTTACGTAATAAAGATGGCGAAGCCTTTATGGAGCGTTATGCGCCAACCGTAAAAGACTTGGCACCACGTGATTTAGTATCACGCTCTATGGACCAAGAAATCAAAGAAGGCCGTGGTTGTGGTCCAAATGCTGACCATATCGTAATGGATATGACGCATTTAGGCGTTGAAACCATCATGAAGCGTCTGCCATCAGTATTTGAGATTGGTAAGAACTTCGCCAACGTTGACATCACTAAAGAGCCAATTCCAGTTATCCCAACCATTCACTACATGATGGGTGGTATTCCAACCACGATTCATGGTCAAGTGATTGTTCCGGATCTAGAAGCGGGTACCGATGAAGACGGTTTATATGCTAAAGGCAACGTTGTTAAAGGTCTGTATGCTATCGGTGAGTGTGCTTGTGTGAGTGTTCATGGTGCCAACCGTTTAGGTACCAACTCACTGCTTGATTTATTGGTCTTTGGTCGCGCTGCTGGTAAGCATATCGTTGATGAATTCCATCATGCTGACCACAACTATAAGCCATTAGATCCTCGGGTTCTTGATTTTACCGTGCGTCGTTTAGACAAACTGCAACAATCAACCTCGGGCTATAATGCGCAAGACGTCGCTGACGAGATTCGTGCAACCATGCAAACGCATGCCAGCGTATTCCGTACGCAAGCGATGATGGACGAAGGCGTTGAGAAAATCTTAGCGCTAGGTGAAAAAATCGATCAAATCCATTTGGCGGATAAATCACAAGTCTTTAACACTGCGCGTATTGAAGCGTTCGAAGTTGCTAACTTGTATGAAGTGGCAAAAGCAACGATGATATCAGCGGCTAAGCGTCACGAAAGTCGCGGCGCGCACAGTGTGTCTGACTATGATCGTCCAGAAGATGATGAATACGCACCAAACGGCCGTAACGATAGAGAATGGATGAAGCATACTTTATGGTATTCTGAAGGCAATAAGATTATCTATAAGCCGGTTCGTAAAGTGCCATTGACCGTCGATTATATCGAGCCAAAAGTCCGCGTCTATTAATTCTAGACTGGGTGCGCATGATTTTTACGCACTGTAAAAAACGTTTTATCCCTTATTAATTTATTAAAAAGGTGACCGCCAGCGACAGACCGCTATCAGCGCTGAGATTTAGACATACCAGCGCTGATAGTTTGCAGTCTTTAGATTGTATGGTTTGTCAGCCCGCCATCATCTACGTGTGGAGTTTAGCATTATGAGCCGAGGTACTCGCACCATCGAAATCTATCGCTACGATCCTGATGTGGACGCAGCGCCGCGCATGCAAACTTATACGGTTGAGTTGTTAGACTCAGATCGTATGTTGCTTGACGTGTTATTACGCCTAAAAAAGGAAGATGAGACGCTCACCTTCCGTCGCTCATGCCGTGAAGGTATTTGCGGTTCTGACGGCATGAACATCAATGGTAAAAATGGTCTTGCATGTCTAATCAACATGAATACCTTGCCTGAAAAAGTAACGGTTCGTCCGTTACCAGGTTTACCGGTTGTTCGTGATTTGGTCGTCGACATGAACCAATTTTACGAGCAGTACGAAAAAGTTCATCCGTTCTTAATCAATGACCAGCCAGCGCCAGCAACAGAGCGTTTGCAGTCACCTGAGCAACGCGAAAAATTGAACGGTTTGTATGAGTGTATTTTATGTGCATGCTGTTCAACCAGCTGCCCATCGTTCTGGTGGAACCCTGATAAGTTCTTGGGTCCAGCAGCACTATTGAATGCCAACCGTTTCGTTTCTGACAGCCGTGATACTGATACGCGTGCGCGTTTAGCACGTTTAGACGATCCGTTCAGCTTGTTCCGTTGCCGTGGTATTATGAACTGTGTTTCAGTCTGTCCAAAAGGTTTGAATCCAACCAAAGCCATTGGTCACCTACGTAATTTACTGCTTGATCATGCAGGTTAGTCTACCTTTTATGGTCAATTAGCTTTATAATAGCGCCATCAAAAACACCACCTATCATTAGGTGGTGTTTTTTATTAAAAAATATTAGCAGTTAGCTATTTTTTAAGTGATAAGCCATTGTTTTTCTTATTAACACGACCATATTGATATCGTGAGCGGTATTGTTGAGGGCCAGTGGCAAATCCGTGAGGGTAAGTAAGGCTGTATTAACAATACGTTGCTTGTATGTAAGAAGACATGCTATATCGCGCGTCTCCCTATATAATTGAATATGGTAATATTGTTTAGTGTTACAGAGACTTAGATTTGCAATGACGAAGGTGTTGCAAAGACGAAGGTGTTGCAAATACTAAGCAATTTTAAGAACAAAGTTGCGAAAAATGATAATAGATATTCATTACGTAAATACCTAGTATTGAACAAACAAACTATGGCCCATAGGGTAGGCATGTTACTCTATACGGCAATGTATGTTTGGCGGAATATACGCCAATTTTCTACCATAGGAAGACATTTCAGTAAAAATAGCCAATTGATAGGCTAACTGAAAGAAAAATGCTGGGCTAAAAACCTTATGATTAACAATTTGGTTATAGCTGACAGCATTATATATAAATTAATGTTGTGAAACGAGACGATTAAGAAAACCGGCCGTTCACAAATAATTGTAATTGTAAGATTGGTATTGCAATCAGGCTTTTTTATCGTTAGATAGCTTTTAGTGTCAACGCTTTAGTTTTAAAAACTAATAGAGAGTATTAAAAACTGATGGTAAATATCGCCAATCTACAACGCATGACACAATAATAAGCACGATTCCATTCATTTATCTATCAAATAGACGATTATTATGAATAGTATAACTAAAGAAGCAGTGAGCGTAGATCATACTGAACTGGCCGCTGATAATGCCAGTTACATCGAAGCGCTCTATGAGCAATATCTAGAAGATCCTAGTAGCGTTGATAGCGATTGGCAAGCGTATTTTGAACAATACAAATCACCAAACGATGCCGCGCATAATGCGATTAAAGACCAGTTCTTATTGTTAGCACGTAATCAGACTGCTAATAAAGTGAGTGCTGATACGTCTGGCGTAACCGCTAATGATCCAGGTAACTGTGCTGACCCGAAACAAATGGGCGTGCAGCAGCTGATTTCAGCGTACCGTCGCCGTGGTCATCGCCGCGCTAAGCTTGATCCCTTAGAACTGCATCCACGTGCAGAAGTGGAAGATTTAACCCTTGCTTATCACAACCTGTCAGAAGCTGACCTTGATACGGTATTCCCAACCAATGATTTAAATATTGGTAAGGATGAAGCGACGTTACGTGAAATTATCGAAATCATGGAGCGCGTTTACTGTCGCTACATGGGTGTCGAGTATATGCACGTGACCACCAGCACAGAAAAACGCTGGATGGAAAAATATCTAGAAACCAATTTAGGTTACATCGAGTTTGATAAAGAAAAACGTTTATCAATTCTTGAGCGTCTGACTGCTGCTGAAGGCTTAGAGAAATACTTGGCTCGTAAATATACGGGCGTTAAGCGTTTTGGTCTAGAAGGCGGCGAGAGCTTTATCCCTGCTATCAATGAAATCATCCAACGTGCTGGCGGTTATGGCACTAAAGAGATGGTCATTGGTATGGCTCACCGTGGACGCTTGAACTTACTGGTTAATATCTTGGGTAAAAACCCTGCCGATTTGTTCGATGAATTCGATGGTAAAGTACAGCCAGAAAAAGGCTCAGGCGACGTTAAATACCATAATGGTTTTTCATCGAACGTGATGACGCCAGGTGGCGAGGTGCATTTAGCCTTGGCGTTTAACCCATCGCATCTTGAGATTGTTGCCCCTGTACTGCAAGGGTCGGTACGCGCACGTCAAGTTCGTCGTAACGATCAGCCATTACAAGACAATAAAACTGGTAACTCAGTACTGCCAATCGTTATCCATGGTGACGCTGCTTTTGCTGGTCAAGGCGTAGTACAAGAAACCTTCCAGATGTCACAGACTCGTGCTTATACCACGGGCGGTACGGTTCATATTGTTATCAATAACCAAGTTGGTTTCACCACCAGCCGTCAAGAAGATGCGCGTTCAACGGAATATTGTACTGACGTGGCAAAAATGGTGCATGCACCTATCTTACACGTAAACGGTGATGATCCTGAGTCAGTGGTATTTGCCGCTCAATTGGCATTAGATTATCGTCATGAGTTTGATAAAGACATTATCATTGACTTGTTCTGCTATCGCCGTAATGGTCATAACGAAGCCGATGAGCCATCTGCAACTCAGCCATTAATGTATGCCGTTATTAAGAAGCTACCAACGACGCGTACTATCTATGCGCAAAAGCTGATTGAAGAAGGTCTGCTTAACCAAGAAGATGAAAAACGCTACGAAGATGAATATCGTGAATCCTTAGACCGTGGTGATTATGTTGCCAACTCTTTAGTTAGCCAGCCTAACGAAGAGCTGTTTGTCGATTGGAAACCTTATTTGGGTCATGACTTGGTTGATGACTGGGATACCAGTGTCGATATCGAAATACTAAAAGGTTATGGTCGCCGTATGGCCGAGATGCCAGAAGGCTACAATCTGCAACGCCAAGTACAAAAAATGGTCGAGCAGCGCTTAGCCATGCAAACCGGTGAAGAGCCTCTTAACTGGGGCGCAGCTGAAACCTTGGCTTATGCCTCATTGGTTGATCATGATGGGGTATTGGTTCGTATTACTGGTGAAGACGTTGGTCGTGGTACGTTCTCGCATCGCCATAGCGAAATTTATAACGTTAATGACGGCAGCATGTATGTGCCACTGTCACATATCAGTGAAAAACAAGCGCGTTTTGCCACTTATAACTCATTATTGTCAGAAGAAGCGGTATTGGCCTTTGAATATGGCTACGCAACGACTGTGCCAAATGCTCTAATCGTTTGGGAAGCGCAGTTCGGTGACTTCGTCAACGGCGCACAAGTGGTTATTGACCAATTTATCTCAAGTGGCGAGACCAAATGGCAGCGTGTTTGTGGTCTAACCATGTTGTTACCACACGGCTATGAAGGTCAAGGTCCTGAGCATTCATCTGCTCGTCTTGAGCGCTTCTTACAGCTATGTGCTGAAGACAACATGCAAGTCATTACGCCAACGACACCAGCGCAAATCTATCATGCGCTACGCCGTCAAGCGGTACGTCCGATTCGTAAGCCGTTGATCGTTATGTCACCGAAGAGTTTGCTACGTCATAAGCTTGCGACGTCAAACCTTGAAGAGTTGGCAAACGGTAAGTTTGAAACGGTATTGCCAGAGATGGATCAGCAAAATCCGGACAACGTGACTCGTATGGTGCTATGTGGCGGTAAAGTTTATTATGACTTGCTAGAGCAGCGCCGTGCGCTAGGTCTTGACCATGTTGCGATTGTGCGTATTGAGCAGCTTTATCCATTGCCAGAGAAACGTTTGATTGCTGAAATTGAGAAATATAGCAATTTGGCTGAGATTGTTTGGACGCAAGAAGAGCCATTGAACCAAGGTGCTTGGTATTATTTAGCGCCGCACATGTTCCGCATTGTCGTGCCGCACCCAACCAAGGCGAAAGTCATGGAGCCAGTGGCGCGTCCTGCTAGTGCAGCACCAGCGACAGGTTCGGCAAAACTGCATGTCAAACAGCAACAAGATTTGATTGCTGGTAGCCTTGGCATCAGTGTGGATGAGCTGTCTAAATAGCGACTCGTTTACGTAACAGATTATTCAAGATACATGAATCAGGCGATAACAGTCAGTACTCGGTATGACCATTTCAGCAAGACAATTTAGAATGGTACTGACTGCTTATCACGACTTAATAATAAATAGTAATATCAACATCTAAGGAGTATATCGATGGCTGAAATTAAAGCCCCCGTGTTTCCAGAATCGGTTGCCGACGGCACCATCGTGGAATGGCATGTCACTGAAGGTCAAGAAGTTAGCCGTGATGACTTATTGGCTGAAATCGAAACTGATAAAGTGGTATTAGAAGTTGTTGCACCTGATAACGGTGTTGTGACTAAAATCGTTAAGCAAGTTGACGATACTGTTTTGTCTGACGAGTTAATCGCAGAATTTGAAGCAGGTGCCAGCGGTAGTACAGATAGTGGTAGCGCTGATAAAGGTGATGCTCCTGCAGTTGATCCAGACCAGCCAGCAGCGCCAGTACAAGCAAAGCAAGGTACTGATGGCGGTGAGCCAGTTCAAGCGACAGATAAAAAAGACGAAGCCGATCATAAAGATCAAAGCCCTGCAGTACGTAAAGCAGCGAAAGAGTCTGGCGTTGATCCTAAAGACGTCGAAGGCAGTGGCCGCGGCGGTCGTGTGACCAAAACCGATATGGCGAACCCAACGCTAAAAGCTGACAGCTCTATCAAATCTGATAGCGGTCGTCCAGTCGCTGAGTCAACAGGTGAGCGTACTGAAAAACGCGTCCCAATGACACGCCTACGTAAAACAGTTGCTAACCGTCTACTGGCTGCCTCTCAAGAAACAGCGATGCTAACCACGTTTAATGAAGTCAACATGAAACCGTTGATGGATATGCGTGCTAAGTATAAAGAGCAATTTGAAAAGCGCCATGGCGTACGTTTAGGCTTTATGTCATTGTTTATTAAAGCGGCGACTGAAGCACTAAAACGCTTCCCAGCGGTTAACGCGTCACTAGACGGCGATGACATCGTTTATCACGGCTACTATGATATCGGTGTTGCCGTATCTTCAGATCGTGGTTTGGTCGTTCCTGTATTGCGTGATACCGACCGCATGAGCATGTCTGATGTTGAAGCTAAGATTCGTGAGTTTGGTGGTAAAGCACAACAAGGTAAACTTGGTCTTGATGACATGACTGGCGGTACGTTCACTATTTCAAACGGCGGCGTCTTTGGTTCACTCATGTCAACGCCTATCTTGAATCCACCGCAAACTGCTATCTTAGGTATGCATGCTATCAATGATCGCCCGATGGCAGTCGATGGTAAAGTTGAGATTTTACCAATGATGTACCTAGCACTTTCTTATGACCACCGTATGATTGATGGTAAAGAGGCAGTGCAGTTCTTAGTAACTATCAAAGAGTTGGTCGAAGATCCAACCATGTTGCTATTAGACCTTTAAGCCTATGAGCTTGTATCGGTAACCACTGATACAAGCTTTTTAACTTTGGAATAGGTGATTGTGGTTTATTGATAAATGCTGGATACACCTTTGTTCTTAGCGTGTATTAACGACAGAATAAAATGTGCCTTTATTTATCATGAGCTTAATTAATCATTCAAATCCTAACTGAAATTAGAATTAGAAATAGGAACGTACTATGAAAGACAATTATGATCTAGTCGTCATCGGCGGCGGTCCTGGTGGTTATGAAGCCGCTATTCGTGCAGGCCAACTGGGTATGAGCGTTGCTTGTATCGAAAAACGCGTTTATAAAGGCGAGCCAGCTCTTGGCGGTACTTGCTTAAACGTCGGTTGTATCCCATCAAAAGCCTTGCTTGACTCATCACATCGTTATGAAGCGACTAAGCATGACCTTGCTGAACATGGTATCAGCACCGGCGACGTTGCTATCGATGTCGAGCAAATGATTGCCCGTAAAGAAGGCATCGTTAAGCAATTGACCGGCGGCGTTGCGGCATTGTTAAAAGGTAATGGCGTTGACTGGCTTCAAGGTTGGGGCACGTTGGAAGATGGTAAAGGCGCGGACAAAAAAGTTAAATTTACCGCCCTTGCTGACGAAGCAGAAACCATTATCACAGCTAAAAACGTGATTCTTGCAGCAGGTTCTGTTCCTATCGATATTCCTGTGGCAAAAACTGATGGCGATCGCATCGTTGATTCTACGGGCGCGCTTGATTTCACTGAAGTACCCAAACGTTTAGGCGTGATTGGTGCCGGTGTTATCGGTCTAGAGCTTGGCTCAGTATGGCGTCGTTTGGGCTCAGAAGTGGTGGTTTATGAAGCGCTACCAAGTTTCTTAGCCGCCGCTGACAAAGACATTGCTAAAGAAGCGGGCAAAATGCTGAAGAAGCAAGGCCTTGATATCCGTGTCGATACCAAAGTGACCAATGCTGAAGTGAAAGGCGACCAAGTTGTCGTTACTAGTGAAGCTAAAGGCGAGTCGAGCGAGGAAAGCTTTGATAAGCTAATCGTTTGCGTCGGTCGCCGTGCCTACTCTGAAAAACTATTGAGCGCAGACAGCGGTATCACCTTGACTGAACGCGGTCTAATCGATGTCGATGACCAATGTAAAACCAACCTTGATGGCGTTTATGCTATCGGTGACTTGGTCCGTGGCCCTATGCTTGCACATAAAGCAATGGAAGAAGGCATGATGGCAGTTGAGCGTATTCATGGCGAAAAAGCACAAGTTAACTATGACACGATTATTAACGTCATTTATACCCATCCAGAAATCGCATGGGTTGGTTTGACTGAACAAGCAGCGACTGAAGCTGGTTATGAAGTAAAAACCGGTTCATTTAACCTAGCAGCTAACGGCCGTGCACTTGCGCAAAGTGAAGCACAAGGCTCTATCAAAGTCGTTGCTGATGCTAAAACAGACCGTTTATTAGGTATGCATGCTATCTCTGCTGGTGCTGGCGATATCGTCCATCAAGGTATGATTGCGATGGAATTTGTTTCTAGTATCGAAGACTTGCAGTTAATGACCTTTGCGCATCCAACCATTTCTGAAGCGGTTCACGAAGCAGCTTTATCAGCAGATGGTCGCGCTATTCACGCCATCCAGCGTAAAAAGCGTAAGTAGCTTTTAAAGTTAAGATGATTAAAATTAAGACGATTAAAGCTAAGACAATTTAAGTAAATATCAAGTTTAACCGGATGGGGCGACCGCTATCATTATTGGGATAATGGTCGCCATCATCATAAGTGCTCAGATATATTCTTCTACGCACTTGATTTCACTTTTTATTAATTGTAAAAAATAAAGGATACAATCAATGAATTTACATGAGTATCAAGCAAAAGAGCTATTAAAAAGCTACGGTTTGCCCATTCAAGAAGGCATCATCGCCTATAACGGCGACGAAGCTGCTGCTGCTTTTGATAAAACGCCTACAGACATTGCGGTTATCAAAGCGCAAGTACATGCTGGCGGCCGTGGTAAAGCGGGCGGTGTTAAATTGGTTAAGACTCGTGAAGAAGCTAAGCAAGTTACTGAAGCGCTTATCGGTACCAATCTGGTTACATTCCAGACTGACGCTGATGGCCAACCAGTAAACTTTGTATTGGTTGCAGAAGATATGTACCCAGTACAAACTGAGCTATATCTTGGCGCGGTTGTTGACCGTTCTACACGTCGCGTGACTTTTATGGCATCAACCGAAGGCGGCGTTGATATCGAAGAAGTAGCAAGCGAAACCCCAGAAAAAATCTTTAAAGTAAGCGTTGATCCATTAGTCGGTCTAATGCCTTATCAAGCACGTGAAGTGGCATTTAAACTGGGCCTTGAAGGCAAACAAATCAACCAGTTTGTAAAATTGATGAGCGGTGCTTATCAAGCATTCATTGACAATGATTTTGCGTTACTAGAGATTAACCCATTAGCGGTTCGCGAAAATGGCGAAATCGTTTGTGTCGATGGCAAAATTGGTATCGACTCAAACGCCCTATATCGTTTGCCTAAAATAGCTGCGCTACAAGACAAAACGCAAGAAAACGAGCGTGAGCTTAAAGCGGCTGAATTTGACTTAAACTATGTTGCGCTAGAAGGTAACATCGGTTGTATGGTCAACGGTGCTGGTCTTGCAATGGCGACCATGGACATCATCAAATTGTATGGCGGCAAACCTGCTAACTTCTTGGACGTTGGCGGCGGTGCAACTAAAGATCGCGTTGTTGAAGCGTTCAAAATCATTCTAGAAGACAGCAGTGTTGAAGGTGTTCTAATCAACATCTTTGGCGGTATCGTACGTTGTGACATGATTGCCGAAGCCATTATCGCTGCGGTTAAAGAAGTCGACGTAAAAGTACCTGTGGTTGTACGTTTAGAAGGTAACAACGCTGAATTGGGCTTACAGATTCTAGAAGAATCTGGTCTGAAATTGACTTCAGCCCAAGGCCTAGCAGACGCGGCGCAAAAAATTGTCGATGCGGTTAAAGCGTAAGTCTTTAATATAAGTCGTTAAAATAGGTGCTATTTTATTAATATGCGCCTAAAAAACGATTAAGCATTATAGTCAAAGCGTGATGGCAGTTTTTTAGTATGAATATCAATCGTTAACATTTAACGGCAGATGAGCTAGTAAACTGCTATTGCAAGACAACCGAATAAGGAAAAAATAATGAGTGTATTAATTGATAAAGATACCAAAGTATTGGTACAAGGTTTTACCGGTAAGAACGGTACATTCCACTCTGAACAAGCGATTGAATACGGTACCAAAGTTGTTGGCGGCGTAACTCCAGGTAAAGGCGGTCAAACGCACCTAGGTCTGCCAGTATTTAACACCATGGCGGAAGCGATGGAAGCGACTCAAGCTGATGCGTCAGTTATCTATGTACCAGCACCATTTGTACTAGATTCTATCGTTGAAGCGGTTGATGCCGGTGTAAAGTTGATCGTTGTGATCACTGAAGGCGTACCGACTATCGATATGCTAAAAGCTAAGCGTTACATCGAAGAAGCAGACGGCGTACGTATGGTCGGTCCAAACTGCCCAGGCGTTATCACTCCAGGTCAGTGCAAAATTGGCATCATGCCAGGTCATATCCATCTACCAGGTAAAGTGGGTATCATCTCACGCTCTGGTACGTTGACTTATGAAGCAGTTGCACAGACCACTAAGCTTGGCTTTGGTCAGTCAACTTGTATCGGTATCGGTGGCGATCCTATCCCTGGTATGAATCAGATTGACGCATTAAAACTGTTCCAAGACGATCCACAAACTGAAGCTATCATCCTAATCGGTGAAATCGGTGGTACTGCTGAAGAAGAAGCAGCTGCTTATATCAAAGAGCACGTGACTAAGCCAGTTGTTGGTTATATCGCTGGTGTTACCGCGCCTGCCGGTAAGCGTATGGGTCATGCTGGTGCGATTATCTCTGGTGGTCAAGGTACTGCTGAAGAGAAATTTAAAGCCTTTGAAGACGCTGGTATTGCTTATACTCGCGATCCATCAAAAATTGGTGACAAGCTAAAAGAAGTTACTGGTTGGTAGTCTAGGTATTAATCGATAATCTAATACCGAAACGTCGTTGAAAAAAATACAAGGCACCCCTACAATGGGGTGTCTTTTTTTATTCTAAAAATAACTTTTCTTCGACTAAAATGTAGCAATTATGAAAAACAAGATATTGGTTACGGGCGGCGCTGGATATATCAATTCTCTTAGACCTAAAAAATTTGATTAGATAGATTATACAATATAAGTTTGGATGAATTGAGAATGATATGAAAAAAATTACCCATGCTGTTATACCTGTTGCAGGCTTTGGCACCCGTATGTTGCCATTATCTAAATCCGTACCAAAAGAGCTTTTGCCACTTGGTAATCGTCCAGCTATTCATTATGTCGTTGAAGAGGCAATCGCGGCTGGTATCAAGCATATTGTGTTAGTCGGTCATGCGCAAAAAAGTGCCATTGAAAATTACTTTGATATCAATGCCGAGCTGGATAATCAGCTTAGAGCGAAAGGTAAAAATGAGCTAGCCGATAGCTTAAATTGGTTACCAGATGATGTAACAGTATCAATGATACGCCAAGGTAAACCGTTAGGTTTAGGTCATGCGGTGCTTGCTGCGCGCCCAATTATCGGCGATCATGATTTTGCTGTGATGTTGCCTGATGTGGTGCTTGATCCCTTTACCACAGATATGACTGCTGACAATTTAGCCTTTATGATTGAGTCTTTTGCTAAAAACAAGCATTCACAGATATTGGTCGATACTGTTGCCGATGAAGATGTACATAAATACGGTATCGCTCAGTTGAGTGAATCTGATAACGGTGCGCACGATATAGATGATAAAGCAGATACGAATACGAGCTTTAAGGTTGCAGGCTTTGTAGAAAAACCGAATTTAGCAGATGCACCTTCAAAATTGGCCGTCGTTGGGCGCTATGTCTTTAGCAACCATATTTTTGATTATTTGGCCAATACCAAAGCATCGGTTGGCGGTGAAATTCAGCTGACCGACGCTATCGATGCCTTGATTAGTCAATATGGCGTCAATGTCACGACGATGCGCGGTGCCAGTTATGATGCCGGCGATATGCGCTCTTATATGCAGGCTTTTATTTATTTTGCTCAGCAGCAATTAGCAGATGAAGAGTAATGCATGAACGATATAAAAGGCAATAACCGCTATAGCAGCGCGCGCAATTCTAAATACTGGCAGCAGTTACAGGAGTTGGCGGCACAGCCATGGTCGCTCGACAAACTATTTACGCAAGATGCTGAGCGTACGAGCCGTTTTAGCACGCAAGCTGGCGCGCTATATATGGATTATAGCAAGCAGTGTATTGACGACACGGTATTAGCCGCCCTGTTAAGCTTAGCGGATAGTTGTGATTTGTCAGGTCGTATTGAGTCCTTGTTACAAGGAGCTATGGTAAACACCAGTGAGGAGCGTGCGGCGTTGCACACAGCGCTGCGCTTACCAGTTAACGCGAAATTGCAAGTTGGCACGCAAGATGTTGTTACTGATGTGCATCAGAGCTTGGCGCGCGTTGCCAGATTATCCGAGCGTGTCCGCAGTGGTATATGGCGCGGATTTTCCGGCAAGGCAATTACCGATGTGGTTAATATCGGCGTTGGTGGTTCTGATTTGGGTCCGCTGATGGCGACCACTGCGCTTGATGAGTGGGCAGATACCGCTATCGAAGTGCATTTTGTCTCCAATATGGACGGCACACAGCTTGATAATTTGCTGAAGCACTTAAATCCTGAAACCACCTTATTTATTATCTCCTCTAAATCTTTTGGTACCGTTGATACGCTATCCAATGCCAAAACTGCGCTTTCATGGCTGCTTGCAACTGCAAAACTGCGGGCGGGTACGGAGGACAGTGTATTACGTCGCCATTTTATCGGTATTTCAGCCAACAGCGAGAAAATGAGCGCGTGGGGTATTCATCCTGAGCATCAGCTACAGCTTTGGGAATGGGTTGGCGGGCGTTTTTCTTTATGGTCAGCGATTGGTCTCGCTATTGCTATTCGTATCGGTATCGATGGCTTTAAAGCGTTATTAGCAGGCGCTCATAGTATGGATGAGCACTTCGCGCAAGCGGATTTTGCAGAAAATTTACCGGTATTATTAGGTTTGCTTGCCGTTTGGAACAGTACCTTTTTACAGGTAAATGCTCATACGGTATTGCCTTACGATGGGCGTTTAGAGTATTTGCCAAGCTACTTGACCCAGCTTGAAATGGAAAGTAATGGTAAATCGGTGACGCTGCATGGTGAGCGCCTTGATTATGATACGTGTCCGATTTTATGGGGTGAGATTGGTTCAAACGCCCAGCATGCTTTTTATCAGCTCTTGCATCAAGGGACGCAGCAAGTCTCTTGTGATTTTATCGCCTGTGTGCGTCGTTATAGTGATAAAGCGACCAATGCCTCGCTACAGCAGCAGCATGAATTGTCTTTAGCTAACTGTCTAGCACAAAGTCGGGTACTGGCTTTTGGCAATGCGGCTATTGCTGATGCCGATATGCAAATCGCTTCTGACGCTGATAAATATAAATATTACCGCGGTAATCAGCCATCAACGACTTTACTGATTGACGAGCTGACCCCGCATAGTTTGGGGGCATTAATCGCGCTTTATGAGCATAAGGTTTATGTGATGGCCAGCATTTGGGATATCAATCCGTTTGACCAGTGGGGTGTCGAGATGGGTAAGCAAATGGCAGAGTCAGTGCATGCCGCTATGCAGCAAGAGGGTGGTGAGCAGTTCGACAGCTCTACCAATCAGCTATTACAGCATATTAAGCTGCTTTCTTAAGAGTGCCTGCTGTTAATTTATTCATGCTGCTAATTCACCAATAATCAAAGGTAAACTCATGAGCGCTGATGCCATAAATACACATAAGCATAAACCTGCACCCAATCCGTTTCATAATACGGCGATAAATACTAACGTTTTTGTCCTTGTCGGTCATAGTATTGAAGCGATTACCAGTGCAGTGGTGCTGGCAAGCCTCGGTCATGCGGTTCATCTCTATGCCGATAAAGATATATTGGCGCAGCAGTTGCAGCAGTATGGCTTTGAGCATCATTTGCAAGCGCTTTGGCAGATGTATGATCAGCAGCAACAGATTGTCAGCTATGGGCTACCAAAGAGTGCTGATGAGCTTATACAGTGTTATGAAGTGGCGAATGATAATGATGAGAGAAAATCAGTTGCGCTATATTGGCTATTTTTAGATAGTATTAGCTCAGTATGGCTAGAGGACAGCTGGATTACTGCTTTTAATCATAGTCATGAGCAAGCATTGCCGCTCATCATGAGTGGTATTAAACAGTTGGGTGCGGTTGCCGCATTATCCAAGCTTTTGCAGCGCGCTTGGGTATATTATTTACCGTTCGTCTTCTTAAAAGATGGTGATGCTTATAGCTCGATGTTAAATCCGTCGTTATGGTTACTCGGTGAAAAAACGCCAAACAGCAGCCACCATCTACATATGCTCCAACCATTAATGCAGCATGCGCGTGCAACGCATCATGCCGATATTGCGACGATAGAATTTGCGCGTAGTAGTATCATGGCGATGCTGGCAACGCGGGTCAGCTTTATGAATGAGATGTCGCGCTTGGCTGATAGTCATCAGGTTGATATCCAGCAGGTCAGTCACATTATGGGACTCGATGAGCGTGTGGGCAGTAGCTACTTGCAAGCGGGTTGGGGGTTTGGTGGTAATACGCTACCGACGGAATTGCTTCAGCTGCAGCAGTCAAGTGAGGCGCAAAGTTTGGCCATGCCGCTATTGCAATCGGTTATCCATATTAATGAAGACCAAAAAGAGCTGATATTCCGTAAGTTTTGGCAATATTTTGACGGTTTTATCGATAATAAAACGGTCATGATTTGGGGCGGTAGTTATAAAGCAGGCTCGGGACGGACGGCAGAGTCGGCGATTCATCCTTTATTGGCATTATTATGGTCTTATAATATCCGTACGCTGGTTTATAGCGATAAAGCGCAAACGGAGCTTGCCGCGCTTTATAAGCAGCAGCCATTGCTTGAATTGATAAACAACCCTTATCAACAGCTTAATGAGGCGCAGGCAATCTTTATTATCAGCTGGTTGTCAGAGAATCGACTAGATATTGCCAAGCTTAACGAGCAAGCGATGCCCATATTCGATGGGCAAAATGCCTTGTCACGGACACAGATTGATGGTCTAGTCGGCGACTATATGGGGATTGGTCGCGCTAAATAAGGTTTTCTATCAGGTATAAAATAAGCTCAGTAGACAAACAATTATTAGACTAAAGCCAAACAAAAGCGCCGGTTAATTTTTATATTAATCGGCGCTTTTTTTATTCTTATAAGTTCAGAATGTCTTTATTCAGCACAGCAGCTATTTAAGCAGGTACCGCACCTTGACTGGCAAGCCATTGTTGAATGGCTTGGGTTTTGGTCTGTAGTAAATCTTCATCACCGCGACTTTCAATATTTAACCGAATTAATGGTTCAGTATTTGAGGCGCGTAAGTTAAAACGCCATTCACCAAAGTTTAAACTCAAACCATCGAGCATCGATTTAGTTGGGTTTTCGGTACTAAACTTTTCTTCGATAGCGCTAATAATCGTCTGCGCATCATGCGTGGTCAGATGAAAGTTCAGCTCGCCTGAGCTTGGATAGGCTGCAATATAACCGCTGACCAATTCTGACAAGGTTTTACCGGTAATCGATAATAGCTCAATGGTCAGTAGCCAAGGAATCATACCGCTATCGCAGTAGAAAAAATCGCGGAAATAATGATGCGCTGACATCTCGCCGCCATAAACTGCGCCAGAATTACGCATCACTTGCTTGATAAATGAGTGCCCAGACTTGCTAATAACCGCCTTACCGTTATGCTCATCAATGACGGCTTCGGTGTTATAAATCACTCGCGGATCATAGACGATTGACTCGCCCGCATATTTATTTAAAAACGCTTGCGCGAGCATGCCAACGACATAGCTACCATCGATAAATTCGCCGTATTCATCAAATAAAAAACAGCGGTCAAAATCGCCATCAAAGGCAATGCCAAGATCGGCTTTGTTTTCCAGCACCGCTTGCTGAGTGGCGGTTCGATTGGTCTCAATCATTGGATTGGGAATGCCATTTGGAAAGCTACCATCAGGCGTATGGTGCAATTTAAGCACTTCAATTGGCGCGCCAGCTTGTGCTAACTTGTCGATTAATAAATCAACGACGGGACCTGCGCTACCATTGCCGGAGTTGATAACCAGTTTTAGCGGTTTTAATTTATCAACATCAATAAACGTCATGACATGATTGATATAAGCGCTTTTATCCGTTAGTAATTGTAATGCGCCTTGTTGATTATCCGTACTAAATTGCCCCGATTCTGCCAACGCTTGAATCTCTGCCAAGCCATCATCGGCGCTAATCGGCTTGGAATACTCTTTGACCAATTTTAAGCCATTATAATTAATCGGATTGTGGCTAGCCGTTACTTCGATACCGCCCAACGCCTGATAATAACTGGTCGCAAAGTAAACCTCTTCTGTGCCTGTCATACCCAAATCAATCACACCGACACCCGCATCGAGCATACCTTTGATGGTTGCTTGTTTTAACTGCTCACTGGAGTGGCGGATATCGCTACCGATGACGATAGCTGGCTTTAAGTCTTTTAGTTCAGCGGTAGCCTCATTATCGGCACTGTGATAACGCTCGAATAAAATTTGGGCAAAGGCACGGCCGATACGGTAGGCGATAGCTTCATCGAGATTGACGCCAAGCTCGCCGCGGATATCGTAAGCTTTAAATGAATCAATGTTAATCGGCGCGAACTGGGTTTGAGTCGCATAGCTGGCATTATTGGTATCGGATGTGGGCATAACGATAAAATCCTTGCGTTTAAGCAGTGAGATGATAATTAAGTAGATTACTCAATTATAAGCTAATCAGTGTTCAATGCTACACTAACGACAAAATCGTTATAAACTTAATAGGGTTCTATTTAATAACCAATAAAAGTATAAGAGTGTTTTTTATGAATAGCCAAGAAAAGAAAATAACAGCGCCTACACCGGTATCAGGAACGCCAGAAGCAAGTGGCGAGTTGGCGGATTTACTGTCCTTAATGGCACGGCTGCGAGCAGATTGTCCGTGGGATAAAAAACAAAGCAACCATAGTCTCATTCCTTATGCGATTGAAGAAGCCTATGAGCTTGGCGAGGCGGTACAAGGTGATGATGATGAAGACATCAAAGGTGAACTTGGTGATGTATTGTTGCAAGTAGTTTTTCATTGTCAGATGTACGCTGAGCAAGGACGCTTTGATATGAGCGATGTGATTACCACTTTGCAAGAAAAGCTGATTCGCCGGCATCCGCATGTGTTTGAAGCAGAAACGCTACAAGATGAAGCAGCGGTAAAAGAACGCTGGGATGAGCTTAAGGCGGAGGAGCAACAAGCGCGCGCTGCACGTGGCAAACCACAGCACCGTTTGGACAATACCAAAGCAGGCAGCGCGCTGATGCAGGCGCAGGATGTACAAAAACAAGCGTCAAAATTGGGTTTTGATTGGGAAGGCGTCAGCGGCGCCTTTGATAAACTCGATGAAGAAATTGCCGAGCTAAAGGCTGAGATTTTAGATAAGCCCCAAGTTGAAATTAAAGCCAATATCAGAGAGGTTGAAAAAGAGCTTGGCGATTGCATGTTTGCGCTGGTCAATGTCGCCCGTAAACTAAACCTCGACGCTGAAACTGCGACGTTAACTTGTGTGCATAAATTTAAATCACGCTTTGGCTATATTGAAGACCAGTTAGCTGCCGCTGGCAAGCGTTTAGAAGACAGCGATATCAATGAGATGGATGCGTTATGGGAAGCGGCGAAACAGCATGAACGCGACTAATAAAAGCTTGCTTACTAAATGGTTAGCCATCAAATGGTCGTTTATTAAATGGCAGCATGTTAATTTGTTTAAAAATGCAGCCATTTCTTTAGTAGGCATAGTTTCTATCATGGCTATGCTATCTCATTCTGTCCTTGCCGCCCCTTGTTTTGATAACGCCCAAAGTGCTTATAATTATCTCTTAACGCAAGAAACAGCGCAAAGCCAAGCCCGTACGCAGACCAGTATTAATATCAATCGGGCGACGGAAGCCGAGCTGGTGGGATTAGATGGTATCGGCAGCAGTAAAGCACAGGCGGTTATTTTATATCGTGAGATGTTTGGCGGCTTTAAGAGTGTTGATGAATTAACCAAGGTCAAAGGCATCGGTGCAAAAACCGTTGAGAAGAATCGCAGACGTTTAAGCGTGCAGGATTAATCACGGTATTAATCAGGATATTTTGTATTAATTAACCCCAATATTGACAAAATAGCATGTAAGTAAATGTCATAACACACCCACCATGGCCAAAATTTGTTAAACTAGCAGGTACATCCGCCTGATAGACGCTGTGTTCGTCAGGGGTGGTTAAGAATAAAGGCGAGGAGTAGATGCATGGCCGAGCGTGCCGCCAAGCAGTTAGAACTGAATAAATCTGAATTACCAAATTCCATTACCGAAGTGATTGCAACCCTAACCCGAGCTGGGTTTGATGCCTATATCGTCGGTGGCGGCGTGCGCGACACCTTGCTAGGCCTGCGTCCAAAAGACTTCGACGCGGTCACTGACGCTAAGCCCCATGAGATTAAAGACGTCTTTGGCAAGCGCTGCCGTATTATCGGTCGCCGTTTTCAATTGGCGCATGTCTACTCTGGGCGCGAGCTTATCGAAGTGGCCACTTTCCGTGGACCACCGCTTAATGATTCCAATACCAATCAAGATGGTATGATTCTGCGCGACAATGTCTGGGGCGATATCAAACAAGACTTTGCCCGTCGCGACTTTTCTATCAATGCCCTTTATTATCAGCCGCTTAAAGGCGTGGTGCATGATTTTTGCGGTGCACTTGAAGATATTGATAATAAAATTATTCGCCTGTTAGGCAATGCGCCGACTCGTATCGAAGAAGATCCGGTCAGATTGCTGCGCGCCTTACGTTTTAAAGCCAAGTTGGGCTTTGATTTTGATAGCGAACTAGCCGCACAGTTCCATGATGGTAATTGGGCGCTACTTGAGCAAATCTCTCCGCATCGTCTATATGATGAAACGCAAAAGATGTTTACTGGTGGCTATTTAGTGCCATTATTGCCGCTATTATTTGAGTCGGGTGCGATTGATAGTTTAATCATTTACCCACCTGCTGAGCCAAGTGCTTTAGTGAAACAAGTCGCTATTAATACCGACAAACGTATCGGCGCTGGCAAAAGCATTAACCCTGCCTTCTTTTACGCAGCGTTGCTGTGGGAAAACTATCTACATCAATTGGAAAAAGCCAAAAAGCGCAATATGCCTTTTGCGGATGCACAAATGCATGCAGCGGGCAAAGTCATCGACCGTCAGCGTATCAAAACCGCCATTCCAAAATTTGCCGAACAGTTTATTCGTGATATTTGGATATTGCAGCCAAAATTGGCCGCGCCACGTAGTAAACAAATTGTCCAGCTGTCTGAGCACCCACGTTTCCGCGCCGGTTTTGATTTCTTGTTATTGCGCGAGCAGTGCGGCGATGCCGAACATCCGCTATCAGAATCGACCAATGGTATGGGCGAGTGGTGGCACAACTATCAAACCTTGACCGAACAGCAGCAGCAACAGGCGATTGATGACTTTGATGAAAATATTCGTCGCGGTGCTTATAAGCAAGCGCAGCGCGGTCGCGGACGTAATCGTCAAAAACAGCAAACCTCGAACGATAATGGCAAGGTGAATCACATACAAAACGATCAGCAAGATAAAGTAAACGGCAATGGTCATACCAAGCAAGTGGTTAATGATGCCTCAAACGTGCCATCACGCCGCCGCCGCGCTGCCAGTCAGTCGGCTCAGCATGCTAATAACAGTGTCAGTAATAGTAGCAGCAATTTCAGTCGTAATGAGAATGGTCGTAATAATAGCTATGATAAGCAGCAAGCGACACAAGATAATAATGAGCTTGCGCAATTGCAGCAGTTATCACTTGCTAACATAGGCCATCAAGCGGCAACTAAACGCCATAATGCCAAGCCTGCACCGTTATTTGTCATAGAGCATGAGAAGGTTGTACCGCCATTACGCAAGCAATTGCCAAGTGATCCACAGTCACAATCGTCATCTAAGTCGCCTTCTAAATCTAAACCGGCTAGCCAAGCGTTTGTAGAAAAAAACACCGTTACTGACAACGCAGCGCCTAAAGAGCAGTCTGGCAATCAAGCAGCAAAGCATCATACAAAACCAAAGCAAGCTGATGCCAATGTTGAGGCTAATACTGACTCAGTTTCTGCTAAAGCGCATACGACAGAGTATGCTACGCGCACGGTAGCCAGAACACCGGCGCTAGTCAGTATGAATAACGAGCCGATACCGCATAAGCGTCGCCGCCGTCAGCCTACTGTTGTAGAAAATGACAATGGAAATAGCTCAGCTAATAGCAATAGCGTAGAGGCTAAAGCAGTCGATAGCAAAGCGCAAAAAGCGGCGAGATACGCAAAAAAAGCGCCGAAGTTAGCGACTGAAGCTGTTAGTAAAACTGAAACTAGTGACGTTGAAAGTAAGGCTAAGAAGGCAACCAAAGCTACAGCAGCAAAACCTACTAAAACCAGTCAAGATACTAAGAGCCAGACCAGTCAAAGTCAGTCAGCTAAGCATCAAACAGCTGCTAGTAAAATGAATGAGCAAAAAGGCCCTGTACCATCAAAGCGTCGCCGCCGTCAGCCAAGCGTTAATAACGTTTAAGCTTATGAGCGGACAATAGAGTAAAGTGATAACTATGAACACGCACTTTGATGCTAACGATGACAATGAGAGCCATGGCGATGTAACTTGGGTTACCTGCTATGTGGGCTTAGGTAGCAATCTGACAAATGAGTTAGGTTCACCTGTCGAGCATTTGCAGCAAGCCGTTGCAGCTATGCAAAAGCACGAGCAGATACGCGCGGTACGGGTGTCTTCCTTTTATGCTTCAGTACCGATGGGACCGCAAGACCAATCTGATTTTATCAATGCGGTCGCAGGTTTTGAGACCACTTTGACTGCGTCTGAGCTGCTTGCTTTTTGCCAAATGCTAGAGCAACAAGCCAAACGCGCCCGTTTGCGCCGTTGGGGCGAGCGTAGCCTTGATGTCGATATTTTATTATATGGTGACGCGCAAATAGCAGAGCCGCAATTAACCATACCGCATGCTGGCTTGCCTGAACGTAATTTTGTTTTGATACCGCTGCGAGAGCTAGCGCCAGAGTTGATTGTTAAAGGTAAATCTATAACGGATTATCCGCTTAGTAACGATTGGACAGGGTTAAAGTTGCTATCAGATGATGGATGTATTAACCGTTAAATAGATTTATTAACTACTAAAAAGTAGCAGCAAATTGGTATTTAGCAGCATTTTCAGTCATTGATTGTTAAACGTATTGATGATTGAAAGCATTGAGGATGATGTAACGATATGACGACGTTATCGACTTTAAATAAATTTAAAAAAGACGGCACCAAATTTACCTGTCTGACCTGCTATGATGCGATGTTTGCGCGCATGATGGATAAAGCACAAATCGATACGATATTGATTGGTGATAGTCTGGGTATGGTGGTGCAAGGTCATGATTCAACCTTACCGGTCAGCGTCGATGATATGGCTTATCATACGGCCAATATTGCCCGTAGTAATAAGCACGCACTGATTTTAGCCGACTTGCCGTTTATGAGTTATGTGACGCTCCCAGAAGCGGTTGCCAATAGCCGTAAGCTGATGCAGGCGGGCGCGCATGTGATTAAGATTGAAGGCGGTAGTGAGCTTTGCGATTTAGTCACGACTTTGGCGCAAGCAGGTACACCCACTTGCGTACATCTTGGCTTAACCCCACAGTCGGTTAATGTCTTTGGCGGCTATAAAATCCAAGGACGCGGTGATGCAGCGGCGGATAAGCTGCTTACTGATGCCAAAGCGGTGGTTGCTGCCAGTGCGGCACTTTTGGTACTAGAGTGCGTACCTGCTGAACTTGCAAAAGCTGTGACCCAAGCGGTTGCCGTGCCGGTAATTGGTATTGGTGCTGGTGCCGATACTGATGGTCAAGTCTTAGTCATGCATGACATGCTTGGTATGGTGCACGGTCGTGTGCCACGCTTTGTTCATGACTTTTTAACCGATGAGCGTAATAGTGAGCGTAGTATTGAAGGCGCATTTGCCCTATATCAGCAAGCCGTACGCGATGGCAGCTTTCCGACTGAGCAGCACCAATTTAGCTAGTGGTCTTTAATTTAAAACTTTGAATTTGGTGCTTAGTATTTAGCGCTTTAAATTTAATGCTTTGACGATTATCAGTAGAAAAAGCTATCAGGATAAGAGTATTTACCATGCCAATTATTCACCATCATATCTCAACACTGCGCGCCGCCTTAAACCCTTATCGTGGTCAGCAAGATAGCCAGCAGCGTATTGCGTTAGTACCAACCATGGGCAATCTACATGACGGTCATCTTGAGCTGGTAAAGCTTGCCAAGCAGCATGCCGATATTGTCGTGGTGAGTATCTTTGTCAATCCTACCCAATTTGGCGTCGGTGAAGATTTTGACAGCTATCCACGTACCTTAGATGCAGATGTTGCCAAGCTTGCTACTGTTGGTGCTGATTATGTATTTGCCCCAAGTATTGATGAGATGTATCCAGTATTACCGCCACCAACGTCAGTCCGAGCGGGAGAAATTACCACCCAGCTATGTGGTCAATCGCGCCCCAATCACTTTGATGGTGTCGGCATCGTTGTCTCTAAGCTCTTTAATATCGTCCAGCCTGAGGTGGCCGTATTTGGCCAAAAAGACTATCAGCAATTGGCAATTATCCAGCAAATTGTGCGTGATTTAAGCTATCCAATTGAAATTATAGGTGCGCCTATTGTACGTGCTGCTGATGGTTTAGCATTATCTTCGCGCAATCAGTATCTAACTGAAGCTGAGCGTAATGTTGCTCCTGTGCTGCATAAAGAATTGCTCCGCTTAGCTGAGCAGTTAATGCAGGGTCAGCATCTCGAACAAGGTCTTGCGCCTTTATTAACAGAAACACGGGCACACATCACTGAGGCGGGCTTTAAGATTGATTATTTAGAAGTTAAAACGGCTCAGCTCGATTCTTTAGAGACAGATGCTACATCTGCAACTTTCAATGCAAATCAGCAGGATTTGGTGATTTTGGTTGCGGCTTGGTTGGGTAGAGCACGTTTATTAGACTATCAGTTAGTGACGGTCAAGCTGCCGTGCTGACAGAGTAATTCGCCAGACGCAATTATTAGGATGACGGATCATGAGTGCAAGTAAGGATGACAAGCAAGCACAGGCAAATGACAATTTAGCAAAGCCTATAAACGCGAAAGTAGAAAATAAAGATAGACTAAGTATCTTGGTGGTGTCAGGGCGCTCAGGCTCGGGTAAAACTTCAGTACTTAATATCTTAGAAGATTTAGGCTATTATTCTATTGATAATTTGCCTTTGTCATTGGTTCCTGAAGCAGCGCAAAAACTGGTCTGTGATAGTGGGATTAAACGCATCGCGCTGGGTGTCGATATTCGCACGCCACGTGCGGATTTGTCCAATTTTGCTGAAACACATGATGCGTTAAAGCAGAGATATGGCGAAGAGGCGGTCACCGTGGTATATGTGACGGCGCAAGAAGAAACGTTGGTTGCGCGCTTTAATGCTACCCGCCGAATTCATCCACTGATGGTGCAAGATACTAAAGGCATAGAAAATACCACTTATAATCTGCCAGCAGCGATTGAAAGAGAAATTCAGCTTTTGCAGCCGATATTTAAGCATGCGGATGTCAAAATCGATACCACTATGCTGAATATCCATCAGTTGAAAGAGCGCTTGCGTGATTATGTTGGGGTTGATAATCAAATAGTGATTAACCTGCTATCGTTTGGCTTTAAATACGGCAGCCCAATTGATGCAGATTTTGTTTTTGACGTGCGCATTTTGCCCAATCCGCATTGGAACCCAACGCTACGAGCTGCGACCGGTCTTGACGCTGAGGTTGCTGAATTTTTTGCCGATTATCCAGAAGTGTCTGAAATGACTGAAGATATCGCAAAATTTCTTAATCGTTGGCTGCCTGATTTTCTGCATAACAATCGCCATACGGTCACGGTCGCTATTGGATGTACGGGCGGCAAACATCGCTCGGTATTTATCACCAAGCATTTGCAAGATAAGCTGACCGCTGGCCTGCCTGAAGGTTTGACCGTTGTTGCTAAACACCGCGAAAAGAATCGTTGGTGATGCTTTTTTTGTAGCTAAAACTTATAAGCTGCAAAGTATAAATGGCAAAAATGCGATTAACTTTATTATTTACTATCTATTATTTATTATCTCGAAAAATGGAAAGCTTTTATGATTGACTGGTCAGAACATGATATGCGCGTCTCGCGCACAGAGCTCAAAAAAGCTCATGAGCGCTTGCAAGCATTGTCGATACCGCTTGCCAGCTTATCGAAAAAACAGCTCAAAAACCTGCCAGCAAGTGATTATTTTATGGCAGAGCTGATGGCGCTTGCTGATATTACCAGTGCTAATGCGCGTAATCGCCAAACCAAGCGTGTCGGTAAACTTATCAGTGAAGAAAACCGCCATGAGTTGGTCAAAGCCTTGTTTGATGCCTTTTTCCCAAAGGAGCAAGTTTCTAAAATCGAGAGTTGGTTTGAGCGCTTAAATATCAATGATGAAGGCACGCTTAAACAGTTTGTTAAACAGTACAAAGCCTCTGAGCGCAATAGTATGTATCAGCTGTTGCTTTGGATTGAGTATGCCAAGCATATGCAAGACGATGAGCTGATGGCAGAGTCTAAAGAGGATTTGGCCAGTTATATTCGGGAAGTGGCGATATTGTCGCAGCTAAAAATGTAGCCAATTATACTGGCTATGAGGCGGCGTTGCCGTTCATAATAACGACCCATAAAAAAGCCAATCAGTGATGATTGGCTTTTTATATTTTTCTATAAACTAATACTGATTAATAAATAAATCATACAGACTGACTTATTTTTTCTCTGCACGTACTTTATCGACCAGATAATCTACTACTTTAGGGACAGTGGCGCTTTCGCCGGTCACCACATATTTACCATGGACAACAACCGCTGGGACACCTGAGAGCTGATAACGCTTAGCGCCTGCTTGTGAGCGACCAATTTTTGTTCCAACCGCAAATGAGTTATATAGGCTGTTAAATTTCTTTTCGTTGACGCCTTGTGAGGCATACCATTTGCTCAGTGACGCTTGGTCAAATAATTGCTTGCCGTCTTTATGTACCGCATCAAATAGCGCATCATGGGTTTTGTTTTCATAACCTAATAATTGCGCGGCATAAAAACCACGGGCACTGGCTTCCCAAACTGGGTTAAGCGCTGCTGGGGTTTTAAAGAATGCCACGTCTTTATCTTTGGTTTTTGCCCATTTTTCCATGTGCGGATTTAGGACGTTACAATGCGGGCAGCCATACCAGAAAAATTCACGCACAATGATAGCATCACCGCTGATTTTTTCTGGATTGTCTAGCACACGGTAATCTTTTCCTGCGACATAATTGGCGGCTTGTGCGCCCATATTGGCCAGCCCAATAGCACAAGCCAGACCAGTCAATGCGATGATACGTTTCATACTTGTTCCTTGAGGTGTCAAAATTTAAAATGTTTGGTGCAAATTTTCAGATCAAAAGTTGCTTAGCGCATTTATATAGGTTTGAAAGTAGATAAACGACAATGCATTATCTAAATTGTCTTCGCTAAATCGACCTATAATAGAGTACGGACTATAATAGCGTAAAATGCCCGCACTTGTGAACCCGATTCTTAACTAACGGTTGTAAAGCTGTGAGCTATTATTTAAGGTATCTTACTTATCATTTTTAAGCTGCTAGTTTTAAGCTGACAGCCATTAATTTTTTTCACAGAGAAAGGTATTTATTCACTAAGGCTTGTTAAGAAAGACTTATTAAAAACATTCAAAGTTATAAAACGGTTTCAAATTTTTCGCTTGTATAAAGGTCTGCTGCTTAATAATAATCATAGCGCGTAAGTGTTTATTAAAATTTAAGTATTTACTGCCGCGATTCACAATCGGTGACGATGTACTCACGACAAAGTCGCCGCTCTCATGCTAATATTGGGCATACTGCTATTGAGCATGTCAGCATGCCTATAAACGATAATAACTATAATACCCATAAAGGAAAAACCCTATGAGCCAAGCTTTCTCTTCTGCACAGCCTGTGAATCATCAGTCAAACAACGATTCAAACGATTACGCAAATAACGAGCCAGCTACCAATACTGCTACTAGTGACTTTAACCAAAATACTGCTATCAATGTCGATGCCAGCGAAGTGGAAAAATTCAATAACTTGGCAAGCGAGTGGTGGAATAAAACTGGCGCTTTTGCTACCTTGCACGAAATTAATCCGTTACGTCTTAACTGGATAGAAGAAAACGTTAAGCGCGGCTTTATGAGTGCTGATAGCAGTAAAACGGCAGAGATGGGCTTGGCGGCTAAAAAAGTCCTTGATGTCGGTTGCGGCGGCGGTATCTTGGCAGAATCAATGGCACGTCGCGGTGCAGATGTCACCGGTATCGATCTCGGTACAGAAAACCTCAAAGCGGCAGCCTTACATGCTGAGCAAAGCAACTTAAATGATACCTTGCGTTATCAGCATATTCCTATTGAGCAGTTAGCGGCTACCCATGCTGGTCAGTTCGATGTCGTGACGTGTATGGAGATGCTTGAGCATGTGCCAGACCCAGCTGCCATTGTCGAGGCGTGCTTTACACTATTGGCACCGGGCGGCGTTTGCGTGCTATCGACGATTAACCGCAATCCTAAATCTTACCTGTTTGCCATCGTTGGGGCAGAGTATGTATTGCGCCTGCTTGATCGCGGCACCCATGATTACGCCAAATTTATCACCCCAGCTGAATTGGATAAAATGGCGATAACGGCAGGCTTTACCCGTCAAGACATCATCGGACTGCATTATAATCCGTTGACCAAGCGTTATTGGTTGGCACAAAACGTCGATGTTAATTATATGATGGCGGTACAAAAGCCACTGGCGTAAATCGCCTTTTATAAGTATTCCTTTTTGACGACTTTTTAAATCAATGTTTTAAATTAATATTAAGAGCGCCTGTTATGAGCCAATTTGTAAAAGCTGTCTTGTTTGACCTTGATGGCACATTAATCGATACTGCCGCTGACTTTGTCCGCATTATTGGTAAAATGAGCGGCGAAAATGATTGGCAAGCGCCACCTGAAGCCGAAATTCGTGAGCAAGTTTCTGCCGGTGCCTCGGCGATGGTACAGCTGATGCTGCGCCACAACGATCAACTTGAGGTCAGCGAATCTGAGTTACTGGAGTTTCGTCAGCAGTTCTTAGACGATTATGAAGCGGAAATCTGTGTCGATAGTTGTGTTTTTGATGAGCTTGAAGAGGTGCTGCGCGCATTAGAAGAAAAAAGCGTGCCATGGGGTATTGTGACTAATAAGCCGCGTTATCTCGCTGAGCAGTTATTAGAAAAAATGCAGTTAGACGAGCGCTGTTCGGTACTGGTGTGTCCAGATGATGTATCGCGCTCTAAACCCGATCCAGAGCCAATGTATGCAGCATTAGAAAGACTCTCTATACCGCGCGGTGCCGCTGAAAGCGTGCTTTATGTCGGCGATCATATACGCGACATTGAAGCTGGCAAGGCTGCGGGTATGCCGACTATCTTAGCCGCTTACGGTTATATTCCGCCTGAAGATCAAAAAAACCTGAAGAAATGGGGTGCAGATTATATTACCGAAACTCCTGCAGACTTGAATAAATTATTGCTTTCTTCTGGCAAGTTTGACTATTTATAAAGCAAATAAGCTTTATAAAGCGAATACACCATTTAACGAAATAGCTATTAAGCACCCTACCTATTAAATAATAAGCAGTGAGTAATGCCATGAGTGACAATACTAATCAGCCTACTAGCCAACAACAGATGCCATCAGCTGCGCAAGCTTCTGTGCCAGCTGTATCGCACGACGATATTCGTAATTTCATACCGCCTGCTGACTGTTTAGATGGTAAAACTATCTTGGTAACGGGTGCCGGTGATGGTATCGGGCGTATCGCCGCCTTAACCTATGCGCGCTATGGCGCGACGGTATTATTGTTGGGGCGTACTAGCAGTAAGCTTGAATACGTTTATGATGAAATTGAGAGCTTTGGCGGTAAGCAGCCTGCGATGCTACCGATGAATCTAGAGGGCGCAACCTATGCTGAGATGCAAAAGTTAGAGAACTTGATTGCTAAAGAAGTCGGTCAGCTTGATGGTATCTTGCATAATGCGGGCATGCTTGGGGCTTTGACGCCCCTTGAAATGTACGATGTCGATATGTTTGCCCAAGTGATGAAGGTCAACTTTACCTCCACCTTTATGCTCACACAAGCACTCTTACCTTTGCTTAAAGACGCAGCACATGGTTCGATTGTCTTTACTTCTAGTAGCGTTGGTACTCACCCTCGCGCGTTTTGGGGCGCGTATGCACTCTCTAAGCAAGCGGTAGAAGGCATGAGCGATATCTTTACCCAAGAAACGCAGAATACCACTAACTTGCGCTTTAACTGTATCAATCCTGGTGGTACCCGTACCAATATGCGCGCCCATGCCTTTCCCGGTGAAAATCCGATGAGCCTAAAAACCCCGGAAGATATTATGGGCGGTTATGTGTTTTTAATGAGTGATGAGAGCATCGGTGTGCGCGGTCAAGTGGTTGAGCTCCAACCAAAAGACTAATAATCACCTGTACTCCTATTGCTTAGAATTTTTATAACTCTTAATAGTATTTATAAAATTGCGTATTTATTGAAATAAGCGACTTATAACCCCATCTATTTGTTATTAAAGACTTTTATAAATTATGATCTAAATATCATGAATAAAAAATAGGATGGGATTATGGCAGGTGGCTGGTCAAGAGATGGGGCAGAGCATGAGCAAATGGATGCGACTGTCAACGATGCGTTAGAGCGGGCACGGCGTGCGCTGCCAACGGGTAAAAGTGCTGAGTTCTGTGATGAATGCGGCAATCCCATTCCAGAAGCGCGCCGTATTGCTGTGCCAGGTGTGCAACACTGCGTCGGCTGTCAAACGGAGCTTGAACAAGAAGCAAAGGCGACTGAGCTATTTAATCGCCGCGGTAGTAAAGACAGCCAATTGCGTTAATAAAAAATCCCCCATTATTTTAATAGTGGGGGATTTTTTTATCGGTTTTATCTTTATCGGTACTATCGTGACTGTCAATAATTATCAATAATCTGTTTATTACTGCCGATAGATGGCTAGGCAATCAATAACTATAACTATCTATAACATCAATGCCATGAGCTCAAGGTCATACACTTCCCAATCTACCTTAACCGCTGTCGCATCTTCTTGCCCAGTACTTGCTTGTAAAATAATCTCTAGTCGGTTATCTGCTTGTGCGCTCACTGTCTTTGTAGACAAGCTATCAGGAGTAAAATTGATTTGTATCCAGCCATGAGAGGTATGCACAACGCCTTTGATACGTTGCCAATTTGGCAGCGTTAACAACCAATCCTGTAACTTATCGGCATTGAATACATATTCTGCTGGTAGTCGCCACCCTGCCAGTAGAATATCTTGCTGTTGCTCATGATAACGATAGGGCAGCTCTACACTTGTATCAGGCTTATTATCGTCATTGCTTTCAGGATTGTGGAAGGTATTCGCTGTTAAAGAATGACTCAGCGGCTTTAAGCCCACAACAGATCTGTATGGCTCAGCGATATTGACTCTTTGCTGCTTTGAGATGACAAAACTGGGTTTGGAGAGCTGTGCACTTAATGCTGCTGAATAGCCTGTGGATGTATTTATCTTATGAGTGGTTGTCTGGCTGTCAGATTCTGCCCAAATAATAGAAATCTGTGCATTGAGCTTGGCTACCCATGCTTGTAACGCTTGTTTTTCGTCAGCGCTTAATTGAGTATAGCGATTAATGACCAAAACATCGGCATCGCGAATATGCGCCTGAAAACCCTCATGAGTACGATACTTTTCTTGTTGCCATTGCAGCGCACTAAGCACCGTTATGACCGATTGCATCTTTAAAGCCGTTTGCCAATGCGGCGCGCTCAGCTGTTGGATAAGCTCACGCGGATGGGCAAGTCCTGTTGGTTCAATAAGCAGCCGCTTTGGATGATGGTCACTGAGCAAGCGACTCAGAGCGATTTGTAGTGGCAACTGACTGGTACAACAAATGCAGCCGCCGCTCACTTCACGAATGGCGATGTCATTTGTCGTATGGCTATCTTGTGAGCTGGCTAGTAGTGCGCCATCGATCCCGATACGACCAAACTCATTGATTAATAACGCCCAGCGTTCACCCAGTGGTTTGGTCGCAATTAATTGATTAATGAGGGTGGTTTTGCCAGAACCCAAAAACCCTGTCACCAAGGTGCAGGGTATGTTTTGAAGCATAATAGGTGATTTCAATGTTGCGCCCGTGATATTAATAGGATGAGATATTAACCATCTGAGGTATCAATAGCCGCAAGGAGCATTTATGAGTTTATAACGACTCATTTTTGGCCGCTTCAACTTCTGCTTCATCGGGCACGAACACATAACCTACGCCCCAGACAGTCTGAATATAACGCGCTTGTGAAGGATTGTCCTCAATCAGACGGCGCAAACGTGATACTTGTACATCGATAGAGCGCTCCATCGCGCCCCATTCACGACCACGGGCAAGGTTCATCAATTTATCACGCGTTAATGGCTCACGTGGATGCTGAACCAAGGCTTTTAATACTGAAAATTCACCGGTCGTCAAAGTGACCACATTGCCATCGCGTTTAAGGGTACGGGTCGATAAATCAAGCGTCCATGGTCCAAACTCAACCACTTCAAGCTGATGACTTGGCGCACCCGGTAGCTCACGATTTTGACGACGCAGCACCGCTTTGATACGGGCCAATAGCTCTTTTGGGTTAAATGGCTTTGGCAGATAGTCATCAGCGCCGGCTTCAAGTCCAGCGATACGATCGGCATCGCCACCTTTAGCAGTAAGCATGATAATCGGGATATCGCCATTATCTTCACGCAAGCGCTTACAAATACTAATACCGTCTTCGCCTGGTAGCATCAAATCCAAAACCACCAATGAGAACAGCTCACGTTGCATCAATTTGTCCATCTGATTGCCATCATGGGCCGTACGGACGACAAAACCATCGTCTTCTAGAAAGCGTTGTAATAAAGAGCGCAAGCGTGCATCGTCATCAACGACCAAAATGCGCTGGTTTAAGGTGTCAGGGCTGTTGTTATCTGTCATACAGTCATCCTCTTATAAAAATTATTATTAGTAGCAGTTTTTAGTAAAAAACGTTTATAAAAATACCATTAAAAACGCGGGTAAAAATCTTATTGTTATTTAATGATCAATCCGTTGATAAGTAAATCATGATTAGCAAACCATTAGTGGTCATAAAAGATATAGTCGTCGAAAAAACCTATAAAAATAAAGACTTTTGTTCAATATGGCAGGGCTTAGCCATATTTATGCCCTTGATACTTTAGTGTATAAGATTGCAGGCGCAATTGCATCACTGATACGGATAAATGCTGTATGCGTTTGTTTAACAAGGCGTTAGAAAGAACGATATCAGACGATTTTTGCCATAAAATAGGCGATAAATAACGAAAAGATAAAAAGGATTTTTATTCATGCAGCTTTTGCTATAATGCAAAACTACATTTCTCAACGATTGATACGTCTATGAGTAGCACTGATACCTTAACGCCATCTCAAACCTCGACAAATGCACAGGTTTTGGATGCAACCACACACGCGAATATTCACGACAAGCTTGCTCGCGCGCTTGGCATTAAGACTGCTCAAGTCAATGCGTTTGTCAAACTTTACGATGAAGGCGCGACCGTTCCGTTTATTGCCCGTTACCGTAAAGAAAAGACGCAGAATCTTGACGATGCGCAGCTGCGAGCTTTAGAGAAGTCGCTCAATTATGAGCGTGACATGGCAACCCGTCGCCTCAAAATTACTGAGCTGCTCAGCACGCAGGGCAACTTGACTGACGAGCTACAGACGCGTATTGATAATGCGACGTCGAAACTTGAGCTTGAAGACATCTACTTGCCATATCGTCCGCGTCGCCGCTCTCCTGCTGCCAAAGCACGTGCCGCGGGTTTAGACGTTGCTGCTCAAGCAGTGTTGACGCAAGAGATTACGCCAACTGACGCATTAGCAGAATATCAAGCTCAATCTACTATTACCGATGAAAGTGGTAATGAGATTGAAGTCGATTTTAGCGATATCGAAAAGCAACTTGCGGGTGTACAAGCCATCATCGTTGATGAATGGACGCAAGCGCTTGATTTGCTTGATAACCTACGTAGTGGCTTTGCTAAGACAGCGACTATCATCTCTGCTGTTGCCAGTGATGAAAAACGTGAAGTTGGCGAGAAGTTTAAAGATTACTTTGAGCATAGCGAAAGCCTTGCGCGTTTGCCAAACCATCGTTTATTGGCGATGTTACGTGGTCGTCAAGAAAACGTATTGGGTATAAAAATTGAAGGTGAAGATGCGCCTTTTATTGAAAAAATCATTAAGCATTTTGACGTTGATACAAAAGCACCAGCCGAGCGTCAAGAGTTTTTAACAGCAGCGGCGACCAGTTTGTGGAAAGACAAATGGCGTCCGCATATCGAACATCGTTTATTAACTGAGAAGCGCCTCACCGCTGAAGCCGATGCCATTGATGTATTTGCTAATAACTTACAGCATTTATTAATGTCAGCGCCTGCCGGTCGTAAAGTGATTTTAGGTGTTGATCCAGGTATTCGTCATGGCGTAAAAATGGCGATTGTTGATGCTCAAGGTCATGTCATGCTAGACGGCGAAGATAAGCCTGTCGTGGCAACTGTCTATCCATTTGCTCCTGATAACAAAATGACTGAAGCCAAATCTGTTATCGATCAGCTATTAAGTATTTATAACGTTGATTTGGTCGCTATTGGTAATGGTACGGCGAGCCGCGAAACAGATGCGATGATTAAAGAGATTTTGGCCGCCAACGCTGAGTTAAAAGCCAAAGCCGTTATCGTTAATGAATCAGGCGCATCAGTTTATTCTGCCAGTGAGCTTGCCAGTGACGAGCTTGCTAATTTAGATGTCTCTGTACGCGGTGCGGTTTCTATAGCCCGTCGCTTGCAAGATCCGCTATCAGAATTGGTTAAAGTTGACCCAAAAGCGATTGGCGTTGGTCAATATCAACATGATGTCAACCAAACCCAGCTAGCAGACAGTTTGGACAAAGTCACGCAAGACAGCGTAAACGCCGTTGGTGTTGATGTAAATACGGCAAGTCCTGCTATCTTGGCGCATATTGCTGGTTTGAATAAAAACGTCGCCCAGCAAATCGTCACTTATCGTAAAGAGCATGGTGCCTTTGATAGCCGTGAAGCATTAAAGAACGTCCCACGCTTAGGGGTTAAAACCTTTGAGCAAGCCGCAGGTTTCTTACGCGTCCATGGTGGTAGCAATCCTCTTGATGCGACAGGCGTGCATCCGGAAAGCTATGCGCTGGTTGACAGCTTACTTGAGCAAACCGGTAAAACGTTGCCAGAAGTCATCGGTAACGATGGTGTATTAAACAGTATCGATACCACTGCGCTTGCTGCTAACGATGACAATATCAGTGTTAAAGCTATCATTGAAGAGCTTGCCAAGCCTGCACGCGACCCACGTCCTGAGTTTAAAACGGCTAACTTCCGTGAAGACGTTAATAGTATTAAAGACTTGAGCGAAGGTATGCAGCTTGAAGGCGTGGTGACCAACGTCACAGCCTTTGGTTGCTTCGTTGATGTCGGTGTCCATCAAGATGGTCTCGTGCATATCTCACAGATGGCCAATGACTTCGTTGCTGACCCAATGAACCGCGTCAAACCAGGCGATATCGTCTCGGTACGTGTGATTTCTATCGATGAAAAACGTGGCCGTATCGGCTTTAGTATGAAGCCTGAGTCTGAAAAACCAGTACGCCCAGCTGCGAAGTCGACTGCAGAAGGTACAGGTAATGACGATAAGGCTAGCCGTCCACGCAGCAATCGTCCAGCTAGTAACCGTCCAGCTGCTGATAAGCGTGCAACAAAACCGCGTGGCAATCGTCAAGATAAAGACAACGCCAATAACCGCAGTAAAGCGCCTAGAGCTGAGAAAGCAGAAGCACCTAGTAAAATGGGTACGCTTGGGGCATTATTACAAGAAGCTGGCGTGACCAAAGCTAAAAAGTAGTGTCTGTTTAAAGTAATGACTGTTTATGGTTATAAGGGTTTTATTTAACGATAAACAACTAAAAAAGGCAGCCATCGATGGCTGCCTTTTTTATTGGGAATATATGGGAGGAATCCCTTTAAGAATGGTTTGGCTTGTTGGTAATAGCTTTGTTGGTAATAAAGAACTTTAAGGTTTTATCTACTAATACAAGCGTTTGACCTATAATTTATAAATCTTCCGTTACTTCTACGTCTTCTTCTGTCTCTTCTTCTAATACAGCTTCTTCTTCTAGCATTTCATCTTGTGCTTGTGCTTGTGGCTGCAGCGCATCTTCTGGATTTTGCATAGCCGCTTTTTGCATAGCCGCTTGTTGTAATGGCATGGCATCTTGCATAGACGCTTGCTCAGCTTGTAGCTCAGTGGTCATCGGCTGTTGGCTAGCGCTATTGTTAACACTGACCTTTGATCTTGAGATAGTTTGAGTTTCGCTAATTTGAATTGGATTAGCTTGATTGGCTACTGACTTACTACTGGTGTTTTCGCTTGCAGGCTCAAGTGTGGTTGCAGCAACCGCCGTTTGCTTTTCTGCTGCTGCTTTATCAGCAGGTGCTGCCATAGCCAAACTTGGGATAGTGAGTGCAGCGCCAATGAGTAGCGATAAAGATAAAGTACTTTTTTTCATGAATTAATTCCTTAATTTATAGTCTTATCATGTCAGTTCAAAGCATTTCAAACTTGACGCTTATTTTGCGTGCTGTATATAACAGAGGTATATAACAGCCAAATATCGAGATTTATTTAATATTTTGAATCTATATATTTAATATAACTAACATCTAATTTTTAGGAAAAATAAAATCATGATAACCAGTAAGCGATTATCATGATCGATTTGGATAAAGAGTTTTATAAGCCCAATTAAAGCAGTTATAAAAATCTAGAGGGGAGAATACCAACTAAACAAGCGTTGATTCAGTAGTACATAAATTAAAAGTCTAACAGATGGATGTTTATAGGTGACTTTGTGCAACTACTGTATGGTTATTGTCAGATAAAAAATAAGCCGAAAAAAGATAGGCAATAAAAAAGCCGCCTCTTATTACTAAGAGGCGGTCATTACTATATTAGTTAAAATTACATGACTTTGGTTTTAATCATGAATGTTATTAAGCGTCGACCACTTCAAAGCTAAGACCAGCGTGCGCTTCTAAACGCGTTAATAAGCTATCGCCCATGGCGGAGGCGGGCGTCCAAAAACCGCCACCAACCTCTTCTTTGTTAATATCCTGTGCTAAGCATAATGCTGCTTGTGCCAACATGCGCGAGGTGCTGCCATAACCAGGATCTTTGTCACCGGTGACTTTGGTATTGATGCTATCTTTATCGGCGGTCTGGCCAAATAGACGAATATCAAAATAGCCATTTTCTTGGTCTTCTTTAGAAGGACCCGAGCCTGATTTGGGCAATACGTGCTTAGATAAAAGCTCGCGGCTTGGCGTAATCATCATGGCAGTGGCAAAACCTAATAAGCCTGCACTCATCGCATAGCTCGATAGTTTGCCTTTAAGGCCATCTTTCATCCACATCGCTTCGTCATACTTAAAGTTGCGACCATATTCATAGCCCAGCAATTGGTTACTGCGATGCACGATGCGAGTATTGATGCTTGCCATCACAAAGGGGGCTAACCAGCGTTTATGCTCGTCATCGTATTCTGGCTTACTGACATTGGCTTGGCGCACGTTTGGCGCATCTTTATCATCATTGAGTAAATAAGGATTTGCTACTTGCTTACGGCGGGATTTATCTTGACCGACTTCTTCAAAGATAGTCGCCATAGAGGCAATCGTGCCGCCCGATAAGCCGCCTTTTGCTGCTTTGACGCGCATATGAATCACATCACAGGCGCTGCCAAATTTTTCTTCTGCTTGCTGCTGGGTAAAGTAAACGCCCAAATCTGATGGGATAGAGTCAAAACCACATGAGTTGACGATACGCGCGCCGCTTTGCTTTGCCGTATCCTGATACTTATCCATCATGTCTTTAATAAAGATGGCTTCACCGGTCAGATCGACATAATCAGTGCCATTTTCCGCGCAAGATTTAATCAAAGGCTCGCCATATTTTAGATAAGGGCCAACGGTTGAGATAATAACTTGGGTTTGCTTGGTCATTTTATCGAGACTCGCTGCATCGTGGCTATTAGCAATGATAATATCGACTTTGCTAGCAAGTTTAGATTGCAGCTCATTGAGTTTTTCTTCATCACGACCGGCTATCGCCCAAGTAAAGTTTGCGCCATTTTTATCTTTAGCATTCGATAAAAACTCTGTTAGATAGTGTGCTGTAATCTGTCCAACAAAGCTGGTTGCTCCATAAAGAACCACTGCATAAGGGCGTTTGTCGCTAGAAGTGGATGGCTTATCATTTGCTGCATTGCTAGGGTTTGAAGTATCCGTATTCATATTTATCTTCCTTATTAGGTCGTTGTTGTTAGATGTTGTCTGTTAAACGCTTATTATGAAACGCTTGTTCTAAAAATACAAAGTAGGACATTAAGGTTTAAAAGTACTGCCAATTTTCTCATAAAAATAGCTGAGTGTAAGCAAACGTTCACTATCTCTACACATAAGTCTTCAAAAGCCAAGTAAAAACTGCAAAATGGTAAGATTTGCTACAAAGTTTACATAACCTATCGACATTATTACCAAAATGAACGTTTTCTACAGCCAATCATTGCTAATCTATATTCGTAAGCCGTTCAGTATTAAAACAAAAAGTAAAATATTGGATGATGAAGACTATTAAGGTAAGACGATTTAACTGATAAAGGGATTGTTGGTGTTTACCAAAGCGGTCTTAGTATTTCGTTCTAAACTATTATTTGAGGAGAATTATTATGTTTCGTTGGGCTATTATTTTTGCTGTAATCGCGTTAATTGCAAGTTTCCTAGGATTCGGCGGTGTTGCTGGCCTATCTGCAAACTTTGCCTATATTCTACTAGCCATTGCTGTGATTCTATTCATTGTCGCATTTGTTAGTCGCCGTATGTAATAGAGAACAGTGACTGCTTAGATTTTAAGTATTCATGCTCATAACAAGAAAAAGTCCTCAATAGAGGACTTTTTTATGGTCAAAATTTAAGTACTTTCAAAAGTTAAGTGCTTTCAAATGCTGTATGCGCTCTGGACTATATTGTTAAATGCTAAATGCTAAATGCTAAATGCTAAAAGGTTTTAGGCTGGATGATATGCTCCATCCGTTTTGCCAAACGAACATCATGGCTAGTAATGCCGCCGGTATCACCAGTAGTCAGGCGAACTTCGACCACATTATAGGTATTACTCCATTCAGGATGATGTTCGAGCGCTTCCGCATGAAAAGCTGCTTGATTCATAAAGCTCATGGCTTCAACAAAATCGCCAAAGTGGTAGGTTTTTACGATAGCATTACCATCGCGCTGCCAGCCTGGCAGTTCTTCCAACTGCAAATCAACTTGTTGATTAGATAAACTACTCATGGTGATATCCTTTATTATTATAGTGGAGGGTTTGATGACAAGATTGCTGTCTAGGAACTGTTTTATGCTAATTACTTTATGATAGCCGTCTTATGTTAACGACTGATAACTGATATAAGTAGTAAACAAGATTAGCCGTCAATAATATAAGCAGTATAGGGCAAAAAACCCACCTATTTCTAATCTCTTATTATATATTTGTAGGCAAAAATATAATAAAGAACATCAGATAAATAGGAGGGTAGTAATAGATTATTAATGCTTATAATATCGTAAGGTTGTAGCGATAAATAACAAGCGCTTTTAACGCGCAATTTTTATTTTATAGCATCGCTCTAGTCATAAAGCCTTAATGATTGCCTGAGCTTACTGACTCATCTTAGATTAAAGCAAGTCCTGATATTCAGGGTGCTTATCAATATATGAAGCCACAAAAGAGCATTGTGGCACGACTTTTTTATTATTATCACGTGCATAATTTAAGGCGTGTTTGACCAAGGCTGAACCGACACCGCGACCGCCCAATTCTTGCGGAACGATAGTATGGTCGTAGACCAATTTATCATCACGCTCTTGATAGCTGATATATCCGGTATGACCATCGATTGAGGTCTCAAAACGCTTTGCTTGCTCGTCATGGGTGATATCTACTGGTTTGCTATTATCATTACTCATAAAAAATCTCCGTTATTAATATTTATAATTGTTCGTAGCTAGTGCTTTTACGCTTATTAATTTAATGGTAGTTATTAATCTGTGCTTATTAAACTTGTACTTGCTAATTTGTATGACTAAGCTATTTTTTATCAAGTTAGCTCTTATCATTAGTATCTTAATTAGTGGCTTACTCTGCTTATTGTGGGCTTTTTTAAGCGAAGTTTCTAGTCATCAACCGTAAGGCTAGATAGGGTAAATGTTAATAGATTTACTTTACCTTAAACATTGCTGCAAGGGTTTGTAATGAATGGGTTTTTAAGAAAAGTTTTAGCGTAGATAGTTAATAAAACGGGCTGCTATCAGCAAAAAGACCGCAAAAAAAGTTAAAAGGCGCAAAACGACAGGTAAAACAGCCTGTTAGCTTGCAGGGGTTGCGCCACAATGCGATAATGGCAGACAATTTATAACCCTGATTTTTGAGGCGCAGTCCATTTGGCATTATTGCTGAATAGGGTTTGTCAGCCTCGTCTATGCAGTCTATCGGAGTGTTAATGGCTCAATATATTTACACGATGAACAACGTGTCAAAACTTGTTCCACCTAAGCGTGAAATCTTAAAGAACATCAACCTATCGTTTTTCCCTGGCGCCAAAATCGGTGTCCTAGGTATCAACGGTTCAGGTAAATCAACCTTGCTACGCATCATGGCGGGCGTGGACACGGAATTTAGTGGTGAAGCACGCGCGCAAACTGGCACCAAAATTGGTTATTTGCCGCAGGAACCACAGCTTGACGACAGCAAAGACGTCCGTGGTAACGTTGAAGACGGTATGCGTGAAGCGTTAGATGCGCTTGCTCGTTTAGATGCTATTTATGCAGAATATGCTGAGCCTGATGCAGACTTTGATAAGCTTGCTGAAGAACAAGGCAAGATGGAAGATATCATTCAAGCATGGGATGCGCATAACTTAAATACCCAGCTAGAAAAAGCCGCTGATGCATTGCGTCTGCCACCATGGGATGCTGATGTTAGCAAACTATCAGGTGGTGAAAAACGCCGTGTGGCACTATGCCGCCTGCTATTGTCACGTCCGGATATGCTATTACTAGACGAACCGACTAACCATTTGGACGCTGAGTCCGTTGCATGGTTAGAGCAGTTCTTACAGAACTACAGCGGTACCATCGTTGCCATTACCCATGACCGTTATTTCTTGGATAACGTTGCTCAGTGGATTTTGGAGCTTGACCGTGGCCATGGCTATCCGTACGAAGGCAACTATACTGAGTGGCTCGAGCAAAAGAACACGCGTTTAGAGCAGCAGAATAAGCAAGAAGAATCGTTTGCTAAAGCACTGAAAAAAGAGCTTGATTGGATTCGTAAAAACCAAAAAGGCCAACAAGCCAAGTCTAAATCTCGTGTCCAGCGCTTTGAAGAATTGAACTCGCAAGAGTTCCAAAAACGTAACGAGACCTCTGAGATTTATATTCCACCGGGTCCTCGTTTAGGTAATAAAGTCATCGAAGTCAACGATATTTCTAAATCGTTTGGCGATCGTTTGCTTTATGAAAACCTTAGCTTTAACGTGCCAGCGGGCGCTATAGTCGGTATTATCGGTCCAAATGGTGCGGGTAAAACCACGCTATTTAACATGATTACCGAACGTGATACGCCAGATACTGGTTCAGTCGAATTGGGTGAAAGTGTCAAAGTCGCTTATGTTGGTCAGGTACGTGACAACTTAGATGACAGTAAAACCGTTTGGGAAGAAGTATCTGACGGCCTAGATATCATCACGGTTGGCGACTATACCACGCCAAGCCGCGCTTATATCGGGCGCTTTAACTTTAAAGGCTCAGACCAGCAAAAGCACGTTGGTCAATTATCAGGTGGTGAGCGTAACCGCTTGCAGCTTGCTAAGACGCTAAAACAAGGTGCCAACGTCTTGCTCCTTGATGAACCATCAAACGATTTGGATATCGAAACCTTACGTGCACTAGAGGATGCGATTCAAGTATTCCCAGGTACCGTTATGGTCGTGTCGCATGATCGCTGGTTCCTTGACCGTATCGCAACCCATATCTTGGCATTTGAAGATGAAGGCCCAGTTTGGTTCGATGGTAACTATTCTGAGTTTGAAACCTATCGCAAAAAGACCATGGGTGATGACGCCAGTCCTAAGCGCATGAAGTATAAAAAGATTAGTACCTAGGACATCTACCTAAGGTAGCTATTTAACAGCTGATAAAAAATTGGCTGTTTAGAAATTTAAAATTGATATAAAAAAGACCTCTAATTGATTAGAGGTCTTTTTTTTTGCTAAATGATTGAATTTAGCTGGCTATAAATTAACGTTTGCGACCAAATTTACGCTGCTTCTTATTACTAATCTCAGTAATGGCGTGGGCAATCTCTTCTTCATTGAGGCTGGCAACTTGCTGTAAAATTTGCATCATATCAGGACTTAATACATATTTTGCATGATGGGCAATAAGGTCGATACGCTGATCAAAGGTTAAGATGCCCGTTTCTTCATCCTTCTGCAAGTAGTCAAGACGAGTCAAGGCACTGATAAAGCTGGTAAATAAAGCACGGTCAAAGAAATCAGGAATATCATCGGCATACAATACCGACAAACGCTGTCCAAGCAGATGACAGAGGTCAACGACTTCATTTTCGGTCAGATTGCCTGAACCTTGCTGGGCAAGTAAAGCAAGGGTCATAAAGTAACGCTCAAGGCTTTGTTCAACAGGCGTCGCCAGCACTTGTAGCTGCTGATAGCATTTACTATTTGTCTCAGGGACGCTCAGCATGCCATCGCTCAATTCTACAATCAGGCCATTTGCCAGCAGACTATCGACTTTTTTGTTGAGCGTTTCTGTCAGACCGTGGGCTGGATAGTATAAGAACAGCTCACTTTGAAGGAACGGATATAATTGTTCGGCAATGCTATTTAGACGACTGCGTTCGATGCGACCATTACGTGCTACCAAGGCCGATAGGAATGATAATAAAATAAAGACATGCAGGATATTGTTACGGAAATAACTAAGCAAGGCAGCTTGCTTACCGGCAATCTGAATAATATCACCCAAGATATGCGGTCTACGCTCGATAAGCTTCAGCTTAATACCATAATCGATGATTTGCTGCGGCGACATATCGGTGATGACGGTATCAGCTGAGTAAGGTAGCTGCTGAGCCAGACCTTGATATAGGGCAATTTGCTCACGGCAAATATCTTCGTCAAGCGCCGATTTCGGTGCGGATAATAATACCAACGACAATAGTGATACAGGGGTGATAACCGCTGCTTTATTAATATGCTGCATGACTTTGACGCCGATATTATCGACCATGGCGCTGGCTTTATCATCGAGCGCGGTATCGGTGCGATCGGCAGGCAGACTATTGGCTGGTACGTCAAATTTTTGCATAAAGTCGCTAAGATGCAGCGGTGTGCCAAAGCTTAGATGTACATTGCCAAAGATACGCTCAATCTTACGCCCAACTTTCAATAAGCCTATTAATGATTCAGACTCTTTTGGTTTGCCTTTTAGCTCACCGACATAGGTGCCGCCTTCCATGATGCGCTCGTAACCAATATAAGTCGGTATAAATACCACCGGCTTCTCAGAGTGACGTAATTGACTATGGACAGTCATCGCCAGCATACCCATTTTTGGCGGTAATAAGCGTCCTGAACGCGAGCGTCCGCCCTCGATAAAGTACTCAATCGGCGTGTTACGAGTAATCAGCGTATGCATATATTCACGGAGTACCGCGGTATAAAGTGCATTGCCACGGAAGCTACGACGAATATAAAAGGCAACCGCACCGCGCAATAACGGCCCTAATACTGGCACATCTAAATTGTCACCAGCGGCAACATAAGGAATGCTCAGGCCACGCTTATAGATGACATAAGACAGCAACAGGTAGTCGACATGGCTACGGTGACAAGGTACATAAACCAGCTCGTAATCTGCTGCCAGCTCGCGTACACGCTCAAAGTGATGCACTTCGACGCCATCATAAAGTTGCGTCCATAGCCAAGTAAGGAACTTATAAAAACCGCGCACGATAGAGTGCGAATAGTCATTAACCATCTCATTGGCATAGCCTTTTGCCAAGGCACGGGCTTCACGGACGCTGATACCAGAGGCCTCAGCTTCGGCTTCTATGGCGTTCTTGATGGCTGGCGAATATACCAATTTATCGACCAAGTTACGTCTGTCTGACAAATCAGGGCCAAGCATACTGGCACGCTGCTTGTCTAAATAGATATTAAGCTGTTGTTGCAACGAGCGCACCAGTTCACGGTTGCCATCGGCTGCGGCAACCATGGCATAGCTTGGCGCTTCGTCGACTTCATTTGTGATACTGTTGCTATTCTTTGCAGCGCTGTCATTTAGAATATTAGCTGTTAATTCGCTATCTTCTAAAGCACCTTCTGTTAATAAAGTATCTTGTGCAAGACTGTCTCTTAAATCGCCGGCTACTGAATCAAAGACAGAGAATCCTTCGCCATCGCCTTTCAGGCTATCATTGATAAGGGTACGCAAATCTTGCGGTGGATGGAATTGGACAAAGGTATCGCGTCCCATCACGCCGATATTAAATAGCTGCTTGGTGATACTGGGGTCTTGCCAGTTGTCAGCAGTCAAAAGCTTAAATAACGAGTCTTCTTTTTCTGGCGCGCGTCCCCACAGGATGGAGACTGGTACCAAACGCACCTTTAATTCTGGATATTGTAAAACGGCAGAGACCAAGCGCGATAGGCGAGGTGACAGCTGGCTGTCTTTGGCATGCGGATGATGTAAAAATATAATCGCCGCGTTTTCTTTAATATCGTGGGCAATATCTTGTACCCCGACCAATGCGGGTGGCAGATTATGCTCTTGTGTTTGCAGGTCAATCAAAATACTGTTGGAGCGCGAATAGTCTTGCAGCACATAAAATCTGAGAATGTTGTCGTCGTCATCAAACTCAGGTAATTCGCCCAATAGCTTTGGCTTGACGGCAACATCAAGCATCTGCCCCGAGAGCTTACGATATAGCTGATTAATCGGGGCATTAGAATAAGGCTTTGGCACGACTGGGCTGATAGCGCTGTCTAAGTCTTTAGTAGTTGCCGTGTCGCCAGTCGTTACGGGCGCTTTAAAAATCCGTTTTTTTAAGAACTTCAGTATCATAATGAGTATCAAAATTAGTCAAATGTGTTGCGCTTATGATGCCATAAAAGCCATCAAAGCGATATATGGTGTCTGTATATACTGTTAATATTAACAATATCACCAGAGAATATATCAGCTAAGATAGCTATTAAGAGGCGCAATTACTTGAAGTCATAGGTAGAAATATCAACCATTTCGCGCAATACTATATCTGCTAAACTAGCGATAAGATTAAGCCAGAATTAAAATGAAATCGTACATTGTTGTTTAAATCTTTTTAAAATTTATTCTCTACCCTTTCTTTATCGAAGCTAAAACATTATGACGCCTGCTATCAAACTTGCCAAACAACATCACCTTGATTATAAATTACACGAATATACTCACGACAGTAATGCTGCGTCTTTTGGTTTGGAAGCCGCTGAAAAACTGGCCATTGCTGCCGAGCGTGTGTTTAAAACCTTGGTGGTCACAACTGATACTGGCGTGCTGGCGGTGGCTATCTTACCCGTGGATAGAACCTTAAATTTCAAAAAAATGGCTAAGGCGCTATCTGCTCATAAAATGCTGCCCTGCAAAAAAGTGCAAATGGCCGACCCCAAGCAAGTCGAACGAACTACCGGCTATGTGCTCGGCGGTGTCAGTCCTTTAGGTCAAAAAAAGCGCTTAGCGACTCTCATACATGCCTCGGCGCAAGAGCAAAGTAGTATCTATGTCAGTGGCGGTCGCCGAGGTTTGGAGATTGAACTGCCGCCTGAGCAATTGGCAACCACCCTTGCGGCGCGCTTTGCAGATATTGTCGATGATTAGTGTTTAACAAGTTTTGCTACTTTTTTAAGGATTTTAACTATGCCGCATTTAACCATTCAAGTAACGCCAAATGTCACGATTGCTCATGAAGCGTCATTTCTTAAAGCATTAAATCAAGCATTATGGGACAGTGGGCATTTTGCTAAGCCCGCTGATATCAAAGCGCGTATCGTACCGATTGAGACGTTTTTGGTTGGTATTGCAGACGATGAGCAAGTTAATGGTTTTGTTTATGCGTATCTAAAGATAATGAGCGGTCGTGACGAGGTCATACGCCATCAGCTCGCCGAGTTATTAACGGCTGCTATAGAAGAGGCATTAGATACCGAGCAATCAGGGCGCGTAGGCATACAAATCTGTGTTGAGGTGGAAGAAATCAGCGCGATTTATCATAAGAAAATGCTTGATGACTAATGGCTGCTTATGAGTGCTTACGAGTATTTACTACGCGCTTTTCCGTCGCTAGTATATCGTTAGTATTTTGATAAACTTATAAAGACTTGCATAAGGATTCACTGGCATATTTAGGCAATATCATCACCTCAACCTTATAACCTGCCGTTTTACCTTGAGTGGCCATTAGATTGCGCGCGATACGTAAGCGATATTCTCCGGTTGCAGGTAAGCAGCCTTGATAAATGATACCGCCTTTGGTGCCATCTTGCGTACCGTTTGGCATATGCAATACCCCGACATTGGCCGTCTCAGGCGTGCCCGCAAGTGGCGCAATATTAATAATGGCATATTGCCTGCTGCTGGCATCAAAGCGATACCAGCGTTCGTTTTCATTGGGTTTTAATTTACCAGTCACCGTACTACTGATAGCCCCTTTTGCGAAATGAATAGGGCTGTCGCTACTTTTAGCCAACGCACTATTTGCGCTAACGCCTATCAATGTGGCACTAAGCAACAGTGTTTTTATCACTCGTGCGCTTAATAAAGTAGTTTTTTTGTTAATGGCAAACATCATCGTCTCCTAACTAAGTTTATTCGCTGTAGTCTATTCGATGTAAAACCGAAGCAAACTGCTGGTGGGATAAGTTTTTTGTAGCCTCTGTCACGCTTGCGAACAGCAAGCAAGAAAAATTTATCCTGATAGCACGAGGATAATAACGTATTGACTGTATTTTGAATTGACTGTATTTCTAGCTTTAGTATTTCCAGTTCTAGTACTTTCTAACTTTCAGTTAAGCATAAAAAAGCGCCTAAATAATAGGCGCTTTTCTTATTAATTATTAACCAATTAATCAGTCAATTAATGCGTTTGCAATCTTAGTCATAATTTTAATCTAAGAAAGCAAAGTTCTCAATCTTCATCGCTGTCATGCTATCGCTTGGTGCGACCATGGCCTCAGCGTGACCTGAAGTACGTGGCAACAGTTTATCGAAATAGAATTCAGCGGTTTGGATTTTGGCTTTATAGAATTCTGGAGACTCAGTGCCGCCATTTTTAAGCTTGTCATAAGCGACAGCCGCCATACGCGCCCAGTGATAACCCATCATTACATAGCCTGAGTACATCAAGAAATCGTCTGAAGCCGCTGAGATGATTTCACGGTCTTTACGTGCCATCAGCATCAAGCGTACCGTCAAAGTGTTCCACTCAGCACATAGTTTGGTCAGTGCCCAAACGAATTTACGCATGTCTTTATCAAGCGCGTACTCGCCACACCATTTCATGATGCTTGAGGTGTAATCACGGATGATTTTACCTTTAGACTGCAAGATAACCTTACGACCTAGCAAATCAAGCGCTTGGACGCCAGTGGTACCTTCGTACATAGTGGCGATACGAGCATCACGAGCGATAAGCTCCATGCCCCATTCTTTGATATAGCCGTGACCACCGTAGATTTGCTGACCGTGTTTTGCCGCTTCAATACCAAGCTCAGTTAAGAAGCCTTTTAGGATAGGCGTGTAGAAGCCTAGTTTATCATCCCATTTTTCAAACTCAGCATCATCACCGTTGGCAACGCCTTGCGACATTTTATCGGCATAGCGCGCTGAGTGATAAATCATCGAGCGACCACCTTCAGCAAAGGCTTTTTGGGTCAATAGCATACGACGAACGTCAGCATGATGAATGATCGCATCAGCAACTTTTTCAGGGTCTTTGGTACCTGATAAGGTACGCATAGAACGACGGTCTTTTGCGTATGGTAGGGCGTTTTGGAAAGACAGCTCAGTGTGCGCCAACCCTTGGATACCAGTACCGATACGGGCGGTGTTCATAAAGGTGAACATGGCTTTTAGGCCTTTGTTTGGCTCACCGATTAAGTAACCAACCGCGTCATCAAAGTTTAAAACACAGGTTGATGATGAGTTGATACCCATTTTGTGTTCAATAGAACCACAAGCCACGCCGTTACGCTCGCCTGATTCGCCTTCAGCAGTTGGCAAGAATTTTGGTACGATAAATAGTGAGATACCGCGTGTGCCTTCTGGCGCATTTGGTAGACGGGCTAAAACGATATGGACGATGTTATCGGTTAAGTCATGCTCACCGCTTGAGATGAAAATCTTTGTACCGCTAATTTTATAAGTACCGTCATCTTGCGGGATAGCTTTTGATTTAACTTGTCCCAAATCGGTACCACACTGTGGCTCAGTCAAACACATGGTACCGGCCCAAGTGCCTTCGACCAATTTAGGTAAGTAAGTCGCTTTTTGCTCGTCCGTACCATACTGTAGTAAAGTATTGATACAACCCGTTGATAGACCAGGATACATCGCCCATGGCCAGTTAGCCGTACCAATCATCTCAGCTTTAATAAGGTTGATTGACATCGGTAAGTTCATACCGCCGTACTCTTCAGGGTACGAGATACCTTGCCAGCCGCCTTCAACGAACTGATCATAAGCTTCTTTAAAGCCTTTTGGCGTGGTGACCACACCATTTTCGAAATGACAGCCTTCTGCATCTGCTGGCTGATAAAGTGGTGCAAGGACGTTTTCGGCAAAATCGGCCATGCCCTGCAAAATCATATCGACCGTTTCAGGGTCAGCGTTTTCGCCATTGTCTAGGCTTTTATAGTGTGTTTGGTAATCAAAAACATCATTGATCAAAAACTTGATATCACGCAAAGGTGCTTTGTAAGTTAACATAGTCGCTCTCTTTGATTATTTCGTTAGCATAATTCGTTAGCACAGACTGAGGACTCGCTACTTGAGCCACGGTTCATGTAAACGGCAGTTTAATTATTTGGGATAAAAGTAGACAATATCACAGGTCGTCGTTTAGGTTTATTAAGAACAGCTTGTCCATTTTGATAACCATTAAGGCGTCCTTGATAAAAAACAGCTGTTGTAGCATTGAGCTCAGTATAAATCTTCTATAGCCACAAATATACAACTAATAACTAATATTCATTATTAGATAATAAAAACAAAACATTTGGTTATAAATGTAGAATATTGTTTTGAATGAGCCTTTTTATTTTGAACTGTCTATAACTCGTATAATGTGGTTTAAAGATAGATGATAGTAGCAAAAATATTTAAGAATATGATTTACATGAATGAATAAGATGAATGATGAATGAATAAAGGAAAGCCAATTATGAGCGCATCAAAGCGCAAGGCAACGCCAGCATTTTGGCTAACAGCACTATTTGCTCGGCTAAAAAGTCTTATCGACGGTGAGCTTAATCACTTGCTAACGGTCAATCGTAGCAAGCGCCCGTGGCATATGCCAATTATCGCCGCGATTGCGATTAGCTTCCCGGTGTTTACGGGTGCTTACTTTGACGCCTTACCTTCCGGTATCAAGGCATCTTTGGGGGCGATGGTGATTTTAAATACCCCGCTAGTGGGTAAGCTGCCGTATCGCTTGGTGACGGTGATGGCGTGGGGCTTTGCCATGTCGCTGTGTTTTGCCCTCGGCTTGATAGCGCAGCAGATTCCAATATTAAAATTGCCGATATTTACCTTGATGGCTTTTGGTATTGTTATTTTTGGGCGTTATTATCGCCAGCCGCCGCCCGCAGGCTTGTTCGTGATGATGGCGGGGGCGATTGCGCTATTTATACCGCTGCCCTTAGAAGACATTATGCCCGCCACGGGACTGGTGATGCTCGGTAGTGGTTTTGCCTTAGTGATGTCGCTGCTATATTCGCTGTTTTTATTAGCGACGCGTCCGGCAACCCCAACGCCCACTTATAGTTATGAGCCCGATACCATTAATGAAAGTATTATTGTCGCCGGTTTTGTCAGCTTAGCGTTACTTCTCGCCATCACGCTACAACTATCCAATCCGTATTGGGCGGCGGTTAGCTGCTTTTTGATTGTCCAAGGTATCCATTTGCGTACCATGTGGATTAAACAAATCCATCGCTTGCTTGGGACGATATTAGGTGTTGGGCTGGCGGGTTGGATGCTCTCATGGGGCTTATCGATATGGGGTGTGGCGCTGGCGATATTGGGCTTGATGCTCTGTATCGAAACATTGGTCGACCGCCATTATGGCTTAGCCGTGATATTTATTACGCCGCTGACGATATTTATTGCTGAATACGGCAGTGGTTTACCCTTTACTGAGCAAGCCTATCAAGAAGTTATTTTGGCGCGTTTGTTTGATACTATTATTGGTTGCTTGGTCGGCCTAAGCGGCGGGGTAGTGATACATTCTACCAATTTACGGGTGCCAATGCGCCGGATGGAAAATTGGTTACTGGCGCGTTTTGGCTAAATAAATACCTTTATAAAAGAAGATATACATGATTAAAAAAGGCCGTATAAGTAATATTTATACGACCTTTTTAATCGTCACATTTAATACCTTCAATACTTTAAAAACGTTTAAAAATAGCAATCAAAGTGCTTGTAAGGTTTTAGTGACTTTTACCACATCAATCGTATGTCCCGTCCAGCGCTCAAAACTTAACGCCGCTTGCCCGATAAGCATGCCATAACCGTCTGATGTTTGTGCGCCGCGCTTGGCAAAATGCTGTAAAAACGGCAAAGCGCGTCCATACATCATATCGTAAGCATAATGACCGCTGAGCTCGTCGCTAAGTGGCAGCGTATCGCCCGATAAACCAATCGAGGTGGCATTGATGATGATATCAAACGTGCCGCTTAATTCATCAGTGCTACAGGTTTTAATCTGCTGCTGAGCAATCGTCTCACTTGCTGCGCTCAGCTCGTTGACCAAGTTTGTCGCCTTGCTCAATGTGCGATTGGCAAGGGTGAGATCGCTGATACCGGCTTCAATCAATGGCAGTATAACGCCGCGCGCCGCGCCGCCTGCGCCGATAAGCGCCACGCGTGCGCCCTTTAGTGGCCAGCCCAAGCTTGTGATGTGATTGACCAAGCCTTGGCCATCAGTATTATCGCCATATATGGCTTCAGCTATCGGCGTGCCAGTTTCTAACAGTGCTTTATTCAGCAGCAATGTATTGACTGCGCCAGCGACCTTGGCGTGCTCAGATAAGCCGCCACGCGCCACGCAGCAATCATAAGCAACTTGTTTAAAAGGGACGGTCACATTGGCACCGACGCCGCCGCCCTGAAAAAACGCCTCAATCACCGCCGTAAAACTCGCCGCATCATCAGGACAATACTGACGTTGATAGCTAATCTCGATACCTGCCTGCGCTGCAAATTGCGTATGGATTTCAGGGGATTTGCTGTGGGCAATTGGATTGCCGATAACGATAAAATGCTGGGTCATAAAAGGTCCGCTGGCTAGAAGGGGCAAAATAGTGAAAGAGGCAAAACAGTGACAAAATTAACAGGCGATAATTTATAAAAAATAGATAACCCATTTATCATAAGGGATAACGCTATCTTTGACAAACTTGTGCTGCGCCAATAAATCGTGAAATAAAGAGTGTTTTTACCTCGTGAGGTCTTTAACAAATCTGTACTCTGTGGGAGTGCTATCCGTAACGTAAAGGGTGGTCAAGTGTTAAGCAGTTGGGTAAACTAGGGAGCATTAAGGTTTCAGGCTGCCCTAGTTATTGTGGACAAGCCATGATAAAAAAGCCATTGTGAACAAGCCAATGAATTGTAGAAGTGTAAAAGCAAGATAAGAAAATATAAGAATATGAGAAAAAGCCAGTTGCTAAAAAAGCGCGTATCAACAGGTTAATAATAAAACGTATCACGATACAATCTTAACAGACATTGTTCATTATCAGCGGCATCGCTGTCCGCTCGTTAATACCATTTTCAGACCTTTATAAAAGTGTGAGTAAATTGCCCATGTGGAATAATAGCCTACAGACCCTTATGGTCAGTACGATAATGGCAGTTGGCGTGTCTTTGAGCGCCTGTGATAGCAACAAAGAGAGCGTCACAATTGAAGACGCCAGCGCTGAGAAGAGCGAGCAGACCGTCGCTGAGACGACTAAAGAAGAAAATACCACCGCGCACGCTGACTTAGATGGCGCAACTGCCCAGCAAGGTACGCCAGTAAAATATGATGTCGCCTCATGGGGCACGGGCAAAGTAAAAACCCTCAACGTCGATGAGCTGAGCGAGATAAAATCGGCGTTTGGTAAAGTGGTCAGCACCGATGAAAACAGCTTAGATTATGCCAGTAATCCGGCGTCCAAATATCGCTTTATGAAGGCCGATGCGCCGTATTTAGACTTGATTGATTCTGAAAAATATCTCGAGCTTGGCTGGTATTTTGCCAATCCGACAGACTCCGATAATGAAAAAAAGCTTAGTAAAAACCATGCCAAAAAGTCTTATCAGCTGGCGCGCCAATTGATGGGTGATGAAGGCGGTAAGCTGGTCGCTGATATGCTCAACGGTCAAATCGTCAAAAATAAAGTCATCGGCGGTCAAAAAGTAGAGTTGGCAAAATGCGAGTTTTATAGCTGTATGCTGGTGATTAATAAATCCGCTGCTCAAACCGCTGATAAATAAGCGGGGCTAGCCTTGATGTCGCCCAATAGCTGGATATGCTTACATGCATCAAACGCTACGACAGATGCTGCAAAGCTCGCTATGTCATTAGACAATCGCGGGCTGGCATATGGCGATGGTTTTTTTACCACTATGGGCGTGATTGATGGACAGATATTGTGGTTGGACCATCATCAGCAGCGCCTAGTCTCCCATGCGACAGCCTTACAACTGCAGCTGGACAGCGACGCATTATTAACAATATTAAAAATGCATGCCAAGCAATTACAGCAAGGTATGCTAAAACTTATCGTGACGCGTGCTGCCCAAGAAGTTCGCGGTTATGGTTATACACCAAGCAAATCCGGCAGTGCTTGCGAGATTTGGCTGAAATCCTCGCCAATGAGTATTGCTACCGCGCAATCGCTGTCTCTGCCTAATGGGCAATTCATTCCGCTACAACCTACCGCCACCGCCATTTGCTTGTCTTCTCAAATTGCTTGCCTACCGCCACCGCTAGCTGGATTAAAAAGCTTAAATCGTTTGGATAATGTGCTGGCAAGCGGCGAGCTGCACGCTATCAAAGCCAAAGCATTGGAAGACAATATCAAACCAAGCATCGGCGAAGGTCTGCTACGCGATATGAGCGGACACTGGATTGAGGGAACGATGAGCAATGTGTTCTATCAGCTATCCGATTCACGCTTGCTAGAATCACCATCATCAGAGATAAACGATACCGTTAACGCTAATAAAGGCAACGCTGAAAAAAATAAGTCTAATAAAGGCAACACTAATAAAGACAAAGCAAACTATTTAACCCAAGGTCAATGGTATACGCCATCAATGGCGCAATCGGGCGTCGCAGGGGTAATGCGGCAAGTCATTATCAATGGGTTATCGACTAGCAATAACCCCGTTATCATCAGGTCGTTACAAGATGAGGATTTACCCCATTTAAGCCAGCTGTTCTTTTGCAACGCGCTACGCGGTATTATGCCAATGACCAGTCTGGCTTTATTATCGGGTGAAGTGGTAAGTTTTGAAGCGATTTAACCGTATTTAAAAATATTAAATTTGGTGTCAATTAAGTTATCAGGATATAAAACAATATCTTCATTGCGATACAGTTCTTGCGCTTTTAATAGTGCTTCTTGCTCGTTTTCTGCGCTAATTTCCACGAGGTTACTTAGCGTCTCGACAATCTCTATCTGAAAGACTTTCTCCACTTTCTTATCGCTTTTTATCATCACTATTCTCAATACACGCTTATCAAAATTTCTTGAGGATTTATATCCGCTAGCTTAGCAAAGGTGCTTAAAAAGAAGTGATCGTCTTTTGTGACAAAGACTTGTGCGCTCAGGCAAATCGATCAATGATATTTTCTCAATCATAAAGGTTCAATAGCGCCTTTTAAAGGGAGAGATATCGATGCGTCTAATTTATGAAGAAAGCAGAATTCCAATACAAATTCGTCGCTTGATGGTTTTTGATGAAATTAGCAAAAGAACAACCTGATGAAATTATTCATTTATCGCCTTATACCCAATTATCGCTCGGCGTTATGTATTTAAAAGACTTTAAGAGATTTATTGCCTTTGGCGGTGTGTTTGAGTATGCAGAAACACAAGAAGAAGTTATCGAGCAACGTATTAAAGTCTTTCCTAATGATGAACCAGTAAGGCGTGCGTTAACGGTCAATTTAAAGCAGTTTACTAAGCCTGCTCGCACATCATTGCAGCTAGTATGGCATTGGAATAACTATGTTAAAAATAGAATGCAAGCTTATGTAGATTATCGGGAAGAGCACTTTTTTAAAATAAATGATGAAATTGATTGGGAGTATCCACCGCATAAGTTTCATGACCGTTTAGTTGCAACGGCACGTTTACCATTATGGGACGATAGAGATGAGCTGATAGCTGATGTCTATCGCGATAAGAAAGGGCAACCGAGAGCTGAGCGTTATAATGAAAAGCGTTTAATATAATTTGCGATAGCGCCCACGACCGGTAAATTCAATAATGCCTTTATCGCGTAATACTTGTAATTGCTGACGGATTTTATCTTTAATATGGTTGTTTTCAGGATGTTTGAGTTTTAATAAGTCGGCAAACGCATAAACCTGATTGAGAGAGAAATTAGCATCGAGTTTATCGATACACTGCCAAATATCTAACGTCCAACCGCGTGTCTGCTGTGATTGCTGACGCAGAAACAAAGTTTTTTGAAATTGCTCAGTGACATCATCGCGTGGTATGACTTGCTGGTCTTTGACCAAAAATACTTTTCCCGATTCAGGTACTTTACGCAAATCAATATTACAGCCAACCCAGCCGGCACGTTTGGCAGTGAGGGATAAAGGCTTGCGTTTTATAATCATGTCCGGCTTAAAGAACTGTTTGGGAATGATTAAAAAGTTATTCACGCTCAATGCTTGAGAATACGTTAAAAAGAAAAAGTTTGGATTGTTGTCGCTGTTGATACGTTCAATCATGGTGTCATAAGCGCCATCATTAATAATCTGACTTAATTTTGCCTTTTTACTTTTTAGCTCATATTCCTCACTGCAATGTCTGCAATAAAAATCAGCAACAGGCTTGCCGTTTGTAAATTCAGCCAATGGTTCGGCATTACAATTAGGGCAATAACTTTGTTTAGCGACCCAATCTTCACTAAGCACTCTAATGATTTGGCTTGGTGACTGATAGTTTTTGGCAAGACTTTGATTGAAATTTAGATTCATAATAAGTTTTCGTGACCAATGGGCAAGCGGGGAAATAATAATAAAAGAGGATGAATATTAAGCCATCACTCTCAAGCCAAATAGTAAGTTAATCGATAAGCTAAGCAAATACCATTGAAAATCACCCAGTTCAGTGCTAAATTCTAGCAAACTTCTGCCTCGCGAGTTGCCATGAGCAAGCCAACCCCTGAAATACCGCCTGAACGTCCTGATGAGCCACCAATAAACGACCATGACGGCACAGCTGATCAGCCTGTCGATACCACATCGTTGGACAAAAAACCCGTCGTTGACGACGTTACCACAGAAGAAGTACCGGCGACGGATATCTCGCTCATTAGCGGTGATAATAAACCGCGCCACTATAAAGCCGATAATCCGTCGTTTTTTATGCAGCGCGGCTATCAGGTATTACTGGTGCTTGGGCTGATTGCAGCGTTTTTTTTGGTGATGGTTTATCAGACGTTGTTTGGACGTATTGAGCAGCCGCAGCAGATGGTGACGATTGAGGCGGGTCAGACGTATTATGGGCTACTGCCGCAGTGGCAACAGCAGATACCGCTGTTTTCTGCCAGCGTGGCTAAGCTGTATATCAAATCACAAGTCGATGGTCCGCTGCATGCTGGTATTTACCAATTACCAGAAAACCCGACCTTTGCTGAAACGCTGCACGTGCTTGGGCAAGGGGTAAAGGCGGCGATGGTAAAAGTGCAAATCATCGAAGGCAAAACCTCAAAAGATTTATATCAGGCGCTACGTGATAATAAAGGCATCAAAAAAGAAGTGCTGATTGATGAGAGTGGTAATGATAGAGACAATGCCGGTATTGCGCAGGCCTTGGATTTGGTTGGAATCTTGCCAGATTCGGTGGTCAATAGTAATGACCCTATCGTCAATCACAATCTTGAAGGTTGGTTTGCCCCTGATACTTATTATTATGGTGAAGGGAGCACGGATAAGCAGGTACTGACCGACTTGTATAAGCGCCAGCAGCAAGCATTGACCAAGGCGTGGGAGAATCGTGCCCCTAACTTACCTTATAACAGTCCATACGAAGCGTTAGTGATGGCGTCGATTATCGAAAAAGAAACCAGTGTGGCAGAAGAGCGTCCTTTGGTATCGGCGGTATTTAATAATCGTTTGAATAAAAGTATGCGCTTGCAGACCGATCCGACCATTATTTATGGTATGGGTAGCCGTTATGAAGGCAATATTCGCCGCAAAGACATCGACGAAAAGACGGCTTATAATACCTATCAAATCGATGGTTTACCGCCTACGCCAATTGCGCTGCCATCTGCGGCCTCTATTGAAGCAACCTTGCATCCTGCCGATAGCGAAGCGTTATATTTTGTGGCGACCGGTAACGGCGGGCACAAATTTACCAATAGCTTAAATGAGCATAACCAAGCGGTCAGAGAATATCTGAGCGTCATGCGTCAGAAGAAAGCACAAACGCCGCCGCCGTAATTTAGTCCTCTATATTTCCAAAAACCTATCGTGTACTGAGCGTTATGTCGTTATGTAGTTATATAGCTATTTATATAACTATCTATCTAACTGCATAACGCTCATCAATGACATAAGGTCATATCATGTCAGCATTACCAGAAGAAAAATCATCGCAAGTAAACGCGCCTAGCCACTCTATTAATCCAGCGTCTACTAATACAGCGTCCATTCAAGGGCGCTTTATTAGCTTTGAAGGTACTGAAGGCGTTGGCAAGACCACCGCTATCGAGCAACTTTGCAACCATTTGCAAGCAAAGGGCATCGATTATCTGCGAACTCGCGAGCCGGGCGGTAGTCCGTTTGCTGAGCAATTACGTGCTATTTTGCTAGACCCTGATACCACAATTAACGATGATACTGAGCTGCTACTCATGTTTGCCGCGCGCTGTGACCATTTGCAGCAAGTGATTTTACCAGCGCTGCAACGCGGTACTTGGGTGATATGTGACCGCTTTACCGATTCGACCGTTGCCTACCAAGGTTTTGGGCGTGCGCATGGTGATAGTGCTGTACGCGCTAAAATTGAGTCGCTTATCCGTCAGTTTGTCGTACAGTTACCAGAGCTAACTTTGTGGTTGGATTTGCCAGTATTAGAAGGGATGGCGCGCGCCAATAAACGCAGCGCCGCTGACCGTTTTGAGCAGCAAGCGACGGAGTTTTTTACTAGAGTGCATCAAGGGTTTAGTGTCCTTGCCAGCGAGCAGCCTGAGCGTATCCAGCGTATTGATGCGTCAGGTAGCGCCGAGGAAGTCAGTCAACGTATCTGGCAAACCGTTCAGGAAAAATTTGCATTAGTTTGATGTTGTTTTAAAGCGAACAGATTAATACTATTTAGCATTATTATTGTTAGCCTACAGCAATTAAGCAAAAAGCCCCAACTGCTGAGTTGGGGCTTTTATAGTTTATGGGAAATTTTTAAAAACTGCGCTAGTCTTTATTTATATCAATGCTATCAAGGTTATCGCCACTGGAGTCGGGTAAACGATTGGGGTCAAGCGCGCCTTTTTTGGTTTTTGGTGCGCTGCCATTACCATTGGTATTGCTAGAGGTCTTGGTTTTCGAAGTTGCGGTCGAATTATCCGACATTACTCCTTTAGTTTTATGAGCATTGGTAACGTTAGTAGAATTAGCAGCGCCAGTAGCATCAGACTCTGCCGTTTGAGTATCTGTTTTTTTAGCATTAACCTCTAATGCTTGAGTTTTATTAGGCGTATGCGTAACAGTATCGGACTGATTTTCTTGCGCAGCTTTTATATCAGTATCCTTTGTGACCTCATTATCTACTTCTTTCGCCGTTGCTGAGGTAGATTCCGGCATTGTGGATTCATTACTAGCATCCGTGAGCTCTGTTTCTTGACGCTTTTCAGGCGCTTTCGAGCTCGACTCAAAGCTGGCATCTGCCGCCGCCCGTGCTTGTTCTTGTTTCGGTGTTACGTCGACCGGTTTTGGTTGCACTTCATCGTCAACGACCAATGAAATCAGCTTACGATCACGTGGTACCGTGCCATCAAAATTATCGGTAATCACGTGTAGCTTACCTTCTTTGTCGACCGTATAAAGCGGCACAAATTGCTTATTATCAGCCTTATATTGCTCAAAGCTATAGCTATCCGTGATATTGGTGATTTTAATACGCGCTTTTTTCGACAGCATACTGGCAAGCTTGGTATAAGTGACATCTTTGCCAAATAACCACTGCGAATGAAAGTTGCCTTGCTTATCATCGCGCTCACTTTTGACTTTTTCATCACTAAATTTAAGGCGATACAGTTTGCGCTCGCCGAACTCATGACGATAATGAATCTCGGACAAGGTATTCATCTCTTTATCCATACTCATGGCAAACAGGCGCCCAATACCGATAAGGTCTAAGTGATGGTCGGCATGGTCAGAGATGGGGTTGCCAAAGTAGGTACGCAGACCGCTCATGCGCGCGCGGGCAATATTGGTGTAGTTATTGTGGGCGACGATGACATCAAAACCTTGATCTTTTAAAGAGGTCGCCACCAATAAGGCGATAGGATTGGAGCCAACGACCAAGATACCGTTGGTTTCAGGCTCACGTACGCCCAAGAAATTACCAACCATTTTTGCACCTAAACCCTGAATCATTACCGTACCAATAATGACGAGGAAGACCAAGGGTACTAGCAGCTCAACGCCCTGAATATCATACTCTTGCAAGCGAATGGCAAATAAGGATGAGATAGCAGCGGCAACGATACCGCGTGGGCCAATCCAGCTAATCATCAGCTTTTCATTGGTTTTTAGATTGGAGCCAATAGACGACGCCCATACTGATAAAGGACGTGCGACAAACATCACAATAGCCAGCAGCACCAGTCCAGCAAAGCCAACGCTCAGCAAACTTTCAAGCTCAACACGGGCAGCAAGAATGATAAATAATACCGATACCAATAAAATGGTCAGCGATTCATTAAACTCTAAAATTGTCTCACGTGGGAATTTTGGCCAGTTAGCCAGCGCCACCCCAAGTACGGTGACCGTTAATAAGCCAGACTCGTGTTCTAAATGGTTGGAGATAGAAAACAGTAGCAGCACAAAGGCAAGGGTAAAGACATTGCGCAAAAACTCAGGAATCATATGGCGACGCATTAAAAATGCCAATGCCCACGCGCCCGCTAAGCCCATCGCTACTGCCAATACCACAATTTTAGCAAACAGCAAGATACTACTGGCTTCACCGCCTGAGATGATATATTCATAGACCAATACCACCGCAATCGCGCCGATAGGGTCGATGATAATACCTTCCCATTTCAAAATGTTAGAAATGGTTTTATTGGGACGCACGCTGCGCAGTAACGGCATAATGACCGTTGGGCCAGTCACACAGACCAGCGCACCGAATAGCAAAGCAATCAAGGGGTCGACATCAAACAACAGGTAAGTCGATAGCGCCACAATCGCAATGGTAATAAGCACGCCGACCGATACCAGCATCTGTACCACAGAGCCGTGCTGTTTAATCTCATCAAACTCTAAAGTCAGCGAGCCTTCAAATAAAATAATCGCCACGCCCAACGAGATAAAAGGGAACATCAGCTCGCCGAGCACCAAGTCAGGGTCAAAAGCGCCCAATATCGGGCCAACAATAATACCAATCAGTAATAAAAACAAAATGGACGGTTGCTTTAAATACCAAGCCAACCATTGGGCGGCGATGCCAAGCCCAACCACGCCGGATAACAATAGGGCGGTATCCATAAATTAATCCTTTTATAATCTTGTCATATTTTATATCTATTAAGAGGCGTGCCACAGGCTATAGACGCTGCTGTCATAAGCTGTGGCAAAATTCGCCTTCATGAGCTGTCGCATATAAATCAAAGTATCAATCAGTAACGTCAATGGCAGCATGAGCCATAGCATTGCTCAAAACAAAGTGAGATATGATATATATACGATATCGCAGTAAAGACAAAAGCTTTCCCAGATTAGTAAGCATAATCTAAAAAAGCAAAAGATGAAAAATAAGGTGATGATAGCCAATCTGATAACCTAATGACCTACAAAAATTAACTTTTGTTTGCCATATAAATTATTTGGCTTGTTATCATAACATGGTTTTATTTTATGTATTTCGAGGCTCTTTTTCTGAGCGCTCTGAGCGGCTTTACTATCTGCCCATAAAGCTTTATCAAAGCAGCTACTAAGCGCATGTTATAAATAAGGCAGGCTTGCGTTATTTTTTAGCATTGCTAGCATATAGTGGATTCACTTTAAAACAGAAGTAGGTAATGACATTGACCATCCTTATGAGAGAAAAGAGAAAGTTTTATACCATAAGTCTAAAATGGACTGTAAACTAACAAACAGTCTACTTTGCAAGCTTGCATTATTAAAAGTTGATGATAAAAACCTGCGATAAAAGCATTCAGTATATTTTTAATCTAAAAATATAAAGACCATTTCTTTAGATTTTAGTGAATAAGCAAGCTAAGCCATAGTTATTAGAATAAATAAATTAGTACGATACCTTGATGAGATACGCCAAAATTATGCTTAATAACGGTCCTATTTAAACCGTTTATAACAATTAGTTTATAACGACTATAAGACCCATTATATGGAGGGTAACATGCCTAAAAATATGCCTATCAATATGTCTAAAGTACCGAATACGCGCAATTTGACGCGTTGGTTACAACAGAGCACGTTGGCACTTGCCGTAGCCACTACCATGGTTGCGGGTATCAATATAGCTACCGTACCGAATGCTGAAGCTGCCGTTACCACCGCAGATTTTTCGGGTTTGGTTCAGCAAGTTACCCCAGCGGTAGCGCGCGTAAATGTGACCAAAACCGTTAGTGAGGCTGAGCTTGCCAAAGCGCAGACCGCTGAGCTGCTGCGTAAATTCTTTGGTGATCGTTTGCGTATTCCTGATCAAGCAGCGACGCCAGCGATTGAGCATGCTTATGGCACGGCATTTTTTGTCACCGCTGATGGTTATATGCTGACCAACCATCATGTGGTGGCGGGCGCGGACAAAATCAGCGTCACGCTTAATGACCGAACCGAGCTTGATGCGACTTTAGTAGGCAGTGATGAGCGCTCTGATGTGGCAGTATTAAAGGTCACGGGTCGTCAGTTCCCTTCGTTGCCAATCGGTGATTCCAATGCTTTAAAAGTGGGTGAGCCGGTATTGGCAATTGGGTCGCCTTTTGGTTTTGATTATTCGGCATCGGCGGGTATTGTTAGTGCCAAGTCCCGTAATTTTTCGCGTGAGACCAGCGTGCCCTTTATCCAAACTGACGTTGCCTTGAACCCTGGAAATTCAGGTGGTCCGTTATTTAATCAGCGCGGCGAAGTGATTGGCATTAACTCGCGTATTTTTAGTGGTACAGGCGGTTATATGGGGCTGTCATTTTCCATCCCGATTGATGCGGCGATGGATATTTATGAGCAGCTAAAAAATAATGGTGAGGTCGCACGCGCTTATTTGGGTATTTATCCCCAAGATATTGACCGTAATTTAGCTGAAGCCTATAACTTGGCGCGTCCGCAAGGGGCGTTATTGACACGCGTGTCACCAGATTCGCCAGCGCAAAAGGCTGGGCTAAAATCAGGCGACATTATTCTAAAATATAATGATATCCAAATTGTGGAAGCATCAGACTTATTAAACTTGATTAATCGGGCCCGACCTAATGATACATTTCGCGTCCAGATTCAGCGCGATGGTAAGCAATCTATCATAACAGGCAAGCTCAGTAACGCCTCAAACGATATCCAATCACAAAGTTCTGCTCAGCAAACTAACGGCATAAGCTTAGGGTTGGCGCTGCGCAACTTAACGCCAGAGGAGCAAAGAGAGCTGGCGTCTGATAATAAGACGGGTGTATTGGTCACCGCTATTGAGCCGACAGGATTGGCAGCACGCTCTGGCATATTGGCGGGCGACGTTATCACTAACTTGCATCAAAAGCCTATTAAAACAGTCAACGATTTTTCTAGCGCCGTTTCATTATTACCCAAAAAAGGGGTGGTGACGCTTGAGATGATGCGTCAAGGTATTCCGGGTATTATTGGTTTGCGGATTGAGTAGAAAATATAGAGTAGAGAGTAGAGAGTAGAGAATCTGAGCTATTAGAATCATAGATGATGATTAAGATAAATAATACGGCGATAATTGGCTTGCTTGTATCGCCCGACCATCGATGTGTTGACGATTCGTTAAAATACCGGAAAAGGTTTTATCGGTAATCCGTAATTACGCTACACTAACTGTTTAGTTTTCAGGCTAGGCTTGAGTCCCAAATAATGCCAAGCTTACATTGAAATCCTCTCGATGTTTGCTGCAAAATTGGCATAATAAAGTAGCGCTTATCCTCTCAATCGACAGGCGATTTTTTGCTTTATAAAGAGCTTAGGGGTTAATTGATTGATAGCGATAGAGCCAAAATATGCTACACTAACAGGCGTTTTTATGGCTAAGCATCAATCAGATTGGCAGCCGATAAAAATAGCGTTCATGACGTTATTATAAATCATGAATATCACCATCAAGCAAGGTATGACCTTTAACGTTATTTTCAATAAACATAAATCATTATGCATTTGTGTTTATGACGATTATCTTTATCAGGGCACTTGCACACGACTTATCATGTGATAGCTTTAATAAAAGCTAGGATAATACAGTAAGGCACGGTTATGAGCACAGCATACGACGATATCAAAACCCGACTACAAGGCTCAATGGTAGCCTTGGTAACGCCCATGCATCCTGACGGCACGGTCGATTATAAACGTCTGGCAGACCTCATAGATTGGCAGATTGAGCAGGGCACGCATTGCCTTGTTGCTGTCGGTACCACTGGTGAATCAGCGACTTTGTCGATGCAAGAGCACAGCGATGTGATTCGCTATTTTGTGCAGCATGTCAAAGGTCGCGTCCCCGTGATTGCAGGTACTGGTGCCAATAACACCACTGAAGCCATTAAGCTGACTCAAGATGCAGCGGATGCGGGTGCGGACTGTGCGCTATTGGTTGCTCCTTATTATAATAAGCCGCCACAAGAAGGCTTATTTCAGCATTATAAAGCCATCGCAGAAGCGGTAAAAATACCGCAGATGCTTTATAACGTACCGGGTCGTACCGTTGTTGATATTGCTCAAGAAACGGTTGAACGCCTTGCTGATATCGATAATATTGTCGCCATTAAAGATGCTACAGGTTCTACGATTCGCGGCGAGCAATTAATCAAAGCGGTCGGTGACAGAATGGTGGTGTTATCTGGTGATGATGGTACTGCCCTTGAATTGATGAAATTGGGTGGTAAAGGCAATATTTCAGTGACTGCCAACGTTGCCCCAAAAGCCATGAGCGAGACCTTTAGTGCGGGTTTACGCGGTGATTTTGATGCCGCTCATAAAGTCCATGACGTGGTAAAACACTTACACCGCGACCTATTTATCGAGTCAAGTCCTATCCCTGCCAAATATGCCCTACATAAAATGGGCATGATAGACACAGGTATTCGTCTGCCATTGGTATGGCTGGCTGAAAAGCACCATGCAACGATTGATGAAGCCTTGATTCGTGCCAACTTACTCTAGATTTTTGGCAATTCAGTAAAGTGTCGCTTATAGCTTAGCAAGAGTCTATTAAGTATTTTAACTATAAGCGCATTACCCAAATACGCACCAAATAAGCAATAACGGCTAACTCAGAGAGATAATATGATGACAGTATCATCAACCCCTGCAAAGATATTCCCGGCGCTGCTAACGGTAGTTTTGGGTAGTACGTTGGTATTGAGCGGTTGCCAAGCGACAAAAGAAGTGTTTGGCAAGCGTGATAACGGTAGTCTTGAGTATCAGCAAAGCAAAAAACTGGCGCCGCTACAGCTACCTGCTGAGCAAGAAACCGCACCATTTGTGCCGTTATACCCAACCCCTAGTGCGGGCACAAATACGCTAAAGTTGCAAAACGAGTCAGGTAAGCAGTATCAATTGCCGAAACCTCAGCGTGCGGTTGCCGTTACCCAAGTTTCAGAATAAACCCTTTTTTATCCCTATCTGTACCGCTGGTTTTTTATTATGGTTAAGCATGTTTTCTTAACACCTTAATATAAAGCGCTTAGCGGTCGCTGCGCGTTTTTACCACATAAGCTTGAACGAACAGGAACTCCCCTCATGCAAAAGCAAGAACTGCTGTATAAAGGCAAAGCCAAATCTGTTTATGAAACAGAAGACAACGATCTGCTGATTTTACATTTCCGTGACGATACCTCAGCGCTTGATGGCAAGCGTATCGAGCAGCTCGCCCGTAAAGGCGTGGTGAACAACCGCTTTAACGCCTTTATCATGCAAAAATTGGCTGATGCTGGTATCGAAACCCATTTCGAAAAGCAATTATCAGATGATGAAGTGCTGGTTAAGCGCTTAGATATGATTCCGGTTGAATGTGTGGTACGTAATTTTGCCGCTGGCAGTTTAGTGCGTCGTCTAGGTTTAGAAGAAGGGCAAGCATTGACACCGCCTACTTATGAGCTGTTCTATAAAGATGATGCGCTTGGTGATCCGATGGTCAATGAGTCAATCTCTATCTCTCTTGATTGGGCTAATGAGGCACAATTGGCGAAGATGAAAGAGCTGAGCCATCAAGTAAATGAAGTATTAAAAACTTTGTTTGATGCTGGTGATTTAATACTGGTAGATTTTAAACTTGAATTTGGCGTATTCCATGACCGTATCGTCTTAGGTGATGAGTTCTCGCCTGATGGTTGCCGTATCTGGGACAAAGCTACCAAGAAAAAACTGGATAAAGACCGTTTCCGCCAGTCATTGGGTGACGTGATTGAAGGCTATGAAGAAGTTGCAAAACGTATTGGCGTGCCATTAAGCTAAATATATCCAACCCTTCAATATTTAAGTAATAAAAAACTGAGCCCTGAGCTCAGTTTTTTTATGGGGGTAATCATTTTAAAAACGGTTATGTTAAAGACAGCTATATTATTTGTCTTTACGCACTTCTTTGATTTTTTTCGCTGCCAGCTCCATCGCATCTGCGGCTTTATCAGCTAATGAGCCGACTACCTCTTTAGCTTTAGTTGTCGCAGTGTCTTTTAAAGAGGATTCTTTATCGTCTTTAGACTTAGAGTCATTGTTTTTACTGTCTTTATCTTCCTTATCAGAAGCGTCTTTATCTTTACTATTGTCTTTGTTTGATGATTTATCGTCTTTATTACCATTCTTATCTGACGTTTTATCATCTTTGCTGTCTTTGCTGTCTTTGCTGTCTTTGCTGTCTGACTGATTGTTCTGTTTATCGTTTTTATTAGCGTTGTTGTCTTTAGAGTCATTAGCAGCATCGTTATCTTTCATCGCTGCGTTCTGATCCGTGTCCTTTTCATCATTATTGTGCTTATTATCACTCGCATTAGAGTTACTCATTGTTATATCCTTTTGATTATGTATTTTAGTATTGGATGTTTTTAATCTTAAATAGCGAGAGTCAAGATTACTATTAGAATGAGTTAACTGTCTGTATAGCATCAGTTGCAATAGGTAATAGCGTCTATCACCTAACGTCTTTCGGTAAGTTTTTATGCTAAATTTATATTGTTAATATAAAAATACCGTTATAAATCAAAAGGTCATCATAGATGCTAGCACCTAAGCCATCCGATATTCAATCCATGATTTTAGAACCTGCATGGTTTAGTCGTCCAACTTGCGTGGTCGCGGCTGACTTGATTGGTAAGGTTTTATGTCGACAGCTAACCGATAGTGACGGCAAGCAAAAAATCCTGCGCATGCGTATCTCGGAAACTGAAGCCTACATTGGAGAGGGTGATGCCGCCTGTCATGCTCACGCTGGTACTCGTACTGCACGTACTGAGATCATGTATAACCAAGGCGGCGTGTTTTACGTTTATCTGACTTACGGTATCCATCATATGCTTAATTTAGTAAGTGGGCCGGCAGAGTCACCAGAAGCCGTATTGATACGGGCAGGTTTTTTCACAGAGGATAGTGAGCGCTTGCTTGACGAGCAATTACTGAGCGCAGATAAAATATTAAATGCTCTAAAAGAAATAAAACAATTGGCCGGTCCCGGCAAGTTGACCAAACACTTGCAAATCAACCGTGATTTATACGGCGAACCCATTACACCTGCGTCAGAAGTTTGGATTGAAGACGATGGCTGTCAGCCGCCAATATCACTGCGTCCACGGATTGGGATTGATTATGCAGGCGAGGCGAAAAATTGGTTATTGCGCTATATCTGGACCGACCATCCTTCATTATCTAAAAAATAGTAAGTTTATAGCTGATAGTAATTTTTCTAAATAGGCTCAAAGGAAGTAATCTATGTATAAATTAACCGTTTTTATTCCAGATTCGGCGTTAGAACCAGTAAAATCTGCCTTGTTTGCAGCGGGTGCTGGCAAGATTGGCAATTATGAACAATGCTGCTGGCAAGTGCAGGGGAGCGGACAGTTTATGCCACTGGCAGGCAGTCAGCCAAATATTGGAGCGCAAGATAAACTTGAAACCGTTGATGAATGGCGGGTAGAGATGGTCGTTGCTACTGCTTGTATTAAAGCAGTTATCGAGGCATTAAAGCAGGCGCATCCTTATGAGACGCCTGCTTATGATGTGATTGAGGTGCTAGACTTTTAACACCTGTTATCAATCTTTTTTGATTTTAATCACGTTATAGCTCGGATAGCCAAGCTCGATTTTATAGTCTTCACTGCCGCGTCGGGCTTTTACTTTTATTTTACTGTCGCCTTTTTTATATTTGACGTCTTTGACTCGGTAACCCATGCTACTGACTTTATTAGCCGCACGTTGCTCGATAGCAGGCTGATAAAGCTCTTTATCAATGGATTTGATGTTTTTTTTGTGTTTCTTGTAGACCTTGGTGTCTTTATAAATGTCCTCGTAAAGGTCGCCATAAGCGTTGTAACCGGGTGCGGTGACACAGCCTGTCGTGATGGCTAATAACGCGGCAATCGTACTACTCGCAGCGGTGGTTTTTAATAAAGTAAATTTTTTCATAATATCCTCTTATGATGTTAAAGGCGTTAGCAGTGATGCTAAGCAAAATTGTGCTATATAAAATCTTGCCATACAAATCATGGTATCAAAAGCTATGGTATCAAAAGCTATGGTATCAAAAGCTATGTTATCAAAAGCTATGTTATCAAAAGCCATGCTATAAAAAATGGTCACATAAACCAAGGGCTGGCTTATGTGACCAAAGGCACCAAGTAGTCAACGATGCCAAAATCTCTAGCTAATGCATTTATTGCTTATCTCACTTACTGCTTAAAACATTTCTCACAAAATTTTAAACAGCTTGAATACTAATCTTTCTCAACCTTGATGACATTTAAGTTTGGATAGCCAAGTAAAATCTCATATTCTTGCGAACCACGCTTGGCTTCAATCTCAAACACGCCGCGACCGTTCTTTTCTTCCAGCTCAATATCTTCGACGCGGTAACCCATCGATCTTACCTTGTTAATAGCACGTTGTTTAATGGCTGGATAGCGCGAATCTCTTTTGATGCTGTCTTCAATATCATCGTTTTTATAATGCTTGTTATTTTTATATTTGCCATTATTTTTATATTTGTCTTTCTTATAGTCGTCTTTATCATATCTATCATCTTGCCAGATGCTAGTAGAGGCTCTTTTATTTGAGCTAATGAGTCTTAAGTCAGGATAGGTATATTTCAACTCATAAGTTTGATTGTTCTTTCTAGCAATGGCAGTGATGGCTCGATTGCCACGATAGTTATCAGCACGGATATCCATAACCTGATAGCCTTTGCGGCGTAGGTCATTGCGCAGGGTTTGGTTAACACGCTTATAATCAACATTGCCATAATCGCTGTTACCGCCATATATTGGGTAATCTTCGTAACCTGGACCGACAACGGCACAACCGGCAACCGTCCCCAACATCGTCAGCGCCAGACCGGCAGATATTGCTGTCTTAAATGAGAAAGCGGGTAGAATTTTCACGATAAAATCTCCTTTGGTATAGCATATCTGAGTAAGGCACTGTTATTAATCAGCCTTATAATAATCCAGCTTGTATTTGTTAGACTGGTATTTATCGGGCTTAAATTTCTAATAGTGACTGGTTATATGTCTGTCATATATAAAGAGCTAAAGACTCTATAAAGGTTATGAAGCAAAAGATTACGGAACAACATTCTTATAGAATCGATATTTGTCTCTTAATCTTGAAATATTTTCTTACATAAACATAGTAAGACTTAAAACTCATTAATACATGTCTTTGGTGTTAATAAGTTGTAAATTTTGCAAATATTTGCGTAAGCATTCGACACTTTAGGTGACCAAGGTGTTGCTAACGTTAGCAAACATCGATAACACTTTTAGTATTTAAATAGTTTATAGAAAATCATTAAATATATTATTTAACGATAATAATATTATTATCAATAACTTGGCTGATATTATCGGCCATTTTTATAACTGACGTAAGCATATGCTTACACGCAATGACGCTTACGCGACTTAACAGCAGCCTTATAATTTGACACTATACACACACGGCATAAGGGAATGTGACTCAAGGATTGAGTTGACCGTATTAAGGATAATAGTTCGATTTGCTGGCATCAGGATGATAATAGCAATTGGAATAAGGACACATGACCCGTGTTGCAGGCAGATAATGCCAATAGTAGTGTGAAGAAATGGGCAGGATGCCCGGCTATCACAATGTACTCAATATCCTGCAAGGATGCAGTGATTAGAGTGGTGATGGGTAACAAGGATCGTTAACAATAAAACCGCATAACAATTAATTGCTATGCGGTTTTATCGTGTCTGGGTGTTAATTATTTTACACTGTTTGTTTTTTATTCAAACCTGTCATGAAAGCTAGCAAGCCTTCTATATATTGACAGTGCTATGTATCGATTACGATGTTTATCGATACAGATAAGTAACTATAAAAGAATAATGAACAATAAAAAACCGCATTATAATCAATGCGGTTTTTTTAATTAATTACTTATAAAAATCTGTATTTACGACAAGGTCTTATAAGAGCAATTATTAATTAATATTTGTTTTCATTGCGCCATGTGTCAACTTCGCGCTCAGCGTCATCTTTACTATGACCATAACGCTCTTGGACTTTACCCACAAGCTTATCACGGCTACCTTCGATATGTAGTAAGTCATCATCAGTCAGGTCAGCCCACTTCTGCTTTACTGTACCTTTCATCTGATTCCAATCACCTTTTAGGGTATGTTCATTCATTGTGATGTTCCTTATTCTCGTTATTGCGTCTTGATAAAGCTGTTATAAAAGTTAAATCAACAGTTTGTATGACGCTTTAGTATGTAGATTATTATTTATGATTCTTATGACACCTTCAGTACTGCGTTTCAGTACTCTACAACTAGCCAGTGGCTAACTTGTGCTACCAATATATGAATTTCAGCGCGCCTTGTCTGTATGGCCAATGTTTGTAGTGTTGCTTAATTATGGTAAATGGCGCTGCTCTGTTATGAAGGGCGTAGTTGTGTAATAGATGGGGTACTTTGTCAGGGCGATACGTAAAGATAACGAGGGTTTTTTAATAATGACAAAGAATACAAGTTGTAGAAGTTAGTTGAAAGTCGATGGTCAAACTAATAGCGTTCTATAAAAAAGTAGAAATCAGGCGTTTATATGTAGAATCTTTTATTTTTTCATTCCTTTATATCTATTGATGCTGAGATTGTTGATAACAAACAAACCTTTTACGCATCTGGTTATAGACTTGTTATTTAAATGACTATAAGCTTATAGCTGAAATAATAAGCCTTAGACAATGAGGACAGAATAACAGTGAGTCCAATTAATTCCGTAAACGCGACAAGATTAGATACGAAGCGTGAGCTGGCAAAAGCCAAAACCCGTCGTGCCTTATTAAAAAGTGCGTTGCAGCTTTATAGCTTAGAGGGCGCTTGCGGCATGAGCATGAATAAGATTGCTAAAGGAGCAGGAATTGCACAGCCAAGCTTCTATAATCATTTTGACAGCGTAGAGGAGCTTCAAAGTGAATTGAGTAGGCAATTAAAAGACAATTATTTGTCGCCTATGCGTATGGCGTGGATAGATATGCTGAAAGACTATGCAGCGCTGTCTAAAGAGGAATTTAATCAACGCTGTCAGCACTGCTTGACAATGATTTTTGCGGCTGCCTGCCAAAATATTGTGTTATTCCAACGTTTAATCGAAGACAGTTTGTGCCTCGGTTCGCCAACTGAACATAAAGTTTTAGGCCGTCTTATTACTGACGTACGTGAGGAATGGACAAAGATATTTATCCAAGGATTACAGTCAGCTGAGTGCTCTTTTGAAGAATCTGACGTTCATCTTTGCGTGGATAGCGCGAGCGCGCAGGTTCATGAGTTGATATTAGGCTGTCATCAAGGACGTTATTCACAGCAGCAAGCGATTGCGATGTTGTGCAAAAACTTTGATGGGCTTTTTGGCGGATTTTTTATCAATAATGAGCAAGTAATAAGTAGCTAGTGAGCAAATTAATGAATGCGGAGCTCGCAGAATTTTTAAGACTTACGAATCGATTGATATCGTAAAACCATAAAACGGAATTTAGTTAGCGAAAGCGATAGTAACGATCACAGGGAGCGTGACCATGAGCAGTAAACAAACCAAGACGAATGAGCAAACACATTTTAGAACGTGCAATCTGTGCGAAGCGATGTGCGGTATTGAGATAAAGCACGATGGAACAAAGGTATTATCGATTAAAGGTGATAAAAATGACCCATTTTCTAAAGGTTATATTTGCCCAAAAGCAACTGCCTTACAAGATTTACATGAAGACCCAGATCGCCTGCGTCATCCCATCGAGAGGACGGCTAACGGTTGGAAAACAGTCAGCTGGGATGAGGCGCTTGATAAAGTAGCTGCTGGCATACAGTCAGTACAAAAGAAACATGGCCAAAATGCTTTTGGTGTTTATTTAGGCAATCCTAACGTCCATAATTTGGGCGGCATGCTGACCATTAAGCATCTATTAAGCAGTATCAAGACCCGCAGTCGTTTTTCTGCAACCTCGGTCGATCAATTACCGCACCATATCGTCAGCATGCACCTGTTTGGGCATATGCTGCGTATCCCCGTGCCTGACGTCAATCGCACCCAATATATGCTCATCATTGGTGGCAATCCGCTGGCATCGAACGGTAGTATTATGACCGCGCCAAATATGCGCCAAAAGCTCAAAGACATCAAAGCCCGCGATGGCAAAGTAGTAGTGATTGATCCACGCCGTACCGAAACTGCTGACATTGCCAGCGAGCATCATTTTATACGTCCAGCAACCGATGTTTTGTTTTTGCTTGCTATGCTCAATGAAATCTATGCCCAAGGTTACGCCGATAAAGCACAGACTAATAATAGAGCGGCGGCGCTTGCGCCAGAGATTGCGCGCTTGGCAGATTTCGCTAAAGACTATAGCGCAGAGTTAGTTGCTGATATTACTGGCATTGCCGCAAATGAGATTAAAAGACTGGTCAAAGAGTTTTGCGAAGCCGAAAGCGCCGTCTGCTATGGGCGCATGGGCGTATCGGTGCAGGAATTTGGCTTATTAAGCCAGTATTTGATTATGGTGATTAATATCGTCACCGGACGTTTGGATGAAGTGGGTGGCTTGATGTTCCCCAATCCTGCGGTCGATGTGGTCAATAACTCAGGCCCAGGTTATTTAGGTAAACGTCATAGCCGCGTGAGTAACTTGCCTGATTTTAATGGCGATTATCCCGTCGTGGCGATGGCGGATGAGATGTTGGTAGAAGGCGCGGGGCAGTTAAAGGGCTTTATGACCGTCGCTGGCAATCCTGTACTCAGTACGCCTAATGGTGAAAAGTTAGATACGGCTTTTGCCAACTTGGATTTTATGGTTGCGATTGATTACTTTGTGACAGAAACCAGTCGTCATGCCCATATCATTTTGCCGCCGGTATCGCCACTAGAGCGTGACCATTATGATGTTACCTTTAATAATTTTGCTGTGCATAACGTCGCTAAGTATTCAAAAGCATTGTTTGCTAAGAAAAAAAGTGCCAAACATGACTGGCAAATCTATTTAGAATTAGCAAAACGTCTAGATAAAAAAGCAGCGCTTGCAACCAAAATCGAGCGCCGAATAGTCAGGACATTAGGACCGAAATTTATGCTTGATCAAGGATTAAGACGTGGACCTTATGCTGGCATGACATTGAATAAACTTAAGAAAAATCCGCATGGCATTGACTTAGGGCCCCCCAAAAGGATGCTACCGCAAGCATTAAAGCATAAAGATAAGCAGATTCATATTAATATTGATTTTTATCAAGCTGATTTAGAGCGGGTACGGGAGATGATGCAGAACTATGACGATAAGCAGGTGTTATTAATCGGTCGTCGCCATGTCCGTAGTAATAATTCGTGGCTACATAATAGCTATCGCTTGGTAAAAGGTAAGCCGCGCTGTACGCTTATGTTGCATCCTGAAACGGCTAAAGAATACAGTATTGAGGACGGTCAAAACGTAAAAGTTACCTCGCGCGTTGGTAGCGTGATTATTACCGCAGAAGTAACCGATGAGCTGATGCCAAAAGTGGTGAGCATCCCTCATGGCTGGGGTCACGACCGTAAAGGCGTGAAGCAAAAAATTGCGCAAGCGCATGCCGGCGTCAGTGTCAATGATTTGACGGACGATACCTTAATCGATCAGTTAAGTGGTAATGCAGCGGTCAATGGCGTACCTGTGCAATTGGAAGCAATTCCGCTAGAAGTGGCTAATTTGGAGATTACCGATTCAAGCGTTGATTCTGACGTTAATGCCGATATTAAATCAGGAAGCGCTGCATAAAATAGCTCTAAAAAGTCTTTAATATAAATAAAAAGGCACTTATAAAAGTGCCTTTTTTTACGTTTCTTATTTTTACGTTCTTAAGCCAACAAAATCAAAGTCGACTGGCGGCGTCTCACCCTGTATCAATAAGCTGAGAGCCTTTGCCGAACCGCAAGCATGGGTCCAGCCAAGTGTGCCATGACCAGTATTGAGCCATAAATTATCAAAACTAGCATTTGTATTGTGACTGCCGTGACGGACTTGACCGCTATGCGCGCGTCCTATTAACGGTACATTGGATGGGGTCATTGGGCGCAGCCCTGTCCAATATTGCACAGAATCGGCAATGATGCCTTTGGGGAATAACTGCTGCACACGGCGCGTGATAGCTTCACAGCGGGTGGCATTCAAATCCAAATTGTAGCCGTTGAATTCTGCGGTTCCTGCTACGCGTAATTTATCGCCAAGGCGCGAGGTTACGAGCTTAAACTCATCATCAATGAGACTAACAAAGGGAGCTAAATGCGGTGCACGCGGATTGATTTCATAAGTAGCCGAGTAGCCTTTGGCAGGGAAAATTGGCAGGTGAACATGCAGCGGTTTCATGAGTGATACGCTATAGCTGCCAAGTGCCAGTACATAATTATCGGCGCTAAAGGTCTGCGCGTTTTCACCTTTGGGTCGAATGGTCATACTATGCATATGCGGGCGAGCAGAATGAGCGTCGGTGTTTAACGCCAAAATGTCGGTATCGTATAAAAACTGCACACCAGCATCGATGCAGCGCTGAGCCAAATGTTGGGTAAATAAATGGGCATTACCCGATTCATCACGGCTGGTATAAGTTGCGCCTTTGAGTTTATGAGCAATAGGATAAAGCGCAGGCTCGAGGCTAACCGCGTTATTAATATCAATGATATGACGTTCACAGCCGAGCTCTTGCATACGTGCCGTTGGCGCAATGGCGGCATCAAACTCAGCTTGGTTGGTATAAAAGTGCATGATACCGCGCGTTTGCTGCTCGTAATCGATATCGATATCAGCACGCAGCTGTTGTAGGGCATTGCGCGAATACAATCCTAAGCGTACCATTTGTACCAAATTGGCATCGGCTTTATCTGTGCGGCATTCTTGTAAAAACTGCATCGCCCATTTAAATTGCGCTTTATCAGCACGCAAGCGGTAGAGCAGCGGCGCATCTTCCTTAAACAGCCATTTAAGCGCTTTCATAGGAGCCGCAGGATTGGCCCAAGGCGTCGCGTGCGAGACGGATATCTGCCCACCATTGGCAAATGAGGTCTGCATACCGGCGGCTGGCTCACGCTCAATCACGGTCACATCGTAGCCTGCTTGGCGAAGATACCATGCGGTGGTCACTCCCACCACGCCTGCTCCGAGTACCGCAATATGGGTCATAGATTGCTCTGCTGCGTTTTTAGTAAAAGGGCTTTAAGAGATGCTTACCGTTTTGGGTTATCGATTATGTCGCGTTATTTTTGACGGGCGACATCCGCTTGCAGTGCTGGTGGTAAGTCTAATATCGTAAGCTCGCTATCTGCTAGATGCTCAGGGCGGGCAACAACCAATGCCTTAAAGCCACTCTTATCTGCAATCGCATTAACCACCTGAATCTTTTCTAACTTATCACCTGCTGCTGGTACATCACCTGTGCCGCTAACATAATGTAAAAACGCTTTTGGTGCCGCTTTAAAGTAAATACGGGCAATGACTTCCTGACCCAAGTAACAGCCTTTATCGTAGTCCATACCGCCGCGCTGATGCAGACGCAGCTCTTGCGGTTGAAACAGTCCTTGCGTTGCAGCAACTATCCAATAGTTACCAATGGCAAGACTTGCTTGCATCCACGCTTGGGTGTCTGCGGGCGTATTATGTTCCTCTTTATGGCTAAAGGTCGGCTCGTCGGCAACCACGCAAGGATAAATGGGCGTTGGCACACTGGTATCAAACTTTGAAAAGGCACCGAATTTTTTTAAATGCGCTTGAAAAGCGTCAGCGCAATCGGCACTGATGACCACGTCAAAATGCTTTTCTTCTTGTTTTTTAATCCATAGCCCAAAATCGATACGACCTTTTAGATTGCTAAGCGCCGTTGCTTGATAGCTAAGTCCGAGCTTGGTGACATCAGAGGTCAGCTGCCCTTGTAAGAATTTTTCCGCATCCTCACCTTGAATGGTTAGCTGGGCAAATTGTGGCAATGTTGATTGAGTCATTATTGTTGTCCTATTTATCAGTCGCTATAGCCTCAGATATTAGGGTTAATACTGAGTTATTAAAGTGGTTGTTCACGTAGTTGTTAAAATAATACTTAAAGTAGTGTTTGAGGTTTTCACCATCTAAAGGCAAGTGGCTATCAAACCAAATTTGGTTAAAGCAGAGTACCATAAAAAACCACGTGATAAAAAATGTCCGCTTTACCGCATAAGCAAATATGACAATTGAGCACAGCACAGTATTCACAGCCGAAGCGATTGGTTAAAGCTGGCGAGTTACGGTACAATGTTAGCGTTAGAATACACCCAATTTATCACGGCTGACGAGGAAATTATGAGCTTACCCAATTGCCCAAAATGCGATGCTGAATATACGTACGAAGATGGTGCGTTACTGGTATGTCCGATGTGTGCGCATGAGTGGACCGCGGCTGAAACCGATGCGGCGCAAGCTGAAGCGCAAGATGTGGTCATTCGTGATGCGGTCGGTAATGAGCTGCAAGATGGCGATACCGTCACCGTGATTAAAGACTTAAAGGTCAAAGGTTCATCAACCATTATCAAAGTCGGTACGAGAGCAAAAGGTATCCGCCTATTGCCAGATGCGTCTGATGGTCATGATATCGACTGTAAACTGGATGGTTATGGACCAATGAAGCTGAAATCATCAGTGGTTAAAAAAGCCTAAGTTGTTGTTAATTAAGTGATTGTTAATAAAATAAGACCGAATGAATAAGTAGAGAATAATTATGAGCACTAAAAATGAACAACTATTTGCGCAAGCACGTAAGCATATCCCTGGTGGCGTAAACTCACCGGTTCGCGCCTTTGCCGGTGTCGGTGGTACGCCTATTTTTATGCACCGTGCTAACGGCAGCAAAATCTATGACACCGAAGACAATGCTTATATCGATTATGTCGGCTCTTGGGGGCCGATGATTTTGGGTCACGCACATCCAAAAGTCATTGATGCCGTTAAAAAAGCCGCTGATGATGGTTTGAGTTTTGGTACGCCAACGCCATTTGAAACCACCGTTGCTGATAAGATTTGCGAAATCGTCCCAAGCGTTGAGATGATTCGGATGACAAGCTCAGGTACAGAAGCGACTATGAGTGCGATTCGTTTGGCGCGCGGCTTTACTGAGCGTGACAAAATCGTTAAATTCGAAGGTTGCTACCATGGGCATTCAGACAGCTTACTGGTAAAAGCGGGCTCAGGGATGCTGGATATTGGCGAACCAACGTCAAAAGGCGTGCCAGCGGACTTTGCTAAGCATACGATTACCATTCCTTATAATGACCCGCAAGCGATTAAAGAGTGCTTTGAGAAATGGGGTAGTGAGATTGCCTGCGTGATTGTGGAACCAATCGCTGGCAACATGAATATGGTCATTCCAACCCAAGAATTCCATGATACTTTGCGCGCAGAATGTACCGCCAATGGCGCGGTATTGATTTTTGATGAAGTGATGACCGGTTTTCGCGTCGGACTTGGCGGCGCGCAAGCGTATTTTGGCATTGACCCTGATTTAACCTGCTTTGGTAAAATCATCGGTGCCGGTTTACCGGTTGGTGCTTTCGGTGGTAAAAAAGAAGTGATGTCTTGCATCGCGCCACTTGGCGGCGTTTATCAAGCGGGTACGTTATCAGGTAACCCATTGGCAATGCGAGCCGGTATTGCGATGTTTGAAGACTTAACCGTCGATGGTTTTTATGCGGAATTATCAGCGAAAGTAGATCAGCTTGTTGATGGTTTTCAAGCCGCGGCAGATAAGCATGGTATTAACTTGCGCACCAATAAATTGGGCGGCATGTTTGGTATGTTCTTTGTTAAAGACAAGGCAACAAACGTACCGCAAAACTTCGATGAAGTCACCGAATGCGATATGAACGTGTTTAATACCTTCTTCCATGGCATGCTAGACCGCGGTATTTATCTCGCGCCATCTGCTTATGAAGCGGGTTTTATGTCAATCAAACATAGTGATGCAGACATTGAAGCGTCTATTAAAGCCGCTGATGAGATTTTTGCTGAAATGGCAAACGCTTAGTTTGAAAACTATTGGACTACATTAAGAGTATTTGGCTCTTAATGGTAAAAATAAAAAGCCAGCATGATTTATTATGCTGGCTTTTTCGTGTTTGTTAAATTAAGTCAATTAAATTGAGCCTATTGAATTAGGCCAATTAAATTTTATCAAACTTACGGTCTTTTAAGCTGAGTCTGCCACGTAGCACGTCGCTATACATGCGAAAGTCGCTGGCAAAACTTTGTAGAGGAAATTTAAAAGAGGCCGGTTTGTTCTTTTCAAAGAAAAAATGTCCGACCCACGCGCAGGCATATCCTGCCGCAATACCTTTCAGTAGTGGCTTTGCCGAGCGGTTTTTAACAGACTTTGCCAATCCCAAAAGTCCAAAGCTACTACCGGCGAAATGCAAACGGCGGCAAGCGATATTTTGATGTTCGTTTAAATAAAAATCGTAAAATTTCAGCTTAGCTGGACGTTTTATATGGATAAGGCTGCTATGACTGGTTTTTTCCGTGCCAGCAGGAGCGTTGGTTTTTGAGGCTTGGGCGGTTGTCTGATTCATGATTTCTGCTTCCTTGCAGGTTGTTATTGATTGCGCGTCATCATTCCATGATGGGCTTTAATGGTAAAAATGGGTGCTTATTATATATATCGAATTATATCTATCGAACACTTATCGCCATAAGTAAGTGCTTGTTCTCTATTATAATATAGAGAATTGCGGCGGTAGCAAGCCCATATTGTTAAATAGGCTATGTTAAAAAAGTATCAGAAGTGGCCGCTGTTTTTTAAGGTGAAAGACTGTTTATTTTCGGTTTAATCCGTAGGTAGTAGTGCTAGCGTCTTACTTGCCAGCGTTTTGCATAAATGTTTTAATGGCAAAACTTGCTATAATCCGCATAATAATAGTTTCAATATACAAAAGCCTTATTATAAAAGCTCTGGTTTATATAAGAAAACCTTATATAAAAACCCTTATATAAAAAACTTAAGTTCCATTCCATGTATTCTCTATTTTAAAAGCCTTGGCGCTCTTAAATATCTTTTTATCTGACACGGTAACGATCTCGCTTATGCCCAAAGACTACCTGAAAAACCCACCACTTGCTGATGATGAAATGATGGCAGCCATTGATATTGGCTCCAACAGTTTTCATTTAGCCATTGCACGCCTCGACCATGGTGAGGTGCGAAAAGTGGTGTCTATGTCTGAAAAGGTGCAGCTTGCTGCAGGACTCGATGAGAATAACATCTTGGGGGCTGCTGCTGAAAAGCGCGGTCTTGAATGTTTAAGCCGCTTTGTCGCGCGTTTAGATTCGGTGCCACCTGAGCGTATTCGCGTCGTCGCGACCAACGCTTTACGCCAAGCCAAAAACGCCAATGACTTTATCACTCGTGCCAATAAAATTTTGCCCAAACCGATTGAAATTATCGCCGGACGAGAAGAGGCGCGTTTGATTTATTTGGGCGTCTCGCACACCAATGCCAGTAGTGACAAACGCTTGGTCATTGATATTGGTGGTGGTTCGACAGAATTTATCATTGGGCAAGAGTTCGATCCGTTATTGACTGAAAGCTTACAGATGGGCTGTGTCGCCTTTACCCAGAAGTATTTTGCCGATGGCTTGATTACCAAAGACGCCTTTAATAATGCCATCTCAGCTGCGCGTAAAGAGGTGCTAGCGATTAATGGGCGCTATCAAAAAGTCGGCTGGAGTAGTGTCGTTGGCTCAAGTGGCACGATTAAAGCGGTGCGCAACGTCCTTGTTTCAAAAGGTTGGGCAGACGAGCAAGAACGCATCACTTATAAAGGTGTTAAAAAGTTAGAGAAATTATTGCTTAAAATTGGCAACGTTGATGACATTGATTTAGAAGGCGTGAAAGAACACCGTAAAGCCGTCTTTCCAGCGGGCGTTGCGGTATTGCGAGCCATCATGAAGGTGCTCGGCATCGAGACCATGGTGTACTCAGATGGCGCGCTACGCGAAGGCGTCATGTACGATATGCTCGGTCGCTTTGCTAGTGAAGACGTGCGTGACCGCAGTGTTTTGGCACTGATAAAGCGCTATTCAGGCGATAAAAAACAAGCCAAACAAGTGGTTAAAACCAGCCTTAATTTATTTGAACAAGTCAAAGCCAAGCTTGCACTCAATAGCGAAGATGGCGATTTGCTCAGACGGGCGGCGTCCTTACACGAAATAGGCTTGGCGATTGCCCATAGCAGCTACCATAAGCACAGTGCTTACTTGATTGAATACTCTGATATTCCAGGGTTTTCGCAAGTGGATCAAAAGCGTATGGCGCAATTGATGCTTAATCATCGCCGTAAGCTTAAAGCTGATATGCTAGAGCAGACGTGTACCATCGGCGGTGATTCGCTCGTTTATCTGTGTTTGCTGCTACGCTTAGCGGTACTGGCGCATCATAGTCGCAGCGATCATGAGTTACCAGAATTAGAGCTGAAAGTGATTGATGATAATCGCTGGCAAATCACAGTTGGCGAGAGTAGTGAGCACTATGCTTTCTTATTATCAGATTTGCATACTGAGGTTGAGCAGTTTGCTAAATGGGGCGTGAAACTGAGCGTGGTTGAGGCCGAGTGTGATTGAGGCATCAGTGCTAATTCTTGATACTGGCTTTTAACACTGATTTTTAACATTGATGTTTAACGCTAAGCCGTTACTATTGTAATAATTGCGCTACAGATTAACGTAACAAAAGCGGCGTTGTCAGTAATGTCATGCTATTTAAGATGTGCTACTATAGCTTCTATTGAGTTTACAACTGTACTTTGATAATCGATTGTCCAAAAGCCGATAACGCCGACAATCCTGTTATTTAGCTTTGTCATCTAACATTGTCGTTTAACAGTGTCATTATTAAACATCACTACATTATATAGAATTACGAAAGGGAAGCGTCTATGAGTACCGTCTGGGATAGCGTTCAGCTTGCACGGCATGCCAAACGTCCATTGTTTATGGACTATGTGAATCAGCTGTTTACCGAATTTGATGAGTTGCATGGCGACCGTGCTTATGCAGATGATAAGGCTATCCTTGGCGGTCTTGCGCGCCTAGACGGCCAGCCTGTGATGGTGATTGGTCAGCATCGTGGTCGTAGTACGCGCGAGCGTATCGCCCATAATTTTGGCATGGCAAACCCCGAAGGTTATCGTAAAGTTATTCGCTTGGTGAAAATGGCTGAGCGTTTTAACATTCCGGTGATGACCTTTATCGATACCCAAGGCGCTTACCCTGGTATTGGTGCGGAAGAGCGCGGGCAAGCGCAAGCCATCGCTGAAAGCATTGCGGTATTTTCTAGCCTGAAAGTCCCTATCATCGTCACCATTATCGGTGAAGGTGGCTCAGGCGGCGCATTGGCAATAGGCGTTGGCGATAAGGTAAATATGCTGCAAAACAGTATTTATTCGGTTATCTCTCCAGAAGGCTGTGCGTCTATCCTGTGGAAAACCGCTGAAAAAGCCCAAGATGCCAGTGAAGCATTAAAATTAAATGCCATTAATCTCTATCAAATGGGCTTAATTGATGCGGTTATCGACGAAGGTGAGGGCGCACATATCCAGCCGCAGCCAGTCATGACGGCGCTAAAATCATTAATCGTTGATCAATTGGATGAGATTAAAGATATGGATGCGCATGAGCGTTGCGAGCTGCGTTATGAGAAGCTGAAATCCTTTAACTCAGAAGTGATGTTGCCTTGCTAAGCATTTATATGAAAGTATATTGCTAGGTTACTTAAACTTAGCTTTTAACGATATCGATTTACGCTTAATGTTAAAATAAAAACGTGTCATTTTATGGCGCGTTTTTTTGTGCCGATTCATTTATATGTCAATTGATTTGTACGTAATAAATATAGCTACCTAATAAATAAGAATGATTATGACAAGTAGTGCAATCCTTTCCCATCCTATTGAGCCGATAGCCACCCTGCCTATTGATAATGCTTTAGCAGAAGCGTTATTAAGCAGTCTGGCTGAATATGGTGAGCAACTACATGGTCGACGACTTTGGCTGGCCTGTAGTGGTGGGCGTGATTCGTTGGCGCTGGCAGCACTTTGCGTACAGCTCTATCGCCAAGGTAAATTGCCATTTTTACCGCAATTACTGCATGTCAATCATGGTCTGCAAGCAGATAGTGGCGCTTGGGCAACACATGTGGCTCAGTGGGCAAAGGTGCAAAATATACCTTGTCGGATTTTACGCGCCCAAGTGGACGGCCATGATGAACAAGCGGCACGGCAAGCGCGTTATAATGTGATACGCGCGCAACTTAATCAAGATGATGTTTTATTATTAGCCCATCATGCTGATGACCAAGCGGAAACGGTTTTAATGCGCCTGATTCAAGGCGCCGGGGTAAATGGTTTATCTGGTATGCAGCCGTGGCGCATTCAAACGCAGGGCACGCATCATATAGCATTATGGCGACCGTGGCTGACTATCAAACGCGCCACTATCAGCGCCTATGCCCAGTGTTTAAAGCTGCCCTATATCGATGACCCGACCAACGATGCTGGTGATAATGTGCGTAGCGGCCTACGTCGAGATATTATGCCGATATTGGCGAGCTATAACTCCAATGTTATTGATAATATTGCTCGTAGCGCGCAGTTACTAAGTGATGCGCAATTAATAATCAATGCCCAAGCAGGCGAGGATTTGCAACAGATAGAGATTGCATCATTACAGCTACCACCTGCCCAGCGCGCGCTAAATATAGATAAATTGCAAAAACTACCGATTTATCGTCAGCGCCAATTATTGCATTATTGGCTCGCTCAAGATGAGCCATTACCGCCCGCTAAGCAGCTCGTCGATGATGTCTTAAGTCTAAGCCAACGTGATGATAATGACCATAAAACGGCGCTGTTTTGGCAAGGTCGCAAAGCGTCTTATACCATTCGCCGCTATCGTCAGCAGCTTTTTCGTCTCAGCAGCGATTGGCTCAAATGGCTTGAGTTGCCGCTTACCGAGCAGACGCAAACCTTATTTAATTTTACTCAATCTAATCCTATTGGGGCTGGTGTTCATGCAACTGGAAGACAACCTGTTCCAATTAATTTACGTAATGATGATAAATTTACTTGGCAATTACAGATTCTGCCAAATGAAGTAGCGCCGCTATTAGAAAGCTATAACGTAGAAAGCGATAAAGATAAGCTTAAGATTACCTTTGCGCCATTAGGTCGCAATCAGCGTGTGCAAACCGCAATGGCGTCGCGTCCACAAGCGAGCAAAAAGCTCTATCAAAACTTGGCTATTCCATTATGGATGCGTGAGAGCTTGGTAGTAGTCAGCGTGGCTTTTATGAATAAGGAAAGTAGTGAAAATGAGCTTTTAGAGAACGATTGCCCGATAGAACTGCCTATTTTATTATTATCACCTTTTGAAAACTGGGCGTTGAATGCTGAGCAGGCGAATATTAATGTAGATGTAAAACAGCTTGTCGCATTTATCAACAGCCATTTAACTCTGCATAAAACCTGTTAAATAATAAATATGCGACGTTCTATAGTGATGATTACTTAAACAGCAACGCCATTACTGAGCCTTTCAATTTATCAAACGACGCCAGTAGCAGTATGGTAAACTGAGTGTCATTTTACCTATCATTATGTTAGTTTGAATGCCTTTGCATTTTTTGAATAGGAGACACGTATGTCAGTATTAGATAATAAGAAAATCAGCTTTATCGGTGGCGGAAATATGGCGCAGGCTTTGATTAGCGGGCTAGTCAGCTGCGGCGTCAAACCGAGTCTGATTACCGTTGCTGATCCGAGTAGTGAAGCGCGCGAGCAATTGGCTGCTAAAGGATTGAATACGGTTGATCCAACTGCCGATGCAAAAGCGGCGGTTATCGGTGCTGATATCGTGGTATTGGCGGTGAAGCCGCAAGTCATGAAAGCAGTGGTCAGTGGTTTTGCTGATGTTTTGGACACGCAGCTGGTGATTTCAGTGGCAGCAGGATTATCGACTGCGCTGTTATCAAATATGCTAGGTGGCTATGGCAATATCGTCCGTGCGATGCCAAATACGCCGGCGATGATTCAAATGGGCGCGACTGGTCTGTACGGTACGGATGATATTTCTGCCGAACAAAAACAATTGGCAACCGCAGTGATGGAAGCCTCAGGTTTGGTCATGTGGGTCGATAATGAAGAACACATGCATGCGGTCACCGCCGTATCAGGCTCAGCGCCCGCTTATATGTTTTACTTTATCGAAGCGATGGTCGATGGCGCAGTGGCGTTAGGATTGGATAAAGAGCAAGCGTCAGCACTGGCGATGCAAACCATGCTAGGCGCGGCAAAAATGGCGCTGGGTAGTGAAGACGCACCAAGCGAGCTACGTCGTAAAGTCACATCACCAAACGGCACGACCCAAGCAGCCATTGAATCCATGCAAGCCAATGACATCAGTCGTCAAATAATTCAAGCTATGCAAGCCTGTTATGACCGTAGCCAAGCGCTGAGTGAAGAGATGAGTAAATAGCCAGTCGCTACTTGTCATTAACCCTTTATAAATAGGGTATATCATGATTTATGAGATACCCTATTTAAAATTATAAAAATTTAAAGTCATAAAAAACTTAAAGTCATAAAAATGCCTGATAATGACATTCGTCATCCTAAATCCCGTTAATAATGTCACATTGAGTAGCACTTCATGAACAACCTGTTATTGCAAATTTTTGATTTGGTCACTACCTTCGCCATGATGTTGGTGTTTATCCGTTTTATGCTGCAGTTTGCTGGAATGGATGCTAGCAATCCTATGGTTGCCCCTGCTTATAAAGCCACCCATATCGTCGATGTGTTCGGGCGTATTTTCCCAACCGTCGCCCAAGGTCGTATTAGTATTGCTGCCATTGTATTGATGTTTTTAATTCGTCTGATTGATATCTCTGGTAAGGCGGCTTTGACACATAAAGGCATTGCGCCTGTGCCGCTATTTTTTACTGGTACTATCAGCTTGGTATTAGACTTTTTGCGTATGTGCCGCTATCTGGTTATTGGTTCTATCATTGTCAGCTGGATTGTGGTGTTTACCCAATCTCAGCATCCGATTATTGGCATTATTGTTAATTTAGCGGAGCCAATTTTAGCGCCGTTTCGCCGCATTACGCCAAACTTAGGTATGATTGATTTATCACCGATGGTTGCCTTTTTCGCCTTTTATTTACTTGAGATATTTATCGGTGGATTGGCATCAAGCTTTATGCCAATGTTGGGCTAAATGCCAATGTTGGGCTAAGTTAAATTCATTAAGTTAAAGTTAGTATAAAATCGAACACTGAATAAAAAGGCGCTCTATAAAATATAGAGCGCCTTTTTTTATTTACCATCTATAGATTATTCTAAAATTCTACAAAACGATTGGGTATCAATTGGGCGTTAGCATTATCAGGGTGCGGCGCATCAGCGGCACGCAGCGTTTGGGTAATCCAACTATCCGCCGCTTTTACCGCCTCGACAAGCGCATCGCCCATCGCTAAGCGTCCAGCGATAAAGCTTGCTAATGAGCAACCAGAGCCATGAAATTCGCCTTTTAGGCGTGGTAAGACACTTTTATGTACCATCTCGCCTTTGATATATAAATACTGCTCGATATCACCGCTATCAAAGTCGTGTGAGGTCTTAACCAATACCGCATGACACCCTTTGGCGCATAGTTTTTGCGCACCGATATGCAAATCTTGCTCACCGCTTAAAGCCCGTAGCTCATGGGTATTTGGGGTGATTAATGTGGCATAAGGGAGCAGCTCTCGAAACGCCGTTACCAAGGTTTGCTCATCACCTAAGCTGCCGCCGCTATTGGCAACCAATACGGGGTCGAGTACAAACGGCGTGTCAGCAGCGATAACCTGTTCAGCAAATAAACGCGTCAGCATAGCGATATTGTCAGTGGTGCCAAGCATACCTGACTTAATCACGCGCACAGGTAAATCATCGAGCACTGTGGTCGCCTGCGCTTCCAGCAAGGCGGCAGCACAAGCCTCAAAACCAAATACTTGCTGCGAGTTTTGTATGGTGATTGCTGTACAAGCGATGGCAGCATGAGCGCCTGCTTGGCCAATCGCTTCGATATCCGCTTGTAATCCAGCACCGCCTGACGGATCCAACCCTGAAAAACACAGTACCACTGGTCGCATAAGCCTTCCTTTTATTTATTCTACAATGAATCATAAATACTATAGCCATCCATTGCCCAAAAAGCCATAGCCATTAGATTCTCGTCAATCAATAGTAAAACCTAAAATAAAATTGGCTTTTTATGGCTAAACTAGGTGATTTTCACCCTTAAAAAATAATAAAGCCATTTAAATCGATAATTATGGCAAATGTAGGGTTAAATCTGTAGACAACGCTTGCAATTCGTTTCGGCTTTGCTATAATACCGCCCACGGCATAAGACGTATCATTAGCATCGATACTGTGTTTAAAAGGATATTTGGCTTAAAAAGCATCTTTTAATAAGAATATTCCGATAAGTGTCTTAAATCGTTCGGTGAAGTGGGTGAGTGGCTGAAACCAGTTCCCTGCTAAGGAACCATACGTGTAAGCGTATCGAGGGTTCGAATCCCTCCTTCACCGCCATTTATTCAGTTGTTATAAAGAGTAATAACGCAGAAATTGGCGTTAATGGTTTTTTTAGTATCAAGTTTAAAAATAATTTGAATTTAACTAAAAAAGATGTTGACACAAGCGAGATTATCTATATAATGACCAACCTAATTTACTGCAATTGTTCTTGAATAATTCAGTAGATAATGTGCAAAGTACGCGCTTGTAGCTCAGTTGGATAGAGCACTTGGCTACGAACTAAGGGGTCGGGAGTTCGAATCTCTCCAAGCGCACCATTTGCATACTAGCTTATTTGTTCATGTAACTATTAAGCTAAAACTAAATCAATCGCCTGTCTTATGACAATTTGGCGATTTTTTTATGTCTGTCGTTTTTGTAGAGTTGCTATTTTAATGAGCTTCTATCTCAATTTGTAGCCTTCCTTCTAAGTTTCAGTCAACAGCCTTTTGCATCAGAAGTCTTGTCTTATCATAATGTACGCTAAGTGCCTGAATTACGGTACAATGAGCGCTCTATTTTCCGCTTGTTATGGGCTTGTATCATGTCAAAATCGTCACCAAAAGCTGCTCCTAAAGCAAAATCGCCACGCAAACAATCAGCGCATCAAACCTCTGCCGTTGAAGAAGCGATGGTTGCCAAACCTAGCACGCGCTTGGCGGCTATTCTTTATGATGGTATGTTGATTTTGGCTTTATTGTTTTTGGTCGGGACCATACTGACCGTGATTGGTACGCTATTGACGATGGAGACGGGCACGCAATCGCAACAAGCCAGATCGCTGCCGACGTGGTATCAGAATGCCATAATGACACCGTCATTTATACTGACGCTAGTGGGCTTCTATGGGCTGTTTTGGCGCCGCGGCGGGCAAACATTAGGTATGCAAACGTGGCGCTTAAAGACGGTCAATAATAGTGGTCACCTGCTAACGTGGGGGCAGTCGTTTAAGCGTATCTTGGCCGCAAGTCTGATGCCGCTTATATTTGGCCTTATTGGTAGTGTCATCGGCGGCTCACGGGCTATCTTATTGACCAGTGCCTTTTTGGGCTTTATTTTTAACTATGCCTTTTGTCTGTTTAACCGCCGCGGTCTTGCGGTACAAGATATGCTCTCGAATACCATCACCTTAAAGATGCCAAAAACCGAAAATGAAGGGCTGTGGCGGGTGATTAGAAATCGCAAAGCCAATAAATAATATGTTTAGTATTTAAAGGTTATAAAATCAAACGGCTTTAATGTTAAAAGGTTATAAAATCAAACGGCTTTACAGATTAGCGGTTTGCATCAGCCATAGCGTATAGCCGACAAAGAACAGCATCAGCGTTGCGCCAGATGTGCGACCAAATGGGCGTTTGCTGATAAAGGCAAAGAGAGATAAAACGACAAGCAATAAGGTGATGACGCCCATCGTCAGCACATCACGCGATAAGATGATTGGATTGGCGGTAATTGGTGCGATGAGTGTTGCAAGCCCAACAACGCCCAAGGTATTAAAGATATTAGAGCCAATAATATTGCCCAATGCCATATCATGCTCGCCTTTACGAGCGGCGGATAAGCTTGCGACCAGTTCAGGCAATGACGTCCCGATAGCGACGATGGTCAAGCCAATAATCAGCTCGCTCAATCCCCAAAAAGTCGCCAATTCAACCGCACCCCAAACAATCGCCCGTGAGCTGGCAACCAACATCAATAATCCAAGAAATAGCCCACCCAAACCCCGTATTAAACTGGGTTCGGTATTATCTGATTTTCCTGCTTGGCTTTCTAATAACTCACTATCTACGATATTACCGTTACTGATTTCATTTACGTGTTTTGAGCTGCCTTCACGTAGGCTCATCACGATTTGAATAGCCAAAACCACCACAAGCAATGCCAACAGCACCAATCCATCATTAAAGCTTAGCAGCCCATCACGCAGCTGCCACGCCGCCAGAGCAGTAATCGCTACCAGTATCGGTAGATCACGCTTGACGATGCCTTTATGGATGATAATGGGGCTTATGAGTACCGTTGCACCCAATACCAAAGCGATATTGATGATATTTGAGCCGTAAGCGTTACCCAATGCCAACTCAGGGCTGCCTTCTATTGCGGCTAATACTGATACCACCATTTCAGGCGCTGACGTGCCAAGCCCTAAAATAATCACCCCAATCAAAAAACTTGGCACATTTAGCTTTTTTGCCAGTGCGGTCGCGCCATCAATAAAAACATCCGCGCTCCAAACCAAAATTGCCAAACCGACCAATACTGCAACAACCGCCAACCACATCAGTAATTTCCTTACTTATAAATGGATAAATGAGTATAAAAAAAGCCGAATCCTATTCAGATTCGGCTTTCTTATTAAAACACAATATTTACGTAGCTAACCATCCGCTATTTATTATGATAGTTAAGCGTGTTTTTGTGAAAATAAACACCTTAACATCAATAGTTATTAAGCCACTTGTACCGGAATGATATTGGCAGTGTCTTTGACGGTATTGTCTTCGTTGCAATACACCAGCTTTGGCTGATAAGTTGCTGCTTCTACTTCATCAAAATGCGCATAAGCACAGATGATGACGATATCGCCTAAATCTGCCATATGGGCGGCGGCACCATTTAACGAGATAATACCAGAGCCCGCTTCAGCGCGAATCGCATAGGTGCGAAAGCGTTTGCCGTTGGTGACATTGTAGATGTCGATAGATTCGTTTTCGCGTAGACCAGCAAGGTCGAGTAAGTCACCGTCGATACCGCATGAGCCTTCGTAGTGCAGCTCAGCATGAGTAACACGGGCGCGATGTAATTTGCACTTGAGCATGTTAAGTAGCATAGGTTGCTTCCTTAGGGTAACTGATATAAATGAGTCAAATCAAAAGCTTAATGGGGACAAGGTTGCTAGAATAAAAGTTATTTGCCTAAAAGTCACTGCTAAATTTACGTGTTAGTAATTTAAATGACTTAAAGTAATGCAAATAACGGCAGCTTATTCCGGTACTTTAAAGCCATTAATCTGTGAACGCGCTTTTTCAATATCGCCATCTAATAGCAATGGCAAGGCCTCAAAAGCGGCGCTTAAAGCGCTATCAATGGCGATTTGCTCATCGGGAGATGCTTTCGATAACACGTGACCGCTGACTTTAGACTTATGACCAGGATGACCAATGCCGACACGCAGACGATGGAAGTCGTTGCCAATATGCGGCGTAATATCACGTAGACCATTATGACCGCCATGACCGCCATCGGTTTTGAGCTTGATGCTGCCGGCTGGGATATCGAGCTCATCATGGGCAATCAGCAATTCATCATTTTTAATGCCATAAAAGTTCACCATCGGCACCACTGACTGACCGGATTTATTCATAAAGGTTAGTGGCATCAGCAGACGTACGTCATGACCATGAATTTGCCCACGTCCTGTCACCCCGTGGAATTTTTTGTCAGGGGCGAGGGCGATATTAAACTGCTGAGCCAAATGATGCACGAACCAAAATCCTGCATTATGACGCGTAAACATATACTGCTGACCAGGATTACCAAGACCGACAATAAGCTTTATGGCCATAAAAACACCCTGCTTAAATTTAATAAATGAGTGGTAAGGTTTGCGATGGTGCCATTTATTGATAGCACAACTGTTATTTTTCAAACCTTACTTACAAAAACAGCAGGAGATATTCATCACCTGCTATTTTTTTGACTAAACGAACCTTGTATTACATAGTAAACGCTAGATTGCAGTCTCTATGTAACGGTGGTTTATTATTCGCCGTCTTTGTTTTCAGTAGCTTGCTCAGTTGCAGGTACGTCAGCGGCATCAACTTCTGCAGCGTCTTCGTCAACTTCTTCAACGGTTGGTGGCTGCATGTTAACGATAGTACGGTCGTGTGCATCTTCCATGTCAAGATCAAAGATGATAACGCCTTCAGGTAGTTTGATGTCTGATAGACGGAATAGATCACCGATTTCCATGCCTGATACGTCAACTTCTAAGTATTCAGGTAGTTGTGATGGTAGGCAAACGATTTCGATATCAGTCACTAGCGTAGATAGAACACCGCCAGCTTTAGTACCAGGTGCTTCTTCACGACCAGCAAAATGTAGTGGAACGTTCATGTTGATTTTCTGACCTTTCACAACGCGCTGGAAATCAGCATGCATTGGGAAGCCTTTAGCTGGATGGCGTTGTAGGTCTTTGATAACCACTTGATGTGCTTCGCCATCTACATTTAGCGTCAAAATGTGTGAGAAGAACGCTTCAAATTCAAGAGATTTTACTAGCTCGTTGATTTTGATAGAGATAGCGGCTGGCTCTTCGTTACCACCATAGATGATAGCAGGAACTAGGTTCTGCTTACGTAGGCGGCGGCTCGCACCTTTACCTTGTAGCTCAGCAGAACGATCAACTGCGTTTAATTCAAAATGATTAATGCTCATGGATATAATCCTATAAAAAGAATGAGGAAGTGTCTGGTCATAAAAAAGTGGATTTGCGACCAATCCACTAATGGGTGATGATAGCTAAAAGAAATGAGCGTTAATAAAAATCAACCACTATTCTCTTAAGCCATTCGCTAATAACCAATTTTCAGCATCATAGTAATGATGAAAGTTATGGGTTTTTAGCGTGATCAGCACTTTTAAGTATCCCGACTGTCTTAAATCATAAAAAACGGTCAGTACAGGCGCGCATTATACGTGCTTTTGTAGTAATAATAAAGACCTACGTGAAATGGCTATATAAAACGCCACGGCAGAAAACTATAGTCAATCCTAAATAAAAAAAGGATAAAAGTTATAAAGCGCTACTGAAATAGGTTTTTCTTGCTTGCTGTGCTTATAAAGACAAAGCCTACGTATCAAAGCCGCTCAAAAATAGGATATAAAAAAAGCGCCAAGTAATAAAACTTAGCGCTTTTTCTAGCAGCACAAAATCTTAAGCGTCAAACTAGGCATCAAACATGGCGCTAATTGATTCTTCGTTATTGATACGGCGTAAGCTTTCAGCCAGCATCGGTGCGATGCTCACTTGACGAATTTTGCTACAGGCTTTAGCTGCGTCAGACAATGGGATGGTATCAGTAACGACAATCTCATCCAATGCCGATTCGCTGATGTTTTTCAGCGCATTACCCGATAGGACAGGGTGGGTAATATAAGCCAATACGCGGCGCGCGCCGTTTGCTTTTAGGGCTTCAGCGGCTTTGCATAACGTACCTGCGGTATCGACCATATCATCAACGATGACGCAATCACGATCACGAACATCACCGATGATGTGCATCACTTGTGACTCATTGGCACGGGCACGGCGTTTATCAATAATCGCCATGTCTGTATCGCCCAATTGCTTAGCCATGGCACGCGCACGCACCACACCGCCAACGTCAGGTGAAACCACCATGATGTTGTCATAATCTTGTTTTTTAAGATCGTTCAATAATACAGGGGTACCATAGATGTTATCGACTGGGATATCAAAGAAGCCCTGAATCTGATCTGAGTGCAAATCAACGGTCATGACGCGATCGATGCTAACGATGTTTAGCATGTCAGCGACGACTTTAGCCGAGATAGGTACACGAGCTGAACGCGGACGACGGTCTTGACGGGCATAACCGAAGTAAGGCATGACAGCGGTGATACGGCCAGCACTAGAACGACGCAAGGCGTCGGCCATCATCATGATTTCCATCAAATTGTCGTTGGTCGGTGCACAAGTAGGCTGCATGATAAACACGTCTTTACCGCGTACGTGTTCTTTGATTTCCACGGCAATTTCGCCATCAGAAAAACGCGTGATGTCAGCTTTACCAAGAGGTATATGAAGATGATCGGCTACGGTTTTTGCTAATTCAGGGTGAGCATTACCCGTAAAAATCGCCAAATAAGGCATGACAGAAGTCCTATTGATTGACTCAAGCAGCGACCGCTAAGCAGTGTCAAACTGCTCAAATTAAGAAAAGAGTATTGAAAAGTATTGATGACTACTATTACAGTAAAAAATGGCAGGGGTAGCTGGACTCGAACCAACGGATGTCAGGATCAAAACCTGATGCCTTACCAACTTGGCTATACCCCTGTAATGTCTAGGCTGTGTACGTCGATATCTAATAGCAACTTTTAATAAAATTACGCTTAGAATAGCGTCACGACCTGTTCGTTATTTTATAAACGGATAAACCGTCTACAACATAACTTTTCCCTAACGGTGTTCATTGCGAACTATACCGAAACTGGGATAACGTTGTCAATGTCAATAAAATAAGCGTTTATTTAAAAACTGCTTATAATAGCTACCTATCGAACGCTTTGAGCTTAAAAATGGCAGGGGTAGCTGGACTCGAACCAACGGATGTCAGGATCAAAACCTGATGCCTTACCAACTTGGCTATACCCCTATTGAGGCGACCTATTATAAATAAGTTTTCAGAATTTGCAAGGTCTTTAGGTGTTTTTATGGCTTTTATTCGAAAGTAAGTGAATTAGCCTGAGTTGCATAGCTACTATTGTAGTGAATAGAGGTTTTTTATTAAGTTTGTCAATCGTAAGCTGATGCTGTGCGAGTTTCTTTTAGACGAGAGGATTGACCACTCTACCACTCATAAATATTGCAGGTTCCGTCAAACAAGCTGTATTCTCTGGGTCTTCGATGACAATATCTCCTTTTCGTAAATAGTAACTACCTATACGCTCTTTAATTATACCGCTAGTGACAACATCCTCACCTAGTTTAACTTTAGTTCCATTTAGAGAAATGGCTTGTTCATTTTCAAAAAGAATGGCTCTATCGGGATAAAAAATAGGGCTAAGATACTCATTATCATTTTTGACAAAGTCATAAGCAGTTATTTTTGATAACGTATTTACCTTTGAAAACAAAATTGATCTCGCGCATTGAAAGAGTAGCAGCATAAGTGAATAGTTCAGTAGGCGAGCTGACCTTGAAATCCTGCTGAGAAACCTCTACATTTCGAGGGTTGTCTTTTACTTTTATGTCTAGCTGTTGTGGCAAAGTTGTTTTATCGGATAAGCGATTAGCATTAGACTCATCTTGAGATTTAGATAGTAATGTACACCCAGTCAAACTTGATGATAAGCAAATAAAAACGGTGGCGGCTATTAGATTCTTATTTAGATATGAATGGTTCATATTAATAGCAGCTTATTTGAAAGTTTGAGTAGGGCACGTCCATTTTATAAATTACTCACCAGATAGCCTGCACAAGGGGCACCCGCAATCCATGTTGCCAACAGCGCTTTATCAGTCGTGACACTCGTATCCAATGGCAAAAACACTGCGCTACCAGAGCCGGTCATGCGTGCTGTGCCCAATGCTTGTGACTCTAACCCTTGCAAATAATGTAACGCTTCATCGACAGCCGGAGCGAGACTGGTGACTAGGGGGCTAAAGACATTTTGATAAGGCGAGTTTAAATGTTGCACATACTCATTGGACTGGCTTTGAATGGTTGCAATCGATAGCGGGGCGATATCTCGTTGTAGTTGTGGATGGGTGAACAGCTGAGCAGTACTCACATGCGCATTTGGCGTTAACACTAAATACTGCTGTGCTGGCAAATCAATGGCTGTCAGCTCCTCACCAATACCCATCGCAATGGCATCTTTCCCAAAGATAAATATCGGCACATCCGCGCCAATGCTTGCGCCAATTTTTATTAGCTCATTTTGATTAACATCGAGCTGCCAAATCTCATTTAAAACTAATAATGTCGTCGCAGCGTTGGATGAACCACCGCCCAAACCTGCACCCATCGGTAGGTGTTTATCTAAGGTGATTTGGATTTGCGCCAGCTGCTGAGGTAGTTTGTTTGCTTGAATGGCAAATGCTAATAACGCACTAGCAGCTTTAAAAATAAGATTGTCATTGATACTGCTGGTTATGGTGTCGGCACCAGACAGCGTGAGAAGCTGATGACATAGCTTATCAGCGTCTAAGGTCTTATCTATAATAGAAAATGCTGCGTCGTCTACAAGCGTGAAATGTAGATAATCGCCCCAGTTGAGCAGGCGAAAGACGGTTTGCAGATTATGATAGCCATCAGCGCGCTTACCAGTGATATGCAAAAATAAATTAATCTTTGCCGGTGATAAGCGCGTGATAACCGATGTTGTTGTGGGGCGTTCAGTCATAAATAAATGTCTTTATGAATTGTTCGTAAATATCACAATGTATTCTGCTTTCTACTTTCTGCGTATTACTATTGTTTTTGATGATCGATGGTCATCACCACTTTATTGCCTTGTGACTGCATCGCACTGATTTTATTTGGCAGTTTATCATTGCCTTTATAAGTAAAGTTGGCTTGCCATTCACCATTAACTGAGCTGATTAAACGGTTCTGGGCATCAAGCTGTGGCGCGCTGTCTGAAGGCGCTGGGCGACCCGATATCCAGTACGGCATTTGTGAAATCGGCGCTTGCCAGCCAGTCGCTTTTTTTAGCAAAGTTTCAGGGTTATCGGCGGTTAAAGTACCGGTTTTTTCACTGACTAAAGTCGCCGACTGACCATTATATTCGATATTGGTTTTGCCAATGCCGAGCGCGCCAATCAATTCGATGGCAAAGCGGTCATTTTGTTGACCCCATGCATAAAACGCACTACCGCCTTGGTTTCCTGAATTGTCCTTACTAGGGGTTGTGACCCCGATTTTGCCCGTGATATTAAAGCTCTCAAGTTTTTTTGGTTGACCTTGTACCGTGCCAATAGGCTGGTTGGTAGCGTTGGCGGTTGTTAATGACTGGCAGCCAGAGGTAATCATAAGCGCGGTGGTTAAAGCGCTGAATAGCGCCAGTTTAGTTGGCTGGCTTTTTTTTAATACGGACATGGTTATTCCTCAAAAGTGACAAATCTACAAAATTAATGTTTTGATATTTAGAAGCTCATATATTTAAAAGCTTAAAAAGAGCTTAGCTTAAGCGTTATTTGTTACTCGCTGATGCGTGGCTGTTCATTTCTTATAACTGACTTGTAGTTTTTATGGCAAGCGTTTTTTTATTTTTATGCGCATTTTATGACGAATATTAAATAAGTTTTAAGCAAAAAACGCATTAATAAAGCTGTATCCGGTCGTTGATATTGCGCTGCCCAAATGAGAAGCGCTGTTGTAAGTCTGCCAGTAATGCTTCGACTTTTTCATTATTGCCCAAACCTTGATAAGCGCGTAGTAACAGCGTGCCTGAACGTAGGGTCGGGAAGACGTCATATGGCGTTTGTAGATAGTCGATGACCTGCTGGTAGTCCTCGGTCGCTAAGGCGTCTGCTGCCAGTATATTCAGTGCTTGCAGATGCAGCTCATTGTCATAGCGCGGGTCATCATAACGGATTTGGATAATAGACGTTGCCAGCGCTAAACCTTGCTCGGAGCTGCGCTCATTGGCTAGCAATAGCTGCGCGTAACTGAGCTGATAGGAGAGATTGGTCGGGTCAAGCGCTTGCAAGTGATTGAGCAAAGTACGCTTAACGATATAATCGTTTTTATCATCAAGGAGTTGGACGCGGGCAAATAGCAGCATCTCATTATTAGGGTATTTGCGAGCGGCGCGCGTTAATAACCGTAGCGCTTCATCGGCTTCGTTTTGCTGCCACAAGATATCCGCTTGCATCACAAAGCTGTCAGGGGCGAAGACGCTAAAGTCTTTACGCAGCTTCCCTAAAGTTGCGATGGCTGCCTCGACGTCATCATTAAGCAGCTCAAACGAAACCACTTTTCGACGCGCTTCTAATACCAAGTCCTCTTGCATGACGCCATTGAGATAGTGCTTTGCTTGCTCAAAGCGCTGCTGGCGCTCGGCACTGATACCAAGATAGTAGTAGGCTTGGTCAAGGTAAGCCGGACTTTTTGCCAACATATTGAGTAGCTGATCAGCACTGGCGTATTCTTCAACGTCTAAGCTGACCAGTGCGGCTAGCAAGGTAATCTCTTCATCATCGACAAAGCGCTCATGGGCGTCAAGTAACAGCTGCCAAGCCTGCTCGCTTTGTTTTAAATCAAGTAAGTAGCGAATCTCATATAGATATAAGCTCTTGCTATCAGGATTACGTAGGCGGGCTTGGCTAATATAATGAATGACTGCCTCTGATGGCTCAGTCTTGCGCAATATATCGGCTCTTAAAGTAATGAAAGGCACATAATCAGGTTGACGGGCTAAAGCGCGATCGATATGGACAATGGCAACCTCAGGCTCATTAAACTGATACAGCAAACCGGCTTTTAACACTGACAAAGAAGCGTTCTGCTCACTATCGATAGGTTGCAGAGCGGCAAGTAGTTCGCGTTTGTCTTCATCAGTGCTGGGATAAATGCCAATCAGAATTTCGCTAAGATCGGCACGCGGATCATAGCTTAAAATACGATTCAGGCTTTCGCCTGCCAATTCATAATCATGAGCGCGCAAGGCTAAATGCGCCACATAAAACCACGCGGGCACGTGGTCGGGGTTTTGGTCTTGCCAAGTTTTGGCAAAGCGCAGCGAATCCTCAACGCTCTCATTACGTAAAGATAGGCTTAGCGCGCGCTCAAATACCGCGGTCGCATCTTGCTTAAAAGACTGCTGCTTATAGATGGTCAGCGCGCGCTCGGTATCATCGCGATCTGCGGCAAACTCTGCATCTAAAAGCGCGTACAAACTTGGCTCGCTAAGCGTCACTTGCCCGCCGCTTGTCGGTGCTAGACTGTTGACATTAGCCACGTTTTCAGTGGTTTGTGGCTGTTGATTAAATGATTGCTGGGTAAGCGTTTTATGAGCAGGAGTATTAATAGAATTTTCACTACTAGCATCATTAATATTTACATCACTAATATTTACATTATTAGTATTGGCATCACTGGCGACGACGGCAGAGATGTCATAGGAGCTGATATGTAGTGAGGGGCTGATGTATTTGGCGTGGGCAGGTAATCCTAGGCATAAGCAAACGGCCAACGATAAAGTTAGCTGATGGCGCTGGCATAGCCGCTCAATAATAGCGTGCAGTAAAGCGCGCAGGCGAGACTGATCATGATGCATAGGTTGCAATCTAAAGGATGAGCCAAAAAAAATCATAGCTAGCAGTGTTTACCCATTATTTACCCGTCAAATCGTTTGCAGCATAACAAGGTGATTTTATTGTTGTTATTATAGAAATAGCTGCGAAGAAAACCCGTCACTAGCATTATAAGAGTAGATTGAGGGGATAAACAATAGCGTCCGTGTTACTCAGATATTAGCAATATTTAGGGGATTAAGTAACTGCTAAATTATCCTAAGTTGGCGGTAATCACTCAATTATTGAATAACCTGCCATCGCTAATCATCACCGCCGGTCATTGCTAGCCATTGCTGCCGGTCATTGCTAATAAACAAGATGAACGCTACTAGCGTTTTTTAAACTTATCTATTTAGCAGCATTTACTTGAAAAGCCATCATAGCAGTTGATTTATCACGGCCATGCCCAGATACAGACAAATACCATCGCCAAGCGTTGCCTGTTAAATAAAGCTGGCAATAATGATATAATAAGCGCTTTTTAGGCGTTTACACTATGTCTCTCGTGCGCATTGTTTATTAAAGACATTTTTTCAAAGGCAGTTTATCAAGCGCTGTCTGTGAAAAGCTGTTTTTTAGCACTGCTGATTGAATAGGATTTCTTAACATTCTAAGAGCGTTTGGCTGGCAGGTAAACGTTATATTTATGGTCTATCAATAATGAGATTAGTGGTCATTGGGGTCAATCACAAAACCGCACCAGTCGCTCTACGAGAGCGCTTGGCGCTTGTTGGTGACGATGTGAATATCGCCCTTAAACAGCTAGAGCGCTTTACCGATGGTAGCGTCATTGTCTCTACTTGTAACCGTACTGAGATTTATGCGCTCGTCCCGCAAATCTCATTACCGCCAGAATCAGGCGCACATTTAGCAGAGCCTCAAGTTGCTACTATTGCCAGCAATAATGCAGTCGCTACGCAGACTGCTTCAGCGGCCATCAGCGCCCATATTCTAAAAATAAAAACATGGCTGGCGGATTTTAAGCAGTTGTCTTTGGATGAGATTGACCCTTATCTTTATGTGCACCGTGATACTCATGCTTTGACCCATTGGCTCAGAGTCGCCGCTGGTCTTGACTCGATGATATTGGGTGAGCCGCAGATACTTGGTCAAATCAAGCGTTCTGTGCATTTGGCGCAGGATCAAAAAGCCCTAAGCAATCAGCTCGGCTGGATTGTCGATCAGGTATTTGCCGCCGCCAAACGCGTGCGTAACGAGACCCAAGTGGGCGCGCAAGCGGTATCCCTTAGCTATGCCGCTGCCAAATTAGTGACGCAAATATTTGACGATTTGCCCAGTCGTACCTTATTAGTCGTCGCAGCAGGCGAGATGAATCGCTTGGTAGCAACCCATATTGCAGGGCTTGGGGTCGGTCGGGTTATTATTTGTAACCGTAATCCTGAGCGTGCTGAAGCATTGGCCGCTGAGCTGCGTCGGCCTGATCGCGTTATAGAGGTGAGAGCGCTGCAAGAGTTGCCGCAAGTATTGGCAGAAGCCGATATTGTCAGTAGCTGTAGTGGCAGCATGGATGTGCTGATTGATAAAACCATGACCTTGCGCGCGCTTAAAAGTCGTCGCTATCAGCCGATGCTGATGATTGACTTGGCGGTGCCGCGCGATATTGACTCGACCATTAGCCGTATCGATGATGTTTATCTGTATTCTGTCGATGATTTGCAACACGTGATTGCTGGTAATATTGAGCAACGTAGGCAAGCGGCGGTCGATGCTGAGCTGCTCGTCAGTCAATTGGTCGTTGAGATGGATCGGCGCTTTCAAGTGCGCCAAGTCGGCAAAGATATTCAGCAGTATCGCGCGCGCACCCATGACCAAGTCGATAAACTGCTGCATGAATCTATTGCTAAGCTGCAACAGGATAATGCCAGCCCTGAGGATATTCTTATTGAGCTGTCGCGACGTTTGACCCAGACGCTGACCCATGCGCCATCAAAGCTGATGCGTAAAGCGGCACGTGAAGGCGATAATGAGTTGCTAGATTTTGTGGTGTCGGGATTACAAGAGGCGCATCGCGGTCGTTAAACCATTTATCAAACCACTCATCTAACTAGCCGCTAAACCATTTGCTAAACACGGGTTGGTTTTTTGCTAAATTACCCCCTATAATCGATAGAGCAAAAAACATCAGTGATGTGGCAAAACCTCAGCCATGCCCAAAACCCAGTAACCAAATTTTCTCTTATTATACTAGGAGCGTCCTATGACTGCATTACGTCAAGATATTGATCCAAACGGCTTATTAGAATACTCAGTGGTCTATACTGACCGCGCCCTAAACCACATGTCAAAAGTCTTTCAGCAAGTCATGAACGACTTATCTAGCGACTTAAAATCAGTCTATAACGCTGATGCCGTTGCTATCGTTCCTGGTTCTGGTACGTATGGCATGGAAGCCGTGGCGCGTCAATTGGCCAATGATGAAGATTGCCTGATTATCCGTAACGGTTGGTTTAGCTATCGTTGGACGCAAATTTTAGAAAAAGGCAACATTGCCAAGTCGTCTACGGTATTGACTGCCAATCGTGAAGAGGGTGATACCCCAAAGCCGTTTTCTCCAGTTGCTATCGATGAAGCCGTTGCTAAAATTAAAGCAGAAAAACCCGCCATGGTTTTTGCGCCACACGTTGAAACCTCATCTGGTATTATTTTATCAGAAGACTATATCAAAGCATTGGCCGAGGCCGTTCATAGCGTTGGCGGCTTATTAGTCATTGACTGTATCGCTTCAGGTTGCGTCTGGCTCGATATGAAAGATTTGGGCATTGACGTGCTTATTAGCGCGCCGCAAAAAGGCTGGAGCAGCACACCGGGCGCAGGTTTGGTCATGCTGAGCGAAGCTGCGGTGCAAAAAGTAGACAGCACCGAGTCTGATAGCTTTAGCCTAGATTTAAAACAGTGGTTAAACATCATGCGCGCCTATGAAAATGGCGGTCATGCGTACCATGCAACGATGCCAACCGATAGCTTACGTCAGTTCCGCGATACCGTTAATGAGGCCAAAGAAGTGGGCTTTGATAAACTATGTGCGGCACAGTGGGAGCTTGGTCAGCGCATCCGTGAAGTATTAGCTACTAAAGGTATTGAGAGCGTTGCAGCAAAAGGTTTTGAAGCGCCTGGCGTGGTTGTGTCTTACACTGACCGTGATGACATGCACAAAGGTAGCGCCTTTGCTGAAGCTGGCATGCAAATCGCTGCTGGTGTACCGTTAAAAGTAGGCGAGCCTGATAACTTTAAAACCTTCCGCTTAGGTCTATTTGGTCTTGATAAATTGACCGATGTCGACGGCGCGGTACAGCGTTTTGAAAAAGCGCTTGATGAAGTATTGGCTAAATAGTTTAAATAATTACTATATTTATAATAATGACGGTATTTATTAAGCTGTTTTTATAGTAAAAAGGATACTGAACCTGTGTAACGAGGGTTCAGTATTTTTTTACCTATTTATTATATTTTATTATATAATGTATTTATATAAAACGAATTTAAATCTATATTTGATAAAAATTGGCTTAGGTAAACATTATGAGTATACAAATAGACTGGCAGGCATTTACGCCAATCTCCTTGGTAGGCGGTCTGATTCTAGGGGTGGCGACCGTTATTCTGCTATTGGGTATTGGTCGTATTGCGGGTATTAGTGGTATTTTCTCAAGTCTTTTAAAGCCCAAGTGTGTCGAGATGTGGCAGGTGTTATTTATCGCCGGTCTTGTTATCTCGCCGTTATTATATCGTTTGGTCAATCCGTTACCAGTGATAGAAGTAAGTACTTCTATACCGTTATTAATTGGCGCAGGTTTGCTGGTCGGTTTTGGCACGCGTTTAGGTTCAGGCTGTACTAGCGGCCATGGTATCTGCGGTAATGCGCGACTGTCACCACGTTCGATGGCAGCGACGGCGACCTTTATGTTGTTTGGTATTGTGACGGTTTATGTTGGTCGCCATGTCTTGGGCTTGATTTAAAAGTCATATAGACAGCACGTTGCGAAGACAGCGATGAATATTGTTTATAACAGCTAGTCATAATAGATTGTTATAACAGCTTGGATTAACACATTAGGTGCGAGAAACAAACATGCTAAAAAATATAATTGGATTACTGGCAGGGTTATTATTCGGCTTTGGACTGCTGATATCAGGCATGACCGACCCTGTTAAAGTACAAGGCTTTTTGGATGTCTTTGGTGCCTGGGATATTTCTCTGGCACTGGTGATGGGTGGCGGTCTGGCGGTAGCGATAGTCGGCGTGCAGTTGGCTAGACGTCAGCGCATTAGTTGGGTAGGGGATGACATTGAAATGCCCACTAAAACTAAGATAACCAAGAGACTGGTGATTGGCGCGATGCTATTCGGTATCGGTTGGGGTTTGGTGGGGATTTGCCCAGGACCAGGAATCGTGCTGCTTGGTACAGGACAATGGCAGGCTTATGTCTTTATCCCAGCGATGATAATCGGTATGCTGGTTTATCAATGGCTTGAACCAAAGCTTAATTAGTATGGGCTTGCGTAATAATAGCCAAGCAAAAAGGTCAGCCTACATTCATTAGGCTGACCTTTATTATGCTCAATTAATGATGACACAAAAAGCTTATATTGCACTTTTTATGTAGCACTTGGGCTGACTTTTGGCGTTTCGTGAGCCAATGATTTTGCCGCCTGACGCAGCTCAAATTTCTGTACTTTACCCGTACTGGTTTTGGGAATTTCAGCAAAGATAATATATTTAGGCACTTTAAAGCCAGCCAAATGCTGCTTGCAGTGCGCCATCACATTATCGCGTTGCAAGGTGCTGCCAGCATGAATCTCGATAAAGGCGACAGGCACTTCGCCCCATTTGTCATGCGGCGCGGCGACGACAGCACAGCTTTGCACTTCAGGCATTTTATATAAGACGTTTTCGACTTCGATACTAGAGATATTTTCGCCACCTGAGATGATGATATCTTTAAGCCTATCCATGATTTTGATATAACCGTCGGGGTATTTGACGCCCAAATCACCGGTGCGGAACCAACCATCAGCAAAGGCTTCTTCGGTGGCTTTACGGCTTTTTAGGTAACCTTTCATCACCATATTACCGCGCAGTGCCAGCTCACCCATCTCTTCGCCATCTGCAGCAACCGGCTCAGTAGTGCCTTGTTTAAAAAGCTCAAAGCCTGTCATCAAATGCGAGGTCACACCTTGGCGTGATTTCTTTTGCGCGCGAGCAGCGACATCAAGCGCATCCCATTCTTCTTGCTCAGCGCAGACAGTGACAGGCCCATAGACTTCGGTCAGACCATAAACGTGCGAGATATGAAAACCCATTGCTTCCATAGCAGCGAGCATGGTTTCAGACGGCGGCGCACCAGCGACCCAGCCTTTAACTTCATGGTTAATGGCTTCTTTATATTCAGGTTTGCCGCCAGCAATCATATTGTGCACAACAGGCGCTGAGCAATAGTGCGTGACTTTATGCTTGGCAATCAGCTGCAAAATTAAATCAGCGTCAATCTTACGTAAGCAGACATTGACGCCCGCGCGCTCAGCGATGGTCCATGGGAAACACCAACCATTACAGTGGAACAAAGGCAGTGTCCATAGATACATCGGGTGCTTGTGCATATCCCAATCTAAAATATTGGAGACGGCATTGAGCGTCGCACCGCGATGGTGATAGACCACGCCTTTGGGTTTGCCAGTGGTGCCAGAGGTATAGTTGAGCGCAATAGCATCCCACTCATCTAATGGTTTTTCCCAATTATCCAAACTGTCTGAGCTGGCGATTAATTCTTCATAGCTCATACGACCAAAACGCTCGATATCGAGCGCCGCATCGGTTGCATGAATAACGATAAGATTGGGGAAGGCTTCATCAATCATCTCAGCATGCTCAGCAAACTCGCTGTCTAAGATTAATACTTTGGCTTCTGAGTGTTGCAGACAAAAACTTAACGCATTGATATCCAGTCGGGTGTTAAGCGTACAAAGTACACCGCCTGACATGGGTACGCCAAAGGCACATTCGACCATCGCTGGGGTGTTAGGCATCATCACTGCCACCGTATCATTTTTATCGATACCCAGTTTGCGCAGACCGTCAGCCAATTGACGACAACGGTCATAAGTCTGTTGCCACGTTTGTGTGAGGTTATTGTGTTCTAAATCGTCATAGAGGATAGCGGTTTTATCAGGATAAACCTGTGCGCTACGAATGATGAAGTCAATAGGGGTAAGCGGTTGATAGTTGGCCGCATTTTTGCCAAGACCTGTGTGGAAGTCTGTCATTAGGATAGTCCTTTATCGTATTGCTAGTATTCGATGGTGCAGGGATTTAGCGAAGCGGTTGCTGATACTCAATAAAACTCGTATTTCGCTTAGTACATGGCTTATATATGTAGCATGTCATAGCTCATGCTTATAGCGTATTTCTATAACAATGCCCTAGCTATTATAGCCAATCGAACTAAAAATTGGGCAGGTTTTGTGGGGTTTACTTTGCTAAATGCCGTAAAATCGAGTCATAAACAAAGTTGCTGAACATTCGCATCAATATATTGCTCACTCATCAGTCGCTTGTCCGCATAGCTGATAAGAATGGCGGTGTGTTAGGATAACGGTAATGCTAAATACCATAGTTGAATAATTTTGAGAATCCCGATTGCTTTTAAATCGCTTAACTGTATTTATAAAGCCTAACTCTCTTTAGAAGTAGTCCCACAAACCATTCATAAGGAAAATGATATGACCGCCAGCCGCACTGCCAACACCATTGAGACCGCCAGCAACAACGAGCACTATCCGCATTTATTTGAGCCGCTAGATTTGGGCTTTACCACGCTTAAAAATCGCATGGTGATGGGCTCGATGCATACGGGGCTTGAAGACCGTTTTTATAATTACGGTAAGCTGGCGGCGTATTTTGCCGAACGTGCGAAAGGCGGCGTGGCAATGATGATTACGGGCGGTATTTCACCCAATCGTGAAGGTTGGTTGCTACCGGCTGGCGGTACGATGAACACGCGCGCTGATGTCCTTAATCATCAACGCGTCACTCGTGCGGCGCATAAATATGACAGCAAAATCATCATGCAAATCTTGCACAGCGGTCGCTATGGTTATCATCCGTTTGCAGTGTCAGCAAGCCCGATTAAATCGCCAATCTCGCCATTTAAACCCCGTAAGATGAGCATTAAAAATATTGAGCAGACCGTTAAAGACTATGCGCGCTGTGCAAAATTGGCTAAGCAAGCCGGTTATGATGGCGTCGAAATCATGGGCTCAGAAGGCTATTTGCTCAATCAATTTTTATCGCGTCATGTCAATAAACGTACGGATGAGTACGGCGGTGATATTCAAAATCGTATGAAGTTTGCGGTCGATGTCGTTAAGGCGGTACGTGAAGCGACGGGTGAAGATTTCATTATCCTATTCCGCTTGTCAGTGATTGATTTGGTCAAAGACGGTAACGTCATGGATGAAGTCATTACTGTCGCTAAAGCCTTAGAAGAAGCAGGCGTTACCATTATGAATACTGGTATCGGCTGGCATGAAGCGCGTGTTCCGACGATTGTCACCAGTGTGCCGCGTGCGGCTTTTGTTGATTTCACCGCTGAGATTAAAAAGCATATCAGCATCCCAATGATGGCAGCCAACCGTATCAATATGCCTGAAACCGCAGAAGACATCGTCGCTAGTGGTCAGGCTGATATGATTCAGATGGCGCGTCCGTTCCTAGCTGATGCGCATTGGGTGAATAAAGCCAAAAATGGCCAAGCAGATCGCATCAATACCTGTATCGCCTGTAACCAAGCTTGCCTTGACCATACTTTTGAGAATAAACGCTCGACCTGTTTGGTCAATCCACAAGCTTGCTATGAGACAGAATTGGTTTATAAGAAAACTAAGAAACCTAAAAAGGTTGCGGTTATCGGTGGCGGCGTCGCTGGCATGTCAGCCGCTCATGTTGCCGCGCTACGTGGGCATGACGTCACCTTGTTTGAAGCGAAAGATATATTAGGCGGTCAGTTTAACTACGCCAAAGTTATCCCTGGTAAAGAAGAATTCTTTGAAACCATTCGCTATTATATCAATGAGCTTGAGCATTTAGGCGTTGAGATTAAACTTAATACCAAAGTCGATAAAGCGATGCTAGAGAAAGCCAAATTCCATCATGTCATCGTTGCGACTGGTGTAGTACCGAGAAGTCTTGAAGGTAAGCTAGAAGGTGCTGATTTACCACAAGTGATGAGCTATGCTGAATTGCTTTCTGGCGAAAAATCCGTTGGTGAAACTGTTGCTGTCATCGGTGCTGGCGGTATTGGCTTTGATGTCAGTGAATATCTGACCGCCAATCACGGTCAGTCATTAGATGAAATCGGTCCTGACGCGCTAAAAGATCCAAGCTACCGTACGACGGCGCAGTCAATTAGCGAGTGGCGCGAAGAGTGGGGCGTGACCTCTGATACCAACTATCAAACCGAGGGTGGTTTGATTAAGCCTGAAGCCATCAAGCCGGTGCGCCAAGTATACTTGATGCAGCGTACCAAAGGTCGCTTGGGCAGTGGTCTTAATAAAACCTCGGGCTGGGTACATCGCGCCCATGTTAAGTCACACGGCGTCATCCAAGTATCAGGTGCACAGTACGATAAAATCACCAATGAAGGCATTTGGATCACCAATAACCAAGGTCAAAGCCAGTTGCTACGTGTCGATAGTGTCGTTGTCTGTGCGGGTCAAGAGTCAGTCGTTGAGCTGATGCCAAACGTTGGCGATGCGCCAGATGCGCAATACCATCTAATCGGTGGTGCTAAGCTTGCTGCTGAGCTAGATGCCAAACGTGCGATTCGTGATGGTGCTGAGGTTGCGGCGAGTATTTAAAATTCTAATTTGAATTAAGAGTTTAAATTGAGAATACGGTAGGGAAGAAATTCCCTGCCGTTTTTTTGTTAGGTAATGATGAGCTTTTTTGCTAATTCAGCTATTGAATTCTATCTTAAAGACTTGTTATTCTTAGGAGAAATTACCTTTAGGGAATAAACTATTTTATAAAGTTGCCTTAGGAAACTGCAAAGGCGCTGCCTGCGCAATACTTCCAACATCAAAGTCAGACTCAGCAAACGACTGTTGGTTAGCAATCAGCTTAGCACCGCAACTAGTGACATCACCGCCGCGTGCAATGGGAGCACCATCGACGATAAAGGATGGGTCACCACTAAGAATAGTGGTGACCTTTTTGCATTTTTTACAGATGACTTTATCGCCTTTACGCGAGACTGAGATACCGTTATGAGTGGTGTGCGGTGAGCCGGAGATGACCGTCCCACCGTGAGAGGTCTTTGCGCCAACGGTAATATAGGCTGCCATAGTGCTACCTTGGTTAAATATTTAAAGTTTAGATTTTTATAGCAGATCTATTATTTGTATCACATTATAGATGGAAAAATCGTAAGATATCAAACTTAAGTTTATTTAAAGCTATAAATGATATGACAACCTTAGTCGGCGTAAACTATGAAAGCTTTTGAGAAATCGATTGCAAGAGGACCTTGAGTCCCTTTATTTATTATTAATAACAAGCAAAAATCTACCCTTCCATTTCACCACGTAACCACTCAGACACGTCATCAATCTGCGCTGCCAAATCAGAATGCGCTTTGCCCAGCTCAGCAAGCTTGACTTTTACTTCATGTCTATCATATTTAATATCAGTCAACGTCTCTTTTAATAGATCAATTAATTCAACATTGAGCGCATCAGAGAATATAACCACTTCGCGTATCACTGCTTGCTTCACATCAAGGTGCAAATCAATAATGCCCCAATCAAATCGCGTCTCGATATGATGTGTAAATTCAGGCGTCTTGCCAAAGCGCCAATCCCAATCTGCCATCTGCTGATAGTATTTATTCAGGTTAGGTTGCTTGGCGAGACTGGCTTCATCCAATTCTTCTACTGGCGCGGTGTCGCCATAATACTCACAAAACGCCTCGATAATCGCCTCGGATAACGTCTCGTGATTGATGTCTGCATTAAACTCAACCAAGTTTGCGACGCGCGCACGGACAGATTTAATCCCTTTTGCTTTCAGCTTAAGCGGATGCGGATTGAGATAATCGCCGAGCTTTTGCATGTTGGCATTGACTAGTAATGTGCCGTGATGAAAGCTGCGATCCGCCGCGTGTTTAAAGGCGCTACCTGATATTTTCTTATCGCCGACTTGCATGTCGTTACGCCCAGATAAATCCGCTTCTATGCCCAATTTTTTTAGCGCGTTGATGATGATGGTAAAGTTCGCTTCTTGATCGTAGTCGGCTTTGGGCGATAAAAAGGTAAAGTTGGTATTGCCCAAATCATGAAATACCGCGCCACCGCCACTCTGACGCCGTGCCAAAAACACATCGTCTTCTTCCATCTTATCAATTTTGCATTCTACCCATGGGTTTTGTGAGCGTCCAATGACTACGGTCTCGCTATTGCGCCATAAGAATAGCGTGTGCGAGTCAGGATTAAGGGTATTAAATATCCAATCCTCGGTTGCAAGGTTAAACCAAGGGTTGGTCACGGCAGACTTTAAGATGCGCAGTTTCATTGTTTGTCCTTTTAGTTATGATTTTATGTATGTTGATTTTTATAAATACGTTATAGTTATTCTCAACGATGTCTATTACGAATTCAATTGATCTTTTTGCTATAACGTAAACACTAACAGTAAAAAAGAGTGCTTAAATGACTAGAAAGGAAAGTTTTCAAATCGGTAAGGTGAGATTTAAGTGGGGCGATACGCTAGCATATATAAAAGCTCAGCTTTCTATGGCTGATGTATTTGTTGAAAACGACAATCCTTATGCCCTAGATAAAACATTAACTATTAAACTAGTTGAGATGTGGACAATTAAAACCAGCTCTTGCGAATTTAGCGCGCCAGCTGATGATCGTCTGGTTGATCGAATATGGATTAATATAGCAGCAGATAATCAGCGACCTAGTTATTCTTGGCTTAGAGTATTTAGGAAGCATCCATTGATTAAAAAGCTAAATGAGCAATTAGGATCACCTTTAACTTATAGCTTAGGCGAAAACAACGGCAGCGGTAGTGTAGTAGAAAATGCCACATGGGCGTTTGATAACTGTGAAGTTGGTATTAGTATTTATGGAAGAATACGAGAGGAAAATGATGAGACAAATATCGGTCTTCTTTATATCAACTTAAAAGATATTGAGCTATTAGATTCTCTTTATTCACAGCCACTTAAAGATATAGAAGAGTTTTTGCAAAATAAGATTGACCTTACTACTATTAAAACCTTTCAGATGCAGTTTAATCAACGCGCTTCGTGGTCAATGGAGGCTTATGATTTTCCACAATACTCTATTAATTTTGTTTCAAGAGCTTACAATGGTTTTCATAATCGAGCCTTATTTCAGACGCCACTACAAATTCAGGCGCAACTCAAACCCTATGAGGTTTGTACATGGCAGGCAACGACAGGCGATTATTATTTTTCTAATGCTTATGAAACTATAGCGTTAAAGCACTCTCTTAAAACATCATGGAGCAATATTTTACCTGCCAAAGGTAGTGGTCATGGTTCTATTTCAATAGGAGGTTTTAATATTAGTAATGAGCACAGCAGGCCTGAAACGCAGGAGCTGGTTCGCCACCTTGAACAGATACTTGATACAAGGATCATTTGCTACGAAGATTATGACTGCTAAAAATTATACTATGGAATAATAGGATGCGTAGGTTAGGTTAGCAATAGCGTAACCCACTGTCTAACTAAGGTTTAAGAGCGTTTTTTTCATCTACCCAAATTCTAAAAACCTAAACAGCCTACCCAAAATCTTCCCGCAAAATACTCGCCATATTACGTTCAGCAAGTCCCGTGATAAACACATACGGATTGACCCCAGCGCTACCGGGGATTAACGCGCCATCTTGCACGTAGATATTTTTATGCCCTTTGACGCGGCCAACGCCATCAGTCGCCAAGCCTAAAACGCAGCCACCAAGCGGGTGATAGCAGAAGTTATCACCGAAGCCTTTGGTGAACAGTAAGCTTGAAGTCGAGCCACCATTTACTCTGGCGAGTTTTTCGATCAGCTCTTTAGCAGCGTTTACCGAGTACTCGTTTTGCTCGCGTTTCCAGTTGAGTTTGACGGTTTTAGTGGTTTTATCATAATAATAATTGCCACGTTCTGGGTTGTCAGTGATGGCGAGATATAGCGTTGTCCAAGTCTCAAGTCCCAATGGCAATGGCGCGAGTTCGGCAAAGATTTTGTATTTTGAACCGCCTCTATCGCCGTCCCACATATTTATCCCTTTGACCGGAATGGTAGATTGGGTAGTGCCAGCAGCGTGGACGAAATTGCGCCCTGTCATGATATTGCCGTTGGGTCCCCAGTGTTTGCCGATATGTTCATTTAGCTTGGTAAGCTTGCTTTCTGCTTGGCTTTTAAGCAATAGCTCTGAGGTGCCCATACTGCCGGCATTTAGAAATAGCTTATCGCAAGTGTAATGTTCAACTTTATCGATGCCGCCCGTGGTATTGAGGACATGAACTTCTAATCTAAGTTGCTCGTTATCGAGCGCTTGGATGCTATTGACTTTGCGCAGGGTTTTCACCGTGACATTGCCTGTGGCTTCAGCGTCTTTTAGATAGGTTAAATCAAGTGAAAACTTGCCAGCGTTATTGCCATAAATGACTTCACCGCCGAGTGCTGAGGCATAGACTTCGCCACGCGCTTCTTTTTGCATATAGTCAAAGTCGTAGCTATTACCGAAGAATTCGGTTTTCATTCCCGCCTTTTCTGCTTGGCGTTCAGCCGAACGAGTAAATTCGTAATGCTCGGACTCATTAAAAAACGATTCAGGGATTTGACTGACTTTTAATTCTCGCATAGCGCGCGGAAAGTAGATGCTGTACATCTCATTAGAATCAATCCAAGGAAACACTTTTTCAAAGTGCGCGCGTCTTGGCTGAATGGCAATCGCGCCATTGACGATGGAGCCGCCGCCATAAGCACGCCCTGCGAATACTTTCATATCGTCGTATTCGATTAAATCTAAAACCCCAGGATATTTTCTGATAGGAATTGGAATCGGGATAGGGGCGTTTGGCATATTGCTAAACCAGCTTGAGCGTTTATCGGCGCTAATCATTTTGCAAAAGGTATTATGTTCGGGCGTTCTATCCCAGCGCATACCCATCTCAAGTATCAATACTTTATGACCTTTTTCGCTTAATCGTAGCGCTGATACCGCGCCGCCGTAACCACTACCGGCGATGATATTGGGAAAGTATCCAGCTTGGGTGATGGTGCTTGGTAGTTTTGGCTGCTTGGCAAGCGTTTGGCAACCACTCACCGCAGCGGAGGTGCTGATAGCCCCTAAGCTTAAACCCATGGCTTTAATCAGTTGGCGTCGTTGCATGGTGTATCCTAATTTGATATTTAAGCTAAAAAAAGCCCGAGTTGAATAATATTAGCTTTCGACCGCAAAGGTGCGCTAAGCCAAGCGAGCATCATATTAGCAAACATAGGTTGCGTTATTATTTCAGTCACACGATTGCTGTAATACTCATAGGCAAATCGGGCTTTCGTTCATCGATTGCTCTTACCAGTTTTTAGCCAATGACTTAGCCAGTTACTTAGTCAATTATTTTTATAGTAAGGCGTAAACTTGACCAAATAGGGAATTTCGCTTATTATCTTGTTTCAATGTACTAGAACACAAATACATTAAAACATTCTTATCATTAAAAACGCTAAATAATTCGGCAAAGACAACAATAGTAGTAATTAATTTAAAACAATAAGGCTTAACTATGACAACGCAAAATACCGCCACTGGCTACGGTTTACATCAATCCATCTTGCCGAATAGCGAGGGTCTATATGGTGAGTTCGGTGGCAAAATTGCTCATCCCGAGCTTGCCAAAGCCATGAGCGAGATCGAAGTAGGTTTTCGTGAAATTATCAAAGACGACGACTTTATCGCTGAGATGAAGCGCTTACGTGAGACTTATGTTGGTCGTCCAAGTCCCATTTATCATGCGCAGCGTTTGACCCAGCATTGCGGCGGCGCACAGATTTATTTTAAGCGTGAGGATTTGAACCATACGGGTGCACACAAGATTAATCACTGTTTGGGTGAAGTGTTATTAGCCAAAAAATTAGGCAAAAAAAAGGTGATTGCCGAGACGGGCGCAGGTCAACATGGCGTCGCATTGGCAACGGCAGCGGCCTTGATGGGTATGGAGTGTGAGATTCACATGGGTGTGGTCGATATTAAAAAAGAACATCCGAACGTCAGCCGGATGAAGATTTTGGGTGCCAATATCGTGCCAGTCTCACGCGGCGCAGGGACGCTAAAAGAAGCAGTCGATAGCGCTTTTGAGACTTATTTGAATGAGCTTGATACTAGCATGTTTGCGATTGGCTCGGCATTGGGACCAGCGCCATATCCTGAAATGGTCAGCTACTTTCAGTCAGTGGTCGGACATGAAGCACGGGCGCAGTTCCTAGCGACGACGGGTAAGCTGCCTAATAAGGTGGTCGCTTGTGTTGGCGGCGGCTCCAATGCAATTGGCATGTTTAGCGGCTTTTTTGATGATGCAGAGGTACAAAAAATCGGCGTCGAACCCGCAGGTGAGGGCTTAGATACACCCAATCATGCGGCGACGATGTCGCTCGGCGTCAAAGGCGAGATTCACGGCTTTAAATGCTACGTGCTGCTTGATGAAAAAGGCGAGCCCGCACCGGTACATTCGATTGCCTCAGGGCTTGATTATCCGGGGGTTGGGCCACAGCATTCGCATTTACGAGACTTGCAACTGGCTACGTATGAATCAGCGACTGATGCAGAATGTTTAGAAGCCTTTATGGCGCTATCACGCCTTGAAGGTATCATTCCGGCTTTAGAGTCGGCACATGCCATTGCCTACGCGATGAAAATCGCTAAGGATATGTCAGCGGATGAAACGATTTTGGTCAATTTATCAGGACGCGGCGATAAGGATATTGATTTTATTTTGGATAAGGTAAAGCTATAAAAAATTGATAAGGAGTATAAAAAAACAACAGCTCTCAAGCGTGTAACAAGTTATCATCGTGGTTTTTTTAGTCTAACGCTTGATAGGATCCACCCATGTCCAACCGCGACCTCATTATTTTTATGACATTGTCCTTTATGTGGTCGCTGTCGTTTATTTTTTATCGTATCGGCGTGCCAGAATTTGGCTCGCTCGCATTTGCCAGTTTGCGGGTGGTGTTTGCCGGTTTGGTGATGCTGGTTTTTGTCTTAATCAGCCCAAAAAACCGAGCAGGCATCCGCTATAATTGGAAAGTTTTGACCCTAGTCGGACTGTTTTCTGCCGCTATCCCGTTTATCCTGTTTGCTTTTTCAGCGCGCTCAGTCAATGCTGGGGTGTTGGCGGTGCTTAATGCGTCCGTGCCGATGATGAGCGGTTTTATCGCCAGCACTTTTTTTAAAGACCGACTGTCAAAAAAACAAATTATCGGCTTAATTATTGGCGTGATCGGCGTGATTATTTTGATGAGTGAAAACTTATTTGGCAGCAGCGGGCAGGGCGCTGAGTCAGGTTCAGGGTTACTGCCGATGGGCTATGCGCTATTGGCCTGTGTTGGTTATGCGGTCGGCGCCAATATCACCAGAAACTATTTATACGATGTCTCGCCAGTAGCAATTACCGCAGGCTCGCTTATCATTGCCAGTATTATCATGCTGCCGATAGCGGTGTACGAGTTTCCCTATGGCAAAACCATTAGCCTAACGGCTTGGGCGTCAGTCATTTGTATTGGCGTCTTTTCAACCGCCATCGCGCTGATTTTTATGAATCAACTCATCAAAAGTATCGGTCCGATGCGCGCGACCAGTATTACTTTAGTGATTCCAATTTTTGCCATTATTTTAGGCTATCTGCTACTTGGTGAAGCTTTAGACACGCCAGCGATTATCGGCTCGGTGGTGATATTGTTTGGTACTTATTTGTCGTTGGAGCTGTCTATCAGAAAGATGTTGAAGTCCTAATGTTTTTTAATTGATAAATAACCTTTTAATAAATCGCATTTATTTAGCACCTTCTACCATAATAAATTGAATTGGAAAGGTAATAATGTCAAACGCCTTGGCAAATGGCATCAGCGTTTTCAGTCTTTTTTCTTCTGCTAAAGCTTTGTCTGGTTGATAATAATAAAACTTCAGCGTGGTCGGTTGGCGCAAGCGATAGGCGAGCGTCTCGATATTTTTCACCGCCGGAGCCACTGTCACAGGGAGGCGCCACAGATTTTTTGTACAGCGTGTCATACCACCTGCAAAACCATCATGACAAGTAAAATCAAACCCTTCAAGCTTAGCCGTTTCACCGGCGGCTAGTAGATGGGTCGGTTTTTCAAACCATAATATGGTGGCAATGCATCCTTGCGCTGAGGTGCAGCCTTGCTCGCCTATTCTTATTCTAAAATATGGCGCATTGAATGCCGGCATCGGCTTAAAGGAAAAATAAGCCAAATCCACTTGGTTTAAAATATCAATAAATTCACGATCTCTCTTGGCGCTCTGCACCAAATAGCTGCGCTTTTCTCCGGCAAATACAATCGCATGCTCAACGCCTTCAATAGGCGCGGCGCGCCCGCTAAATATCAGGTATCTGGGGTAGAGAACTTACAAGTTATTTTGCCAGAAGGTATTGGTGATGGTGTAACACCGGGACCAGCGACTGATGAAGTTGCCTTACCGCTAGCGGGCAAGACCGAAGTGAAGATGCCACAGTCGGTGAATTTCGACTTCCAAACGGGCCTAAGTGAAAAGTATCAGTTATTAGGCATGGTCAACGCGCGCTGGGTAGATTGGAGTAATTTTAATGTTGCCCCGCCTTTAGCGACATTATCAACACAAGAGCCCTTAGCTGCTTATAAAAAAGACGGTTACGCGGTTGAGGTGGCATTGGGTAAGCAGTTTAATCCAAAAGTTTCAGGCGAAGTCCGCTTGGGCTATGACCACGGTACTGGTGCGCCGCTCAGTTTATTGGGACCTTATGACTCTATCAAAAGTTTAGGATTAAGCGCGCAATATAAACTGACCGAGCAGCTAAGTGTTTCTGCGGGCGGTCAATATATGTGGTTTGAAGGCGGTCCAGTCGATACCAAGGTTGATGGTCGCGTGGCCAATATCGACGATGGAACAGGCTATGCGCTTGGCATGAAACTGGGTTATCATTTTTAAGAGTTGACTGAGATTATTTATTAAAAATAGCTCATATTGGCGCTGATAGAAAGTAGAAAAAAGCACTTACTTTAAAAAGCAGGTGCTTTTTTATTGCTTGGAACGCGCTTTATTAATCAACGCTTTCGGTTTGGCAAAACAACCCATTTAAGCATTCTCGATTATCACCATCAGTATGCCAAATGGGTGGAATCTGCATCGCTTGATTTAATTGATAATGTGTCGTCGCCCATTTGTCCATCTCGTAGCCATCTTCAGTGGTACTAGGCGCTGGATAAAGCTGTTGACGCTCGCTATCGGATAACGCCATGAAATTAAGATAGTTTGTTGCATCCTTTGCCAAGATGCTATTGGGACGTTTTGTGAGTGCAACCATCGTCTGCTTATAGTCTGGTTCCAGAAACTCGCGAATGTCATCATCCGTCCATCTTGTATTGTCTGAACCAAAAAACAGAGCATAACGATATAAATCTAATAAAATCTTGGCGTCTTTCACCGCGTAACCATTTGGATAACGCGTTATATAATCTTCCCAAAACTGTGCGCGCTCAACCAACTCTGCAAACGAGGTCGTAATGGCGGCATCGCTCCAAAAGATATCTTGATTATCCTTTGCCATCCGCTGAATGAATGCTTTTTGGTCAGGACGTAGATAAGGGGTAAAGATATCTGCCATGGCTTTCAAATCATGATTAAAGGCATAGTAACCTTCGCCTAAATTGTAAACTCTCACATCGGCATCATTTTGGATGAGACTAATCAAGTAGCGTGTGCGCGCACTCATTTTTTGTAGTTTTTCTTCGGGCACTTTTTCGTTCCATTCTAAGGCGTACATAACATCATAGTAATCTTCATCAAAATCCGTTTCATTGATTGCAGCATCATCCCACAAAAAACGCTCATACATCGCTTGATAGTGTTTTAGCAAATTCAATACTTCGGCATTACTGGCCGTTGGCAAACAGGCTTTTAGTTGTTTTTGAATGGCGTAAATCGCTTCAATTTTGCTAGTCTCATCTACCTTTTTCATAGATTTACTTAACTCTAAACAAGTCTTGGCATCTAGCGCTGAGTCTGTTGCGGTAGTCGTTTTGGTTGCTGACTTTTCTAAGGGCGTCGGTGTATTGACTTGTTCTGTGTTCTTTGTCTCACTTGATTCAGATGACGTATCGGATTTGGGTTGGCATGCGCTCATACCTAAAAGAAAACTTAGCCCTATTGCCAGCGATAATATGGTTTTTTGCATGAAATGCTTCCTTTAAATGATTAACAAGCTACTAAAAAGGGACTGTCTAAGCCTATTGGGAATGAATCTTTCTTTCATATATACAATGCAGTTAGAGTTTTAACTGTCATTTAAAAATATTTATATGTTGGCTTAAATGGATTGTTTCATAAAATATAAACCATCTTTTCACAGATCACTTTTTTTATTAGCCAAATTATGTGGATTTATAATGTAATTAACGTCCACAATAAATGAGTGTGCTAATATTAAAAAATTTAAGGACGGTTATGATAGAGGCAATTTTAGGATGGTTTCACAGCTTGTATATCCATTTAGGTCTCACACTAGGGTTTATCGATGATAGTCCTGAGTTTGCCAGTTTTCAAATTACTAGAGTGAGTTTTAGTCCTTCAACATCTGCTAATGTAATGGTAGGAGATAAGATTAAAGTCAATATTTTTTATAAAAGCAATCTCAAAGGAAAACTGGTACAAATCTGGGCACATGCTGATACTGAAGGGATGGGTGGAACTTATGATCCGTCTGGTTTTGAATCTGGCAGCGGGGTTGTATCACGTTGTTTTACAGTATCAAATGAGGGGCTGCTGGATAGTGTCGCTATTCATGTCATGCATTATAGTGGTCAAGATATACTATATGAAACTAGAGCAGTCAATTATAACCTGATATCCAATCCAGAGAGAGCGGCGTTAAAAGAGGATGGAAAAGGGTCAAAAGTACGTATAAAAGAGATAAAGGTCAATAGAATGACCATAAGACCCAACGCTCAAGTACGCATTGGTGAATCAATTGATGTAGTTATTGACTATCGAAATACTGCTGATCAGGAGACGATGGTTTGGGCAACTGCAACCATGGATCACGAAGCACCAGGTAGATATGACTCTGGAGAAATGCCTAAAAATAAAACAATTGGCACAATTACTAAGAGCTTTCAATTTCATCAGCCAACAAGGATTAATGGTATTTATGTGCATATGGTCAATGTCACTCATGAAACTATCGCTGAACAGTGGCTTGATTTCCCAATTGAATTTGTTAATTAAAAATGGTTTTTCTATTAATGTGCAGTTAGTGATGCCTGTTTGTATGATGTTGTAGAGCCCTCTCATTTATGCTGGTGTTTTTGTTTGTAAGTTTTACTTGGAATCCTCCTCTCTACCCCCTATAAAGAACACGGCTGATCAATAGACGGCTTCATAATGATAAGTGACAATATGATAAGTGATAATGACAAGCGCTATTTATCAATATTTAACCACTGTTAAAACCGTATTTTTATAACAACAAACAAGGCATCTCATGGCACACGATAACTTATTCGAACCCGTAAAAATGGGCACTCAAACTCTAAAAAATCGCATCATCATGGCACCGTTGACCCGCTTACGTGCGGTTGAACCGGGCGATATTCCTACAGCGTTAGCCAGTGAATATTATGCGCAGCGTAGTGGTGCAGGACTGGTCATTACCGAAGCGACGCAGGTGTCTTTTCAGGCCAAAGGCTATGCGGGCGCGCCCGGTATCCATACCGAAGACCAAACGACGGCATGGAAAACCATCGTTGATAATGTTCATGCTAAAGGCGGCAAAATTGTCGTCCAGTTATGGCACACGGGTTTGGTCGCCCACGAAAGCGTCCAACCAGATGGCAAAGCGCCTATCTCAGCGTCTGATATCGATGTTGGTGTACGTACCTCATTGCGTGACAGTAATAATCAAGCGATTCGCGTTGCTGCTACACCGCCACGCCCAGCCACGCTTGAGGAAGTGCAGCAAGTTATCGCTGACTTTGGGCTTGCGACTAAAAACGCCAAAGAAGCAGGGTTTGATGGCGTAGAGATTCATGGCGCGCATGGTTACCTGCTACATCAGTTTTGGGTTGAGCAAACCAACCAGCGTGATGATGAATATGGCGGTAGCCGCGAGAATCGTGCGCGTTTGACCCTTGATGTCATCGATGCTTGTGTCGCTGCGTGGGATGCTGACCATGTCGGTATTCGCGTATCACCGCTTGGTACGTTTAATAATGTTGAAGCGGGCTACAATGAAGACGAAAACATCTGGCTAATTGAGCAGATTAATAAGCGCGGTTTGATGTATCTGCATCTCTCTGAGCCTGACTGGGCGGGTGGTACGCCTTATAGTCCTGAATTCCGTCAGCGCGTTCGTGATGCGTTTGGGCAAATGATTATTGCTGCGGGTGGCTATACCGCTGAAAAAGCAGAGCAGAATATCAAAGATGGCTATATCGATGCGGTGGCTTTTGGTCGTGACTATATTGCCAATCCTGACTTAGCGGAACGTATCCGTGAAGGTGCGCCGCTTAATGAGCAACATCCGCAAACCTTTTATGGTGGTGGTACGGAAGGCTATACCGATTATCCGTTTTTAAACCAAGCATAAATGTTTATCGGATAGCTGTCTTTAAATTGGCTTTATTGATTAAAATAAAGTGACAATGCATAAAAAAGCCACCCTGCGATAATCAGCAAGGTGGCTTTTTTAATGGGTAATATTTGGCTATTTACCAAAGTTACCCATTTGGTAATCACGAAACGTTTGCTTTAACTCCGCTTGGGTATTCATGACGAACGGACCGTAGCCTGCTACTGGCTCACCGATCGGCTCACCACTTAATAGTAGTAATTTAACCGTACTTGGCGCTTGCTCATCATCAGAGAGCTTAGGGTATGTTAGCTTAATGCTGTCGCTTACCGGCGTTGCTGGTTGTTCATTGGCAGCATTAATATCAGTATCAGTCGGCGTGGCAAACTGAATCAGACTGCCTGCGCTCACTGGCGTATCGTTAATCAGTAGCGTACCTTCTTGTACCAATATCATGACATTATGGCTGTTTGGCACTTGCAGCGTCGTTGAGCCAGCGCTATGCAAGGCAATATCCCACATATTGATAGGCGTAAAGGTACTTGCCGCGCCTGTCGTATCTTGCCACTCACCTGCAATAATCGCTGCTTTACCTATCTCATTTCCATTATCGGTTAAATTAACGATAGGCAAGTCAGCCCGTGTTAAAGTTTGATACTTGGGCTCAGTCAGCTTATGGGCGCTTGGCAAATTGACCCATAATTGCACCATGCTAAAAGGACCGCCACGCTGACCAAAGGCTGGCGAGTGGAATTCTTCGTGCATAATACCGCGCCCTGCGGTCATCCATTGCACACCACCTTCTTGAATGACGCCATAGCCACCGGCCGAATCAGCATGACTAATCTCGCCGGCATAGGCAATCGTTACCGTCTCGAAACCTTTATGCGGATGCTGCCCGACGCCGTGCGGCTGCGTCTTATAGTTTGGATTTGGGGCAAAGTTGGTCGGCTGACCATAGTCTAATAATAAAAACGGGTCGGTATGACGATGATTAAAATCAGGATCATCATCTAGGTGATTGAACAAGGTTTTGACATAAAAACCGTCGCCGACCCAATGCGGCTCTTTATCGCCATGAATATGTTTGATGGAACGCATTGAACACCTCGTAAGCCTAAGCGTATTAATAAATACCCATCTAGTTAACGGTTATTCTTTAGCCACAATTATCTAACACGAGTTATTTAAATGCTCATGATTAAATAATAATGCTTCAATAATAATCTGCTAACTATTAAGTAATTCTAAATTTATATAAGTCTATATAATGATTATATTCACAGTTATCAAGCGTTTAGTGGTTTCTATCCCATTTGGATAACCTGCGTTTAGATAACTGGTGTTTGAATAGCTAGAATTTGAATAGCTGGTGTTTGAATAGCTAGCGTTTGAATTAAAGGTATGCCTTAATATCAAACCACTTCGCCGCTAACAAAACCGCTGGCCCACGCCCATTGGAAATTATAGCCACCAAGCCAACCGGTGACGTCGAGCACTTCGCCGATAAAATATAGCCCGTCTTGATGTTTGCTTTGCATGGTCTTTGACGAGACTTCATCGGTTGTGATGCCGCCGCGTGTGACTTCGGCGGTACGATAGCCCTCGGTGCCAGACGGTTTCAGCTGCCAGCCATTGAGTGTTGCGCCAAGCTCTATCAAGCGCTCATCTTTAATATTAGCAAGCTCGGTATCTTTGATATCGTCCCACAAATGCGTTTGTAGCGCTGCCAGCAGCTTTTTCGGCAAAGCATTGTCGGTATTGTCCGCCAAAACCGTCCGGATAAGCTGGCGTGGGTGTGATTTTTTATGGGCAAGAAAAAGCGCCGTCATATCTATATCAGGCAGCAAATTGATGCTGATGGTTTCGCCAAGATGCCAATAGTTGGACAGTTGCAGCATAGCCGGACCAGAAAGTCCGCGATGGGTAAAGAGCAGCGGTAGCTTAAAGGAGATGCGCTCATTACTGGCAATCACCGGCAGACTGATACCGGCAAGCGTGCGAATCAGCTCACCGGTTTTATCGGTAAAGGTAAAAGGCACAAGGCTGGCATCGGTTGCTACCAGCGTATGTCCAAACTGCTGCGCAAGCTCGTAACCAAATCCGCTCGCGCCGAGTGTCGGAATCGATAAGCCGCCCGTCGCTACCACGAGCGATTCGCAGCGATAGCTGGTTTGCGGCAGTTTGCTTTGATTGCCACTGTCTTTCCTCTCTTGTTTTTCTTTTTTACTGAGCGCTTTGGTTGTTGATAGTTGAAAGCGGGATTTTTTATCGTTTTCGAGTGCTTGCACGCTGTCGACTTGGGTATTGAGTCTGACTTGCACACCCACGGCAGCGCATTCATCAAGGAGCATGGTTAAAATATCTTGCGCCGAATCATCACAAAATAGCTGTCCGTGCTCGCGCTCATGGTAAGGGATTTTATGCTGCTCAACCATGCCGATGAATTCCCAACTCGGATAACGACTCAGCGCGGATTTACAAAAATGCGCATTGCTACCGATAAAATGCTCAGGCTCGACAAAGTAATTGGTAAAGTTGCAGCGCCCGCCACCTGACATCAGGATTTTTTTACCGGCTTTATTGGCATGGTCGAGCACCAAGACGCGGCGACCACGGCGACCAGCGGTGAGCGCACAATATAACCCTGACGCACCAGCGCCGATGACGATGACATCATAGTGATTGTGTGATGGTGCATTGCGGGTATTTTCCATGACGATATGTTCCAAAAAGCGAGAGGTGTTAAAGGTTAAAATAAAAGGTAGCTATAAAAGTAGCTATAACATTAACAATAAAATTAGCAGTAAAACAAATAGTAGGTTTTGAGGCAAAAAAATAGCAGGTTATTGACTATAGCTTGCCGCTATTTTGAAGCCTATCTTTAGGCTAGCCATTGTCCATGTTTTCTTTCAGCTTACAAGGATTAAATAAGGCGATGAGAGATTCTCTATGCACCAAAAACTGCCAAAGATTCTAACAATGCAGGCATAGAGAATATTATTGAATAATTAAGCAAAAGACGAAATAAGCGTGGCCTTATCAAGTATACAGCTGTGCAGCGGAATTGTTGTGATTCACGGTTGATGTCTTGCAACCCTCGCGCTTATTTGTCAAACTATCCTTAGGTGTCACATTATGGAAGATGACGCTTATCACCTGTAGCAGCGATTGTTGTTTGATGACTGGCGTTCGACGTCAGTCGCTTCATGAAAGCCGCTACCGGTCATAATAATTAGAAAAGGATGACTACGATGACTCAGAAATCATTTCCTCTCACGGCTGAATTTGTCGCCGCTGCCAATACCACCGCCGAACAATACACTAAAGAATACCAACAATCCATTGCGTCACCTGAGGCAAACGATGCCTTTTGGGCGAAGCGTGCCGAGCTGATTGATTGGATAAAAAAGCCAACCAAAATTAGCAATGTTAATTATGACTTAGAAGATTTTCATATCAAATGGTATGAAGATGGTGAGCTTAATATTTCAGTCAACTGCCTTGACCGCCATGTTAAAAACAACCCCTATAAACCGGCGATTATTTGGGAAGGTGACCATCCGTCACTGCATAAAATCATCTCATTTAAAGAGCTGCATGAAGCGGTTTGTCGCCTAGGTAATGCCATGCGCAAACTTGGGGTGAAAAAGGGCGATCGCGTCACCTTATATATGCCTATGATACCAGAAGCGATGGTGGCAATGCTGGCGTGTACCCGTATTGGGGCAGTGCATTCGGTGGTATTTGGCGGCTTTTCTGCTGAGAGTTTGGGCAACCGTATTATTGATAGCCAATCAAAATTGGTCATTACCGCTGACGAAGGTATCCGCGGTAATAAGCGCACGCCGCTCAAAGCCAGTGTCGACCGCGCTTTAGACATGGATGGTACTGATAGTGTGACCAACGTCATTGTCGTGCATCGTACGGGCAATTCTGTCCCGATGAGTGGTCGCCGCGATGTTTGGTATCACAGTTTGGTCGATGGTGAGTCAAAGCATTGCGAACCTGAGGTGATGAATGCCGAAGACCCGCTATTCTTATTATATACCTCGGGCTCAACGGGCAAGCCCAAAGGCGTGTTGCATACCACCGGTGGTTATATCACTTATGCGCTTTCTACTTTCCGTGATGTGTTTGATATTAAAGAAGACGATGTCTACTGGTGTACGGCGGATGTCGGCTGGGTGACTGGTCATACCTATGCTACTTACGCGCCGCTTGCCAATGGCACGACGACCGTTATGTTTGAAGGCGTACCAGAATATCCAACGTGGGCGCGTATCGGTCATATTATTGATAAACACCAAGTTACGGTCTTGTACACAGCACCGACGGCGATTCGTGCCATGATGAAAGAGGGTGATACCTTTGTCCGTGAGTCAAATCGTTCAAGTTTGCGCTTGCTCGGCACCGTTGGTGAGCCGATTAATCCGGAAGCGTGGGATTGGTATTATCATGTCGTCGGCGGCGGTAAATGTCCGATTGTCGATACCTGGTGGCAGACGGAAACCGGCGGTATTTTATTGGCGCCGATACCGGGCACGGTAGATATGAAACCGGGTGCGGCGATGAATCCCTTGTACGGTATTGTACCCGTCGTCGTTGACGGTGATGGCGAGATACTCGAAGGCTCGGCGGAAGGCAACCTTGCGATAAGTGGTGGTTGGCCGGGGCAGATGCGTACCATTTATAATGATCATGAACGTTTTTTAAAAACCTATTTTACAGAATATCCGGGCTACTACTTTACGGGTGATGGCGCGCAGCGAGATGAAGACGGGCACTATTGGATTACCGGACGGGTAGATGACGTGCTCAATGTCTCAGGACATCGATTGGGCACCGCAGAGATTGAAAGCGCGGTAGTCGCGCATCCGGCGACCGCTGAGGCGGCTATCGTTGGTATGCCGCACGACATTCGCGGTATGGGTATTTGCGCCTTTATTATCCTAAAATCGGGCGAAACTGCCACCGAATCCCTAAAATCAGAGCTGAATCGCCATGTACGTATGGAGATTGGTCCGATTGCCAATTTAGATGCTATCTATATGGTCAATGTGCTACCCAAGACGCGCTCTGGGAAAATCATGCGCCGTATCTTGCGTAATCTTGCAGCAGGGCAATATGTTGGACTGGGTGATTTATCGACCCTTGCTGATAGCGGCGTTATCAATGAGCTAGTTGATGTGGTGAAAGCTGAACGCGGAGACTGATAGTAGCTATTAGATAGCTATCTAATAGGTATCGAATAATTATCGATAGATAAAATAGTCAAAAGTAATTTTTTAGCGCCAATAGCCAATAATTAGGCTTATAAATAAGCTTGTATAAGTGTAAGTAAAACAATAAAGAGCCATGTTAGCAAAAATAGCATGGCTCTTTTACGTAGACGTTATTGATATTGACCGGCTTTAAAGGTTCAATATATTTAATATAGCTGCGCTGTTTTATGGCTCCAGCTTCTATGGTTTCTATAGTCAGTTTAAGATAAAAGAGCCACGTTCAAAACAATCTTCTGCTGGTATAAATTTTCCTCGCTTGCTGTGCGCTTCGCACTCCAGAGGCTTCGAAAAACTCATCCCAGCAGCACGGTGTTTTTTACATTGAATATACTATATTTTGCTCCCTACTTTATAAGGTTTACTGTCATTATGCCCGACTCTTCTTTGCCGCTTGCTCAGACATCATCGCCGAAAATTGCCATTATTGGTGGCGGCTTAACAGGCTTATTTACCGCAACCTTATTAGAGCGAGCTTTTAGCCAAATTAATGACCAGAAAGTTAATGACCAGAAAGTTAATGACCAGAAAGTTAATGACCAGAAAGTTAATGATAGAGCCTTAAAACCAGAAATTACCATTTTCGAAAAATCGCGTAGCGTCGGTCGTTTAGCGACTCGTTATCGCACCGATAGCCACACTAATAAAAACTGGCAATGGGCATTTGGTGCGCAGTTTTTTACCGCCAAGAGTACAAGCTTTCAGCAGTTTATTAAGCCTTGGTTACAGACGGGTTTGCTACAGCCTTGGTGCGCGCAAGTAGTGAGGTTAACGCCAATAGATGCGAATAATCAGACAGCTGATATTCAAGAAAAAGAGCAATGGAGTAGGGTTCAGGCGCGCTATATCAGTACACCAAAAATGACCAGTTGGGGGCGAGCATTAGCCGATGAATTACAGCATACGACCATACCATTTAAAACCCGCGTGGCACCTTTGGTTCAACATAACCAAACTCTCGCTAATAAAGTCAGCAAAAAAACTGAACTGTTTGATGAAAATGGCAACAGTCTTGGCAGTTTTGATTGGGTCATTTGTACCGCGCCAAATACTCAAGCTGTAGAGCTCATGGCAAATAGTGGTTTTTCTGAATTAGCAAAAATCACTGAGCCACAAATGCAAGCCTGCTATAGCTTGATGCTGGGCTGGGATGATAACCAGCCATTACCTGAATCATTAAAGCATCAAGAGATGGCGTGGGATGTGGCGTATGTGCAGGATTCTATACTTGATAGAATCTTTATCGAGCAGCAAAAGCCTGCCCATGATGAGCTATTACCCAGTATTACTATTCATGCGCGCAATGATTGGTCAGAGCAGCATGTCGATGCTGATATGGATACGATAAAAGCGCAGTTATTAGCCGCCGCCAAGCAAGCTTTAGGTTGGAATGCAGACAGTGCACCGAGCCAAATTGACTGTCATCGCTGGCGTTATGCTGCGACCGTCAATATTTCTAATACAGACTCTAATAATACAGATGCTAATAAAGAAGCAGTAGGCATATTGGTCGATAACGAGCAGCAATGGATTGTCAGCGGCGACTGGTGCGGGCAGGGCAATATCGAAAGCTGCTATCAGATGGCAACACAAACAGTGGCAAGGATTTGCGCGCACTCATTAATTAGTGCGGATTAAGTCATCTGTGCGAACTAAATAAAAGGAGGTAGGACGCCATGTTTGGATTTGATATCGATATAGAGCTGATGCAATATCATTTTTTTCAATTGGGTATTGCCTTTATTCTCTCCCTACCGATTGCCCTAAACCGTGAGATGAAAGACAACGGCGCAGGGCTTAGAACCTTTCCGCTCGTAACGATTGCTTCCTGTGCTTTTATGCTCGTAGGCATGGATATTTATGATTCAGCTGGGGAGGCGAGAATCATGTACGCCATCATCACAGGAATGGGTTTTATCGGTGGTGGGGCGATTTTTAAAAACGAAGAAGGCTCAAAAGGCACGGCGACAGCAGCAAGTCTATGGAATACGGGCGCTATAGGTATCTCGGTCGCCTACGGTCGCTATGAGATTGCCATTATTTTATCTTTTGTGGGCTTTTTAATTTTGCAGTTCTCAGAGCCATTTAAGTCTAAACATAAGCTTTAATGCTTGACAGTATTTAACAGTCAAGATAGTAATATTAGGCTATAGGAATAATAAAACTGATTAATACTAAAGCGCAGACAAAAAAAGAGCCCACGAAGGAGGTGTCGTGGGCTGAGGAAACTTATCATGCGACCGAGTTACTTTTACTATTAACGATTTTGCTGTAAACGAGTCACAAATAAATTGATCAAGATTTATTATTGTTAATATAAAGATGATGTCAGAATCCAATATTTCAAGAATTTCTTACATCTGCTTACAACTATCAGTGTACAACTGTATTCAGTTGACCATGATAACTGAAAATAGCTGATTTACCTAGTTTGCTTACATGTCATTACGTTTTGAGGGTGTTATACCTGCCTATATTGTCAAGAAGTAGTAAAATAACAAGGCTATTATAAATCTCTATTTATAAGCGTTTATTGATCAAGATAAAGGGTAACGCATCAAAGCCAAAACCAACCTATAGAGATGGCATGACGCCATGCCGTAAAAATGCTAAGCTAACCACATTCTTATCGTTCACTATCAACTGGGTTTGCCATGACCGAGAGTACACAGCTGCACACGCCAGAACAAAAACCGCTACCGGCGCAAAATGACAAAAGTATTTTTAATCTGCCCAATAATCTAACGATTGCGCGTATTTTAATGATTCCGCTCTTTGTAGCGATTGCCTATTGGCCGCCCGCCCTAGGTATTGGAATGCCCGCGATTTCGGATAATGTCATCGCTCGGGTCGGCATGAGTGAGTTTAGCGACAGCTTACTGCGCCATTTACTGCTGACCGGTGTTTTTATTATTGCGGCGATTACCGATTGGCTTGATGGGTATTTTGCTCGTAAGCTCAATGTAGTATCGGCTTTTGGGCGCTTTTTGGACCCTGTTGCCGATAAATTAATGGTCGCAGCTGCCTTGATTATTTTAGTGCAGTGGCATCCGAATATCATTATGGCGATTGCCGCAATTGTGATTATCTCGCGTGAAATCGCCGTATCGGCGCTACGTGAATGGATGGCTGAGCTCGGTAAAAGCACCAGTGTGGCGGTCTCTTATGTCGGCAAACTTAAAACTACTTTTCAGATGATAGCCATCACTGTTTTATTATTAAACTGGCAATCGCTTGAGATGATAGGCTATGTATTAATTGTTGCGGCGGTGATTTTAACCTTATGGTCGATGCTCATTTATCTAAAAGCTGCGTGGCCCTATTTAAAACAAAGCGGTTAATATAGATTGAAAATAAGCTTACTAAAAAACGCCAGTCGCATTATACGACTGGCGTTTTTTTATGGAGGCGTCTATAAAATTCTAGGGCGTGTCTTCAATTGGATAAGGCATAAATAATAGTTACAATACCGCATCTATTGAGTCGATGCGAGAAATACAAGTTATGGCAAGAAAAGCATTAACAGATACGCTTTGGGATCAATTGCAAT